>SDBU01007127.1_pt1 | contig 12957 bp, 13 predicted proteins | sample 2277071 | NCBI WGS metagenome assembly SDBU01 (sample SAMN10397929, study PRJNA504765) | marine sediment metagenome | isolation source: marine sediment core GS08_GC12, 126 cmbsf | place: Arctic Ocean: Gakkel Ridge, Loki's castle | collected 2008 | reverse complement strand
CAACCCAATCACCCCCTTGATCCTGAATGAGGGAACAACCGACAAAATGATTGAAAGTATCGAGCATGGTCTGCCCATCATTTTTTCGAATTACAGCATAGCCGGGATGTCCACTCCTATCACTCCTGCAGGAACGCTGGCCATCCTCAATGCAGAACTACTTGCCGGATTAGTCCTCAGTCAATTGGTCAAAGAAGGCGCACCCATCATTCTAGGGAGCTTGCCGATCTTTTTCGATATGCGGACCATGTTGGATTATTTTGATCCCCTCACCTTCCTTCTCAACCTCGCATGTGCAGAAATCATGACCCATTACCAAATCCCACATGCCGGTACATCTGGTAGTGGAGCTGGCCTGGCCTCGGATATTGTCGCAAGCGGTGCACTTTGGGCCAATCACATCACCAGCATTATTGGTAAGGTCGGGCTGGCTCCTTTCGTTGGAGGCAGCTTAGGATCAAAAGCCTTTTCTCCATCTTTAACTGTTTATGCAAATGAAGTCATTGACCAATCTCTCAGATTCTCACGAGGATTTTCCCTGAGTGATGAAACCATCGGGATGAACGATATTGCCCAGGCAGGTCCTGGAGGAAGTTTTGTAATTGCAGAACCGACCCTGAAAATGGTCCGCGAGATGCACTACAGCAGCGATATATTCCCAAGAATGGACTTAGAGAAGTGGCAAGCTCAAGGCAAACCAACAAACGATGTGTATTTAAAGGAGTATACCCGCCACTTACTGAACTCCGTTCAAGCTCCTGAAGACCATGCCGAATTGGTCGCCAAAGGAGAAATCTACATTGAGAAAATCACCAAGGGATTGAAATAGGAGAAGTGTGTCCCGGAACTCTACAACGATGTATATGTTCGCGATTAAAGAGATTGGATTCATATTTTTGTGGTTTGTTTCTACAACCTAGTGAGCATCGGCGATTAGGGGCAACAGTTAGAGTCTATCGATGACCGAATTCCTCACTCAACCCTTCATGGAATTCGGAAGGGAAAACTCTCGTACTGCTCCAGTGTGAGATCGAGGACGTTGTTCGTGTAAAGATTTAAACCGAGTCTTATCGCAATAATTACGGTAAACACTAGAAAGCCCGTGCTGTAGTCGATGATCATAAAAAAGGGAAGCAAGAAAATCCAGAAGGCAGCATTATAAGCCTTGCGAATGAGAGCGAGTGGGTGCGAGAACCCCTGCTTAACGGAAACGTAGTTTTGTGAGTTTTCCCGAAGCCATGCGAACCGCATGGAGGCATGACCCTCGAGGATCAGTCAGTAAAGCACTCCAATAATCGAAAGCCCGATCATTCCGCCCCTCCCCGTCCAAACCGAGGTTGAGAAGGCAACAACTACATATATTAGCGCGGGAAGTCCCAACCCCAGCGTAAGCCAATTATTCCAACGTACGGTTAAGAATTTTTCCTTTTTCATAGGATCCGGCCTCTCTGATTATCGCAAACTACTTTGTTTAGTCACTCTGTCCCACAGTAATGACAACGTTTCCCTTTTTCTCTCCTGTTTCGACATACCTGTGCGCCTCGGCGATTTCTTCCAACGGGTAGGTTCTATCGATGACCGTTCGAATCTTCCCCTCCTCAATAAGCCCCCTGAGAAAAATTAAATCCTCAGTCGTTGGGCTTGATGTCTGCATAATGACTTGCCTATTGCTTGTCATTCTGGTCCATAGCCCTTGAATCATCTGCGAGATAGGGTTCGCTAATAGATAGGTTCCACTTGGCTTTATCGATCTATCATTACGTGAAAACGAAATCTTGCCTATTACGTCGAAAATGACATCATAGACCTCACCTTTATCTGTGAAATCTTCTTGTGTGTAATCAATGACGTGGTCTGCACCGATCGAGAGCAGCATGTCCAATTTCGCCGCGCTGTCCACAGCCGTCACTTCAGCCCCATAATGCTTAGCAAGCTGCACTGCAAAGGTACCAATACTGCCTCCCGCTCCATTGATTAATACCTTCTGTCCACTCTGGATATTTCCCAGTCTGAGAAAATGCAGTGCATCGCGTCCCCCAAAAGGAACCGTAGCGGCCTCCTCATAAGTCATATTGGCCGGTTTAATTGCCACCCCACCTTCCATGTCTCCAGGCCGCTCGGGCAGACATATGTACTCGGCATTAGCACCAAATGCCATACCGGCAGCTCCAAATACCTGGTCCCCTTCTTTGAACAGCTTTACATCTTTACCTACGGTTTCAATTTCCCCGGCCAGCTCAGTACCTGGTATCGTGGTTCCCTTTGGTTTTAGTAAACCTATCCATATTCGCAAAGGGAGGCTCATAATGATTGGGAGTTTGAGATTTCGGAGTTCACAGTCTCCTGCTGTTACGGTTGTCGCATAGATTCTTATCCGTACTTCATCGTCCTTAGGTGTAGGCTTTTCTACCTCCTGGAGCTGAAGAACCTCCGGCGGTCCGTATTCTGTCCATACAATTGCTTTCACGTGTTACCTCCAAGGTTGTTTTAATCCAACCATTTTTAGAATAGCATACAACAATACATCCAGTTGAATGCTTCATATTCCTGGATTAATACGTCAATGGTGACAGCAGCGTCATACCTCAAAGGTATTATTCAAGGGGTTAGTCGCGGATTTGCAGATACGCATCTAATGGGGAAATCGATCACACTGGGGCTGTCGGGTGGTTGGTGGTTCCGAATACTAGCATAATCAGCCACCCGAAGTTATTGGAGCATCTTGATACTCTGCCCGCCAATCATGACTCGTGTAGGAACCCAAAACACGCAGGAAACCTGCGATTTCACGCAGCTCGGACAGCGCTTCGTCTACCTCCGATTGCCCGGTTGCACCCGCAAAATCGAGGTAGAAGAGATACTGCCAAGGCCGCCCCACATACGGGCGTGATTCGATTTTCTTTAGGTCAATCGAGCGCCCAGCGAATGTACCCACTGCCTCATATAAAGCACCAGGCTGGTGTTTCAGCGAAAATACAATGGAGGTCTTCGAATCTCCCACAGGGCTCATCGGCTCACAAGCGAGGGCCAGGAACCGTGTGTAATTGGCTTGGTCATCCTCGATCCCCTCCTCCAGAATCTGCATGCCATAAACCTCGGCCGCATGTCGAGAGGCGATCGCAGCAGCATTGCCCAATTCAAGATCTCGGATCCGCTTCGCGCTGCCAGCAGTGTCTGCGGAGGGGATGCACTCCATCCAAGGACGTTTAGCCATATACCCCTCACACTGTGCCAGGGCTTGCGGGTGGGAATAGACTTCTTTCACCTCATCGAGCGTCACTCCGGGCAAGGTCATCAGGCAATGTTTCACCCGGAGATGAAACTCACCAACGATGTTCAGATCTCTCTGTAACAGCAAGTCGTAATTCTTATGGATGCTGCCAGCAAGGCTGTTCTCGATCGGCACCAAACCGATGTGGACCTCCCCGTGCTCCACACGTCGAAAGACCTCGGCGAACGTTCCACAAGGCTGTGTCGTGACCTCTGTGTTGTACATTTCCAGCGCGGCAGCCTCACTGTATGCACCAGGCTCGCCCTGGAATGCGACCGTGATCCCGCCATGTGATCGACCATCTAGGGTGTGGCTGTCAGGCATCGTCCCCTCCCTCCCGGGAATTCTGCAACCACCAGGGGATCAACCGGTCCATGGCTTCATGAAGGCGCGGTTCAGGCAAACATAGTGAAAGACGGGCATAACCCTCTCCGCGTCCACCAAATATTGACCCTGGCGCCAAGCTGACCCCGGTGTCCTTCAATAATGATTCCGTAAAAGTATTTGAGGTCATCCCCACCGGCACCTGGAACCAGAGATAGATTGCCCCACGAGGGACCCGAAACCCAGCGCTCAGCGTTTTGAGCCTCTCCACTACGAGATCCCGACGCTTACGGTATATTTCGTTCCGCTCTGTAATCCACTCGTTCCCAGTCCCGAGCGCCTCGGTGGCGGCGTCCAGGATGGGCAAGAAATGACCGCTGTCTGCATGGGATTTGAGAACGTAAAGTGCGTCCAACGCCTTTATGTTTCCTACAACAGCTCCAACCCGCCAGCCGGCCATGTTGTGCGATTTTGAAAGAGAGTTGAACTCCACTGCATAATCCTTCGCCCCGGGAATTTCGAGGATACTTGGCGCCCGGTATCCATCAAAGGTGATCTGCGAATAGGCAGCGTCATGAGCGATGAGAATGTCAAATTCTCGGGCGAATTCCAGTGCTGCAGCGAAGGATCCGTTATTCACGACCGCGCCGGTTGGGTTGTTGGGATAATTAAGCCACATCAACCTAGCTCGAGCTGCGATATCTCCAGAGACGGCATCCAGGTTTGGCCAATAGTCTTTTCTCTCTTCCAGCGATAATAAGTGAGGTTCCCCGCCTGCGAAGGATGTACCACTCGAATAGGTCAAATATGCAGGGTCTGGAATCAGGGCAATATCCCCAGGGTTGATCAGCGCTTGCGTTAGGTGGAAAATGCCCTCTTTCGTACCAAGAAGCGGGAGGATCTCCCGATCCGGGTCTAAATCTACCCCGTAATTCTGCTCATAATAATTAGCCCAGGCTTGCCTCAACACACCGGTGCCGCGATGGTGCTGATAACCATGGTGGTTCGCTTTCACCGCAGATCTCGAGAGCGCTTCGATCACCGGTGCAGGGGGTGGAAGGTCCGGTGACCCGATATCCAGCCGGATCACGTCAATCCCACCAGCCTGCAGTTCTCGAATCACAGGCGCAAGGGTTGCGAAGTATTGGAGAGAAAGTTCTCTCATCCGAGCGGCCGATTGCACCATATTAATTGCCCGTGCTTTCCAAGATTGCTTGTAAGGCATGCAACCCAAGATGGTAGGAATGAACACCGAAACCGCAGATCTGGCCTGCGCATGCCGGTGCGATCAAAGATCGATGCCGAAAATCCTCCCGTGCGGTGATGTTCGAGAGATGCACTTCCACGACCGGAATGTCGATCGCAGCACAGGCGTCATGAAGCGCCACGGAAGTATGGGTATATCCAGCCGGATTGAAGATCACACCCGCGGCCCAATTACGGGCTTCGTGAAGGGCATCGATCAACACGCCTTCATGATTGGACTGCACGGCTTGAATTGAAAAGCCCAATTCTCGCCCTGCGTCGGTGAGGCGCTGATCCAGTTCATCCAGACGCATCGCGCCGTAGATCTCCAGCTCTCGCTCACCCAATAGATTTATATTCGGACCATGCAGGACCAATATTCCCGTCATCTACTCTCCTTATCCAAGCACCCGCTGCACATCCTCGGGGGCAACTTCAATCCCTGTTCGCACCTCTCCAACCTTTACCGGCAAAGAGAAGCGCAACTTGTCCCCAGCCCGTTTCTTGTCCATCATCATTGCCTCGATGAGGTCCGACCGGTTGATTAAATCGGGGATATCGACTGGCAAACCGACCCCTGAGAGCACAGCAGAGAGCCTCTCTTCAAGGTTATCAGCGGCTATTCCGAGGGTCCGGCTGAGGCGTGCTTCAACAACCATTCCTATGGCCACAGCCGCGCCATGCCGAATTCTATAGTTGGACGCCTGTTCAACCGCGTGCCCGATGGTATGTCCGAGGTTGAGCGTTTCCCGCAAGCCCGCCTCGTAAGGATCTTCCTGAATCACCCTCAGCTTGACCGCCACCGCCCGCGAAATCAACGTGTCCATCTCCTGCCAAATGACCTGGATTCCTCTTTCGCATAGGTCGAACAGCGCCGGATCGGCAATGATGCCGTGTTTTACGACTTCCGCCAGTCCATTAGCAATTTCGATCTCAGGCAAAGTCTTCAAGGTCGCGATATCCATGCGGACGGCGCGGGGCGCATGAAATGCCCCCACCAGGTTCTTTCCACGTGGCAAGTTCACCCCCGTCTTCCCGCCCACGCTGGCGTCTACCATCGCCAGAAGAGTGGTCGGCAGGTATATCCACGCGATTCCGCGCATGAAATTTGCGGCTGCGAAGCCGGCAAGATCCCCCACCACGCCCCCACCTAGAGCGAGTACAACGCTGCTGCGCTCCATGCGAGATCGGGCGAAGAAATCCCATAGGTCTGCCGCTGTCGAAAGCGTCTTCTGATCTTCGCCCGGGGGAATCTGATATGAATGGATCTGCATCCCGGACGACCGCACCGCCGCCGACACTTGAGCTGCGTAAAGCGCACCTACCGTCTCGTCGGTCACAAGAGCGACAGTGCCCCGGAGGTCATGGTCTGCCATCCAGGCGCCAACCTGAGATAGCCCACCTTCATCAACAACCACGTCATAATCGCTGCCCATACCTCTAATCCGAAATTTACCCAGCTTGACCTGCGCCGCGAAAGCTGTCTGCGCCGGAGTCAGGCCATGGGTATCCAATCTGAGCGGAAAGGAAGCGTAGTGCTCGGCTCGCTCCTCTAGCAGGGATTTCAACTGGACATCGCGGTCCCCTTCGAGCAGTGGTCGGACCTCGTTGCTTTCGCTCAGCCGGACCATCAAGGTCTCAGCCGGTCCATCCAGACAGAGAACAGAACCAGCCTCCCGTACCAAGTCTTGGTTTTCTGTGTCGAGCAACGTCCCGCCCCCAAGCGCAACTACTCCGGAGCCGTTCGCCAGGACAGTCTTAAGCGCTTCTGACTCCCGTGCTCGAAACCCGGACTCACCCTCCGCTGTGAAAATCGCCGGGATCTCCGATCCCGCCTTATTTTCTACCACTGTATCTAGATCGAAAAAATCGAGTGCTAGTGCCTCCGCGAGATATCGGCCGACTGTTGATTTCCCCGACCCAGGGGGACCGTAGAGAAAAATCAATGGTGCCACCCTAACGATCCTCTCCCGGCCAGAAAACAAGAGGCGTCCCACCCATCTGGATCTCCGATAGACGCGCACGACGCAGATTTGCAAACCGGGGGCCCATCTCTTCGATCGAATCTCCCCCCAATTTCTCGATCAATGCATCAGCGAGCTCGAAAGCCACAACGGCTTCCAGAATGGGAACCGCTCTGGGAACAGGGCAGAAATCAGATCGCTCATAGTTCGTAGGAACTTCCTCCCCGGATGTAAGATCCACCGTCTCCTGAGGCGTCAGCGTCGTGGCGATTGGTTTCATTGCGGCACATATCACCAACGGGGCTCCGTTCGTGATACCCCCTTCGATACCTCCTGCCCGGTTGGTAGGCCGGATCAGCTCATCCCCCTCCCTACGGATGGCATCATGAACCTGGGTTCCTCTCCTCCGGCTATTTTCAAAAGCCGAGCCAATTTCGAAACCCTTGATTGCCTGCACACTTAGAACGGCAGCGCCCAAGCGTGCATCCAGGCGCCGATCCCAATGCACATGGGACCCAAGGCCAACCGGCAAACCCAGCGCAAAGACTTCGATGATCCCGCCGAGAGTATCCCCTTCCTTGATTACCACTTCGATCCGTTCCCGGATCCGTTGGGCTGTCTCCATATCCGGAACCCGTACATCGTTCTGTTCCGCGATTTCTGAGCGTTCTACCAATGACAGATTTTCCAGATCCGCTGAGATTTCACCGATCGAGCGAACATAGCCCCCGATCGTGATTCCAAAATGAGCCAGCAGCTCCCTGCAAATCGCGCCAACGGCGACCCGCGCGGCAGTCTCCCGCGCTGAGGCTCGTTCTAAAGAAAAGCGGATATCACGGTAGTTGTACTTGATGGCTGCGGTCAGATCCGCATGACCAGGTCGTGGTTTCGTGAACGCCGGGATTTCCTTCCCAGCCCATTTCTTGTGATCGTCGTTCTCGATCTGAATCGCCACTGGAGCACCGGTCGAGGCGCCCGCCAACACACCCCCCAGAATGCGAATGCGATCGCTCTCGATTCGCATGCGAGGTCCAGCACCGTAGCCGCGTCGCCGGCGGGCAAGCTGCGTCTCGATTTTTTCAACCGGAATTTCGAGACCCGACGGAAAACCTTCTAATATAGTCGTCAACACGGGACCATGTGATTCACCAGCTGTAAGATAGCGCAAAGGCATAATCATCCCCCTCCTGTGGGTTTTTGGATACTCAATGCTGTCTGTGCGGTCTGGTGCATTAGACTTCTCGGCGCCGTCAGTCCCGTCCATCGTTCGAAGGATAGCGCTGCTTGTTCAACCAGCATCCCCAAACCTGTCACGGCGGCGAGGCCCGCTTCGGAGGCGGCGATCGTGAGCACTGTCTCCCGGGGTGCATACACCAGATCGTACACAACCACCGCGGGTGGGAGAGGCACATCCGCCGGCCAGGGTGAAGTATTAGTCTGTGGAAACATTCCCAGCGGAGTGGCGTTCACAATCAGCTTACATTCAGAAGAGATGGATTCGATCAACTTCGAACTCAGCTGAATACCAGAGATCGCTGCTCCACGAGACTGCAGTCCGTTTGCGAGCGCCTGCGCCCGGTCCAAGCTCCTGGCTGAAACCCAAACCTGCCAACCTGATTCAGCCAAACCAAGGGCGACGGCGCGCGCCGCACCTCCTGATCCGAGGATGAGCGCACCTCCAACCTCTGGTGATAAGGTCGCTTCAAGATCGAAGATGAAACCATCTTTATCGGTATTGTCGCCGACTAGTCGACCATCCATAGCAAAAATTGTGTTCACCGCCCCGATCGCTTCCGCCACTGGAGTAAGCTCATCAAGGTGTTTCATGACAGTTGTTTTATACGGCCGAGTCACATTCAAACCATCCAGTTCACTACATCGTGTTCTGTCCAATAACGCTCTCAGCTGTTTATCCCCCCCCAGTGTGGGGCGCACCGGAAGTAGTCGGTATGCCCCGCCTAAACCCATTGCTTGCATCGCTGCTGTGTGAATAATGGGTGACAGACTGTGTTCTAAAGGCCATCCAATTAGACCCAGTTGGAAATCTCTCTTTTTCACCCGATTACCTCGACTCCCAATCCTCGCAGTTGATCTACAAAACCAGGGAAGGACTGGGAAATAATCTCCGCATCCTTCACCACGATGGCTTCATCACTCATCAGCCCAGCTACGCATAACGCCATCGCCAGCCGGTGATCTCCGTGGCTTCGCACCTGCACACCGCCTCGTATGGGCTGCCTTCCCAGAATGCGGAATCCATCTGGGAGTTCATGAATCTGGATCCCAATGACGCTCAACTCTCTCTGAAGTGAATTGATACGGTCGGATTCCTTATTGCGGAGCTCACCCGCACCGCGAACAACCGTCTCTCCCTCCGCTATCGCAGCAACCACCGCGAAAATGGGGAATTCATCGATCATACGCACGACGAGCGAACCCTCGACCTTGATCGCCGAAAGGTCGGAGGATCTGACCCTGATGTCTCCAACGGGTTCTCCTCCTTCGCTTGGCTTGGGAAGTATCTCGATCCCAGCCCCCATCTCTTGAAGAGCATCTAGCAATCCGGTCCGCGTGTGGTTGAGCCCAACCCCACGAATGATGAGATCAGATCCCGGCACAATCAATCCAGCACAAATCAAGAACGCTGCAGAAGAGAAATCACCCGGCAGGCGAAAGGTGAGCGGCTGCAGCGTGTCGTCGGGAGAGTCCATAACGATCCGGTGAGCGCTGCGGTCACATGCGATCTTCACCCCCATCGTCGCGAGCATCAGTTCTGTGTGATCTCTCGAGGGGCCGGGTTCCACCAGGGTTGTAGTCCCCTCCGCCCCCAATCCGGCCAGGAGCAGCGCTGACTTGACCTGCGCACTGGCTACAGAGAGGGAATGCGAGATGCCATGGAGAGGCTTGTTACCCGGTCGGTGATGAATCAATAGGGGCGCCGTGCCAGCTGTGGATGAATGGATCGGGACACCCATCATGCGCAAAGGATCAACAATGCGCGCCATCGGGCGTCTCCGCAAACCATTGGATCCATCCAGCTTGCATGCCACGTTGGCTCCTGCGAGTGCACCTGCGAGCAGGCGCATCGTCGTCGCGGAGTGACTACAGTCGATGCCCTCTTGCGGAGAACGGAGCATGTCTGGTCCATTTCCATGGAGTGTCAGGACATGTTTCTCCAAAGTCCACCGCACACCCAGCGACGTCAACGCTCTGAGCATCACTCTCGTGACGCCCGAATCGAGGAAGTTCTCAAGTCGGCTCTCCCCATCCGCCAGCGAGGCTAGCAGCGCAGCACGATGGGATATTGATTTGTCCCCAGGAACGGTACATTCTCCCCGGAGTGCTTTGGCGGGGTGTATTTCCAAGGTCATACCGCCTTCCGATCCTGCACCAGACTGCGGTGGAATCGCTGAGCGTCTGCGAAGCGCTGCTCGATTGCGGCCGAATCGCCATCGCGGATTTCTGCTTTGAGCGCCTCCAACTGCACCATTACTTTATCCATCGCCTCCAACACGGCCTCCCGATTCGACATATAGATGTCGGCCATCATCTTGGGGTCGCTGGCCGCCAGTCTGGAAGCGCTTGAAAAACCAGGGCCGACCACGTGTCTGGCTTGCTCCGGCGTAATAGCGACCAGGGCGCTGGCAAGCAGGTGGGGAAGGTGACTTGTAACCGCCAGCCAAGCATCATGATCATCTGCACTGATCCAGAACGGCAGTGCGTTTACGGCTCGGACCAATGCCTCCACTGCCGAGCGACCACCCTCGGTGGTCTTAGGAACCGGGGTGAGCACAAAAGTCGCCCCTTCATAGATCCCGGCGGTGGCATGCTTCAGTCCCGCATAGACATTCCCGCAAATGGGATGTCCTCCGATCGGATCGAACGACGGCGGCAGAGCCGCCATCGCACGGACTATTTCGCTCTTCGTTGAGCCCAGATCCACCACCACTACTGGACCGGGATGGATTTCGGGAAGCAGACGGAGAAGTTTGATTATCTCCCGGACAGGGGTTGCCAACACGATTATATCGGCACCGGGGAGGATGGCTTCCAGGTTCTGATCCGCTCGGTCTACAACTCCCAGCTTGATGGCTAGCGAGAGCGTATCAGGATCACAATCCGAGCCCAGCAAACGACTGCATTTGCCCTTAAGCCCCATTGCGAGTGACCCCCCCATCAACCCCAGCCCTACAATCGCAACCCGGCATTCAGCAAGAGGCTTCTCAACGCCCACGTCAGATCCTCGACTCAATTGCAGAGGGCACTTCAAGGACCTCTCGCTCCAGAGCCGCGCAGATCGCACGAACCTGGACCACCAAGGCGGCGAAACGTTCGGGTTTGAGAGATTGAGGGCCGTCGGACAATGCCTCCTGCGGATGGTTATGGACCTCCACGATCAATCCATCGGCACCGGCAGCTACTCCTGCCCGGGCGACAGCGGCGACGTATTCCCAATGTCCGGTGCTGTGGCTCGGATCGAGGATAACCGGAAGATGCGTCTGAGCTTTGAGCACTGGAATGGCGTTGATGTCGGTCGTATTCCGTGTAGCCGATTCGAAAGTCCGGATCCCGCGCTCACAGACCATGACCTTCGAGTTATTATGCGAAAGGATATATTCTGCTGCCATAAGTAATTCTTCGACCGTTGCGCTCATACCTCGTTTCAGGAGTACGGGTTTGTCGACCTCACCGACAGCATGCAGAAGCGCATAGTTCTGCATATTGCGCGCGCCGATCTGGAGCACATCAGCGTAGTCTGCTACGAGCCTTACCTGCTCGAGTGACATCACCTCTGTCACAATGGGCATGCCGGTCACTTCGCGCGCTTCAGCCAGCAGTTCGAGTCCCGCCTCACCGATCCCCTGGAACGAATAAGGCGATGTGCGCGGTTTGAAGGCGCCCCCGCGCAATATGTGCGCTCCGGCTTCCCGTACGGCATGTGCAGTTTCAAGGAGCTGGGTGCGATCTTCCACCGAACAGGGTCCGGCAATGATCAGCAAGCTGCCATCACCAATCGGAATTCCATTCACATGGAAAATCGTGTCACTTGACTGAAACTCACGCGAAGCCAACTTATATGGACGAGAAATGGGGACCAGACGGTCAACTCCGCTGTTGCGCCGAAGCTGCTCCAGATGCAGGCCTCGACTGTCTCCCATCAAACCGATCACTGTGCGTTCCTCGCCCTTCGATAAATGTGCTTTCAGGCCCAAGATCTCCACTTCCTTCACCACTGCTCGAATTTCGTCCGCAGTGGCACCCGCGCGCATGACGATCATCATGTGAACCTCCATCCATTTATTAGGTAAGGGTTAATATCCCGTCGGCTTATGGTTGTCATATTCGTCATCTTGAGTTTGGTTACCCGGTCGTTCACGTCAATCCCAGATCAGGTCTCAGACGAGCTGCTTCGCCGAGATAAGCATGGTTGATCGTGTGCTGCGGTATCTCGGTATTCCAATGCATCAGCACACGGATAACCCGTGGAATTTGACCCACCATGTTCATCTCTTGGAAACATAACAAAGGCACCAGATCCCAGCCGAGCTCTCGTGCAGCTCGGGCAGGCGCGACGGACTTGAGATCTTGAGTGGTCGTGAACAAAACAGATGCCAGATCCTCTATTGCGAGGGACGGATTTGCCTCCAGCATGGCTCTGAGAAGCTGCCGCGTCGCCCGGAGTACAGCCGCCTCTTCATCTATTTCCACGTCGATCGCGCCACGAATTCCTCGTACGGGCATCTTTACTCCATCCTGAACTGTTAATGACAAAAACGCGAGGCCGACGGCCTCGCGTTTTTGTCAAAAGAAAATTAAACTCTACAAAAGGTTACGCGTCTCGCCGGGCCACCGCTTTATGGGTGTCCGTAAAATAATAGTAAGAAAAGTAAGCGAGACTGCCTGGTTGCACGTTCATTGTAAGATGACCCAGTATAGGGCTGGAAACTACAAGTGTCAAGACCGAACTCCTACATTGTTATTTGAAATTCAAAGGTGAGCTGTTTTCATTTGAAAAGCGAACTCCTACATCCACTGCCTTCACCTTATTTCCCAAATTGCCTCTGTTAGGAGCAATTGAAAAGCGAACCATTTTCGCTTCAAAGGTGAACTCTAAATCCTTCCAAAGGCAGATCGACTGAATGGGCAAGAGCA
>SDBU01007126.1_pt1 | contig 12959 bp, 10 predicted proteins | sample 2277071 | NCBI WGS metagenome assembly SDBU01 (sample SAMN10397929, study PRJNA504765) | marine sediment metagenome | isolation source: marine sediment core GS08_GC12, 126 cmbsf | place: Arctic Ocean: Gakkel Ridge, Loki's castle | collected 2008 | reverse complement strand
ATCCAATGACCAAGGAAAAGCAAAACGATCCAGGACCGCCTGGTTGGAAGCGGAGCTGAATATCCAACAGCCAACAAGGAATATCCAATGACCAAGGAAGAGCAATGCGATCTGCAGGATCGGTGGTAGAATCATCGGGAAGGCCGACGGCGGTCGTGGGCCGACATCCGTAGGGTAAGTGTCGATTTCAGCGGCCGGGGGAAGCATAATCGCGGACATGAACGACGAGAAGGTGTATCTCAACGGCGAGATCATCCCGGCCGCCGACGCCCACATCAGCATCGGCGACGTGGGGTTCCTCCACGGCGGCAGCGTCTTCACCACTCTGGGGGCCTTCAACGGCCGGCCGTTCCGACTGGATCGGCACGTCGATCGGCTATTGGCGGCCGCGGCGCTGCTGGGCATGCAAACCGACGCCGACGCCGACACGCTCATCCGGGGGGCCAACGACGTGCTCGCGGCCAACGCCCTCGACCGGGCCCGGCTGCGGATTACGCTGACCCCCGGCGACGTGCGGACGGCCCAGCCGACCACCCTGATCACCGCGGTCGACCTGCCGGCCTATCCGCCCGAGTGGTTCGCCGAGGGCACCACGGTGGTCGTCAGCAGCTACCAGCAGGGCCAGGGCGACCCCACCTTCGGGAACAAGACCGGCTGTTACTTCCCGCGGATCCTTGCCCGCCAGGAGGCCCACCGCAAGGGGGCGACCGAGGCGCTGTGGTTCACGCCGGACAAGCGGCTGGCCGAGGGGTGCTTCACCAACGTGTTCCTTCTCGCCGAGGGCACCGTGCGGACCCCGCCCCGCGATACCCCCGTCCTGCCGGGGATCACCCGGGAAGCGGTGCTGGAACTGTGCCCCGGGATGGACCTCCCCTGCGACGATCAGACCCCCTTGACGGTCCGGGACATGCTCGCGGCCGAGGAGATATTCCTCACGGCTGGCACGATGGGCCTGGTGCCCGTCACGCACGTCGAACGCCACCGCGTCGGCGACGGGGCCGTCGGGCCGATCACACGCCGCCTCACCGAGGCCTACTGGGCCCTGGTCGACCGGGAGACCGGCGCTTCGCCGTAACGTGACGGCCGGGGCGCCGGCGCCGGTTCACCTGGGTCCATCGCCCGATTCTGGGGACAGTATCGGGTGCCACGCACAACCCAGTTGTGCGTGCCACTGGCGCCGACGAACCCTCGTGGCGCTTGAGTCTTCGCAGACAGACGGGCCCGTCCGTGCACGCACAACGGAGTTGTGCGTGGCACCGGCGCCGGTTTACTGTCCCGCGACGGCCAGCTTCTTCGCGGCGTTTGGCTTGCGCTTGCGGCGCCGCCCCGGCTGGGGCACGTCCGGCAGCGGCACGCGGACCGGATGGTCCGCCACCACTCCGATGGCCTCGCGAATGTTGTGGGCGTACAGGTCGGCCCGGACCTCCTCGGCCAGGCCCTCGGCCCGGTTGAACACGCCGCCCATCACCAGGATCTGCATGTTGGGCACCGCGTTGACCTCCCGGACGAGGTCGATCAGCCGGCGGATGTCGGGCACTTCCTTCGGGTTGCTGCCGTACAGGCAAAGGATGTCCGGCTCCAGCTTGCCCACCAGTTGCAGGACCTCGTCGTTGGGCACGCCCGAGCCCAGCAGCCACACGTGCCACCCGTCGGACTCGAACAGGTCGGCGGTGATCTGGGCCCCCAGCTCGGCCATTTCACCGACGCCACAGCCGACGATGATCCGTTTGGCGTTCTTCGGGGCCCGGGCCATGAAGCCCTGAAGTTGATCGGCCACCATGCGGTTGATCCGCGTGGCCATGTGCTCGGTGATGCGGTCGATCTCTCGCTCGCGATACAGCCGCTCGATCTGCTCCATCGCCGGCCAGACCACGCTGGTCAGCAACGTTCGCGCCGGTGTCCCGCGATCCAGCGCCGCCATCACAACCTGACGGGCTTCGCAACGCTTGCCGGTGAACAAGTGCTCCATGTACTGCTTGAAGACGTCGATAACTTCCATCGCTATGGTGCCTCGCTACTATGATCGCCGGCCACGCAATCCCTTGCGGCCCAGCGTCGACCTTGGCTCGGCATTCCGGCCTCGCCTGCCCAACACGGTCAGCTACAAGCACGACCTGCTCTTCGAATGCTCTGGATGCTTCCGCTTTGCCCGAATCCAGCCCTCAACGGCCGGATGTTAATCTAGGTAATTTATGCAGCCTACTCAGAATCGGACGTATGGGCAATCTTTGATTAGCGGAAATGTGAAAATAGGTAAAATATAGTATCTGGGGTGATCGCGTGGTATGGGGTGGTGATAACGGTCTTCCCGCCTCGGCCCGGCGGTCAGGCGAAACGGCACTCAGCGTGGACGGCCTCGGCGAGGCGGGTGAGGTATTCGCTGCGTGGCATATCGTAAGCGCCTATTTCACATAGGTTTTCGGTTGTCCACTGGACGTCGCACAGGGCGAAGCCGCGATCGGCAAGTCGCCTGACGAGGTGCACCAGGGCCACTTTGCCGGCGTCGGTGGCGGTGTGGTACATGCTCTCGGCGAAGAAGGCCCCGCCGATCGCCACGCCATACACCCCCCCCGCCGGCCGGCCCCGACCGACCTCGCCGGCCGGCCAGGCCTCGACGCTGTGGGCCCACCCGAGTTCGTGCAGCCGATTGTAGGCCACGCGGATCTCCGGGGAAATCCACGTCGGCTCCCCGTCCCGGTCGGCGCAGGCGAGGACCACCGCGTCGAAGCAGCGGTTGACGGTGCAGCAGAACCGCCCGCTCCGAAGCGTCCGGGCGAGGCTGCGGGAGATGTGAAAACGCCCGTCGAGCGGCATCAGCCCTCGCGGGTCGGGACTGAACCACATCAACTCCCCCTCATCCACCATGGGGAAGACCCCGGCGGCGTACGCCATCAGCAGTTTCGCCGGCGTCAGCTCGGCCAGGATGTCCTCATCAACTTCCATACCTCACTCAGAGTACGCCCGGTGCCGGCGAATCGCAAACCGTCCCTCCGGGCGCCCTCCGCCGCCGGCTGCGGATCGACGGCCTGCTTCGGGCCGCCCGCCGACCCCACCGGGCCGGGGAGGACGACGGCTCCGGCGTTCACGTGCGATCGTCTTGCCTTGCTCTGTGGGACATCCCTACAGTTACAGTAGAGACCGGTTTTATAAGTTGGTCACTGGTAGGAGATTGGATCATGATTTACGAACTTCCGTCGCTGGCTTATCCATACGATGCCTTGGCCCCGCACATTGACGCGAGGACCATGGAAATCCACCACACCAAGCACCATGCCGGGTACATCGCCAAGCTGAACAAGGCCTTGGAATCCTGCCCGGAGATCCGCGAGACGCCGCTGGAGGAGATTCTCACCGACCTGAAGGTCGTCCCTGAGGACCTTCGCCAGAGCGTGCGGAACAACGGTGGCGGCCATCTGAACCACACCCTGTTCTGGGAGACCATGGCCCCCGGCTGTGTCTGCGGGCCGACCGGGGAGTTTGCCGAGGCGATCAGCTCGACGTTCGGGAGCTTCGGCAACTTCCGCGAGCAGTTCGGCGGCGTCGCTCTGACGCGGTTCGGCAGCGGCTGGGCGTGGCTGGGCCTCGACAAGGACCGCCGACTGGACGTGTTCAGCACGGCCAACCAGGACTCCCCGCTCATGCTGGGGTACCGGCCGCTGCTGGGCCTCGATGTGTGGGAGCACGCCTACTATCTGACGTACCAGAACCGCCGGGCCGACTACATCGCCGCCTGGTGGAACGTCGTCAACTGGAAGGCCGTGGCCGAGTCGTACGCACGGCTCGTGGCACTGGTGGGACGCGCCCACTAGCGCCCGCGCTGATTGGGGGATCGCGCCCCGCCGCGAGCGCGCGATCCCTTTGGCCGCGGATGCACAAGCGCAACGCTATGTCGTGTCCGCGGCCGGGCGGGCAGTATAATTTTTCGCGGCGCCGGCCGCGTACGACCCGGCGTCTTTTCTCGCCGCCCGCGGCTGCACGGAGCCGGTTGCGATGTGAGTTGACGCGCGCGCCTGGGCCGGCTGGGTACCACCTCGCCTCCGCGTGAGTTTTCACCTCGCCGCCGCGTCGGCCCCCACCGGGCTTGCCCCGGTGGAGCCTCAGATTCCCCACTACCCACGGCCGCCGCCGCGTCGGCCCCCACCGGGCTTGCCCCGGTGGAGCCTCAGATTCTCCACTACCCCAGGCCGCCCTGTGGCGTAAGCGTACTTGGCCGCACGCATCCTGACCAATGATCACAGGCATACGCCAACATCGCAACCGCCTCCCTCCCGGGGCGCGCAGGAACATCGCACCGGACCACAACTGTCGGCATGCCCCTCCGCTACGCGTAGGAGCATGGCACCAGACCTCGGTGGAGCCTCAGAGTCCCTTGACCGAATCCGGGCGTCGTGTTCCAATGCCCCCGTCAGTCGGCCGATCCGGACGACGGGAACTCAACCTGCAGCGGGAGAGATGGGATGGCTTGCTACCTCGGCATCGACGTGGGCACCTCGGGCACCAAGACACTGTTGATGGACCCCCGCGGGAAGGTCCTCGCCACGGCCACCGGCAATCACACGGTGGAGAGCCCCAAGCCCGGCTATAGCGAGCAGGACCCCCGGCAATGGTGGGCCGCGACGGTGAAGGCCACACGGGCGGTCATCGCCAAGGCGAAGATCAACGGCAAGCGGATCGCCGGGATCGGCTTCTCCGGGCAAATGCACGGGCTGGTGTGCCTGGACAAAGACGGCGAGGTGATCCGCCCGAGCATCATCTGGAACGACCAGCGAACGGCCGAGCAGTGCCGTTTTATCACCGACAAGGCCGGCGGGCCGAAGAAGCTCATCCAGATGTGCGGCAACGTGGCGATGACCAGCTTCACGCTGACGAAGCTGCTGTGGGTGATGCAACGCGAGAAACGCAACTACGCCAGGATCGCCCAGGTGCTGCTGCCGAAGGACTACATTCGCTACCGGCTGACCGGCGAGTACGCCGGCGACGTCAGCGACATGTCCGGCACGATGATGCTGAACCCGCGAACGCGGAAGTGGTCGGGCAAGATGCTGGACCTGTTCGGCATCGACAAGGCCATCCTCCCGCCGGTGGTGGAGAGTCACGAGATCACCGGCACCGTCACCTCGGCCGTGGCGGCCAAGCTGGGCATCGCGGCGGGCACGCCGGTGGTCGGCGGGGGGGGCGATCAGCCCGTGGGCGCCGTGGGCAACGGCATCGTGGCCGAGGGGCTGCTCAGCGCCACCATGGGCACCAGCGGGGTGCTGTTCGTCCACAGCAACAAATACATCACCGACCCGGCCGGGCGAGTGCAGACGTTCTGCTCGTCGGTGGCCGGGCAATACTGCATGTTCGGCTGCGTGCTGGCCGCGGGGGGGAGCTTCCAGTGGCTGCGGAACACCCTCGGCGCCGCGGAGGTCAAAGCGGCCAAACGGAAGAGGGTCGACCCCTACGAGCTGCTCACCGCCGCGGCCGCCGAAGCACCGGCCGGCTGCGAGGGGCTGTACTGGCTGCCCTACCTCACCGGCGAGCGGACGCCGCACAACGACCCGTACGCACGCGCCGCCTGGGTGGGCATCACCCAGCGAACCAGCCGCAACGAACTGATCCGCAGCGTCATGGAGGGCGCCACCTACGCCATGAACGACGTGTTGACCATCCTCCGAGAGCGCGGGCTGCGGGCCCGGCAGGTGCGGCTGTCGGGGGGCGGGGCGAGGAGCGGCTTCTGGCGGCAGCTCCAGGCGGATATCTACAACGCCACGTGCGCCACCATCAACGCCGCCGAGGGCCCCGCCTACGGCGCCGCCATCCTCGCCGCCGTCGGCACCGGCCGATACGCCAGTGTCCCGGCCGCCTGCAAGGCCGTCATCAAGGTCACCCGCACCATCAAGCCCAACCGCAAAGCCGCCCGGCTGTACGCCAAACACTACGCGCAATACCGCCGCCTCTACCCCGCGCTGAAGGACGAGTTCCCGCGAATGGCGGGGCTGTGAGCGGCATGTTGTTGGGGGGACGGGCGCGTCGTGCGCCCGGTCGGCACGCTGTTTAATCTCGCCCGGTGCCATGGCCACGCTTGCGTGGCCATGCCGGACGACAATCCCCCGCGAACATGCCCACGCCGGGTGCCATGCTTCTGCTGTTTTGCAGAAGCATGCCCTCACCCAGCGTCGGCAACACGAAGGCACATGGGGTTAGGCGTCCAGCGTGCCGGAAGTCTTCCAACGCATGCTTCTGCGAGCAGAAGCATGGCACCCATGCCGGAGGACAATTCCCCGCGAACATACCCACGCAAGCGTGGCCATGGCACCACACAGAGTTGCGGGGACAGAATACTAGTCTCGCGTGAACACGCCTTGGGTATCGTCCTCGGCGGGGGCGGGGACGGGAGCCCCTCTGCTCGGCACGCGCATGGCCACCACCACGCTCACGGCCGCGGCGAAGGCGCCGGCGAGGAACGTCCAATGGTGCCCCACGGTGATCCACAGCGCCCCGCCGAGAAGCGGCATGGCTACGGCCGCGACGTGGTTCATGGCCACGCCCATGCTCAGCGTGGCCGTCCGCTCCCCCGGCGGGGCCAGCCGGCCGGCGTAGGTCGTCAGGGCCATGGCGAAGACGAAGAAGCTGCTGTCGATCACGTACAGGGCGTACAGCACGTACCGATTGGCGACGAACGCGTACCCGACGAAGAAGACCGTCAGACACGCAAAGTAGAACACCAGCACAGGCCGCTCGCCCACCCGGTCGATCAGCCGGCCCATGCGGGGGGAGGCGACAAAGCAGATGGCCTGGGTCACCCCCATCAGCACCAGCATGACCGGCAACGGCGTCGCGTGCACCTTCACCAGCAGGAAGCCGGCAAAGCACAGGAAGATCTGCTTGCGCCAGCCCTCCAGAAAACTCAGCACGTAGAACAGGCTGTACTTCCGGCGGAACACCCACCGCGGGCCCGGCGTCTTGATCCGCCGCGGCACGCCCAGACAGATCACCCCGCCCAGGATCCCGAAGACGGCCGCGATGACGTACATCGGGCGCATCTTCACGCCGATCAGGGTAAGGATAAACGCCGCGGCGATCCCGAGGCCGAACCCGGCGGACATGCCGGCACGCACTTGCCCGAGCCGATGCCCGGCGCGGCCTTTCTCGGCCAGGGCCATCGCCATCGAGTGCGGCAGCGGCATCCACACGTGCAGGCCCTGGCTCCAGAGAACGCTGGCGGCGATCAGCCAGCCGTAGGTGGGCACGAAGGCGTACCCGCCGAGCCCCAGCCCGAACACCAGCAGCACGCCCATGCCGATCACCGGTTCGGCCAGTCCGGCCAGCAGGGCGAGAAACAGAAATGCCAGGATTCCGCAGGTCTCGCGGGAGGCCTCCACGACCCCCCGCTGCATGCCGCTGAGGCCCATCTCCTCGGCCAGGAAATTCGCGCTCATCCCCATCTGCAGCGCCAGGGCGAAGCCTACGGCGGCCACGGCCAGCGTGACAAAGAGCAGTCCCCGCTTCCGCTCGGCGTGCGTGATGGCCTCGCCCGGTTCGGTCATGGGCAGTTCATCGACCATGGGCACAACCGCCATCCCACGGCCGGCCGCACCGAGGCCGCGGCGTACGCGCAAGCCGCGCGCCCCCGCGCGGCGTCCGCCATCGACACGCTGCCGGCCGAGGGAGCTGCGGCGTGGGTCTCACGACTTGGCTCCCACGTGGTAGGTCGTGTCGCGCCAGACCACCTTGGCGCCGGCGCGGTGCTTGCGGTAGGCCTTGGCCAGGGCCGCCATGGCGACCACGCAGCCCAACGGGTACGTCCAGCACAGCCCCGGCCGACCCCGGGAGATCTTGTAGAACCGTCCGATCACGCTGATCTGCATCGCCGCGGCCGCCACGCCGGCGATGCCGGCGGCCAGCCCGGCCGGACCCGCTCCCGCCGCCCACAGCGACAAACCCACCGCCGCAATGAGGTACGGCAGCAGGCCCATCACGATCAGCACGCCCGCGCTGATCCGCAGACGGCGCTTGGTGCCGAAGGTGCCGAAGAAGATGCGGCACCATCCCTCGATAATCTGCTTGAACGAGGTGTACATCCGCACGCCGACCAGGTCTTCGTTCTGCACCACCTTCAGCCGCAGCCCGTCGGCCTTGACGCGTGCGGCCATGTGCATATCTTCCATCAGGCACTGTTTGACCGACTCGTGCCCGCCGACCTGATCGTACGCTTCCCGCCGGATCAACATGAACGCGCCGTTGGCGTAGGCGTGCCGGTGGGTCGGCGAGTTGACCTTCCTCGGGTTGAACCAGATGACCATGATCCCGCTGCACACCGGCTGGACGACGTTCTCCCAGAACCCGCGCATCTCCAGCTTCGGCAGGACGCTGAGCATGTCCACCTGGTCATCGACGGCGTGCTGGACGGCCACGCTGAGGGTCCGGGTCGACTTCTGCCGGCAGTCGGCATCGGTCATGCAGAAGTACTCGCCGGTGGCCACCTCGATGCCGCGCCGCATGGCGTTGTTCTTGCCGGCCCACCCTTCGGGCAGTTCGGTCACGTCGAGCGCCCGCAGGCGGGGCTCGGCCGCGGCCATCTCGTGAATGATCTCGCTGGTGCGGTCGCTGCTGCGGTCGTTGACGGCGATGACCTCGAAGTTGGGGTAGTCCTGATCGAGCAGCGATCGCAGGCACGGGCCGATGTTGTCCTGCTCGTCCTTGGCGGCCACCAGCATGGTGACCTTCGGCGGCTCGGCCGGCGGGCCGGGGCTGGTGGGGGTGAGCACGACGTTATCGCGCTTGGCCCGGTTGATCTCCACGTGCCGGCCGGTCCAGGCCAGGCAGATGAGTCCGCCCAACACCGCCAGTATGATCCCGGCAACAACCATGTGACCCTCGAGTACGGGTAAGCGAGCGGGCATCCTACGCCACCGCCCACGGGGACGCAACCGGCAAGCGCCGCCCGCCCGCGTGGCCGGCATCGGCGGCGGCGAGGCGAGCGGCTCCGGGCGTCTTGTGAAAACGGCCGCCCGTGCGTAGGATGGCCCGGAATGAAAACGCTCTTGGCCATCCTGCGCCTGGTGCGATTCCCGCTGATCTTCACCGCCTTCGCCGACGCGTCGGTGGTGGTGTGCCTGCGGGCCGAGGGGCTCGACTGGCCCGCCCTGGCGGGGCTCTGGGCCGCCGCGGGGGGGCTGTACGTCTTCGGCATGGCCGGCAACGACCTGTTCGACGTCCGCCGCGACCGCCGCGCGCTCACCGCCAGGCGAACCGGGCGCGTCAACCCCGTGGCCAGTGGCGAGATCCCCGTCGCCCTCGCTGCCGGCATCACGCTGGCCGGGGCGGCGACGGCGGCCGCGGCGGCGGCGCTGTCACCGGCGGTGAACCCGTGGATGACGCTCGCCGTCGCCGGCATGGCGCTGGCCTACAACGCCGGGGCCAAGCTCGCCACCCCGGTGGGCCTGGTGATGCTGGGCGGCATCCGCGCCGCCAACGCCGCCCAGGGGCTCGTCGGCGACGATGTGCTCGCCTTCTGGGCCGTGCCGGCGATACTCGGCGGGCACGTGATCTTCGTCAGCGCCTTCGCCCACGCCTGGGAGCACAAGCGCCCGCCGCTTCACGGGAACAATTGGTTCTACCTGCTGGCGCTGTGTGCGGCGGCCCTGCTGTGCCTCGCCCTGGCGCGGCGTCACCTGCAGGTGAACTTCTGGCCGGCGGGGGAGGGCCTCGGCTGCGTCGCCGGCGCGTGGGGGCTGTTCGTGGCGGTGTTCTTCTGGATCTTCCTCAGGGCGCCCGCCGGGCGGCGCGGGCCGCTGCTGATCCTGATCGGGCTGAGCTGGCTGATCGTGCTGGACGGGGCCTTCGTCCTCGCGGCGGGGCTGACCCGGGCGAGTTGGGTCTTCGCGGGCCTGCTGGCGGCGGTGATCGCCTCCAGCCGCGCGGTGCAGTACGTCGGGCAACGGTGCCGCCGGCCGGTCAAGAATGGGGGGCAGGCGTAATCAACATGGCAGGCGACTTCGACGTTATCGTCGTCGGGGGCGGGCACGCCGGCGTCGAGGCCGCGGCGGCCGCGACCAGGCTGCGCTGCCGCACGGCGCTGGTGAGCGCCGATTTGTCCGCCATCGCCCGGATGTCGTGCAACCCGGCCATCGGGGGGATCGGCAAGGGGCAGATCGTGCGAGAGGTCGACGCCCTGGGCGGGGTGATGGGCCTGGCCGCCGACGCCACGGCCATCCAGTTCCGCATGCTCAACCGCTCCAAGGGCAAAGCGGTGTGGGGGCCGCGCTGCCAGAGCGACCGCCACGCCTATGAACGGTTCGTCCAGGAATTCCTCCGCGGCATCGGCGCCCTGCAACTGATCGAGGGCGAGGTTACCGACGTGCTCACCGACGCCGGCGCCGCCGTCGGCGTGCGGCTGGCCGACGGGACCGAGCTGTCCGCTCGAGCGGTCGTCGTCACGGCCGGAACGTTCCTGCGGGGCGTGCTGCACCGCGGCGAACGAACCTGGCCCGGCGGGCGGGCCGAAGAGCCGGCGTGCGAGGCCCTCAGCGAGTCCCTGCGGGGGCTCAACATCGAGTTGGCCCGGCTGAAGACCGGCACCTGCCCCCGCCTGGCGGCCGAATCGATCGACACCAGCCGCTGCGAACGACAGGACGGCGACGCCCGGCCGATTCCCTTCAGCCTGCTGACCGGCCCGATCGACATCGAGCAGGTGCCCTGCTGGATCACGCGGACCAACCCGGCCGTGCACGAGATCATTCGGGACAACTTCGGCCGCGCGCCGCTGTTCACCGGCCAGATCACCGCCACCGGGCCGCGGTACTGCCCCAGTATCGAAACGAAGGTCGATCGCTTCGGCGACCGCCCCAGCCACCAGTTGTTCCTCGAGCCGGAGGGGCGCGGGACCAACTGGGTGTACGTCAACGGCCTGTCCACCAGCCTGGACGAGGCGGTGCAGCGGGCGGTCGTCGGCGGCATCGAGGGGCTCGAACGCGCCGAGATCCTCCGCTACGGGTATGCCATCGAGTACGACTACGCCCCCCCCACGCAGTTGACCGCCACGCTCGAGGCCAAGGCCGCCGCCGGGCTGTTCCTCGCCGGGCAGGTCAACGGCACCACCGGGTACGAGGAGGCCGCCGGACTCGGCCTTCTGGCCGGGGTGAACGCCGCCGCCGTCGCCACCGGCGGGGCCGAACTGGTGCTGCGGCGGGACCAGGCCTACATCGGCGTGATGATCGACGACCTGGTCACCAAGGGCGTCCTGGAGCCCTACCGCATGTTCACCAGCCGGGCCGAGCACCGCCTCCAACTCCGCGCCGACAACACCGAGGTCCGCCTGTTTGCCGTGGCGGAGGCGATTGGCCTGCTGGATGCCGCGCACCGGCAACGTGCCTCGCAGTTGGTCGAGGCCCACGGGCGGGCCGAAGCCCTGCTGAGCGAGCTCCGCATCTCCGGCAAGTCCGGGGCGGACCTGCTGGCCGACCCGAACAAGACGCTCGCCGACGTGCTCGCCTCGGCCCCCGCGGACTCCCCCGCCGCGGCCGCGCTGGCGGCGATGGCCGAGCGGGAGCCGGGCGCGCTGGCGACCGCCGCCACCGACTGCCGCTATGCCGGATACGTCGCCCGCCAACAGCGCCTCGCCGCCCAGGCCGGCGACCTCGACCTCCGCGCCGTTCCCGAGGCGATCGACTACCAGCGGGTGCCGCATCTGCGTCACGAGGCCCGCCAGCGCCTCGACGCGATCCGCCCACGAACGCTCGGCCAGGCGCTGCGCGTCAGCGGCATTACGCCGTCGGATATCGCCGTCCTGTCCATCCATCTGCAAGCCGGGAAACGGAAGGACGCCGACCCATCTTGTTAAGCTGCACAACCTGGGGGAATCAGCAAAGATCTCCTCCGGCAATTTTTGCGCCTTTTGGTGCATCACCGGCGGTCCATCGCGGCCGGAATACTTGTATCGTAGCGGCCAGTAGTGAGTTATGGAATTCTGCCGACAATGCGAATACTTCAAGGTCCGTTGTAGGTCGAGTCGATAGCAATACCGTGCAAGGATGCACGCTGGCCTTGACGGGTACCCCAGGTCCCGTGGCCAGGCGAAAAGCCTAAACTTGTTGTGACCGGCGAATGACAGGCACCGCGGCCCCACGTACCATGGAAGGTTGGCCGTCAAGGTCACATCAACGCCCGCGGAGGTGCAGGCGCGGGCCTTTCGCGAGGTAGTTATGTCTAACGTCAACGGTATCACTCCTGCCACCGGGCCAGGACCGATCCAGCCGACCTCCCCCGCCACGACCGCCGCCAAGGCATCCTCGCCGACGCCCGCCGCCGACCGCGTGGAGATTTCCACGGAGGCACAGATCGCCGCCAAGATCGCCGCCCTGCCGCCGACGCGAACCGAACTCATCGACCGCGTCAAGGCCGAGATCAAGGCGGGAACGTACGATACCCCCGAGAAGCTCGATAAAGCCCTCGACGCGCTCATGGACGAGTTGGGGCTAGTGTAACAACCGGTGCATAACCGGCATCATAGGCGAGCAGACAGGCACGGAAGCCTGTCTGCTTTTTTTTGCGCGCCCCTCACGACGCCGGCCGAAACGATCAAGCCCATCCCGACGGCAAGAACGCCACCGGCCCGGTGCCGTGCCCACGCTTCCGGTGCCACGCCCACGCTTGCGTGAGGGTGTCCGATAATTCGACTCGGGTGCCACGCACAACTCCGAGCCTGTGAAAGAATCCAAATCTACGAAATAGGCTGCACGGGTGACGATCTGGCCACTTGACGGTCAGAATCGCTGGCCAGCGTGGCGATTCTGGCTACGTCGCCCGTCCGACCAGCGCCGCGCGGGTGTTTCGTGCGGCTCGGCCGGCCCGGGCGGGCGGATTCGGGGCGCTTTTCGCCCTTATCCGGCGATCCCCGCCGCCTCGGCGCGCAGCGCCACTGCACGCATCAGGTTGTGGGCTAACGCGAACCACAATACTACCGCACGCACCTTGGT
>SDBU01007125.1_pt1 | contig 12960 bp, 7 predicted proteins | sample 2277071 | NCBI WGS metagenome assembly SDBU01 (sample SAMN10397929, study PRJNA504765) | marine sediment metagenome | isolation source: marine sediment core GS08_GC12, 126 cmbsf | place: Arctic Ocean: Gakkel Ridge, Loki's castle | collected 2008 | reverse complement strand
GGACGGTGCGGTTGTGGAGTTAATGGAGTATAAAGAGAACGCCGAATGGAAACCTCAATGAGATGGCGGAAATGGTTATTACAATTGATGGTCCTGCGGCCAGCGGCAAGAGTACCGCGGCTCGGCTTCTGGCTGAGAAGCTGGGGGCAAGCTTTCTCGATACCGGTGCGATGTATCGGGCTGTAACCTTGGCTGCGATGCAGGCCGACGTCGATATGACCGACCAGGAAAAGCTGCTCGGAGTTATGAAAATGAACGAATTTCAATTCTCTCTCAGAGACGGCAAAATGGTCGTCTGTATCAACGGAATTGACGTTACCGAGCAGATACGCCAGCCGCAGATAACCGCCAATGCCCGGTATATCGCCTCTTCGCCGAAAGCGAGGGAGAAATTAGTGCAAATGCAAAGGCAATTCGCATCAGGCCGGCAAAAAATAGTTACCGAAGGAAGAGACCAGGGCACGGTGGCGTTCAGCGACGCTGATATAAAATTTTATCTAACAGCTGATCCTATCGAGAGGGCAACAAGAAGACAGGCTGAGCTGCGGGCCAAAGGCGGCGACCAAAGCCTTGAGCAAATAAAAAAGGCCATCGAAGAAAGGGATAAAAGCGACGAGAACAGAACGGTCGGGCCATTAAGGCCGGCCGAAGATGCCATTGTTGTTGACACGACCGATTTGAGTATCGAAGAGGTCGTTGAAAAGCTTTTGAGCTGTGTGAAAGAAAAATGCTTAAGGAAAAACTAAAGGCAGCATGGTTCTGGTACGGGCGCTGGATTTGCAGAGTTTTTTGTATTTTGTTTTTTCGAGTGCGTAGTTACGGCAAAGAAAATGTCCCTAAAAAAGGTGCTTTTATATTAGTCAGTAACCACCAGAGCTATCTTGACCCGATATTTTGCATGGGGCCTTTGAAGAGGCCATCGAGCTCTTTAGCGCGTGATTCGCTTTTTTCAAATTGGTTCTTCGGCCCATTGATTTCTTCGATGAATGCAATACCTCTAAAGCAGGACGAAGCGGACATATCCGCGATGAGGAAGGTCCTCGGCAAACTCAAAAATGGTGAGGGAGTCTGTCTTTTTCCGGAGGGGACCCGTACGTACGATGGTAAGATTGCGCCGTTGAAGCCGGGCTTTGGCCTTTTGTGCAGGCGCGGAGATGCGGCGGTTGTGCCGGTAGTGATTGACGGCGCCTTTGAGTGTTGGCCGAGGCATAAGAAGCTGTTTTCGCCAGGCCCGATTTCGGTCTGCTACGGCAAAGCGATATCGGCTGAGCAGGCAAAAAATATGGGCGACAAGAAACTGGCCGAACTCTTAACCGACACCATGCGTCAGATGCAGACGAACTGCCGAATAAAGCAGGGCAAAAAACCGTATGACTATTGACTAATCAATAATATTGTCATCCGGACAAACAAAGTCACCTGCCTTGGTGTTTATGCCGCTTTGTTTTGGTGCTGGGACTGGCCCTAACATTCGCACATGAGCCAACAATGGTTTGCAAGGGTGGATACTTCATTTCTTGGTGACTTCGGCAGCAATATCCGTAAGAACAGATTTTACGGGTTGCAATTCGAAGAAGGTTTTGATATTATAGTGAAGTTGGAAGGTGTAAAGTGTTTCTCAGAGTGGGAAACGTCAGTTAGAGGTTCAAAATGTGATTTAGCTCCTTCCCCATAATCATTGTAAGCTTGTCCTTTATAGCAGTATTTTGCTCTGGTTCTTCGGTCTTTGCCCACCTGGGTTTTCATGAAGAAATAGATTTAATTAACACAAGGTTGAAGCAGGAACCCGATAGCAAAGAGTTGCTGCGGTCAGACACAGTAGAAAGCATTGTTAAGTTAATTCTGAAGTTCAGTAGATGTATTTAGGGTATCAGATTATGGAACAAAAAGTGGAACGAAAACTTAGAGGGTCAATGGTTTTGGCTGTGGTGTTCACAATCATCTTCGCACTGTTCAGTACGCCCGCCGTATGGGCCGTACCCAACGTTGTTCGGGGGCCATACTTACAGAATGGAACTCCAAACAGCGTTACTATCATGTGGCGAACCAGCGAAAACACATCAAGCAAGGTCTGGTATGGAACCTCATTAGGGACACTTAACCGGAGTGTGATGGACTCGGACTTAAAAACCGACCATACAATTTTGGTTTCGGGATTAAGTCCGGGCACGAAATACTATTATCAGGTCGGTATGACAGACGGAACGGTACTGGCCGGTGGAGATTTAGTGCATTATTTCGTTACCTCTCCTAATTCCGGCTCTACCGGCCCGATTCGCATCTGGGTTCTGGGTGATTCGGGAAGGGCCAATAACAATGCCCGGTCGGTCAAGAATGCTTATCTCGAATTGGCCGACAACGAGAAGGATGCGGACATTTGGCTGATGCTCGGCGATAATGCTTACAACAGTGGTACCGATACTGAATATCAGAATGCGGTTTTCAATATGTATCCGGAGATACTCAGAAATAAGGTATTATGGTCTACACGAGGAAACCACGAGACGAGTACGAGTGTCTATTACGGGATCTTCGACCTTCCGGCAAATGGTGAAGGTGGTGGATTAGCTTCTGGCACCGAACATTATTATTCCTTTGACTATGCCAATATCCATTTTATCTGCCTCAACTCCCAGGAAAGTAATTTCAGCGGATCGCCCGGCAGCGCGATGTATGAGTGGCTTGAAGACGACCTGGCGAATACGCGGCAAAAGTGGATTATCGCGTTCTGGCATCATCCGCCTTACAGCAAGGGCTCGCATAACTCCGATACCGAGGGTAAGCTTATTGACATGCGTCAAAACGCCCTGCCGATACTCGAAGCAGGCGGTGTCGATTTGGTGCTGGCCGGTCACAGCCACTCCTACGAACGCTCCTTATTTATAAACGGCCACTACGCTCACTCCAGCTCTTTCGACCCAGACGTTCATGTTGTCCAGGCAGGCAGCGGCAGAGAAGACGGCGATGGGGCCTATGTCAAGTCCGAAGACGACGGAACAGTTTATATCGTAGCCGGTAGCTCAGGCGGGGTTAGCGGCGGTAGTATAAATCATCCGGTGATGTATTTTAGTGAAAAGCAATTAGGTTCACTCATTATAGATGTGCAAGGGAGTCGAATGGATGTGCGTTTCTTGCGGGAGTATACTAATACCCAGGTTGATGATTATTTCACGATTCAAGACACTTCCCTGACAGCGATGTTTGTTGGTCCGTCTGACGGCCTGACAGATGTGCCGCCACGAGGTGTGGTTCTTAGATGGATCCCGGGAGAGTATGCCAGCAAACATGATGTGTACTTCGGTACCAATTTCGACGATGTGAACGATGCCACTGCAACAGTTGGTCCCGGAGGTGTTTACCTGGCTCGACAAGATCCCAACTACTATCCTATCAGTGGAGCCCTTGATTTAGGGGAGACTTACTACTGGCGCGTTGATGAGGTTAACGGGCCGCCTGACTTTACAGTATTCGAAGGTGAAGTCTGGAGTTTTACGACCGAACCGTTTTCTTATCCCATCGAGAACATAACCGCCACAGCTTCCAGCACACACCAAACAGATACGGGCCCTGAAAATACTATCAATGGCTCAGGACTGGATGTTAAGGACCTGCACTCGACGGAAGCGACGGATATGTGGCTTAGCGGCGAGGAAAAGGAACCGAACAGGGCTTGGATAGAATATGAACTCGACAAGGTTTACAAACTGCATGCGATGTGGGTATGGAACTCTAATCAAACGATGGAGCTTCTTTTCGGTTTTGGGCTCAAAGATGTTACTATCGAGTATTCGACCAACGGAACCGACTATACGACATTGGGGACTACTCATGAATTTGCCCGGGCGCCTGCACCTGGAACGCCCGACTATGCACACAATACCACTGTTGATTTTAGTAGCGTAACAGCAAAGTACGTCAGGCTCACAGCTAACAGCAACTGGGGAAGCATGGACCGATATGGTCTCAGTGAGGTGCGATTCTTCAGCATACCCGTCTTTGCAAGAGAGCCAAGCCCGGATTCGGGCACAACAGACGTCGCTGTGGATGTGACCCTCGGCTTCAGAGCAGGAAGAGAAGCGGCTGAGCACAACGTGTACTTAAGCTCTGACGAGCAGGCTGTGATAAACGGTAATGCGCCTGTTACCACCGTGACCGAGAACAGCTTTGGTCCCTTGTCCCTTGATTCAAGCACGACTTACTACTGGCGGGTCGATGAGGTCAATGAGGCCGAGACCACCACAACCTGGCAAAGCGAAATCTGGAACTTTACGACAACCGACCACATTATCGTGGACAATTTCGCGGACAGTTTCGAGGACGATTTCGAGAACTATAACGACTATCCGCCCTACGAGATATGGGCCACGTGGGTAGACGGGTACGGCGTCTCGGAAAACGGTTCTACTGTTGGTCACGCTGTTCCTCCTTTTGCCGAGCAAACTATAGTTCACGGTGGCAACCAGTCGATGCCCTTCTTTTACAGCAACACCGGCGGCGCAGCATATTCAGAAGCCAAACGCACCTTTGCTGTTCCGCAGGATTTGACTGCAGCCGGCGAGCAGACTCAGACATTGACGCTATACTTCCGCGGCACTGCGGGGAACACCGGGCAGTTGTATGTGAAAGTCAACGGCTCTAAGATTGTCTATGGCGGTGATCCCAGTAACTTAGCGCGAGCATGGTGGCAAGCATGGAATATTAACCTCGCATCGTTCGGCGTGGACCTGCAGAGTGTCACGACGATGGCTATTGGGGTTGACGGCAGTGGTGCCGGTACATTGTACTTTGACGATATCAGTCTGGCTGTATTGGTGTGGCCAGGTTTTCCTTTTCTGGCAGAGTAATTTCCCGTTGTCATGCTGTCCGAAGGGCTCCGCCGCAAGGCGTCCCCAAGCGGACAAGTGGACTTACGGAGAGCAAAGCGAAAGGCTTATTAACGACAGTTCTGAGCCCTGCCTTCAGCCCCTGTCATTCTGAGCGGAATGAGCCTTTAGCTCTGAGCTTGTGCCCAAGGTGCGTAGTCGAATGGGTCGAATGGGCCAATCTTAAAAGCAATGTTTGTAAACTTTTATGCTGCAGGGTATTATCGCAGAGTAGTATTAGTCCCACTCAACGAGCACATAGATATAATCTATCAACGTTTTTTTGCGAGCAAAGTTGTCATTATTCTTAATTTGTAACTGGAGTGAATTTATCTTTTCGCGTGTATCCACAACACCTGTAACATCCCACGAGTCTATAGCCTCACGGGATTCTTCGTCATGCACCGGAGCATTCATTGAAGCCCAAACCATCGGTTTAGTCGGCCAGCCTGTGCCGATAGACCATTTTAATTTTCCCTGTGCAAATCGTTCTTCCTCGAAGTGTTCGACACGAACAACGACTGATTTTATTACAGCATCTGCCGGGATGGATACATCCGAAAAATCAAAGGATACGTATGAGCCGAAGCCGGCTTCCCAGCGCTCGTTGTCGCTGGATTGGACAAGGTTGGTTTTGCCGTCTGCTGATAATGTTTTTCTGTTTCTCTGATTATAGCCATCCAGTACGGTCAATTTTGTTGTCTTTGGCGGAGCCGGATTTACTGTAATGGTAAATGATTGGGTATCCAGGGCCGGGACGCTATAGCTATCGGCGACCTTGACCACTACCTTATTATCTCCTACCTGGGTCGGTTTCCACTGTATCAACCCGGTAGCGGAATTTATGGTCATATCATCAGGTTTGGTGGTTAAGGAGTAAGCTAAGGTATCTCCTACATCCGGGTCTGCGGCGTTAACATCGTATGTATATAACGCACCGGCTGTAGTTGTGGTTACAGGTGCTGAAGTGATTACCGGAGCATCGTTTACCATGTTGACCGTAACATTCACCTTAGCGGTATCAGTTAGGCCTTTGTTGTCGCTAATAGTATATGTGAATGTATCGCTGCCGTAGAAGTTCGCGTGGGGGCTATAGCTCAGCGTGCTGTCAGGGTTGATGGTAACCGAGCCATTGGTGCCCTGGCTGACAGCGGTTACCGTAAGGGTATCATTGTCTATGTCAGTGTCGTTCGCCGGCACATCAATGGTTACTGCCGCCGTGTCCTCATGGGTAGTCGCAGTATCATCATTGGCCACTGGCGGGTCGTTGACCGGGGAGACCGTGATTGACACGGTTGCAAGAGCGCTGTCCGTTATGCCGTCGTTGACCTTGAAGGTGAAGTTGTCTGACCCGTAGAAATTCGCGTTGGGCGTATAGGTCAGGTTTGGCGCTGTCCCCTTCAATCTCCCGTGGGACGGACCCGTTACCGTACTGTAGGCCAACGGGTCTGAATCCGGGTCACTGCCCGTCAAGCTAATCGTTACAGGCGTATCCTCCATTGTGGTTCCTGAATGAGGCTTTGCCGCAGGGAGGAGATTCGGAGCGACATTGATGGATACCGTTGCCGGGGCGCTGTCCACTTCGCCGTCATTCAACTTGAAAGTGAAAATGTCCGGACCTGTGAAGTAAGGTTCGGGCGTGTAGATGAGCCTTCCGTTGGTAGTGAATTTCGAGTCGAAGGTGAGTGTGCCGTGCTCAGGTTTTTTGCAGATAATGAACATTAAGGGTTCGTTATCCACATCACTCCCTGTCAAGGCAGCGGATACGGACTTGTTTACTTTTGTCGTTTCAGACTGAGGATTTGCTATAGGAGCATCGTTTACGGCCAACACTGTAATCGATATCATCACCTGGTCACTATCATCCTTGCCGTCGTTGACGCTGAATGTGAAATTATCCGGGCCGTTGTAGTTCAACGCCGGCGCGTAAGTCATACTGGGCGCTGTCCCACTCAAGCTCCCGTGGGACGGACTTGTTATCACACTGTAGGTTAGCTGCTCTCCATCGGGAGCACTTCCCATTAAGGTAATCGGCACCGGTGTCTCCTCCTGTGTCGTTACACTACCAGGCTCGGCCACTGGCGGGTTGTTGAGCGCGCTCACTGCAAATAATGCTATAGCTGAAAGAATTACTAATGCTGAAATCAAGGTAAATATCTTCTTTATAACTCCTGGATGAGAAACGTGCCAACGGGTTCGCTTGAAAGTCTTAGTCGTCTCTGCAGGCTCAGCCTCGATGCTTTGTCGTTCTTCGATTTTGGCCTTCCCGGCTTCGGCCTTCCCGGCTGCGGCTTCGGCCTTCGCCGAGACGAGCAGGCTCTCTGCTGCCTTTACTCTGGTTAGAGCCTCAGTCTTTGCTATTTCTTCAGCTTTGGCTAACTTTTCCTCTGCCTGGTTTAGTGCCGCGGCATACGACCGGATTTTTTCTTCTGCTTTTGCCTCGGCTGCCGCTATTGCCTCTTTAGCCTGGGCCTCGACTCTTTGTCGTTTTTCGATTTCAGCCTTCAGACCCTCTTCTGCTGTCTTTGTTCCGGTTAGAGCCTCAGTCTTTGCCATTTCTTCAGCTTTGGCTAACTTTTCCTCTGCCTGGTTTAGTGCCGCGGCATACGACCGGACTTTTTCTTCTGCTTTTGCCTCGGCTGCCGCTATGGCCTCTTTAGCCTGAGCCTCGGCCCTCTCTGCCATGACACTATACCTGCGATGCTGCGTGAGTAGCATCTTTTCTGCTTCGGTTTTCACTTTTTGTTCCGCCGCTGCCTTAGTTTGAAGTTCTGCCCTTAGCCTTTGCTCTGCTTTGGCCCTTGCCTGGGATTCGGCCTTCAGCCTTTCTTCCATTTTGGCCATTGCATTGGCCTTTTTCCTGTTAAACAAGGTACTTAAGAAGCTACGGTGAGATGTTCTTTTAATTTGCGTTTTAGAGGTCTGGGGTACCTGCGGCTGTAGCTCTGGCTCGTTATGGGCGGCGCGTCGCTGTTCAGCTGCGCCATACGGCTGCTGGGCACTATTGTTTTGCTGCATCGGTACTCCTTTGAAAACCGATGAGATATTTTTGGCTAATCCTGCCTTATTCCTTTTGTGCCCTGACATTGATTATCTCCCGGCCAAAGTAAAGTCAGGCCGCCACTGGTTGTTTCATCTGCCGAAGCATTACTATTGTGTCTTTTTCAAAAGCTCACTCTGCGAAGGTATGGGTAAACCAACGTAGACAGTGCACACAGAGTCGTTTTCGTCTATAGATTCCAACGACTTTAGTCAAAACCAAGGGGATACGATGTTCGCTGGACATCCCAATAGGTCTCGAAATTGCACTTGACTGCGTGTTTGATTGCAAGTATCCTTATGAGCACAGAGGTTATTTTCAGCACTCCCAAACAAGCCTTCGGCGAGCTTAGGCCGGGGTTTGAGGGTGTACCCAGGGTTGCTTTAATAAGGATACATACGCTTCGGCCTGTTGGAAGGGGTTTTCGACTAACAGACGCAGGGCAAAGTCCGGTAATCGAAAGGAGATATTTACGAGAAATAAGAGAAGCAGAAAAAATCGCGAGCTAACTCGCAGGGATTTTATCAAGACATCAGCAGTGGCGGGTGCTGCTTTAGCATCAGGTACAAATCGTATCTTTGCGGCAGGCTCTGACGAGATGCGCATCGGTCTTATCGGATGTGGTGGTCGCTGTTCCGGGTAAAACAAGGCTTATTTAATTTAATAAATTTTCGACTAATAACGGTTAACTGAAAGGACAACTTATGGAAACCAAAGCGATACAAGAAACGCCGGGCTTGTCGCGCAGAGATTTTATCAAGACCTCAGTCCCGATTTTATCGGGATTGGGAGCTGCGAGTTTGTTGTCAGGGACAAACCGAATTTTTGCGGCAGGGTCGGACAAAATACGTATTGGTCTTATCGGTTGTGGTGGGCAGGGTACCAGGGATATTATCAGCTGCGTCAAGAGCTCGCCGGGCGTGGAGATCGTGGCAATGGGCGACTTGTTCAAAGACCGCCAGCAGGAGTCGCTCGACAAGCTCAGAAAGGACGTGCCCGCCGCTGTGAAGGTCGCTCGAAACAAGCGTTTTGTGGGTTTTGACGCGTATAAGAGAGTACTGCAAACCGATGTGCACTTAGTCTTTTTGACGGCGCCGCCTCACTGGCGTGCGGAGCACTTCCAGGCGGCTGTTGAAGCGGGTAAGCACGTGTTTATGGAAAAGCCGGGGGGGGTGGACCCGAAGGGGATTCGTTCAGTTATCCAAACGGCGGATCTCGCCCGGCGAAAGCGCCTATCGGTGGTCGCGGGCACTCAGCGCCGACACAGCAAGAAATACCAAGAGATTATCAAGCGAATTCATGACGGTCAAATTGGACAGATAGTGGCGGCCCAGGGTTATTGGAATGGCAGTGATATGTTAGGCTACTGGAAATACTGGGAGAAGACCGACCGGCTGTATGGTATGGAGTGGCAGTGCCGGAGCTGGCCATGGTTCACCTGGACCAGCGGCGATCACATTGTCGAGCAGCACGTCCACAATCTCGATGTGCTCAACTGGGCAATCCAGGCGCATCCGGTGCAGTGCATGGGTATGGGCGGCCGGGCCGTGCGAGACCTGGGCAATATCTACGACCACTTTGCCGTGGAGTATGAGTATCCGAACGGCGTTCGCGTCTCGAGTATGTGCCGCCAGATTACCGGCAGCACCGACAGGGTCGCCGAACGTGTTGTGGGCACCAAAGGCGCAGCCGATATCGATCAGGGCGTTATTACAGGCGAGAGGCCTTTCAAGTACGAAGGGCCCGACCCTGACCACTATGTTATGGAGATGGCCGATCTAATCCGGAGCATTCGTGAAAGTTCCCCGATCAACGAGGGAAAGCAGGTGGCTGAGAGCACTATGAATGCCGTCATGGGCAGGATGAGCGCATATACTGGCCGGGCGTTGAAATGGGACTGGGCGATGAATGCGTCCAAGCTTGACCTTAGTCCCGGGAAATATGAGTTCGGCGATTTACCGGTGAGGCCGGTCGCTGTTCCGGGTAAAACAAGACTTATTTAATTTAACAAATTTTCGACTAATAACGGTTAACTGAAAGGACAACTTATGGAAACCAAAGTGATACAAGAAACGCCGGATTTGTCGCGGAGAGACTTTATCAAGAGCTCAGTCCCGATTTTATCGGGATTGGGGGCTGCGAGCTTGTTATCGGGAACAAACCGAATCTTTGCGGCAGGTTCCGACAAGATCCGCATCGGTCTGATTGGGTGCGGCGGACGAGGCACGTATGATACGGGCAACTGCCTGAACTGTGCAGAAGGTGTGGAGCTTGTGGCAATGGGGGACCTTTTTAAGGACCGCGTGGACAGGTGTCGCAGAACTCTTAAAAGGAAGCTGTCTGATAAAGTGAAGGTAACTGATGATACGTGCTTTGTTGGCTGGGATGCGCACAAGAAGGTACTTGGGCGTGATGATGTAGATATGGTAATACTGACTGAGCCGCCTCAGTTTCGTCCGGGGCATTTACGCGCTGCCGTTGAGGCGGGCAAGCATGTGTTTATGGAAAAGCCGGTCGCGGTGGACCCTGTAGGTGTTCGCTCAGTGATTGAGTCGTCACAGATAGCGGACCGGAAAGGCTTGACAATAGTAGCCGGCACGCAGAGTCGCCGGATGGCGCACCTGGTAGAGGGCATGAAGAGGATTCACAACGGGGATATCGGCAGAATCGTTGGCGGCCAGTGTCTCAGACTCGGCGGCGGAATGCTCACGTGGTCGGAGGCGACCAAAGAGCGGCAGCCGGGCTGGTCTGATATGGAATGGCAGCTTCGCCGCTGGCTGTTCCTGACCTGGCTTTCCGGGGACTTTATCACCGAGATGCACATACATAATTTAGACAGAATGAACTGGGCACTGGATGCACATCCGGTGCAATGTATTGCTCTTGGTGGTCGGCAGGTGCGGACTGGTCCGGAATACGGAAATGTTTACGACCATTTTTCCGTCGAGTACGAGTATCCCGGCGGGGTACGGATTGAATACATGGGTTCTCAGATTGACAAAGTGACCTACCGGCAGGACGCACGGGTGATCGGGACAAAGGGGCGGGCATATACGCACGAGGGCGATTTCATTATTGAAGGGGCCAAGCCGTTCAAATACGATGGGCCGAGGCCGAGTCCGGTGATAAAGCAACACGCGGACCAGATTGCAGCAATTCGTGCGGGCAAGCATTTGAACGAAGGTAAGCGAATCGCTGAGAGTACGCTGACGTGCATAATGGGGCGAATGAGCGCTTATACCGGCCGGGCACTGAGCTGGGATTGGGCGATGAAAGGCTCGAAACTGGACCTGAGTCCGCCGAAGTATGAGTTCGGCGATTTGCCGATGAGGCCGGTCGCTGTTCCCGGTAAGACGAAACTGGTCTAAAATAAAATTGAGTTCCGTAACATCTATGTCGAACCGCTCGAATGAAGTCAGCCAACGATTGCGCTGATGTCGATGAGGTGCATCTGCCGGCCGTTGCCTTCGTGCGGTGAATCAATGACGACACTTCGGCCGTCGGGACTGAAACGCGGGTGCGTATCACATCGCCATTCGCCCTTATATTGCGGCGGTAAATAGAAATGGCCGAGCGGGACTCTTTCGCCGGTCGCTACATTGTAAAGATAGGGATTTTGCTTTCGCTCTTTGTCCGGATAGGTGTCGTTGAGTATCCACTTATTGCCCGGCAGGTATGTGCAGTGCCCGTTTTTGGGCATAACGTCTTTGCCAACTACCTCAACCTTTCCTCCCGTGCTGTCCTCGTAGAGATAGAATGCGTTTTTGTGTGAAGGGTGCCATGCCCAGGCGAGGATGTGTCGCGGGTCTCGCCAGATAAAGTGCGAGGTTTTGCCGTAACTGTCCACGATGTGGATGTCCGAGCCGTCCGGTTTGGCGGTGAGCATTCGTGTGCCTTTTCCTCCCAGGCCCGGCCCGAGACGGCGGTGCAGAAAGATGAATCGAGAGCCGTCAGGATTGAATAGCAGATGATTAAAATAGTGTTTTGCGCCGGTGGTGTTTATGTGGGGACTGGGAATCTTTGCGACGTCAGCGATGGAGATTATCAAATCCCGCCTGCCGGTTTTAAGGTCGATTCGGAAAATGCCTGAATCCTTCGGTGCCAGGTCGTCTTTATATGGGTCGGGCAGTCCTGCGTAGCCGTAGCCGGGGCGCATATCCTGGACGCGGCGTAAGTCCGGCGCCACAGCGGTTCGGCCATCGGGGCTGAGAGTGTAGATAGGGTACGGCAGTGTTCGCTTTTTCCCGCTGTGAACATTAAGGATGTGGCAAACGAACCGGTCGCCTTCTCGGTCGTTCCAGATGATTTGGTTTTTCGAGCCTGGCAGCCATTGGAGCATACAGCCCTGCTGCCAGCACCATGAGCGTGATTGGCCCAGCTTTATCCAACCCGCTGCGTCGCATCGCGGCGAGCGGTCATTATCTTTCAAATCCACCATACCAATACTGATAACGTCGTCGGGTTGGGGGCTGCGGTGCTCGAAGTTGACCTCCATCCCGAGCACATAACGGCAGGATGGGTCGAACTGTAGCTTGTCGTAGTAGCTGAACCAGTGGAACTTAGGCCCGCGGGTGATAGCTCGAATTGGCGGCAGATCTTCGGGTTTTGAATTTGCCTGGTTTGCGTAGCCGGGTAAACCTGTCAGCGCCAGCGCGCTGCCTGCTGTATAATGCAGAAATTTGCGGCGAGTCAGTTCGTTGTTATCCATACGGGACAATTCTATTGCTTTTAGACCTGAACTCAAGGACGAATTGCTTTTAGGATATTTTTGGGTGTGGCTGGATTTTTTGGCAAGCGATTTTGGAATCCGCCTACGGCGGACAAGATTGGGTTTGTTTTGGGTTTGTTTTTTTGGGGCCGGAAGGCGGTTTATTTTCATAATCCTCTATAATATATAAGTTTACGTTCATTTTGGGCCTTTAACTAAATTGGGTTTGTTTATTCGGACTGTGAAATCCTCTTTTTTTCTGTAATCCTTTGTTATAATTGAGTTTATATTCATTTTGGCTCTTTTTAGATTGGGTTTGATTGGGTTTGAATTGGGTTTGTTTTTTCGGA
>SDBU01007124.1_pt1 | contig 12961 bp, 15 predicted proteins | sample 2277071 | NCBI WGS metagenome assembly SDBU01 (sample SAMN10397929, study PRJNA504765) | marine sediment metagenome | isolation source: marine sediment core GS08_GC12, 126 cmbsf | place: Arctic Ocean: Gakkel Ridge, Loki's castle | collected 2008 | reverse complement strand
TGATATGACTGTGTTTAGAGTGATTGCTATTCTACTGCAAAGTCGTCAAGACTTCCGTTGACGTACTGTAAGATGATTTGTGTCAACTTTCTGATACTTTTCAACGTGGAACAAAAAGAGTGTAATCGCTATGTATCCTATGTATATACATCGTATAATGTAGATGATGTGGATAAGTTGGAGAGAACGTGATGGATAAAGGAATGGAACGATTTTTGCATTCAAATTGTACTAGTACAATTTTGTATAAGTCCTCTTTTTTAGCCCCCCCCCACAATCAAATAATACAATAATAACAAACACTCTTCGTTGTTACTTTTGAAATTCTTGAACACGGGGGGGGGGTAAAATCTTTAGAAAACACAGAAAAATTGTACTAGTACAATCGAAATCAAAAGCTGTAGAGCGTGTGACTGATTCAAGGATTGACTGCACACATAACCTAGTGACTCTCCGCTTGAGTTAATAACGTACTAGTACAATCGTAATCAAGAGCTGTAGAACGTGTGACTGATTCAAGAATCAACATCACACATAAATAAGTGAGTGACTGATTCAAAAAAAAGATTTTGCGCGTGTTTTGTGCAGTTTTAATATATGTTTCTTTTTCACGCTCAAATAACACAGTTCTAACAAGATAACAAGATACACGAACCATTTGTTTTGGCTCCTATAACGCAATCCTTCACTTTATCATCAGAAGAGCTGAACCATTTGCAAAATTATTCTGCTGGTACACAGAAAGTCAAAAGCGTCGGGACGGGTGCGAGCGTGCAGGGGAGGGGGAATGCCCGCTCTCGACCTTTACTGTTCATTTCTATACTTGACTCCCCGCTTCAAACACAACGAATCCTTCTAGACTCGCACTATGATTGGATGCACGCAGATTTATTTAGCTCTTGACTTTTAGCATCACATCTGTTATACTATAGGGGAGGAATAAAGTGAAGTTTGAGTGTTAAGCGATGCAATTAGGGCATATGCAATCAAAGGGCTATACTTCTCCTCCCTCGCTTGGTTGCATACTCCCACCCTTGAGGTTCCCGATGTCAAAAACAAGAGCAGCGATGCCGCTATTAGAGGACGATTCCGAGACTTTAGAGATTTTAGAGTTTTTGAATTCCTGGGATGGCAAGATCAATCTAACTGAATGCGGCGAAGAGGCATTAAAGCTCCAATTAGGTGATCTTCATGGTGTAATTAAGTTGAATCCACAACAGCGCCAGTCTGTTTCACAGATATTCAAGAAACTAGTACCTGAGGCGCCTAGACAGATTAGCTTGGATGTATCAATAAAACCAGAGCAGTACCTTGCTAAGGCTTTAGAGAACAACATACCAGCATTTGAGCAGATGAAGGCTGAGTCAGTAGATTATGCGGTGATAGCGGATGAAAAGACAGAGGCATTGGCTTTATTTGAGGCCGGTGTCTTGGACAAAGCGGACGAAGAGTTCGGGGGTGGACCTAATGATGATAGTTAGTGAGGATGGTCTACATGCAGTTAATACTGAGAAGATACTCAAAATTACATTGTTTTGTGCTAAAAAATATGAGGTTGAAATTTGTTTAGGCGATGGTAATGGTGATGTTACTATGGGTGTATTTGATACCAGGGGTAATGCTGAGAAGTATTTTGCAGAATTGGTTGAAACAAGCAACTTAGGGAAGGACCTAGCCGACCAAAATAGAGAATATAGAAAAAGGAATGCAAAATCAGTTGATCTTTCTTTATTATAAAGGGTGGACCTAATGATGATAGTGAGTGAAGATGGGAATCGAGCAGTCAATATTGGGAATATAGGCTATGCCCACCTTTATGATTGTGTGGTGAGAGTAGTTACATTATACACTAAAGAAGTATTAGAGATGGGTAAATTCGATACTCGTGACGAAGCCAGAAAGTACTTTGCAGAGTTGGTTGAAAGAGTTAATCTTGGTGCTGATTACCGTAAACAGGTTATAACGAAAACACCACAGGAAATCACTCATGAGAAATACCATAGAGGTGCCCAAAATGATGATAGTAAGTAAGGATGGGAAACATGCGGTTAATATCAGGGATATATTTCATATCAATATAGTTGATGGTTTAATAAAACCTATTGGTATACCAACTGCACATAGAATATATGAAATATATGTATACTTGCGTCCAAGTACTAGTGAACATCATGTAGTATATTCGTCTAGGGATAAGGAAGAGGTCAAAAAGTATTTTGATAGTTTAGTTGCACAGATAAATGCCTTAGAGCTACCTACAGTTTATCCAATTCATCCAATATCGGAGTCGCCATCCGCATCAATTATAAAGGAAGCAATGGATGGAATGAAAAATTTGGCAGGAGTTGAGAACCCTGAGCCATCATCTGGTTGGTATGGTTTGGGTAAGGGTCTAACTCCCTTGCCCAATAGACTGGAGAACAGCTCATGCCAGAATCCTTAACAAGAGTCGAACTAACATTACGAAGGCGAGAGATAGTTGATCGTCAGAAATGGCACTGGTTCAAGTGTATAGGATGGAGTCCTCATCGGTACCAGATAGCGTGTCATATCAGCACTGCAAGGAATAGGTATAGTTGTGCAGGTCGTCGTGGAGGTAAAACAGCTTGGGGAGCGAAGGAAGCTGGCGCATACATGGTAGCTGGTCCCTATCGTATCTGGTTGGTAGGTCCCAGTTATGAGCATACTGAGTTAGAGTTTAGGGATATACGTCAGGATATGTTACATGAGGCTAATCCTCATAGATTGATAAAGGATGTTAATAATGCTTCTTCTGGTAACTTACACTTAAAATTGTCTAATGGAGCAGAAGTTATAGGTAAATCGGCTGCTCAAACAAGTAAATCCCCTTTAGTCGGAGAAGAAGTTGACTTAATGATTCTCTGCGAGGGCGCACGTATTCAGAACTTAGGAACAGGGTCAGGAATATGGCAGACAGAATTGGAAGGAAACTTATCGACACGGTTGGGGGATTTGATAGTTCCGACTACGCCGAAGGGCAAAGACAACTTCTTGCATCCGAGGTTCTTGACCGCTCTATCTGGAGAAGATCCAGACGAAGCTGCTTGGCAATGGTCATCTTGGGAGAATCCCACCTTTATGGAGGACCCGGCGAAGTTGCGAGCCCGCATGAGCAGGAGAGCTTTCGAGCAGGAGTATCTCGGATTGTTCGTATCGTGGGCGGGTAGTATTTGGGCTGAGGATTGTGGATGGGATGAGAAAGTTCACGTAATACCGCAGTTGGCATCTGTTCCTTCTTGGTGGAATAGGACTGAGATACTTGATCCAGGTTGGAGTGACTATTTAGTTTGGGGTGCTGCGGTTACTAATGATGTCGGTGTTACATACTTACATGATGAATTCAGGGCTAAGAAGGCGGATACAAAGCAGATAGTCAGAACGATAGCCGCTCATAGGGAAGCAACTTACGTTAATGGACGAGGACCAGATCTTATCCCCCTTTATGTTGACCCGGAAGATCCTCGTTTTATCAATGACCTCAATCAGGCAGGCAAGGAATTGGGAGTACATATTTCGGCTATTCCTGCTGACAATGATGTTCAGCATGGTTTCTTAGCTGGAATGACTAGGATAAGGAGCAACAATTTCTTTGTTACGCATAATTGCACTTATGTGATAGATTGTCTTAACAACCATGCTTGGTCTGGTAGACTATCATCTAAGGGGGCGCAGATAGAAGAACGGGATGAATGGAAGCATGGTAGCGATATATCAAGGTATTTACAACTAACTCCTTTAATGACATCCAGGAAACCTCTTGTGGAAATGCCGGGACGAGAGACTTTTAGAGATTTATTGGGATTGGGACAAGGTCTTAATAGAGGTTGGGTTAAATCAACGTTTGAGGCTTTTAAGGAAATGCACCGGAGGGCTACGTAATTGTTAAGTCTCAAGAAAAAACCAGATGATCGAGTATCTTCTAAAGAATTAGTTAATCGTTGGAAGGCTAGGATTACTAATTCTGAGTTTGCTAGACATCCGCAGGAGAATAATTGGCAGAGATGGTTAGCTATAGTAGATGATAACTTATGGTTAGGGCGTAAGATGTCTACTGGGGAAGAGCCGACCCAGGTCAATTTATTGAAGTCTACTATAATGCAGGTACTCCCTCATGTGTTATTAGAACCTCCGGTAATAGACATTAGGTCTTATGCAGCCGATACAGATTCGATGGAGATAGCGTTTATTTATGAACGAGTGGCAGAGTATTTAGATAAACAGTTAGATTTGTTTGATGAATTCAAATTGGCTGCTTATGATGCTTTCTTATTGGGTAATGGTATTCTCAAGATAGGTTACTGGGGCGACGTTGGTATCGGAACTCAACCATGGGGTTCTGGATTAACTGTAGCGAATCGTTCTGCCATGGTAGACTACTCATCTTTATTTGAGATATATCCTGATTTTTCAGCTAAGAGATGGAAGAATCTAGGGTATGTAATTCAACAATCATTTATGCATATAGATGAGATTAAGAGCAATGATGGATATAAAAAGAGGATGCGGGATAAACTTGAACCAACTGCAACGGCTGACAAGGTATACGCTTTCCAACCACCTAATGCAACGGATAACGAAGAATATGTTTTACTACAGGAAGTAAATGATTTTAGAGGCTCCAGGACTTTAGTGTTGAGTCCTAATTTAGATGACGCCCTTTATGAAGGACCGCAGTTGTATGGTATCAATCCCTATGAAAATTTGTCGTTTTGGCCCAGACCGAGGAATGTTTGGGGAGATTCGATAAGTCAGAGTATTGAAGCCCACATAAAGGAACTTAGTGAAACTTCCACTTATCTTTCTAAGAGAGTGGCTTTAGAAGGTTTATTGAAGATCTTTGTTGCTGCTGGTAGCTTTAGTGATGAGGAAGTTAAACGACTCAAAAATAAGGAAAATGAGGTTTTCCAGGTTGCAGGGGATTTATCAAACAGTGTTCATGTTGTAGATTTTGGGTTATCAAAGGCGCAGTATAGTTTTGGAGTTCATTCCGCATTTTTACTTGAGCGTATTCGTGAGTTGAGTGGTGTTACTCAACAGGAACTGGGTATACATGAATCTGGTGTAGAGACAAAGTTTGAAGCTAATATGTTAAAAGAGGCGTCCAGTGTAAGAAATGCTATGAGGAAGAGACTCTTTAGCAGGTTTGCATCTTCTGTTATTACGAAACTTTTATATGTGGTAAGTTTAGAATATCCTCCGGTGCAGATAGCTCAGATGGCTGGTTTGGGGAGCGAATATGCATGGTTGATTGAGAAAGCTGGTCCATTCGATGCTTCTAAGTATGAAGTTAGATACGGGATGACGGCAGCTAATTCTCGACAGGAGAGAATACAGAAACTGATGATATTTAGGGATCTGGTTGGTCCAAATGTAAATCCTATTATGATGGCTAAAATGGTTACAGATGCATTAGACTTTGAGTTTACTAATGAACTAATGGTATATCAGATGTTGGCGCAGGGTGGTCAAGGTGGTGCGGGAGGTCAACCAGCAATGCAAGCAGCTCAGGGTGTAGCACAGACCAGGGTTGCCGGTGGTCAGCAACAACAATCAGCGGGGGCGTTGTCTTGACAGCATAGCTGTCCACGTCGAAAATTCCAAAGGAATTTGATGAAATGCCTATATATTGTTATAAGTGTCCAATATGTGGTGATACTACAGAGGTTCTTAGAGAGGTTAAAGATGTAGATGCTGTGGTATTTTGTAGTTGTCGGGAACTTTTTGTCCAGATGGAGCGTGATTATTCTTCACAGAATGTAAAGGTTTTTGGAGACATAGTGCCTTATTTTGATTATTCTATAGGACAACAGATAACTGGTCGACGTGATAAGATAACGAAGTATAGAGCTGGTGGGTATATACAACAAGAAGCTATGCATGGAAGCGAATCGGTGGCTCCTGAAAAGCGGTTATATGGGGATGAACAATATCAGGATGAAGTTATCTCTGGTGGAAAGGAAACGGATTTTCAGAAATTTGTTGATGAGAAGGTTAGTGAAGGTTTAGAAAGATCCGATTTGGAAGGAGCTAGTGGTGATGGATTTTCTAAAAGTATTGCTTGATACGTTTCTAAGTTCTTTGTTTCTGATAGGTGGTGCAGTTGCGACTAGAGTTGTTTATGATCCTACTGGGAACATAGGTGAACCACAACGACCAAGAACATCGTTCATTGATATGTATAGTGGTGAGCAGACAGTTATTGCTGGTGGATTAGTACCAGATTCAGGTTGGGTAGAGATTAGATCGTTGGGTCGTCAGAACTTTCAACTGATATGTATGGCGCTTACTACTGGTACTAGAAGGTTAGAATGCATAGTAGATTATGCCTATTTGATAGATCAGAAATTAGAGATAGAGGCACAGACCAGACATGCATTGACTGACGAAATAGATTATACAAATAAACCTGTTCTTTGGAAAATACCGGTACGCAGAACTAAGGGTGAGTATGTACGGATTCGTCAGATAAATAATCTAGGGGATATGACTGTTACCGTAGAGGCTCGGGGTATTGGACTCATGAAACCTCTTTTGAGAACGGTAGAAATAGTAGATAGGGAGGTGGTGGAAGGATGAAAAGAACCGAGAATAAAATACTACTTGGCTTTATTGGTTTAGTATTATGTGCGATCCTCATAATATGCTTTTGGGGAGATAGTGTTAATGCTGCTAAGGTATATCCTTTCGAGACTTATGCCTCTTATGCAAGTAGATCAACTATTAAGAGAGTTCGTTCGTCCCTCATTTTAACTGGTGCGTATGTGTCCACCGATTATCTTGTTACTAAAGGGCATACTGATCTCGGTGTATTTATAGAGGTTACTAAGGGTTCTTTAACTGACATAGATTTTAGATTCTGGTTTAGCTTTGATGGAGTTGATTGGTTTCAGGAAGTATCAGAATCTGTATCTGCTGGTACTATAACCGTTGTTCCTGTGAAATATACTATAGATGTTTCAGGACTTGGTGCTACTACAAGGATATATACTATAGTGCCGATTAGAGCAGATTACTTTAAGCTAGATATAAAAGGACAGGGTACCGTTACTGGTAGTCTTTGTGAGATCAATTTTGTTGGGAGAGTTCAGTAAGATGACTAAAATGTATTCAAAAGAAGAAGAATTGCCGAAAAATTGTTGTTCTTGTGAGTTTTTTGTTAGTTTTGCAGATGACTATCTTGATAAATTGGAACCTAGTGACCAGGGATTTTGCCGGCAATCAGATTCTAAATTTTATGGTAATGAGGGAGCAGGAGCAAATTGTGTTTGTGCTCTACATAGACCTGAAAAGCATTGTGTTTGTGCTCTACATAGACCCGAAAAGCAAAGGACGTGTGTTAATGTTGGTGGTTAGACTAATATTAGTAGTAATATTGTTATTTGGTATTGCTGCAAGTGCCTCTGCTGAGAAATATTTTGTAGTTTTCAAAGAGGCTCATGGTCCTTCTGAAAGAGCGTTGGTACGACGTGCTGTTACTAAATCTGTGGTACGTGGAAGGCGAGGTGATCCTTCATCTGATGCACCGGGAAAGATTCGTCATATCTATAGAATAGTTCCGGCTATGGCAGTTGAGATGTCTTTAGCGGAAGTTAAAGAATTGCGTAAAAATAGTAAGGTAGATAGAATAGTAATTGATCATGAGATTTTTTCTGGTGATGCAGAGTTAGAAAATACCTGGGGTGTTGAGCATATTGGTGCCGGTATTGCTCACGATGGTGGAACTACTGGTGCTGGTGTTAAGGTTGCTGTTATTGATTCTGGAATTAACTATAACCATACTGACCTAGATGATAATTATGCAGGAGGATATGATTTTGTTAATTGGGATAATGACCCCCTGGATGATAATGGTCATGGAACTCATGTTGCTGGCACGATTGCTGCTGAGGATAATGGAGCGGGTGTAGTTGGAGTTGCGCCAGGTGTTTCATTATATGCCTTAAAGGTTCTCAATTCCGCAGGAAGCGGAAACTATAGCAATGTTATTGCTGCATTGCAATGGTGTATTGATAATGGGATGGACATAGCTAACCATTCCTATTATAGTATAATAGATCCAGGTAGTTTGGTTGAGGATGCTTATACTGCGGCGTATAATGTTGGTATTCTTCATGTTGCTTGTGCTGGTAATGAAGGTAATGTTGGTGGTACGGGAGATAATGTTGGTTATCCTGCTAATTTTGCAAGAGTTATTGCTGTTGCTGCTACAAAATTGGATGATACAAGACCAAGTTTTTCCAGCACTGGACCAAATATAGAGTTATCTGCTCCCGGTGTTGGTATAAAGTCTACTCTTTATAATGGCGGATATGGAAATAAAAGTGGTACTTCAATGGCATCTCCGCATGTTGTCGGATTAGCTGCTTTAATACTAGAGGATAATCCTGGTTGGAGTCCTGGTCAAATTAGAAGTAATATGCGAGTTAATGCAACTGATTTGGGTATTGCTGGCGTAGACGACCTATATGGTTATGGATTAGTTGTTGCCGGAGTACCGCAACCTGCCGATCCTTCTCCGGTTCCGCCTGAACCAGATCCTGAACCAGATCCAGAACCACCTGATTCTGGTAATGTACCAGGTCCACCTGTTCCAGAAGATGTGCCAGATGCACCAGAACCAGAGGACTCTCCTGGCGATAGTGTTCCCTCCTTAAAAACAATCCCCTTTGAGACATATTCAAGTATAGCCTCTCGTGGAACAGTTACATTATTACGATCTTCTGCTATATTAACTAATAATTATGTATCTACTGATTATATTGTTTTATATGGACATACCGATATTGGTTTATTAGTTGAATTAACAAAAGGTAGTTTAACTTCTGTAGAATATAAACTATGGTTTAGTTACAATGGAGTTGATTGGTTTCAACAGATGACTATGATTAAAACGGCTACTACCAGGACTCTTGCTTCAAGTAATCAAACTATAGATATAAGTGGTTTGGGTGCTACAATTCTGTTTTATACATCCTTACCAAATAGAGCTGATTATTTTAAGTTGGATATAAAGGGTACTGGCACAGTGTCAGGAAGTCTGTGTGCAGTTAATTTGGTGGGGAGGATTCAATGAAGAGAATGAGAAGTTTAATAATTGCAACATATGTATCTGTGGCGTTATTTATGGTGGTTGGTATTGGCATTTTAGTGTATGCCGATAGCCGTGATAGGTCACCACAAGTATTTTCCGGTGCTTTTGATGCGGATACTTTAGATGGATTGGATTCAACAACCTTCTTTAGGAATGATTCTGATGTTGAGAATGTTAAATATCATGGTGCTGTTGGTGATGGTGCAACTGATGATACTATAGCAATACAAGCTGCATTTACAGCAGTAGGTGTAGCTGGTGGTGGTTCTGTATTTTTTCCATATACATCTGATTACTGGAAGTTGACTGATGAGATTACGGTATCATCTAATACTGTAGTGTATAGTAGTGGAAAGCCACGGGTTAAGCAGACGTCAGCCGCTAAAAGGATTTTTGTTCTTTCAGGTATATCTAATGTGAGAATTGAAAGATTACAACTTGAAGGTCTGGGTGCAAAAGATGGTCACGAAGGGGCTGATGAAGATTTAATATATATTTACAATTCCACCGATGTTACCGTAGAAGATTGTTATTTATATGAGACACGTGGACAAGGATCTATTGTTGCTCAGGAGAGCGATTATATAAGAATTAAGAATTGCGAGATAGAAAAAGTATCCTATACTGCGATTGGTATATATGGGGATTGTAATTACGTTTGGGTAGAAGATAACTATATTCATACGTCACTAGCGGATACGCAGGATTCTGGTAATACTTATGGTGTACATATTTCTGTAGGTTCTGCCAGTGATGGGCGTTTGTATCCGAATCATGTCTGGGTTGCTCGAAATAGGGTAGAGGACTTTAAGTCGTGGGATGGAATCAACGCACACGGTGGGCAAAATATTTGGATAACCGATAATGAGGTAATAGAGTGTAGTTTTGGGATTGAGGTTGGTATAACGTACTATAATGCTAGTTCTACACTGAAGTATGTTAGGATTATAAATAATTATGTGTATGGGGCACAATCAGATGTAGGAGTTAGTACTTACAGTAGTGGTATTCATGTATCGGGAAGTGAAAGTCCAGAAGTGTTGGCTGAAGATGTTATTATTTTAGGAAATACTGTTGTTGAAACTTGTAAGTTTAAGGCAACCAAACGTGCGGGAATCTATATGCAACTTGTGGATGGCGTAGTTATTAGCAATAATAATGTAACTGGTGTTAATGATGAAGGCATCCACATGGGAACGGTTACATCTAATTTTGTAGTATCTAACAATATGGTTAGTGATTGTAATAATACTGGACTGAATCTTGGATTTAATAGAATTTTTAATGGTTTGGTAGAAGGAAATCATTTTGTTAATACTGGTGATGGTTATTCAATGTTGTATGGTATAACTATTGGTAGTCCTGGTTCGATTGATGTGGTAGAGCGTAATAATACGTTTAGTAATTTGGCATTATATGCCTCGGGTGTTATGGATTATTTTATAGCTGAAAGGAACTCTAGGCGTTACAACAATACATTTGCCAGACTTGGAGACTTGATTCTTGACTCATCTCCGACAGTCGATAGAACGATTGGTTGGTTATGCACCAGTAGAGTTGATACTGAAATGCGTATCCAGGCAAATGCTACTGATACAACTTTAGAAGTTGACAGTACGACAGGAATGTTGGCAGGAGATAGGATAGGTGCAATTCTTGATAATGGCAACGTATTTTGGGCAAATGTTGATAGCATTACAGATGGCGATACACTGGAAATGTCTGCTGGTATCACTGCTGGTAGAAATGCTCCTGTGAATGCAGCAGTATATACAGCGAGATACGTAGATGCTACATTTGATGGAAGCACTCTTAAATTTAATACGACTGTAGGTGTAATATCCCCAGATACATTGGATGCTTCGGATACAAAACGTGTATCTGTAGCGGGCGGCGGTACAACCTCGGCATCCAGGGGAGCATATATAAATTTTTATGGAAATGAATATGCAACAGCGGGGCGTAAGGGTAAAATTGAGATAGTTTCAGGAGGGGCGGGCAATGCTACAAGGGGGGATAGTGATATATCGTTTATTGGAGGGCACCAGTCTAATCCTAGCATTTATATTGACGGAGCTTCTGGTGGGTCAGCTTATTATGGCGATGGTGGAATTACCAACTATACACAGATAGCTGCTGATGGTACGATAACCTTATTTGGTACAGCTATGGTAGAGAAATATATAGTTATTAGTGTAGGTGAATTAAGAAAGGGCGGGGGCGTGCCTGATGAGGATGTCATTGGCACGTTCCCGGTTTTGCTTTTTGATGATGCATCAACGGAGGGTACTTATTATTCACTGCATATTCCGGCAGATTGGGCGGACGGAACAGATCTTAATCTGGCGATATATTGGTGTCCTACAACAGATGATTCAGGTAAGCATATAGCGTGGGAGATAGATTGGGAGGCTAGAGCGCATGGAGATGGAGCGGCTGGTGAGATAATAGGTGCTGGTTCTACAAATGTTCCGATACATGATGATACCTATACAGGTGCAAATAATATGCAAGAAACATCTTATGCAACCATAGCGGGTGGTGGTATCGCTGTTGATGAGACCATAGGTTTGTTTATATATAGGGATCATGATGATGGAGATAATTATGGTCAGGATGTGGCTCTGATTCATGCAGAGGTGAAGTACATTTCCGATAGGTGGGGAGAATAATAATGGTTGATGAATATGTCTTGAAGGATGTTTGCAAGGTGGTAATGAAGGGTGTTGATGAGAAACTAGACACCATTTCAGAAACTCAAAAGGACATATTAAAGATAATACAATCAAATGGTGCTAATAAACTACCTAAGTGGATCTGGGGAGTGATAATAGGGATAGCAACCTTTAACCTAACGTTTATGGGGATTATACTACGCATTGTTAATGGTAACTAACTATGGATTATTCTAAAGAACTGATACCTAATTTTTCATATCAAGAAGCGGCTTGTAAGTGTGGTTGTGGGTTAATTATTGTTCAAAGAGATTTAATGCAATCACTCGGTTTCGTTAGGCTTATGTTTGCTAAACCTATTATAGTTACTTCTTGGGCCAGGTGTAAGTATTGGAATAAAATGAAAAAGGGAAAAGAGGATAGTTTCCATCTTTACGGGAAAGCGATTGATTTGAAACCGCAACATGGAGGTATAACAAAGGATTTTATAGAGATATGTGTAGAATATTTTACATGGACTAAGGTTTATGATGGGCATATTCATTGTGATATTCGTGGTTTTAGGGGACTAGGTCAATTTCTAATATTAGAGGAGGATTGAAAAATGGATATATTTTTATCGCAACTTTGGAGAATTTTGGCAATTCCTGCGGCTACGTTGATTATTGGTGGTATAACTTATTCGTTTAGATGGTTAGGTTCAAAACTAAAGAACGACACTGTGCGTAGTTATGTAGAGTTGACCGGTAGAATAACAACCGATGTTGTTATGGAAGCTATGCAAACAGCAGTTGAAGAGGCAAAAGAAAAGTCTAGTGATGGTAAATTGACAAAGGCTGAGGGAATTGAAATAAAGAATCAGGTTATTAGGCAGGTTAAGGAATTATTGCCAGATCATGCTCTCAGTATTTTTATGAAGGCAAACATAGATGCTGACCGTTTGATTGCGTCTATGGTTGAAAGAAATGTATTAGAAAGTAAATATGCTAAGAGAATTAGAGCATTTTAAGGAGGTTATTAGTAATGGGTAAGTCAGTAAAAAGTGGGCAAGGACCCGACGAAGGGCAAACCACCCAGCAAACTGAAAGCGGTGTTCCGGTTCAAGGTAGTCAAGAAAAGAAAGAAGAGTTTGTTTTGCCATTTGTTAGTGATGATATACCTGATGATATGACAC
>SDBU01007123.1_pt1 | contig 12962 bp, 23 predicted proteins | sample 2277071 | NCBI WGS metagenome assembly SDBU01 (sample SAMN10397929, study PRJNA504765) | marine sediment metagenome | isolation source: marine sediment core GS08_GC12, 126 cmbsf | place: Arctic Ocean: Gakkel Ridge, Loki's castle | collected 2008 | reverse complement strand
AAGGCTAGGATTCCTAAAACTCCAAAGAATTGGAAATGGATATACCCTGACCAGGCAATTCATTTTTTACAGCTTCTTGTCGTTTATATTTATTGAAAAGGTTATATTAAGTTGTATGAAGGAGATAAAGATGGCTAAAACTAAAGAAAAGGAGCAGGGATTTTCTATTATAAACAGTCTCAAGACAATTTTTTCTCCAAGAAACCCCGTCAAAGAAGCTAAGGAAGCAATACTGAAAGATATGGATAGAATCGAAAGTGCCTGGCTTCCAACTGACCAAGAAATTCCTGATGGAATATGCGATAGATGTGGAAAAACAAAGAGAGTATATACTGTTGCAACGAGGCCATGTTTTGAAAATGGACGAAACGTTAGAGCGTTTACACATTATACGGACGAGTTGTGTTGGGAATGCGTCAGTGAATTAAAAGAGATGGTCGAAAATTTTTTGAGGAAGAAGATAAAATAACTTACACTAAAGCTAAAGAATGTATAAACGAACTAGGCAGAGAAGGATTAGAAGAATTATTAAAGGATTATGGAGAAGAGGTAATAAAAACCGCTTTTGGGTGTGGTATATCGCCAAGAGAATTGCAGGCGGTTGGTAGGTGGTTGAAAAGAGGCTGTCTCGAGAGGAGTGGTAAGGAGGAGAAGAATGCCATTCTGTGATAACTGTTTAGAGGATATTCCTGAGGATACGCTTTATTTTGAAGCCAGGAATAGAAGAAGGCAACGAGTTATTCTATGCCGCTATTGCCTTTATGATAATGACTTTATTCCTGGCCATATTAAAGACGGCTTTGCGCGGTGCGAGGAGAGAGGTGAAAGATAAATGGAAGTAGCTTTGGTGATATTATCAGTTGTGATAGGTATTGTAGCGGTTATTCTACTGGTTATAAATGTTGTTAAGATGCTTGGAGAGAAGGATGAGGACAAAAGGATAGAAGCCTTTTGGTCCTTCTTATTCTTTACGCTGATTGTGGTCTATGTGATTATGGTTGTGGTTTCTCCTCCATTATCACTTGAATAGAAAGGGAGAGAAATAGGATGACGAAAGGAGGTTGTAATCATGGCTAACCATACATTGGCTGAAGAAGAAAGATTGGATAAAGAAATAAATAGAAAAAAACAGAAAATGAGCGAGTACATAGAGTTTCGGTTATTAGAGCAAAAGCCAAAGACGCAAGTCATTGAGGTAATGTCTAAGCTTTATCGTTCTAGACTGGGCATTATTATGTGGTTTGGTAAATGGAGACAATATGCCTTCTTTCCAGAGCCTGAAACTGTATTCAACAAAGAATGTCTTAATGATATTCAGTCCTATATAGCAAAGTTGCGATAAAAGAAAGGATGACGAAAGATGAGGTTTGATCTTGAGAGATACCTTTTGAAACTTGGCGCTATAGAGACAGGTAATAAGTTTGAGGTAAGACTTGATTGCCCAAACTGTGGAGATGAGGGTCACCATCTTTACTTTAATATGTTACATAAATGTGGGCTTTGTTTTAAGTGTAATTTTTCTCCTTCTCTTATAAAGCTAATTATGGAGTCTGAGGGATGCGATGACTTAGGCGCTAGGAGATTCCTTCAAAAGTTTACTTTACGAACCGTTGAAACGTCCCAGATGTTCCCCGAAACGTCCCTGATTTCCCAGTCGGGACGGGCACCTGAGGAACCACTAATACCACTACCTTTAGGGTTCAAGTTGTTGAATTCCTTGGATAAATTCCCAAGTTATGCAGTTCAAAGAGGTATTACTCATGAGGCGGCAGAAGAGTTTAAAATTGGAATGACGTTACTTGGTAGATATACCTGGCACCTGATCTTCCCCGTGTTTAAAAACTGTGGACTTTTTGGGTTCGTTGCCCGGAGAATGTCGAACGACGGATCCAGGAGATACTTGTATCCAAAGGGTTTTAAGACTTCCGAAGTCTTATACAGAATTGACGAACTTAAGGGAGATAGTTGCGTGTTAGTGGAAGGGGTATTCGACTGTATTCCACTTCAGTTTGAGGCTACTGCTTTACTTGGTTCCTTTTTATCTAAAGAACATCTCAAGCTATTACTTAAAAAGGGCTTCAAAAAGATTTACTTGGCACTGGATTCAGATGCTAAAGAGAAAACAAAAGAGGCCGGAATTAAGTTAAGTCCGTATTTCGATGTTAAAGTTGCTGAATTAACAAATGGCGATCCTGGGGGTTATTCAAGAGAAGAATTATTAGAAAAAGTCGAAGACGCTATGGATTTCGATGAATGGAAATATAGCTACCTGAAGAGTTCAATATGTTAAAATTATTTGAGAAATTGCGAGTTCGAAAAATAAGGAAAGAAAAAGAAAGGTTTAAAAAGAAGTTAGGGAAGTTAAAGTATATGGGTTATGAGGGCTGTGTGGAGTGTATGAAAGTGATTCCAACAAAGGAAGCGTTCGAGAATGCCGAGTGGTTGAAAAGCCGAATCAAACGACCTGTCGAAGAAGGGCCAATCTGTGATACATGTGCGGGAAAGTTAAGGTTTGAAAGGAACTAGTTTAATGATATATACGGATGGCGTTCATCTGGTAGGGAACGACTTGCGGGAATTGCACCTCTTTGCTAAATCTGTAGGGTTGAAACTGAGTTGGTTTCAGAAGCATTTACGTCATCCACATTATGACATTACAACACCTGGAATGTTAGGAAGGATCCTGAGTAGGAACAGGGTAATTATGGTGAATACAAAGCAACTGCTTAAACTAATGAGGGTAGACTGAGAAGAAAAATGTTAAAAAAAAGAGATCGGATAGAGATATTTTGTATGGGTGGTATTGGGGTATGTTTTGTAGGAGTGGGAATGATTGTGAATATCCTTGAGCTTCGGACAATAGGAATTATGTTGGTGGCAATGAGTTTAGTAATTAGAATAATTAGAATAATTGGAAAAATAATAAATCGATCGTCGGGGGCGAGCAAGGAGGGTTAAATGCATGTGATAAAAGATAAGATTAAGGATGGATTTGTTTATAACGGGAGGGTATGCTTTAAAAGGTTTAAAGTAGAATATAATCTTTGGAGTAGATTCTGCCATTTAAAGTTTTGTGCTGACGAGGATTACACAATTGGTATAGCACTGCCTCCCGTTGCTCTGTGGCTTTCATTTGGTAACGCTCATTATAAAGAAAAAGAGGTATCTATTGCATTTCATAATAATTCACTTTGGTGGAATTTTTGGACAAGTAATATGGGGTGGAGTAATAAGACTCCGTATTGGCGCCACGGAAGCTTTGACTTTGCTGATTTCTTTTTAGGGAAAAATAGGTATTCCAGGAAAGTAATCGAAGAAAGAGATGTTGAAATTCCCATGCCCGAGAAAACTTATAGCGCTCATATAAAATTATGCGAAGACACTTGGAAACGGCGTTGTTGGTTTTCTAAAACTATAACGAGAATAGATGCTAAGATTCCAAAAGGTATCCCACATCAAGGTAAAGGAGAAAATTCTTGGGATTGTGGAGAAGATGGTTGTTTCGGAATGTGCTGCCCTGCTAGATCAATAGCTATAGGTGTTGGAGAGATAGTCGGCAGCGTCTTACATGATAGAATTAGGTATGGAGGATGGGGAGATTGGAATTATCAAAGAAAAACAACTACTTAAGGAGTTCGGTATGGTTATATTTCTTGGCTTGATAGTAGTGAACGTTGGAGCGTTTTTGGGTATTCTGTGGTTCCGGCACGAACAGCGTAGGCTAGATTATTGTCCGCGTTGCGGTACAAGACTTTCCCCTTTAAAGGAAAATCAAAATGGATGGTTGTATAAGGACTGCCTAAGCCTTAAGTGCACAATCGTGGCTATTTCTTGGCAAAGACTACTTGAGGGAAAACCTTGGTAGAACCAAAAGCACCTACAAACTGTGATAAGTGTGAACTAAAGAATTTCAGGAGAAGGGTCGTTAATGGTGAACTTAGACCTGGATCAAAAATCTTCCTTGTTGGTCAATGCCCCGGATATCTAGAAGACCTAAAAGGCAAACCCTTTATTGGTGACAGTGGCAAAGAACTTGGTATGGTCTTAGAAAAAATTGGACTAGAAAGAAACGAACTTTCGATTAGTAATGCTTGTCGTTGCAAGCCCCCTACCAATCGACCAAAAGATAAGACACTAAAGAAAGAAGAAATTAGAGCGTGTAGACAATACTTAATAGATGAAATTATATATGTCAAACCTAATGTTGTTGTTTGTATGGGGAATGAGGCGTTAGGGGCGATTTTAGGAATGAAAGGCGTAATGGATCTTAGAGGCGTTTTTTACTGGTCAGAAGAACTAGGTTGTAAAGTAATGGTGACCATACATCCAGCAGCAGCTTTAAGACAGTGGGAAATACTACCACTTCTAGAGTGGGATTTAAAGAAGGCAAAAGATGGATGTACGACAAAAGAGTTACCCAGACCACAAAAAACCAATTATAAGGTTGTCAGGAATTTGAGGCACTTTGATGCCCTGATTTCATCCTTACTAGATGCTCCTGCCTGGTCAGTCGATATTGAGACCACAGGATTCGACTTTTTAACGAGCAAGATTTTATGTATTGGATTTTCGTTAAAGCAGAGAACCGGAATAGTATTGCCCCTTTTAGGACAGCATGAAAGCAGACTGTGGAAAAAAGAAAAGCTTTTTTATATCAGAGATCGATTAAAGGCAGTTCTCACAGAGGGTGCTCTAAAGATATTTCAAAACACGGGGTTTGACTGGAAATTCTTAAAAACATTTGGTATCGCAGTAGAGGGTCCATTCTTTGATACCATGATTGCCCACCACCAACTGAATGAAAATTTACCACAGAGTCTAGATTTCTTTTCTAGGACTTATACAGACCTGGGTTGTTATGATAGAGTTATAAAAAAATACGTTCCCTCTAAGACTAAGGGCACGTTTGCAGACGTACCGAATGAGGTACTCTGGAGGTATTTGGCACAAGATGCAGATTGTACGTTTAGAATGTTTACAAAGCTTGCGCCCAAGATAAAAGAAGAAGGGCTTGAAAGGCTATTTTATGAAACAACTATGCCGTTTGCGAGAGTTTTAGCAGAGGCAGAATACAGGGGGGTATTGGTTGATCGGAAAAAACTTGAAACTGCCTCTAAAGTTCTTGAGAGTTCTATAAAAAAAATTAGGGGAAGGTTATTTGAAGAGGCTGGGCATGACTTTAATCCAAACTCCTCCAAGCAGGTTGGTGTGGTGTTGTTTAAGGAAAAGGGTCTAAGATCGATTAAGCTGACCCCAACAGGTGCAAAGTCTACCGACAATGAGGTATTGACGAAGCTTGCAAAATATCACAAAATTGCAAAGACTTTAGTAGAGCTAAGATCGCGCCAAAAACTTAAAAGTACATATATTGATGGCTCAGATGGGAATGGTGGTATTAAAAGGAGACTAGATGCAAATGATAGGACACATCCTGATTACTCAACCAGTGGCACCGTCACAGGACGCCTTTCTTGTAGGGCCCCCGATCTTCAAAACATCCCTAGACAACCTTCTGAGATTAGGCAAATGTTCATTGCACCCAAAGGGTGGAAGATACTGGAATCGGATTACAGTAAAGCAGAATTATGGGCGCTTGCTTGTTATTCAGGTTGTGAAAGACTAAAAAAGGATTTGCCTTTTGACTTTCATAAAAGGACTGCCGTGGCAATGGGGATTAAGTCTCGAATAGAGGATGTCGACAAGGAGGACACAAACCGTGCAAAAATGCTCACATTTGGATTGTGCTATGGAGGACGTGAGGGTGGCCTCTCGCAAAGCACCGGACTTCCTATAGGAGAAGTAAGAGAATTTATTAATAAGTGGTTTAAGTTATACCCAGAGACCGAGGTTTGGATGAATGCAAGAAGGAAAGATGTGTTGAAGAAAGGTTACGTTACATCATTTCTTGGTAGAAGACGAAGATTCTACGGACTTAAATTTGTAAAAGATAAAGTAATTAGAAAGTCAGAACGAGAGGCAATTAACTCCCCAATTCAAGGACTTGTTAGCGATCTTTGTTGTGGAGCTGCCGTACGCATAGATAAATGGATCAAGGAGAATGGGTTTAAGACAGGTCTTATTATGACGACGCACGACGAGCTTTTTTATGAGGTGCCAGATGAGGAATTAGCCAAGATAAAAAAGATTGTCGAACAAAAAATGACAACTTACATACCTGAGCTTGGTATGGGGATGTTAGTGGATATCGAAGTTGGTAATTGCTGGAGCGAGAAAGGAAAACCTGGCTCTTTGGATTTAGTCCAGTTGGCGGCAGAGCGTTACTAAAAGGTCTTTTCAAAAATTTAATTTATAGTATAATTAATAAAAGAAGGTGAAATGGAAAGATGGACTAGGGAATGGGTAGAGAGTATAATTTGGTTACTTCACGATCCCTATGGAGACTACGATAGAATGAGAAAAGAATTGGTCGAGGGAGTATTCTGGGGTAACGAAGGTGAAAAAGGAAAGATGAAGGTGAAAGATGTCGATTAGTCCAGATGCAAAGAGAATAGCTGATAAAGTTTATGCTCACTATGGAACTGATTCTGGTCATTTTTTTGGACTATCGCCAAATGAAAGATGTTCGGTAGAAGCGATAATTCAAGCGACTATTGAAATTTTTATGAATGAAAGCAGAGGGTGAAATGAAATTAGACACTGAATTGTTTGAAATTAATACACGCATAAATAGGAAGCAGTTTAAGAGGGATCTGTCTGAGGATCTCAAAGTTGATAAAGTAAACCTTACTGAAGAGTTGTCTCAGCAGCCAACATTATTTGCTTGGTGGGCAACGTTAGCAGAAGCTGCAAAAGACCTCTCCAGAAGGGCTGACCTAAAGGTTTTATTACTTGAAGCAGAACTTGGACAAGAGTTTAGAATGATTGCTGCAAAGAAAACAATTCGTACCACCGAAAAGGGGTTAGAGGAGCAGATGCAAAGAAATGCAAGGTGGCTTGAAGCAGTAGAGCAGAAACTTGAGGCGAGAAAGCAGGTGAGTGTACTTTCAGCTTGTGTTGCCGCAATGGCGCAACGTGCCTCTATGCTTGCGGCATTAAGCGGGGTATATAATAGGGACTTAGATCTGTTGAAAGAAAATAGTAGATAATCAGGGGAAAGTATGAAATCCCAAATTAGATACACTGAAGTTTCAAAAAAGGAAGTTAAGCTCAAAGTACTCTATTGGCGCTTGTGCAACTCATATAGCATTGAAGCGGGTCCTGGTCGACTGTTTTGCTTGTGCTGCTTTCCTGGAACCTTAGATAGGTGTGAAGGACAGGATTTAGAATTCAAACTCGTTGATGAAAAAGGAGAAGCTGTCTTTTCTGGTAAGGCCCTAGTAGAATCAATGGATCTTGTTCCTTGGTGTGATGAAACAATTGGTATGGTAGTTGGGATCCTAGTAGGTCCAGTAGCAGCTGAGGATATAAAAGAAAATAGTAGGTGAGGAGACTAGTATGGAAGGCGTAGTTAAGTCTGTTAATGGCAAGAAAGGATATGGGTTTATTGAGTCCCAGGGAAAGGACTACTTCATCCACAAATGGGACATTGCGGAGAACTTAAAACTAAAGGAAGGCGATAGAGTCTCCTTCAAGGTTGAGAAAGCTCCAAAAGACTTCAAGGCCATAGAAGTCAAGAAAATATTAAAAAAGTCGAAGAAGTGAAAGAACAAAGAAGGCAAAAAAGAGAAGAAGACAAAAGAGAAAGAAGAAAGACGAGGAAAGAAAAGACGAGGAAAGAAAAGAGGAAAAAGAAAAAAAGTAAAGAAAGGAAGAAATCGCCATAAAGATGAGAATCGCTCTACTAAGAGATTTTTATAAGGCCAGTTAAGAAATTAAGATTAAAAAGAAGGAGATGAAGAAATGAAAATACTGTTACGTATCTTAGGTTATGGAGGATTCGCACTTGTATTGTCCGCTTTTTATCTAAGATCGAATCAAGATTTCGCTGTTGTACTTGGATTAATTGGTCTTTATTCAGGTACAGTAGCAGTCATTGAGTCTATTATGAAGTACCAATGATATTAGAGATAAGAAAGAGACGAAAACAGCAAAGAGGCTAAGGAGAAATAGATGATCTGCCCTAAATGCAAAAAGCAAGGAAAGAAATTAAGATTAAAAAGAAGGAGGTAGTACAAATGCCTAAGAAACGAGGTGTTAACGTTGACAAAGAGCGTGGAAAGCTTGAGGAAATCCGGAGAGGTGGAACGAGGTTTTGGACACCAAAGGAGGGTGCGAGTCTTATACGAATTCTTCCGCCTTATTCCGGAGAGGATTGGTATAAGGAGACCTGGTTCCATTTTGGAGTTGGGGTTGATAGAAAACCGATAGCTTGTGCAAGGAGACTTTTAGATGAGCCGTGTTACCTCTGTGAACAGGTTGATGAACTCAGGAAGTCAGAGGATCCAAGAGATGTTGAGCTTTCTACTCAGATTGCCGCAAGACGTAGAGTTTTCTACAACATCATCGACATTGATGATGTCGAGTCCGGAGCGCAGATTTTTTCTTCCGGAGTCACAATTTTTAAAGAGTTTCTGATGTACGTTGCAGATCCAGACTGGGGTGATATTACTGATCCGGACGAGGGTTATGATATCGTTATTGAAAGAGAAGGTACAGGGATCGATACTAAGTATACTGTAAGGGCAAAGAAGAACCCAACTCCTCTTATAGATCCTGGGTTGTTAGAGGAGCTGCGAGACTTAGACGAGATGGTGGAAATCCTTCCATACGAGCAGGTGAAAGCGATTTACGAGGGTGAAGAATTTGTAAAAGAGGAGAAAGAGAAAAAATCTACGAAAACTAAAAGGGAAACAGCTTCTAGGGAAACAGCTCCTAAGGAAACAACTCCTATGGAAATCGAGAAAGTAGAGACCGAAGAAGAAGGGGAAGAAATAGCAGAAAAACCATGCTTCGCTTTGGAATATAATGAGTTAGATCCTGTCTGCCTTAGTTGTGAGGATCGCGGAGACTGCCGAAAAGCGTTCTTTAAGGCCAGTCTTGAGAAAAGGTCGAAAACAAAGTCATCAAACATCGCTCAAGCTGCAAAAGAAATGAAGGATAAGCTAAAACGCAAACCAAGAAAATAAACTCTACAAAATTGAGGAACAAGTTTGAAGACAGAAAACTCAGGAAAAGACTTTATTGCGTCCGTCGTTGAAGGTATCAACAAGGAATTTGGTTCAGGCTCAGCGATGATGTTTAACTCTTTAGATTTACTATCTACGGTTAAAGGCTGGGTCTCAACTGGATCGACACTACTTGATAGGGCTATTGGTCACGGAGGAATTCCTGCCGGTAGAGTTACTGAAATTGTAGGACAAATTTCAACTGGTAAATCTGCCTTGGGTGCTCACATCTTAGCAAATACTCAAAAACAAGGCGGGATTGCGGTGCTATTAGACATGGAATATGCTTGGGACAAAAAGTTTGCCTCTGTTCTAGGTGTAGATGACAAGCAGCTTATTACCTGTCAACCCGACTACCTTGAACAAGCCTTTGAGATAACCGAAACCCTGATAACTATTGCAAAAAAGGAGGCACCAGGAAGGCTTGTCACTATCATTTGGGATACTTTTTCATCTATCCCAACCGAAAAAGAGCTGGAGGGAGATTTTGCAGACTCACTAGTAGGCCTACACGCAAGGAGAGCATCCCAGGCACTACGGAAACTCACGCGTATGATTGCAAAAGAAAAGATTGTACTCATCTTCATTTCTCAGTTAAAGCAGAGAATCACGTCGATGCCCTTTTTTGGTGCCGAGCAAGAAACTTCCATTGGTGGCCGTGCGATAGGTTTTCATGCTTCTGTCCGGATTCAGATGGTTAGGGTTGGAAAAGTTTATAATAAGAAGAAAAAGGTGATCGGAATTAAGTGTTTGGCAAAAGTTATGAAAAACAAGGTTGCTCCACCATTTGGAGAGGCGCGGTTTGAAATTCTTTTTAACTCTGGAATTGATGAGATTGGGTCTTTACTTGATCCGATGATCGAAGAGAATATCATAAAAAAGAAAGGTGGCTGGTGCTTCTATGGTGACGAAAAGTTCCAGAGGGGGGAATGGCCTGACTTTTACAAAGCACATCCTGAACTAAAGAAACAACTTAAAGAGGCTTGGATTAATGAATAGAAAAAGGTTACTGGTTTGCGTTGATACACAGAATTTATGGTTTGGTTGCCATGAGGAGCTTGGTGAAAATATTAAGCTTGATTACAGAAAGCTCTTAAAGGTAGCTGAAAATGGAAGGGATTTCGTAAAAGTTGAAGCTAAAGCATACATGCCAGTTATGGAAATTGAGAAATCCCAGGTCTTTATTACAACTCTTGAGTACCTGGGATACCAAGTAGAGATTTCTCAAATAACCGGTAAAGCAGGCATGCTAGTTGGAACGAACATGGATGTTGAACTTGTTGTCGATGTAATAAGGAAAATGGATACTTTTGACACCTTTGTCTTGGTTAGTGGCGATTCCGACTTTGCTCCTCTTTTGGAATTCCTTAATGAAAAAGGGAAGACTGTGGAAGTAATTTCTTTCAGGTCCGGGTTTTCTGAAAAGCTACGTCCACATTGCATGGCAGTTAGGTTCTTAGATATGGAAAGTGCATACGATAAAGAAGAAGTGCTATCGGGAAGGAAAGATGAAAAAAAAAGCAGAAAAGCAGGTTAGGTCTGTAGCACAACGGCGTTTTGGTAGAGGAAAATCGGAGGAAAGAAATGCCGCAAAATATCTTCAGGTTGTTGACGGTAAGACAGGTAGGCCTTGGGACAAGATAGTCACGAGCACTGGAAGAATAGGAGATATACATAGATTTCAAGCCGACATACTTACCCAACATTACGTAGGAGAGTCAAAATATTGTTTGAGGAGAAAGGACAAAAAAGACTGGGGCAAAAGGGTTACAGCAAGTGAACTTAAAAAACTACAAAAGGCAGAAAAAACTTTTAACAAATTTTTAATCTACATTTTGCATCTAGCTGATTGCCCAATCCTCCATTGCATTGAGGCAAATCGACATGCCTGGCTTTTGGCGTGTGAACGTATGATTACCGAAAAGGGATTTACAATAGAGACAAGATCGGAACTTGATAGAAGGATTACACTACTGAAGGCAAAAAAGGGAGAATAAATGGAACACGAAATTACTTTTGAGGGTGTTGCAAGGCAGGTAACTGGGCTGTTTGTACAAAAGGGTAAAACGTGGGAGGAGACGTATTTACAAGGGGCTGCACCATTTAAGCGCGCTGTAGCTAATATTGTCAATAAAGCACTACGCCTTGAGGGTAGGGTGCTGGTTAGAGATATAGATTACTCCGACGCAGACGTGAAAGATTCACTTGTTGATATGGCAGTATGGACGCTCATGGCAATACATTTAGGTGAGCTTATGAAGCGAAAAAAGAAGGAAGAACAGGTAAAGGAGATCCCTCTTCGCGAGATACCATAAAAAAGTATGAGCTGATTTACGCTGATAGGAGGGATAAATGAAATTTGATCATAATCAAATCTGCACGAGCAATGACGAAATTGAAGTAGGGAAGCAATATATCTACCGGGAGTCTTTGCCACTAATAATAGCCGAAGTAAAGATATTGTCTGACAATAGTGATGAGGAGTCCATACGTTTTACAGCTGAAGTTATTAAGTCGAGAGACAATTTCTTTAAAGTCGGTGAGCAACTTAGTATCTCTGCTAGGCTCGGTCATTATGCTTATAGTGGGATGTGGAGACTTGAAGATAGTGGGGCATATTCAATATGAAAAAGTATGAGCTGATTTACGCTGATCCACCCTGGTCGTTTTCTTCAAGTCAGAGAAAGCGTGATGCTCCCTGGAACACAGCTGTTCGATACTATGATTGTATGCCAGTAAAGGCGATTATGGCAATACCTGTAGAGACAATTACTGCAAAAAATGCCATCCTTGGTATTTGGGCTCCTTGGACCCATACGCATGAGATGCTACAGGTGATGGATGCCTGGGGCTTCAAATTTAAGACTGCGGGCTTTGTCTATGTAAAGCTAAACAAAGATGGTACTGTATTTAAGGGTTTAGGCCTTTATACCAGAGGAGGTGCAGAGGTTTGTTGGTTAGGTGTAAAAGGTAAAGGACTAACAAGAATAGATAAAGGAGTAGGACAAGTGGTGTTTGCACCAAGAGGCAAGCATAGTGAAAAACCGTCTGAGATACGCACTAGGTTTGTTCGGCTATATGGCGATGTTGAAAAGGTTGAGATGTTTGCACGTAAAGAAGTCACCGGATGGGATTGTTGGGGAAAAGAAGTACAAGGAGTGGATTTGTTTTTAGATGGAGAACTAAAAGGTGAGGTAAAGAAAAAGTACGCTATAACTCTTTGTGATCCAAAAGATGTACCTGAGGATGCTTTGTGGTCAATACGTTGTTCAAGAAGAAAAAGCGAATTAAAGAGAGGGATCCCAAAAGAAATCTATACCTCCCCTCTAAACCAAGAGTTTTATTCATGGGCAGAAAAAAAACATATCCTTTACGGAACTATCTCGGATAAATATGGGCTAGTGATGAATTACCAGGTAATTGGTACCTATGACCTTTCGCCAGATAGACTATCAGACTTAGAAAAACGAAACCTTGGTGAGGCAGTTGGGGTGAGCTGTAGGGATTTAACAGATTTCAAATCTCTTGCCTTCTTCTGTAGGGATTATGGGGAGGCAAGGCCTTATCTTTCCATACTCTCATACTCGGGACTTAAAGTTTACTGGGTAAGGAGGTTATTAGAATGAAAAAATGTGTTGTATTATGTAGCAGCGGTATCGATTCCACTAGTTGCCTATACTGGGCAAAAAAGAATTATGAATATGTCCTAGCGTTGTTTATCGATTATGGACAAAGGAACCGATTTGAGTTTGCAGCATTTACAAAGATAGTAGAACGAGCTCAATTAACCAGTTGGAGGGTTCTGGAGTTTGATTTATCTCAGATTGGTGGATCTGC
>SDBU01007122.1_pt1 | contig 12962 bp, 14 predicted proteins | sample 2277071 | NCBI WGS metagenome assembly SDBU01 (sample SAMN10397929, study PRJNA504765) | marine sediment metagenome | isolation source: marine sediment core GS08_GC12, 126 cmbsf | place: Arctic Ocean: Gakkel Ridge, Loki's castle | collected 2008 | reverse complement strand
TCGCTGCTGCACGACGTGGGCAAGATCGGCGTGCCGGAGAACATCCTTCGCAAGGCCGGACCGCTTACCGAGGAGGAGTACGAGATCGTGAAGCAGCATCCCAAACTCGGTGCGGATATCATCCGCAACCTGCAGGGCGCGGATGAGATCAGTGAAATCGTGCTCCACCACCATGAGCGTTGGGACGGCAAGGGCTATCCGGACGGGCTTACCGGCGAGGGGCCGTCTCTCCTGGCTCGAGTCCTGGCGGTGGCGGATGCCTTCGACGCCATGCGTTCGGCAAGACCATATCGCGATCGTCTCGCCGAGGCGAAGGTGATCGAGCAGGTGCGGATCGGCGCTGGAGCCCAGTTCGATCCCACGATTGCTGAAGCATTCCTGCTCGAGGTGGAACGCGCGCGGTCCGCCCCGGCCCGTGGCGCCAAGCGCGTCGCTCAATCGAAGGCCTCGAAGCGCAGCCAGCCCAAATGACGTCCCGTCTCGGTTGGGCCGGATCCCTGCAGATTGGCGAGGAGCAAACCCGATCTTCATTCTCGGCAACCGGAAGGATCTGCGCCGCCGTCGGATTGTTCGGTGTGACACAGCGCGAAAGATTCCCCACTGGCGTTCGGGAGTGCCCATGAGAACGGATTGGCGGCCGATTGTTTGGTGTTGCTTGCTGGTTGCCGCCGCGCTGGCGCCATCCCGTTGTTCCGCCGGCCAAGAGCCGTCGCTCGCTCAACCCACAGACGCCGTCCACCTGAAGGCACGCAGCATCATCCGCTGGCAGGAGGACGACGCCACCCTGCTGTATCTGAGACGCGACGCCTGGGTGCACCAGGGCCCCCACGGCATCGCCGGCAGCCGGCTCCTCATCTGGTTCACTGAGACGGAGAAGGACGGCCGGAGAACCGCGAATCTGCAGGTTTATGCGGACGCCGGCGCCAGTCTGCTGAAACGAGGCGTCGCGCGGAGCGTCAAGCGCCCCTCGCTTTTTCGCCTTTCGACTCACGCTGGGGTCGTTCTGAACGCTGAGCAAGTCCTGGCCGGCGATGCGCCAAAGGAGGACGGCTTCCTACTGCGGGCCAGGGCGTTCCGCCGGGACGAGACGCTTCCCGAGGACGTGGCCCAGGCGCTGCCGCAGGAAATCCGGCCGTCGGCCGAGGAGATGACCGTCTCGGATCTCACGGATGAGGGCGCCGTGCTCACGCTGCGCGGCAACGCGAGAATCGTATCCGGCGACCTCACTTTGTCAGCCGACGCCATCCGCGTTCACCTGCGCTTTGAAGGAGGCCGCTTCGAATCCCCGCGGATTGTGAGTGTGTATGCCGAGGGCGTGGCTGACCTTCGACGCGAGAGGGAGCACATCACCGCCGAGACGATCTATCTCGACGTACAGGCCGGGACCGGCCTGGCGCTGAACGCGAGGGTGCGAGCCTACGACCCTGAACGCGACGTGCCCGTGCAGTTCGGCGCGGACAGGGTCCGACAGGTGAGCCGGCATCGATTCGTGGTGGAGGGCAAAGGCTTTCTGACCACCTCAAATTTCGCGAAACCGCACTACCGCATCGAAGGAAAGTCGATCGAACTGGTGCGCAAGCCCGAGGCCGAGCCGCCGGAGGACGAACCGGAGGAGAGGCCTGAACGGAAGGAGAGCGTCGTCGTCTCGTCTCGCAACAATATTTTCTACGTGGAATGGCTTCCGGTGTTCTGGTGGCCCTACGTGAAAAAGGACGTCGGCAAGGGCGCCTACCTCATCAGGGGCCTCGAGCTGGGGCGATCCGGCAACCTGGGCAACTTCATCAAAGCGAGATGGAATCTGTACGACTTGGGCGTCTACTCCAACGAGTGGAGCGAGCTAACGCTCAGGACCGACGCGTTCAGCGACCACGGGTTCGGCGCGGGGCTGGATTTCGAATACGACGGCGCGACGCGCTTCGGCCTTGCCCACGGCTACTACATTCACGACACGGCCGAGGAGGACGACCGCGACCTGCCCACGCCGCGCGACGACCGGGGCGAGTTGACCCTGCGCCATCGAGAGTTCCTCCCGCGGGGCTGGCGGGCGGATCTCGAGATCGGCTGGCTCAGCGACCGCCAGTTCCTCCGCACCTATGACCGCGACGAGTTCGACGAGGGCAAGGACAGGGAGACGCAACTCTTCCTGCGCAAGACATCGGGCAACGCTATGTTCACTGCCCAGGCCAAGGAGCGAGTGAACGACTTCCAGAACTACGTGGAGCGTTACTCGCTCGCCTATCACGTCATCGGACAGCCAACGCCCCTCCTGCCGCTCGTGTGGACGAGCCACTCGGACGTCTCTCGCCTGGCGCTCCGGTTCGACGAGGTCCTCGCCGTGCCGGACCCGGACCACGTGGTCAGACTGGACACGGCACACGAGCTCTCTGCTCCGCTACGGCTCGGACCGTTCCGATCAGACCCGTTCGTCTGGGGTGACTTCACCGCGTTCTCAAGCGAGGCCGGCGACGACGACTCTGCCGCTCGTTGGGCGACGGCGTACGGCGTGCGCGCCGCCGGAAACTTCTATCGCACATACGACGCCGGCAGCCGCAGATTTCAGATTGATCGGCTTCGCCACATCATCACCCCGACAGCGGAATACATGAACCGCTGGGAGGTAAGCAAGGGCCCGGCTCACTTCGTCCAGCACGACGATATTGACGCGCTCGACGAACTCCATCGGGTCACGTTCGGCCTGCGCAACAGGCTGCAGACGTATCGCTTCGTCGCGGGCGAGAGACGTCCGCTGGATTTCGCGACCCTCGACGTGGACTACGCCACGCACTTGAGCGACGCAGGCATGGACCGCGGCCTCGACGACTACATCGAGGCCAGCGGCAGATGGCGCGTGTCGGAGCGGATGCAGATCCTCAGCGAGGACAACCGGTTCAATAGCGACGAGCACCGCCTGGAGCAGCTGAACGGGGAAATCGCGCTCAACTTCTGGCAGCCGCTGCAGGTCTCGCTGATACACAAGTACTTCCTGGACCTCGGCACGGTCGGTGAACCGTCGCACTCCATCAGCCTCCTTGGCATCATTTATCAGCCACTCTTCAGCCGGTGGCGTGTCGAGCTCAACACCTCTTATGACTTCAAAGCGCGTCGAAGGACGGGCGACAGCAGGGACCCTCGGCGCCTCGGCTCCGGGGTTTACCTCACTCGAAACCTGGAGGGATGGGAGGTGACTTTGGGGGCGAGGTTTGACCAGGGCCTGGCCAACGAGACGGTCCTCACCTTCAACGTGTCCCCGCCCGGATCGGGCCGAGGCCTGCTTCGTCTCCGCACGGGAGGCTACTGAGCAAGAGGGGCGCCTGCCCTGCAGTGTCGGGTCCGGGACAGGGCCCGGAAGTTCATTCACCGTATGGCGAGCAATAGCGGTTCGCGTCCCCGAACATCCAGAGAGTCGTTTGACCTTGCGCGGCCGAACCATGAAAATAGCATAGCGGCAGAGAAGGCGGAGGCCTTCTTGCGCGCCGCCCCTTGGGCGGGCCGGATCGTTGGGTCTGCCCGCCTACTGAGGGGTCCGAGAATTACGGCCCTCATTCCGGACGGAAGGTACAGGCCGACATGGGCAAAGCCATATATCCCGGCGCCTTTGATCCGATAACCAAAGGCCACATGGATGTGATTGAGCGGGCCGGCCGGCTCTTCGATGAACTCCTGGTCGCAGTGGGAGACAATCCGGCGAAGAAAGCGCTGTTCACAGTTGCCGAGCGACTGGCCATGGTCCGGCACGAAACGGCCTGCCTGCCAAACGTTCGGGTGGCCGGCTTCTCAGGCTTGATGGTGGATTTTTGCAGAGAGCAAGCCATCGTCCTGGTGTTGCGCGGCATTCGCGGTGCGTCGGACGTTGAGTACGAACTCCTGATGGCGACGACTAACCGTTGCGCGGGCGGGGTGGAGACCCTGTTCGTGCCTCCGCGGCCGGAGTACGCTTTCATCAGCGCCCGGCTCATCAAGGAGATCGCCGCGCGCGGAGGAGACGTTTCCGCCATGGTTACTCCGACGGTGGCCCAGAAGCTGCGAGCTAAACTCGCCCCCAAAGGATCCTGCCGATGACGCTGCGCGCTTTGCTGATCGGCGACGTGGTCGGTCGCCCGGGACGCGACATCCTCGCGCGGCAGGTCCCCGCGTTGCGGGAGGAGCGGGACGTGGCCTTCTGCGTGGCCAACGCAGAGAACACATCCGGCGGCTCCGGCCTCACGATCGCAAACGCCCGCCAGGTGCTCGCCTCCGGGGTTGACGTGATCACTATGGGAGACCATGTCTGGAAGCGCAAGGAGATCGCCTCTTTCATGGAGACTGAGCCACGCATTCTGAGGCCGTACAACTACTCCCCCCTCGCAGCCGGAACCGGGATCGGCGTCTACACGCTTCCCACTGGACTGAAGATTGGCGTGCTGAATCTGGTGGGCCGCGTGTTCATGCGGCCCGCGGACTGCCCCTTCCGCGCCGCGGACGAGGCGCTTCGGCACCTGGCCGCGCACACGCAGAACATCCTGGTGGACTTCCACGCTGAGGCCACTGCCGAGAAGATCGCCCTGGGCTGGCATCTGGACGGCCGCGTGACCGCTGTCTTCGGCACGCATACCCACGTGCAGACCGCTGACGAGCGCGTCCTGCCGAAGGGCACGGCCTTCATTTGCGACGTGGGCATGACCGGGCCGCACGACTCGGTTCTCGGCCGGCGCAAGGACCGCGTGATACAGGCCACGCTGACCCAGATGCCCGTGCCCTTCGACGTCGCCAAAGGCGACAACCGCCTCTCCGGCGCGCTCGTGACCTTCGACGCGACAACCGGTCGCGCCGAGGCCATCGAACGGATCCAGACACGCGAGGATCAGTCCGAATGAGGCCCCCTGCACCAGATCGACGGAGGGGAGAAGGTTCCGCTTCTCTCTTCTCTCCCCCCTCCTCCCAGCCGTTGACGCCTCAGCGCGCGTTGGACGGGTCGCCGATCTACACCGTCTCCGAGTTGACCCGACAGGTGCGAGACGTGCTCGAGCGGTATCTGGGACTCGTGTGGGTCACTGGGGAGATCAGCAACCTTCGGGTTCCCGCCTCCGGGCATTGCTACTTCACGCTGAAGGACAATCTTGCCCAGATCAGCGTGGTAATGTGGCGGACCATCGCGGCCCTTCTCAAGTTCCAGCTCAAGGACGGACTGTCGGTCATCGTCCAGGGCGAATTGACGGTGTACGAGCCGCGCGGACAATATCAGATCGTAGCGCGACGCGCAGAGCCGCTGGGCGTGGGCGAGCTTCAGCTTGCCTTTCTGGAGCTCAAGGAGCGCCTGGCCCGCGAGGGGCTGTTCGATCAGGAGCGCAAGCGACCACTGCCATTTCTGCCAAGACGGATCGCCATTGTGACCTCCCCCACCGGTGCGGCGATTCGGGACATGTTGAACGTCATCCATCGGCGCCTGCCCTGGGCGCAGGTCGTAGTGTGCCCGACCCGGGTGCAGGGGGAGGGCGCGGGCGAAGAGATCGCTCAGATGATCCGGTTGGCCGGCGGCCTGCCGGGCGTGGACGTGATTATCGCGGGCCGGGGGGGCGGCAGCCTGGAGGACCTGTGGCCGTTCAACGAGGAAGCAGTGGCGCGGGCCATCGCCGCCTCGGGCGTGCCCGTGATCTCCGCCGTGGGACATGAGACCGACTTCACCATGGCCGACTTCGCCGCTGACGTCAGGGCGCTGACGCCGACCGACGCGGGGAACAAAGTCGTGCCGGATGCGCGCGAACTGGCCGCCCGGGTCTCGACGCTGGCCGGGCGTCTGGGCCAGTCGCTCCTCGGCCGCACGAAGGCCGCAAATGAAAGGCTCGTCGGCATCGCCCAACAATACGTGATGAGGCGGCCGCTGGAGAGGATTCGCGCTCGCGAACAGCGGCTCGACGATCTGTGCCAGCAGCTCTTCAGAGACATGAGCCACATCCTGAGCTTGCAGCGTCAGCGGTTCGAGTCAGCGGCCGGCCGGCTCGAGTCGCTCAGTCCCGCGTCGGTGCTCGGCCGCGGCTACAGCATAACGTTCAAGGACCCCGAGGGCGCCGTGCTTCGCGATGCAGCGGACGTCAAGCCCGGCGACCTGGTGCGGACGCGCCTCGCCAAGGGCGAGTTCCGCGCGCGAACCGTCGAGGTCGAACCGGCTCCGGCCAAGCCGCCCGCGCGGCCGACCCGTCCCACCAGGGCCCGCAAGACCGCCCGGCTAACCGTGAAACGCAAGCGGAGATCACGACATGGCAAGGAAGGTTAAGTTCGAGGACGCCCTCTCCAAATTGGAGAAGATCGTTGCAGACCTCGAAAGCGGTGACTTGACCCTCGACGACTCTCTCGCTAGATATGAGGAGGGCGTGAACGCGCTTAAGAAGTGTTACGAAGTCCTTCGCGACGCGGAGAAGCGCGTGGAAATGCTCCTGAAGGGCGACGACGGAACGCTGAAGACCGTGCCCTTCGAGTCGAAGGAATCAAGCACAGAGAACGCACAGGAGAAACAACAATAACGCTGCTAACACCGATGCCACTCCGCGAAGCGCTGCTTCCTCCCTCCGTAGCAGAGCTACTGCGGAGGACGGGTCGCTGCGAGGCACGAGCCACCCAAAACCAAACACCGCAAGAGATAAGGCCGTGAAAAAACCGCGGGTCCTGATCCTGGCCGATTTTCAGAAGCCGCACGTGCGCGAGGCAGTGAGGCTGGCTGAGCGCTGTTTGAAAGGCCGCACCCAGGTCGGACGGAGAGACCTTTCCGACCACGTGGAAAACGAGCGAACCAGCGCAGCCTTTGGCCTGGTGCTCGGCGGCGACGGCGCCATACTTGCGGCCGGCCGCCGCGTCTCCAGGGCCGGTGTGCCGCTTCTGGGAGTGAATATCGGCAAGCTCGGCTTCCTCACCGAGATCGATCTCGAGGAACTCGAGCCCACGCTCGACAAGCTCCTCGATCGCCTGCCCGAGCCGGTGGAGAGGATGATGCTGAGCGCGGAGGTGCGCAGGGGCGGCCGGCTCGTGAGGCGCTGTACCGCCGTCAACGACATCGTCATCTCGCGCGGCGCGCTCTCGCGGATTATGCATATGACGCTCTTTATCAACGGACAGGAAGTAAACAGCTTCACAGCCGACGGCATCATCTGCGCCACGCCCATAGGCTCGACGGCGCACAGCCTTTCGGCCGGCGGGCCTATTCTGACGCCTGACACGCGCGCCATTGTCATCGCCCCCATCTGTCCCCATACTCTGAGCAACCGGCCCTTGGTCGTGGATGCCGCGGCGGAGCTGGTGGTCGAGGTATCCTCGCGCGACGGATCCTGCACGATGACGGCCGACGGCCAGGTCCTGGTGGTCCTGAAGAACGGCGACCGCGTCGCGGTGAGGCGGAACGCCTGGCCGTTGAAGCTGCTCAAGGTCACTGAGCGGAGTTTCTTCGAGACGCTCCGCTCCAAGCTGCGCTGGGAGGGTTCGACCCCATATGCCTAAGGTTCGCGTACTGGAACAATACTGCAAGGGATGCGGCCTCTGCGTGGAGGCGTGTCCTCGAGATATTCTCTATCTCTCCGAGCAGGTGAATCGCCGCGGCGTTCACGTGGTGATGCTTCGCCAGGAGATCGAATGCACGGGCTGCACCAACTGCGCGGTCATGTGCCCCGACGCCGCGCTGGAGGTGGACGAGTAGAAGGCACATTGCAGATTGCAGATTGCAGAATGAAATCGGAGCGGACTCCTCTTACGATGCTTTGACGCCTGTCATGAACGGTCTGAGCCGGCCGGCCTGCCCACGCCGGGGCAAGACCCGCCGTGCCACACTTCGAGTGAAATGCGGAATGCTGAACCCCGAACCCGGAATCCCTCCGAATTGCGGATTGCAGATTGCGGATTATGGCGTCCCATCCTTTCGACAAACGAACACCAATGCCCCCGCAAACACCGACCACCCACAGCCGACGGCGCCCCCCTCAGAACGCGCCCCAGCGCTGCTTGCCGGGGATGTAGTAGCTCGGGCAGACGAACCTGAACATCTGGGCGATCCTCCTGGCCTTCTGGAGCTCTCCTGGCTCTCCGCCCGCATCTCCTCCAGTTGAGCGCCGAACACCTCGCTGAAGTACTCGTCGGCCGCCTTCTTTCGTTCCTCATCGGAGTCGAACTGGCTCCGTATCGTCGCCAGCTCGCCCGCGTCCAGCCAGAATCCGGCGCAGCTCGGACACTCGTCCACCTCCACCTGCTTCTTGGGGCTGAAGAAGTGACGCATCATGATCGTGTCTTCACACTTTGGACACGAGCGCCTTCGATCTCTGTCCACACGGACCTGCTCATTTCTCTCGATGTTCAGAAGCGCCTCGCCCGCGGATTCCTTGGGTTCGTCCATCTTTTCAAGCTCGAATCGGTCGAACCACATTCCTCCGCATCCGCGCTCGCACACGTTGACCGTAACGTCCCCGGCCACCATAAGGGTCAACACATTTCCGCATGCAGGACATTTCATCGCCTGGCCCTCCCCTGTTGTACAAGAACAGCGTTCGTCCCTCTCCGCACGTAAGACTCCTCCCGCCTGGTCCGCCCTATAGTGTCTATTCCGTCCGGCCTCGTCAAGCATGTCAGGACCGGGTCGAACACTGAGCGTCTCTCGCGCAATTCATGTCAAGCCTTCCGAAGCCGAAATGTGAGCCGATCTCGCTGCCTCAGCGATGCGATCGCGCACTCTGTGAAGACAATCCAGCGGCGGGACATCATTATTATCGGCGCCGGACCGGCTGGAACCACGGCGGCTCAACCGGCGGCGTCGGCCGGGCGGTTCCTGCCCCTGCTGCGCCGCCCCTCCCGCCGGAAGGGAGGCACCTCCCCTTTACGGCTTGAACTATGGCAATGCCGTCTGCTACCATTCAGCTGCCGCAGGGAGACGGTCAGTCAGAGTGAAAGGGGACTGTCATGAAAAAGGCATTGCTGCTGATAGTGCCGTGCTTGTCGCTGGCGCTCGGTTGTAGGGCGAATGTGATGGCGGTCAGACAGCGTGGCGTAGAGTTCAGCGAGCGCCCGAAGCTTCACCTGTCTATGAAGACCGCCACGCGGTCCTATGACGTGGATCCAGCCACGATGAGAGCCAGCGACGATGGCTCCGAAGAATACGCCACAGGCGCTGAGCTGGAAGCCATCATGGCCCTGGAGGACGTGGCCTTCGAGCTGAAGGAGATTGGGTTCCAGTTGGTTGAACGGCCGCAGGACGCCGACTTGGTGGGCTACTTCTCCCTGCGTTCGCTGAGACGGGACCTGACGTCATGGGTCGCGGACCAGGCCCACCTGGAGTTCAGGGATCCTGACACGGCGGCGATCGTTGCCATATACAGGGCCCGTAGCGGACTCATCGTGCCCAGCGTACGGCACATGGTGAAGAGACTCGCTGAGTCGATCCAAAGAGATTGGTGAGCCTTGCGGCCTGGCGGGTTCGTGACCCCGTTTGGTGACATCGTTACATAGCCTATCTGGGCTGAGTTTTCACGACTCAGCCGTCAGCATTCAGCAGTTCGCCGGCCGGAGGGTCGGCTGCTGTGCCCCCTTCGCTCTGCAGCCAGATTGATAATGCTGAGACGTCGTTGAGTGGAGGAGAACGTGTCAAAGCATTTCTGGGTCCTTGTCGCAGGAACGCTCGTTTTCGTCGCCCTGTTGTGGACGCAGATCGAAAGTCGAGGCAGCGCCGACACGATCGAAGGACACCTCTGGCTCAACCAGCTTGCTCTTCAAAGAGGCTTTCGGGTCATCGGATGCTATCTGGCGTTCGTTGTCCTCGTCCTCGCACATCACCTGCTGAAGGAAAGCAGCACTGCGGACCTGAAGGCGCCGCGGCAGAGCGCGCGTTAGTGCCGCTTCTCAGAATCATCGCAAGGGTCCGCCTTTCCCTTCAGCCCTCTTGTGCCGCCAGCATGGCATGTTCGGCATGCAGCCGCCCTGCCCTCTGACGCGACAAAAAGAGACGCCTTCCCGTCCGGCTGCCGCATTTCGGAACATTGTTTTCGGCTTCCAGCGCTATTTTGGAACAGGAAAAGCCGCCCGGAAATTCGTCCTAATCATCCTGTCCTGAAGGGGTTTGCGCTACCCTGGCAACCAGGAATGGCCCTCGCCCATAATCCGGATTCTCTGCGTCAGTGGTACACGTGGCATGCCCGTTGCGTCTCCGAACACAGCCGTTGAGGCCTGTGACCGGTCGTCCATTTTGGGATAACTCGATCGCGTTTCGCCGGACGCCGTCATACACGACGTAACGGTCACCGCGATTGAGCAAATGGAGCAACAACAAATGAAAGATGCTGCACAGCCGGAAGCGTTGTCGCGTTTGAAAAAGCTGGCGGTCGACCTGAGCGACGGATATGCCAAGGCTGCAAACTCCCTTGCCAAGACGCTTCAACCGCTCGAACAGGCGATACAGCAGGTGGATGAGACCTGGCGTCCTGTCCACTACGCGGAGAGCCTGCTCAGCCAGAACGGCGAACAAGCGCGCCGTCCGCCCGCCTGCTTTGCCCACGAGTCGTTTGTCAGTGGCAATGAGGCGGAATACGTGCTTTGCGTGGAACGCAACCCGGACCGCAAGTGCGCGCTATACGCCTCCGTGTGCCAATACGCGCTCGCCCGCCCCGACGAGACGGGCAAGCCACGTCAGGGCGCGGACAAAGTGACCATCAGCCACAGGGGGCTGGCCTCGCTCGACAGCCTCCCCGTTCCGTTGCGGGTCAGGATTCTGGACATCCTGGACGAATTCACCCAGGGATACGAGAGCCACGTCAGAAAGCTCAGGGCGGGCTTGCTGGCGGGACGGCCCGAGGCGAAAACCGAATCGCCGGCACCGCAAGCAGGACCCGTTCCTCAGGCTCAGGCACCTCAGGAATCCGAGCTGCCGGAGGCAGAAGAAGTGCCCGAGGCCGAGGCCGCGGAGGAACCCGCTGAGCCTAAAAGCGACCAATCGTCGAAGCGCCAGCGCGGCTCGGTGAAGGTCCCGGACGTGTCCATCCCGCTGAAGGCCTGGCTGCGCTCGAAGTAATGACGCCCTGAAACGGCGCTTTGGTCAGAAGGAGGTCTCGCCATGCCTATTCCCCGTTGCCCGCGCCTGGGATGCGAGGGCTCCAGCTTCACGCTCACGGTAGTCAAGCTCAGGAACACCGTCTACCAGGTACCGCTCATACAGTGCGCGCGGTGCGGAACGGTCATCGGGATCGAGCAGTTCGACATCGCCGAGAGAATTGACCGGCAGGTCAGGGAGATAGACTCGAAACTGAACGCCCTGGTCTCCGGCCTCGTACCGGCCGAGCGGTAGCCGGTAGCCGTGGCCGGCGAGGGCCATGCTTCCTTCCGCCCCCATCCCACAAATCATATTGAAGCGCTGCTGAGTCGGGCGGCTTCCCGCGAGCGGGGGCCGCTCGCCCAGCGAACCGTAAACAGGCCTCGGAACAGACGCAGGTCTGCCCCGCCGGATGATCGGGCCAGCCCCTCTTCGCGGGGCCCCTCCCAGCCCTGATCGAGATTTCTCGTTTTCCAGAAATGGGGCAGGCAAATCCCCCCTGCTCTCCCCAAGAAGCGCCACACGGGGTTCACAAAAAAACCGCCGCCGTGTCCCTTCTCACGGCAGCGGCCGTTTCCGAGTCAGACGGTTCGCCTTACTCTTGGACTCTCACCACGTTGGTGGCGCGTGGGCCTTTCTGGCCCTCCTCTGTCTCGAACTCCACGACATCGTTTTCAGCAAGCGTTCTGAAACCGCCGCCCTGGATCGCAGAGTGATGTACGAACACGTCCTTGCTTCCGTCGTCAGGGGCGATGAAGCCGAACCCCTTCTGATCACTAAACCATTTCACTTTGCCTCTGGGCATCTACCGCCTCTCCTCAACATAGGCTGCCCAGACACGAACACGTCACACGTCGGACCGTCACAATGGGGCCCGCCAGCCGCGCAACGAGTCGCTGACCGAGCATTCAGGCCGGACCGATGTCTATGCTGCCGGAGCGGTACTGGTCGAGTGTGCCTGCAAAGGAAGGGAACAGGATGTCACCACGTCGTCATTCGCGGGAAACGTCAGTTGAGGCGAAGGATACTGAAGGATCTGAGATAATGCCGAGTAAAGGATTCCACCCCAACATGGCAGTCCTACGACTGCCAGACCTTACATCCGCCTCTGCTGAACACTCTCCTTCCCAGTTTGCTCAGGCTGCAACGAGCTTCTCAAGCCAGCCTTGGCCCATATGATACGTGGAAGCCGGCACCTCTGTCAAACTACTATGAGGGCCTGAAAAGGGGCAATCCAGTTTTTGATGCGGCCGAACTCGAATACCCTTTGCGCCTGCGAGGATGGCCGTCCTTAGCAGGCCGTTGAAGAAGTGTGGCTTCCGCCGCCCTCGGCCGAGGAACCGCAATCCGCCGCGGCGGACCGCGGCGGGTGCCACACCGAGTACGGGCGCACGCTTGCACGCCGCAGTTCGCCAGTCGGCGGACGCAGGTGGGGCCGTGCGCCCCTACCATCGGCGGGAACTTCGGATTTCCGCCCACTATGCACTTCTTCAACGGGCTGTTGGGGAACGAAAAGCAGCCTCACCGCAGTTTCCCGTTTTCTCCCAGCACGGGCCGCCGAACACCGAATCCCTCCATGGCCCACTCTTCGTGTGAGTATTGGCTGGAAATCTTGTGGAGTGACCGACTTGCCGGAGACCTGCCGGACCGCCTGACGCATCGGGTCCGCACAGTGGAGTTGAACGAGCAGAGCTGACGAAGGAGTCAACGCAGTCTCGACCACAGTTCGGACCACGACCGGCCTTGTCCGCTGCCGCGGTGAAGAGCATCAGGCACTTGGTGCATGGCGCCGCGGAACACCAAGTTGCTTGAATGCTGAGGTTATCCGGTTCTCTTCTCCGACGCTTCTTCGATCCGTCGTGCCGCCAGCCGAAGGACGCATTCAGAGATGATGATTGAGCAGAATATCGTCAGCATTCCCAGGGAAAGGTGA
>SDBU01007121.1_pt1 | contig 12964 bp, 24 predicted proteins | sample 2277071 | NCBI WGS metagenome assembly SDBU01 (sample SAMN10397929, study PRJNA504765) | marine sediment metagenome | isolation source: marine sediment core GS08_GC12, 126 cmbsf | place: Arctic Ocean: Gakkel Ridge, Loki's castle | collected 2008 | reverse complement strand
AGAACAAGATAACGCATTACAGGAAATCCGAAAGCCCTTTGTTTTAGGTAAGAAAAGCGGTGCGGTAACAACTGTGCGAATGGTCTATAGCGCTGGTGGTGACTATACTTCAGAGACAGGCAAGGTGCATTGGCAAGCTGAATGGCTGCCGATAAGTGATGACGGTTTTGTGGAACCAGCATAAGGAGGGAATATGCTAAACGATTGCGAATACAAGGAAATAATAAAACAACAAGCCATTCTTGATGGCACTATTGCGGGGTTGGAAAGAGACGAGGCTAAATATGAAAAAATGAGAGAGGCAGCCCAGATTGAAAAGGACTGTGTCCAAAACGCTATCAGCCTGTATATCAACTATCTCCATGACGCTATAGTTGAATACGAAGCCGCTCATCCGCCTGAACCGGGACCGTAGGAGTAGATAATGGGCTATAAGTCAACTGGGTATGTCCTTAAAGAGAAGCCATCAATAGGTATTGAGCCGACCAGACTATTTGATAGGTCTAGGTTTGGTAATCACGGCACTTATACTGATATTACTGATGTTCAGCTTCCTAGTGGACTGTGGGTGAGAGGCTTTAACGGTAACTCTAGTAAGATATGGATTGAAGGTACTCCCAGCTTAGACATTACTGGCAAAATAACAGTCGGGGCTTGGGTTTATGTAGAAAAAGATGCCGACCAAGATATTATTAGCAAGTTTGATGTAAGTGGTAATATGGGCTATCTCTTAATGCGTGGTGCTGCTGGTAATGACTTACTCTTTTTCACTGGTGCAGCAGGGGGAGCTAATGCAGCCCATTTCGCAACGGCATTAGACATTTGGGTTTTTGTTGTAGGAACTTACGATGGCACTGATACAAAAATCTATACGCAAGGAGTTTATAGAAACTCAGCAGTTACACCTTTAGTCCCTGCATCTACTGGAACAAACCTCTTTATGGGGATGAGAGAAGATTTTAATAATCATCTTGAAGGCAAAGCTGGGCTTCCCTTTGTCAAACGCTACGACCTCTCCGCAGGTCAGATAAAGAAAATATTTGAGGCAGAACGCCACTGGTTCGGAGCATAAGATGAAGTCAACAGGATTAGTTTTTAAGTCCAGAAGTTATATCGGTAGCGTTGAACCTCCTGCTACTGTCCTTGAAGATGAGAGTAGATATGGGAACAATGGAACATTCCGTGCTTCTGGTGAACCTAACTGGGTAAAGAATGAAGCTGGTTTTTGGGTTCTGGATCACGATGGTTCGGATGATTATGTTGACATAGGGGCTAAAATCACGGCTGGTCTGCCTCAAATCACGATTATAGTTTGGGCAAATCCTACCGATAGAAGTGCCGATTACTACATACTCGGTGATTATAATGCTCCTACTGACAATTCTGTTGTTTTTGGGATAAGCGATTTCGCTAGTCATGGTGGAACTGATGAGACGTGGAGGCTCTATTGCTCACTCAAGGGAGATGATTCAGCCCGCATTGAGCCAGTCGCCGATACCGAATTTGCTTATGGTTCTTGGTATCAATGGGCAGTGACTTGGGATACAGTAACTTACAAGGCGTTTGTCAATGCTGTGCAGGATGATGAAGTGGCTTACGCTGACGCTGCGGGGCTAGAAAAGACAACGACTCAAAATCTAGCTATAGGTGCTTACCAACCTGCTGATAATAAAGGTCAATGGAAGGGTCGCATACTCCCAATCATAATTTACGATTGGGCTGTGCCAATAGAAGTGATAGCTGCAAACTTCCAAGCTAACAGGCACTGGTTTGGGATATAAGGAGTAAAGGATGCCGTTATTTGATAGTTATTATTTTGACCAGAAGTGGAGTCTGTGGGATACCTGGCTGGCTTCTGCTGGCCGAAATGTAAGAGCCTATTTAATGACAGCAACATACAAGATGGGCAATGTTATTACTGCCAGTAAGAACAGGGGTAATGTTATCACCGCTGAGAAGCGTCGCGGTAAAATGATAACCACAGGAGGGTAGCAATGGCGATTTTGGTCAAGTCAGAATTTGTAAGGAAGGGGACGATTCGTTGCATAGTCTATGTATACGATGACGATGAAGCCCTTGTCGATGCTACCACCGTTGATATAAGTATCGTTGACCCTAATGGCGATATTGCTGTGAATGCGAGTGCTGTTTCTGTAACTGAAATAGGTATGACTAAGACTGCCACTGGCGTTTATGAGTATTACTACACAACGGCAATTACTATAGTTGAAGGCGATTATCAGATAGAATGCGATATCACCGATGGCTCGTATCATACCTATGTTCACTCTCACTTCAGTATGGCAGCAGGAATTAACGAGTAAATATTATGCGAGATATTTCACAATCTTTACTCAGAGGGCAGCGGTCAAAGAGTATACTCGGAAAGCATCTGCTTATCCGTGTCGTCCTCACCTATGGTGTCAATACCTATACCTATAACACGGCAAGGATTAAACAGCTATCTCGCATGGAGCAGGTATTTAGCCATAAGTCCGAGCTGATGCTGGATGATACGGATAAGACTTTGCATGGCCTTGACTTGGAAGGTTACAAGGCTGTCATTAGTCGCGGGTTGATAACTAGGGCTGGTGAGGAATGGGTTGCCTTACCGCCTCTCTGGGTAGTAGGGCAACAGCGAGATTCCTACCGCACTCACTTAGAATGTAGCCTCTCCCTTGAGGGAACTTTTAACCGGATGGGAAAGCACAAAGCCGAGTCATCCCTCACCTTGGAAAGCGATGATGCTCAGACTGTTAAGACCTTACTTACTGGTATAGCCGAGAATGATATAACTGATGGAACGAACTCGCCCTATGCTAACTACCCGGCATACACCATAATTTTTGATAGTGGCTATGATGGTGGAGCCAACACGATTAACACCTTTATACCGGCCGATGGATTCCGAATAGGACTGAATGAAACTAGACTGGCTAAGTGGAAGGAGTTAATGAGATACACGGATTGTGTATCTAGGATAGACAGTGCTGGGGCTATCCGTATCTTCCTGCCGACTACTTCGGGCACTACCTATGATAACGAATATACCCTGGTTCAAGGCAGGGATTATCACAACTTCTTCAACAAGAGGTTCAGGAGAAGGATAGTCTCCCCGAACTATATTACCTTTAAGAATCATCCCTCTCATTCTAATAGCTATACTGGCTATGCCAAAGATGCCAGTGCTGACCTGACCGATATGCTTGAGCGCGAGACTCACTATGTCCGTGCTACCGGTAATACTCAATGCACGAACCTTGCTACTGCCTTACTTTCCAAGTATCAGATGGCAGCCGAGAAGGGGGCTGGGGTTCTTCCCTTTGTTCACTTCGGTCAAGAGATATACGACTATGTGAACTTCGTTGATGCCAGGGCAGGAGATAACAGGGCTGGGAATGTAGGGGCTATCAACGAGTTTTACAAGCCCGGTCAGTTTAATATGAGTCTTGGCTTTGGCAGAATCCCTCTTGGCGTGGCTGCCTTACAGGGGTTAGCCTCTGAAACTGGTATTACCGCTGCTAATTTACTACCACTCTTGGACCAAGCATATTCTTACATTGAGCAGATAATAGAGATTCTTGGTGGTAAGGCAGACATTGATGCTGTAAACGAGGTTCTCCTATCTCTCTATGAAGATGCCTACTTCAAGAAACTGACAGTTAGTGAGGAAATTCGTATCCGAACAGAGGCATAATCATGACAGTAGCAAAAGTAATTGCAGGAAGGGCAGTTTATTTCCAGGTCATTGGTGATGATACGGCTCTAACTGTAGAAGATGGCAAGCAGTATTTTACTGTCCCTCCTCTGTTTAATGGGATGAACCTAGTAGACGCTGATGCTATGGTCGCTAACCCTTCTTCCTCTGGGCTACCGACAATTCAGATTCGCAATGTAACCCAGTCTCAAGATATGCTGTCAACTCGGATAACGATAGACATAAATGAATACAATTCATACACCGCCACTACCCCGCCAGTCATTGACGATACTAAAGATGATGTAGCTACTGCGGATGTATTACGAATAGATGTAAAGGGAGCTGGCACGGACACTCTCGGGCTACACGTAGTTTTGACCTTCCGATTGCCTTGATAGGAGTATAGATGGCTGTAGGTGATATTGGCACTATTTTAGATACTCTGGAGTTTGATACTGGTCAAGGAAGTTCTCCTTCCCCTATTCATATTTCAGGTGATGTTTATGCCATAGCCTATACTGGGCCAGGTGGTGATGGTTGGCTCTGCACTATTACTATAGACTCGGCGGGCAATATAAGTGATGCTATTATTGATAGCTTTGAGTTTGATGAATCTCGCTGCGGTCAAGCAAAGATTATTCATATGTCAGGTGCTATTTATGCTATCTTTTATACGAATACTACTTTTCCTACCTATAATGGTCGGGTCGTAACAGTAGAGATTTCTACTTCTGGAGTTATTACTCAAGCCATCATTGACGGCTACCAATATGCCTCTGTAGGAAGAAGTAACGATGCCATCAAAATCTCAGGAACTGTTGCTGCTGTAATCTATGGCGTTTCTGGTTGGCTCAAGACATTAACTATAAATTCTGATGGGACAATAGATGCTAACCCTGACATTGACACTTTACAATTTGATTCTGGGGGATGGCCGGGTCGTATTATCCATATATCAGGTGATATTTATGCTATAGCCTATGGGGATTGGCAAAGCGGCCCAGTAACAACGCCTAATACTGCTCCAACTGTGGTAACAGTGGATATTGATTCTGCTGGTAATATCGGTGCTGCTATCATAGATACGCTTGAACTTGAAGCCGTCTCAGTGAATCTGGCTCTTCCCTCAATCGTGCTTGTGTCAGGAGATGTCTATGCGGTTGCTTGGAATGGTGAAGGGGCTGCTAATGATGGGTGGCTCGCAACCTTCACTATAGATTCCAATGGGAACATAGGCGATAGCGTCATTGAATCCTTTGAGTATGATACTACCAGAGGATATAATCCCCACATAATCAAAGTCTCTGCTAATATTTTCGCTATTGCCTATTGTGCGGTAGGAGCGGAAGGTTTTATCAAAACTCTTACCATCTCCGATGCGGGTGATATTGGTGCGGAAATAGATGCTTTAGAGTTTAATACATCCATTGGGAAAAACCCTCGCATAGTTTTAATACCCGATTCTGATGGTATTGTTGCGATTTTCTATACAGGAGTAGGGAATGATGGCTTTGTTATAACGGTAGGGTCAGCACGCTTCATCCCAAAGATAATGATATTCTAAAAGGAGATTAGATATGGGTGACGATAATATGCTCGATGACCTTGGGTTCGAGAGACAGATAAAGGAGCTGAGCGACCGGGGATTAGGTGAGTTCACTGCTCGACAGGTCTTTGAAGCTCGTAAGGATATACACAGTAACACCAGTCGCATTAAGAGCTTGGAAGGCAAGAATAAGAAAGTCTTTGCTATTACTGGTGGGGCTGGAACTATAATAGGTGGTGCTATCATAGGTGTAATAAACTACTTTACAAACAAGTAACAGACCATCACCAGAGCCACTAGAATAGGTTTTAAGAGGTCTTACTGGATAAAAGAATAGAATGGTATAACGGCACATTAGGTGCCGTCTTTTTTATTGGTAAAAATAGTTAAAAAATAATTTAGTGCTAGATAGGGAGGGGGGCTTGACAAAAGCTAAATCCTAGTATATACTATGGTTATGGTTATGAGTAAGCGGTTACCGAGATACAAATGTTTAAGGTGTGGTCATACTTGGATACCACGAAAAGACAAATACCCACGCTGTTGTGCCAAATGTAAGTCGCCTTATTGGGATGAAATTCGTCTAGCAGATAGGAGGTAAAGCTATGGCAGTTACGTGGTTGACCATTTTAGCTATGACATTACAAGCACTAACGGCTCTCATCCTTGCTGTATTGCTTTTCATAATGGCGAGAAGGAAGGGGGTAAGCTGTGACTAAGCAAGAAGAGATAAGGGAAGGGATAGCAAAATTAACCGAAGATAGGTTTAGGTTTCCTGCGGAGGAAGCAGGGTTGATTTGGGATAAGAACTTTAATTATATGTTAGCAAGTAATATCCTTTCATATCTCCACTCTCAAGGTGTAGTGATAAAGGTAGATAGGGAGTTGCCTTCACTAACAGATGCATCAAGGTGTAGCCCTGGTTCTTATACTTGGAACAAACACATAGCAGAGTTTAATTATCAACAAGATATGCTCAGGGCTGGCTATGGAGCATTTGAGCCATTGATAGAGGAGAAGCAATGAGTAAATTTTGCTGTAAACATTGTGGGATGATTACCGATAATCCTGAGATTGTGCCTCATCCAGATAAGGATAAGTTCTATCGGGAACGTGAGAAAGAAAGAGATAATCTCTTTTGTGCGATGGGTAATGAAGATGATCTTAGGCTTTTATACATAAACAGTCTGAGGGCAACGCATATAGATAATATGCTTCGCCTTAAATACAACCACTCAATCACTTGCCCTATATGCTTAGATGAGCCCCGCTTCTGGCGTGAAGAGCCATTCCCTACTGATACAGATATTAACCTATCTACTATACCCAAGAGGGTGATTTAATGAGTGAATAGCTTGCTAGTGTCCCCGCACAAATTATCGGTTCAATCGGGGGAAGGCTACCGAGCTGGCAAGGGTTCAAATAAAAGAAAGGGGGTGAACGATGCCGACAGAAGAAGTCCTGACAGCTTTAATAGTTTCTCGGAATAAGCTGATTGAGGATTTGTTAGTTGAACTTCCTGAAACAGACAGCCAATTTAAGAAGGGGCTGTCTATGCGGGATAAATCATTCGCAAAAGATAAGGATATATGGGATAAAAGAAAGGGGGTGAACGATGCTAGACCAACTACAAGAACAAATCAAGGTGGTGGCAACGGTTAGGCAAGTATCCCAGAGGGCAATCGACATTAAGAAGTCCCGTCTGACTGAATGGGAAACTGAAAATAGGGAATTGCTTGATGACATTTCTGCCAATGCCACAGATTTAAGTGAGCAAGAGGAAACACTCCGTGAACTCATACTCCAAGCCTATGCCGAGACAGGAAACAAGGCACCGGCGCCAGGGGTAGGCATCAGAGAGCGAACAGTCCTAACCTATGACAACAAGGTTGCCTTCGACTGGGCAAAATCTCACAAGATGGCACTGAAGCTTGATGTGCCAAACTTTGAGAAGATAGTAAAGGCTGATTGCCCTGATTTTGTCAAGATTACCACTGAGCCACAAGCTACTATCGCAACTGAATTGAAGGTGGAATGATGAAATTAAAAAGAGGGGACATACTCAAACTATCAGAGGGGGGGTTGGACCATCTTTATCGGTGGGACCCAGGTCGTAGAGAATCGGCTAGTAAATGGAGATTTGAATATCGGTGCAAAACAAGGAATGACCGAGATTGCATATCTGTTATAAAGGTGGGTAAGGGTTATTACCAAGTTTATCATAAGAGCTTTCTTGAGAAGGTGAGGTAACTATGCACTACTACCCAGAAGATTCAAGCCCTGATAACATCAAGAAGCTGATAAGGCAGAATGTATGTTCTGTTTGTGGCAGGCAGGTAGTTGTCTACTTAGACTTTACAGACAAGCGTAAATATATAGCTTGCTCTGGTGGAATACACGAAGGCATAACTAGGGAATATCAACCACCCATAGAAGACTACAGGTCAAATATAAGGAGGGAAATAGAATTGGAAAAAGAACACGGACGAGAAACAGCAGTAGCAATGCGGGATATACCAAAGCAAGGTCAACTAACCCAACCACAGGCCGAGACAATCCTAGGTCTTGTCTACCCTGGTGCTACGAAGGATGAGATACTCAGGTGTGCTATCTTCTGCCAGGACTTCGGATTGCATCCACTAACAAATGAGGTCTACCTGATACCTTTCAAGGGAAAGAATGTAATGGTCGTGGGCATCCCAGCTAGCAGGAAAATGGCACACGCCCTAAAGGGAGACTTCTCCTTCCTTGACGACACGCCTCGAGCTGCTACTGAGGAAGAGATTATCAAGCAGTTTGGCAAGGATAGCGAGGAAGCTGAGGCTAACATCATTTCAATCACCAAACTTCAGGGAGTAGGTGGTAATCTGGCTATCGGCTTCGGCTTATACCCTAAAAGTGAAAAGCCCTATGGGATGGACAAAGGGAATACCCGGAGAAATATGGGTAACATTAGGTCTGAGAGACAGGCTATGGATAGGCTGCCTGGTAAGCCACTACCTAGATATGATGTTATCGATGCTACCTACGCTGAAGTGCCAGAAGTTGGTAAGGTGGATTTAGAAACTGGCGAGATTAAGGGAGAGCCTGTCGAGGCTGAGTTCAAGGAAGTAACCGAAGAGTCGACGGCTATCCCGGAGACAGAGCCGGAGCCCGAGGCTAAGCTTGACGAGACTCCTATTACTAATGTTCAGATAGAGCAGCTAAAGAAGATGATGGATGATACCGGTATGGACGTGGCTGCACTCGGTCAATACTGCGTCAACGAGAAGAAGTGGAAGGATATTAGGGATATGAAGAATCTCAAGAAGTGGCAGTTTACCGAGATCATGGCAGCCTTTGAGAAGGGCAAGGCATAGTTTACCCCCTGACGAACTAGGTAGGATAGGGTAGCTATAAGTGTAGTAGACAGCAGTAAATGGTAGACTGCACACCAGCCCTACCTACCCGGTGGTGAGAGGATAAGCGAATGGAAGGACAATGTGAGTCGTGCGGAATAGTGATTGGTGGAATAGAAGAGCATTACATTGAGGAATATAGAGGACACCAGATTTGCAGTTGGTGTCAGTCCCTTTGGAGGCGTAGAGAGCAATCAGCTGGGCGTGAAATATCTTGGCAAGAGTTTGTAAAGGGAAAGCTAGAGGAGGGGATATGAAAGAACATTCGATAATAATGTCAGGCAATCACCCACAGCTGATTCTTGATGGGATTAAGACGCAGACTAGAAGGGTGATTAAGCCACAATTTACATTGCCTACTACTGCTGGCAAACCCTATCTTGATGGCACTGGATACCTTTCTGTTATCAAAGACAGGATTAACTTTTCTGGGTGGTATTACATTACAGTCGGGGCTACTAATCATAAAGTCAAATGCCCCTATGGTCAAGTAGGAGATAGGCTTTGGGTGAGGGAGACTTGGGGTTTACATTTTGCTTGGGATAATACTAAGCCGAGTGATATACCACCATCAAAGCTACAAGCATCACGCTATAAAACAGACTCAATAGATACCAGTGATGTCCGCAAATGGCGTCCCTCAATCTTTATGCCCCGATGGGCTTCCCGGATAACCCTTGAGATTACTGAGGTTAGAGTGGAGAGGGTGCAGGAGATAAGCGTTACGGATATTGCTATGGAAGGGCATAAGTCATTTGTTTATCCTGATGGTCGGCAAGAAATGGGGTCAGCCGAATATTTGAGATGGTTTATGGATTTATGGGACTCCCTCAATGCCAAGCGTGGCTATGGTTGGGAAGTTAATCCCTGGGTCTGGTGCTTATCTTTCAGGAGGCTTTAGATGCCAACAAAAAGGCTTTGGGATACAGGTTATTGGAGCGATTCCTTTATTCAGAAATTGCCCAAAGATGGCAAGCTCCTGTTCTGGTATTTAGCTCATAATGAGCACTGCCTTGCCTGTGGTCTTTATTACAGCACCCTTGAAACGATTTGCTTTGAAACTGGGATAGAGGTTAGCGAGTTGCCAGGATTATTAAAGCTTCTTGAACCGAAGATAATATGGTATGGGGACCATGGCCTTGTATGGATTAAGAACTTTATCAAGCGCCAATTAACATCGGCGGAGAAGTGGCTCCCCAAGGTGGCTAAAGACCTAACTGAGATTAAAGAACAGCACATTGTTCAAGAGTTACTACAATATAACCTAGACCGGTATGGCATCTCAATACCCTACGCCACAATGAATGGCACCAGCCAGGTTAGTTCTCCTAAGACGGATAAGACGGATGACCTCAAGGTAGCTGGTATGATTAAGTATTATAAGAATGAGCTCGGGAAGATGCTTACTCCCCTTGAACTTGATAAGCTAAAGGACTTTGCGGACACATACCCTGACGGATACTTTGAGAAGGCAGTCAATGAGGTCAAGGCTAAAAAGAATATCAAGTCCCCGATACCCTATATGGGGAAGATAATGGAGAACAGGCTCAAGGAAGAGCAACCAGTTGAGACTAGCACTGACAACCAGGGGATTGAGACTATATGAAGAAGCTTGGAATAGAGACAATCCAATTTATATGGTGGTGGCGATGGCCACGCTTTAAGTGGTGGAAGTTCCCAAGCCCACCATCATACTACTATAAGTTTGACTCAAAGCCGATATTCTGGGGGTTATATCTCGGTGTTGCGGAAGTAAGGTTTTTCCCAACAAAGGGTAGAGAGTGATGATGGCTGAGACTAGAAAGTGTATCAGCTAATATATGCTGAAAGGAGAGATAGTGAAAGGACAAGTAAAGATACGGAATGGTCAACCTAGGTATTGTATTGAGTGCGGAGCAGAAATGGAGATAACTGACTTTTTCATTGATGCCTATAATCCACTCACAGGAAAGAAAGATAAAATGGTTGAACTGAGATGTCCGAAAGGCTGGTGGTTCTGGAGACACCATTCTCACTTTGCCCTGGTTGATAAAGTAGAGAGTAAAGAGTTATGAAGTGTATCAGGTGCGGTGAGGAATACGAACCTCAGTATTACGATGTTCTGGCTACCAAGATACTGAAGGGGGATGGCTACTGTCCGAAGTGTGCGAAGATAGTAGCCGAAGAGGAAGAGGCTAAGGCATCAGCACGGCTAAAAGTCTGGACAAACGCAACTAGGCACGAACATATTCATATAAGTGGTATACCACCCAAATTTCTAACTGAGAGCTTCTCATCCTTTGAGGAAGGCTATCAGGATAAGGCCCTGGCTTTCTGTAAGAAGTATGCTGAGGATTTCCCGATAGATAAGAGACCGAGCGGATACCGGTCATTATACCTGTGGTCGGCTAAGACCTGGGGAGTAGGCAAGACTCACCTATCGTGTGCTATAGCACTGGAGATATTCAATCGGTGGACTGGTGGAGACGGGGGTTGTCCGCGAATACTCTTCGTTAGCGAGTCTGACCTCTTCCGCCAGATACAGGGCACTTACAACTACACTAGGGAAGAGCAACAGTATAAGGATAGCGAGGACGATATTATCAGGAAGCTAACACACTGCGACTTGCTTATCTTGGATGATGTCGGCAAGGAAAAGAGACAGGACCCACGCTTTGTTCAGAGGACATTGTTCGGGCTGATTGATGGTCGCTATAAACTTCAGCTACCCATGGTATTGACAGCCAATGTGAACGCAGACGGATTGAAGAGGCATTTAGAGGATGCTTCCTTTGACCGATTCTTTGAGATGATAGGGGGCAAATCTGTCTGTATGGATGGCGAAAGCTACAGGAGGAAGAAATAATGAGTGAACAGGATGAATTCCCGACAGAAGAAGAGATAATAGCAAAGTGTAAGCTATCCCCTAAGACAGTAAAGCTACTTAGGGATATGAGTAAGGAGACATATAAAGAAATAGCTAGGGAGATTTTATTTCTAGCAAAGCCAATTATTCTAGCCAAAGCCAAGAAGCAGGAGGGGGAGAGGATATACAAATGGGGTAATGAGGATTGCCCTCACAACCACAGTATAAGACTAAAGATTAAAAGAGGATGTATAGCCTGTTGGCAAACCCTAAAGGAGAGGAATGGAATTAAAAGAGTCTGATTTTCAAGAGTGGTTAAGGCAGTTAGCTATAACCTATGGCTATCTGTATTATCACACGCACAGGGCTATTCACTCACCTTCTGGCTTTCCTGATGCTGTGCTAGTTAGGACAGAACCAAAGCCTCGCCTTATCTTTATAGAGCTCAAGACTGATGACTTAAAGCATAGTCGGTTATCAATAGACCAGTGGATATGGCTTAAAATGCTTCAACATATACCATTCGTTGAGTGTTACTTGTGGCGACCCCGCGATAGGGATGAGATAGAGGTGATACTGAAGTGAAGTGGTATATCAAGTTGCTCACATTCCTAGAGATAATACCACTGAAACTATGCCTCAAGCAGTGGTGCTGGCTATTACATAAGTTAGGGAGGATTTAATGGACATAGAAACCTTAAAGGCACTGGCTGAAGATAGGGACTTTAAGAAGTATTTATTTGAGAAAGCTCTTGAGAAACTGAAGGAGGCGATAGGTGAACAAAACACAAATAGAGTGGGTTAAGAATCCCGATTACACAGGTATCCCAGCGAGGGATGCTAAGGGTAGATTTCAATATCAGGGCTACACGTGGAATCCCATCACCGGCTGTCTAAATGGCTGTGAGTATTGCTATGCCAGGAAGCTGGCTAATACCAGACTAAAGGAAAGGTATCTGGCTAATGGCAATACAGCCCCTCTCATCAAGTATGAAGGAAATAGAACATTCCGTATGGGCATTGGACTCAAGAGTGGGCATCGCCTTGTTACAATAGAGGAAGCCAAAGCCAACCCCTTCTATCCCCGATTTTGGGAAGATAGGCTCTATGAACAGCTAGGGACACGACCTTGTGGCATATTTGTGTGTGATATGTCAGATTTATTTGGCATTGGAATTCCTAAAGAGTGGACACGAAGGGTATTACATAAGTTTACAGCAGTTAATTATGATGAGCACCGCTTCTATCTACTCACCAAGCAACCGCAGAACGCGATGAAGTTTATGGGTTGGAAGCCTGACCATCAACACCATCATAGGCCAGCTAATAAATTCCCTGATAATGTGTGGTTTGGTATCTCCATTACTGATAATCAAGAGGCTCCAATGGCTAGAGATGCCTTACTGGAGAAGATGGCAAAGGTGAACTTCCTTAGCATTGAGCCATTCTTGGGGCATCTGGATAAATGGAGTATA
>SDBU01007120.1_pt1 | contig 12964 bp, 16 predicted proteins | sample 2277071 | NCBI WGS metagenome assembly SDBU01 (sample SAMN10397929, study PRJNA504765) | marine sediment metagenome | isolation source: marine sediment core GS08_GC12, 126 cmbsf | place: Arctic Ocean: Gakkel Ridge, Loki's castle | collected 2008 | reverse complement strand
AGGTAAGACCATACAGACTCTTGCTTGGTTACAACTACATCCTGAATTGCGTCCTGTTGTTATTATAGTTCCTGCCTCGTTGAAACTTAACTGGGAACGTGAGATAATGAACTGGATGACTGATTGGGGTAGAATAGAAATCCTACACGGTACCAAACCTGGTATCTTCACAAAGGATAAACTCAACAAAGCATCCATCATTATTATCAATTATGATATTCTTTCTTACTGGATTGATATACTTCTTAAATACAATCCTCAAGTATTAATCATAGACGAAGTGCATTTCATAAAATCAAATAAAGCACAACGAACTAAAGCAGTTAAGCGATTAGCCAAAGGCATACCACATGTGATTGCACTATCCGGTACCCCTATCGTAAATCGTCCAGTTGAGATTATGAATGCTGTCCGGTTAATTGATCCTGCTATTATTCCTGTTCCGTGGGACTTCCTGATGAGGTACTGCGGTGCCAAGAATAACGGATATGGATGGGACTTCAACGGAGCCTCTAACACTAAGGAACTCCACGACAAGTTGACCAACTCCCTGTTGATACGCCGTAAGAAATCGGATGTGTTGCCGGATCTTCCTGATAAGGTTCGTTCATACGTTCCTATGGAATTGAGTAATGAAACGGAATATTATTCAGCTGAAGCAAATTTCATTTCTTTTGTTCGTCAGCAGAAAGGAGCAGAGGCCGCTGAACGTGCCTCCAATGCTCAAGCTCTGGCTGAGATTGAAGGTTTGAAACAATTAGCTGTAAAGGGAAAAATAGATGCTGCTGTTGATTGGATTAGAGACTTTCTTGATATTGATGGTAAGCTGGTTGTGTTTGCAACCCATAAGTTTGTCATTGATACTCTGATGTTAGCTTTTCCCAATAAGGCCGTAAAGGTGGATGGAAGTGTGACTGGACCAAATCGGCAAAAGGCTGTTGATGATTTTCAAAACAACGATAATGTCCGGTTGTTCGTAGGTAATATTCAAGCCGCTGGTGTTGGTATTACTTTAACCGCATCCAGTAACGTTGTTTTTCTGGAACTTCCATGGACACCTGGGGCAGTAACCCAGGCTGAGGACAGAGTCCACCGTATAGGGCAGGAAAACAGTGTTAACATCCATTATTTGTTAGCCGACAATACCATTGAAGAGAAGATTGCGCGACTGATAGACAAGAAACGAAAAGTATTGGATGCTGTACTGGATGGTAAAGATACTGATCAAGATTCATTATTAACCGAATTATTAAATCAATACACAGATGATACCCAAACTAACAATACCTGAAGGAACGCTTGGAAATTGGACAATTGAAAAATTCTCTGTCTCTAATAAAGAAGCTGCAATATTTAATTTAGGCTTACTTTTTAATAACAAAAGACATCGTCAAATAGATCCCGGAACATACACCCGTTTGTACCATAAACGTTTTGGGATAGTTATGTCAGACACTCCTGCGGAAATTCGGGATCACCATTCAATAATATACCAAGCCAAAGGTGATGTATTAATCAACGGCTTGGGACTGGGAATGATCCTTGCGGCCTGTTTAGAAAAACAAGAAGTGAGTCATGTGACTGTGATAGAAATATTGGAGGATCTTATCCAATTAGTGTTGCCTCATTACGAAAGCCTGTACAACGGGCGTTTCTCCGTAATACAAGCCGATGCCTTGGAGTATGTTCCTGAGAAGGGAAAGCGATTCAATGTTGTATGGCACGACATATGGAATGATATAAATTATGACAACTGGGAGCAATACAAATTGCTCCACCGCCGTTACGGCAGACGATGTGATTGGCAGGGATCTTGGTGCAAAAGGGAATTACAAAAACAATTACGTGAGGAAAGAAATTCAAGATACTATTGATAATTAAAAACAAAAACAACAATGAAAAAAACTGAAAAAAGCTCTCTGAAAAAAGAGATTTACACTCACATTCATAGCTACAACCGCTATTTGACTACTGATTATTTAGATACCCTTAATTGGGTTGGACTTCTGAGAAACTGCCACCCGATTGAACGGGAACATTTTATGAAACATTTGGAGAGAGCAGATCTTATTATTGTGACTCCAAAATTACGGGATTCTCTTTTTGTAAAATCAAATCCACATCATAAAACTATTAAGTCATGACACAAAAACAATTAGAAGTTTTTAAACAATTGATTGAATGGGAAATGTGTGATAAAAAAGATCGTGGTTTGGGTTCAGCCCAAATCGACACATCAGATGATTACCCAGACGCGGATGAATGGGAAGGTATAAAAATTCCTTGCGTATTTGTAAGCATATGGCCCGATAATTTAAAAGCGAAGAGATACACATACAGAAATACGGGCAGAGCCATTTTCAGAATACTTCGATTGATACAAATAGTGGAGGAATCCGAACGTTGCGAGAATGAACATATTGAAGTAAAAGTAATGTGTCCAGGAAATGCGGAATGTGTGATCGATGAGGATGGACCAAATACGGATGAAAATCTTGCCTCATTCGATATCATTCAATTTCACATATCCTAATATGGAGAACATTGATCTACTAAGAAAGATTACCTGGTCATTTCATAAAACAACCGGGCTGGAATGGGATGATTTATTTCAAGAGGCAGCATTGGCTTATCTTGAACATCTTGAAAAGTATGATCCAAACAAAGGGAAAATAACAACCTACATGTGGCCCATCATATCCTCCCATTTGAAAAACTTCGTAAAGAGATGGAACAAGTCTTATGAATATTTGTATCTTTCGAAAGATGAAATTGATTTTGATACGTTTCCTTCTCATCCTACTTCATCATTTGAATTCCTAATAAACGATGATGAAATTGAACCTATTAGAGAACAGGTCAAAAGAAAACTAATAAAACAATTACGTGAATATGGATGGAGGTTTAAAATGATCTGGTATGTTTTAAATTAAATTTGTATAATAGGTTGTATGGATATAATTAAATTGTACACCCATTACAGCGTACCCTTCGCAACAGAAGGACACCACCATTGTAGGCCGGGATGGGTTAATACAGAATGCCCTTTTTGTGCAGGCAATCCCGGCCTACACCTTGGTTACAACCAAGATGAGGATTACTTCTTTTGCTGGCGTTGCGGCTGGCATAGTATGAAAAAGACAATAAGCAAACTCACCAAGATAAGCACCGATGATGTAAGAACAATCATTAAGAAATATGGTGGGAGTATTAAAACCCGTCAGCCAGTGGTTACTATCCGAAGGAAAGCTCACACCCTTCCTTCCAACATCGAACCTCTCAAGCTTTCTCATAAATCATACCTTCTATTAAGAGGGTTCAACCCGGATCAATTAGAACGGGATTGGGGATTGTTGTCTACTGGACCAATAGCCAAAGTTGATGAAGCAGATTACAAACACCGCATCATAGCTCCTATACGTTGGAACAGGGAACAGGTATCATTCCAAGGCAGGGATGTAACAGACCGGGCAAAGGAGAAATACAAAGCATGTCCCAAAGACCGGGAAATAATTGATCACCAATATATTCTTTATGGTAAACAATCGGAGTGGGGTGATGTCGGGATCTGCGTTGAAGGAATAACTGATGTATGGCGTTTCGGCTTTATGTCGTTTGCTACCTTCGGAATAGAGTTCACCCGGCAGCAGGTCAAAGCTATGGCCGCTCAATTTAAGTTGATAGCCGTTGCCTATGATGATGATCCGCAAGCGATCAAACAAGCCTACAAGCTTATATCAGAATTAGAATTCAGAGGCGTTATAGCATGGCGAATTCCTATTGTAGGAGATCCTGGTGCTATGTCTCAATCAGAAGCAGATGAATTTGTTAAAAACATATTGACATGAGTAAGAAAAAGGAAAAAACCATTGAATTCAAATTGGGTTATGTAACCAATGAGGATGGCGTAACATATGTTGAATTAGGAAACCTTATTGACGTGTTGGAACATCTTAACACTAATATAATATACACAGAATTGGGTGAATTGATTCAACAAATGAAAGATTTCCAAAAATACGAAATAAAACCAAAACCATGAAACGTCCCTATCTTGACCAATGGGAGCGGCAGATGATCCGGCATTTCCCAGAAACCCTATCAGCCTCAATGTCCCTGCTTCGATTCAGGTGGAAATAATTTTTAAAAGCAATTTATAAATTTATTATATTGAAATGAGAAGATTAGAAGAGGTAAAACTCAACTACAGAAAAACTAAAAGCGGTGAAATATTTGTATCGCTTGATGATATTATTAACATTCTGGAAAAACGTATTTTAACATCAACAAATGCTTATGATATAGTAACAAAACTTATTAAACAATTAAAAACAAACAAACCATGAAAACACCGAACTTATGGCAAAAGCTTGTAGGAGCTTTCAAAAAACCTACACCCAAAAAGACCTTACCTCAACTGAAGGATGAACGCCCCACCACCTCTAATTCATTCCTTGGATGGTCAGGAGGTGGAAGTGTATACCGGAAAAAGAAAGGAACACAAAAGCTCCGTAAGAAGAAAAACAGATTGGAAAACCGGGCACGTGCTACTCAATATAGGAGGGTATCATGAGCCAATGGACACACGTATGCGGAGCCATCAGGGTTGATGGCCTCCTAGTCAAACATGAATTTGCAGCTTTCAAAATTCAACAAGCTGCAAAGATTGCTCTTCCAAAAGGATCGGAGGGACCAATGGTTGTTGCTTTTACCTACACAGGACACCAAGATGGAAATAGTGGTTCTGTAAATATAGGAACACTTATGATATCCGGAGATCTTCGAGATTTTGATGATCCCCAAGTGGTTTTTGATTGGGTGCTTAAATTACAGAAAACACTCAGTCCATATAATATGCTCTTTCGTTCGGTATGTATTTTGATAGAAGTTGAATACAAACAAAATTATCTTATTACACAAAGAACGGATGAAGAGAGTAATTCCATAATTGAAATGAAACAATTAACATCATGAACCACCTTGAAAATATGAACGATGATATACAGGAAGAGAAACTGCCGCAATGGCAATTCTGTCTGTTCTGGGTTGTTACCTTTATCCTCTTCGGAGGTGGATTTATTTGGTTGGTCGTCTGGCTTATTAAACAGATAATCAGTGGATAAGAAACTAAATTTTTATTTTACTTCGATTTTATATACCTTTACGACATTATGTAAAAGCTATAAGCCGCTGGACTCACAAAGATTTTATTGGATTTTGGTTAAATAATAGTGAGGATGATTGGGGAGTAGGTTCCAGCGCACCGAAACCCTTTCATCCTTTCTTATCACCTCACTACTATGAAAAGACTTGAAAAGCATCCACAAATTACCTACAATGCTGAAAAAGAACCATTCCACAACTTATTAGGGATCTCAATCCAATTAATGAAATTACTTTTAGAACAACCCAATTATTCCGATTTGCTTGGGTTGTATTCTTTTTACTACTACACAGCCAAATGGCAAAAGACAGATCAAGTCAAAGCCACCATTTTATATACTGCTAATGGGATGGGTTGGGGGAAAGATAAAGTTAAGCTAAGAAAAACGCAATTGAGAAAACTTGGGTTGATAGAAGATATCACCCTAAAAGAAAAAGGAAGAATCACTGGGCATTTTATCCGGGTGATTTTCGTTCCAATAGAAGATTCCACCAGACTGGTTTCACAGCCGCTGGAAAACAACGCTGGGAATAAAGAGAAGAATAAGAGTATTAAAAATTCTTCGTCAGAAAATGGAGAAATTACAAAAAGCCTGTTTGACCAATTCTGGAATATGTACCCAAAGAAAGTTAGTAAAGGAGGGACACTGACTGCATGGAATAAGATTTGTAATAAACCTCCAGAAGAAAGACCCACATGGAAAGATATTAGGCACGCCATTCGAAATCAAAAGAAATCCGAACAATGGCAAGATATAAAATTTATACCCCACCCCAGCACGTGGCTGAATCAAAACCGCTGGTTGGATGACCCCTCTCAAATGGTATCATACGATCATTCAGACAAACCCAAATCAAAAATAGAAGATGGTCAGCGTTGGTTTCTCGATGCTGACGGTGATTATGTAAATGAAGAAGGAATCATATTGATAGAATAAACTCTCACATGATCGAAAGACAAATTGTAATTGGATTAATCACATCCACAGATTATTTACATCAGGTCAGACCTTCATGGAATGATCGTTTTTTGAAATCCCAAATGGCCCAACGGCTTGCCTCCTGGTGCATGGAGTACTATGATGAATACAATAAAGCTCCCAACAAAGATATAGAAGGGATCTATTTCAGTAAGCTAAAAGGTAAACCACCTCTGCCCGCAGACATTGCTGAAGAGATTGAAGAAGATATTCTGCCGGATCTTAGTGAAGAGTATGAACGCGAAAAGTTCAATGTTGCCTACTTATTAGATCAAACACGAAAGTATTTCAAGGAAAGATCCCTGACCATATTCTCTGAAGACATAGATGCCCTGGTCCAACAGGGTGAATTAACCGAAGCAGAACGCATTGCAAGTAAATTCAATCCACCAGATGAACAATTGGGACAGGATCTGGACTTGGCTAGTGATGCTGTTAATGAACGGCTTGAATATGCTTTTACCAAAGGTCAACAACCCATCGTAGAATACCCACGTGCGCTAGGTGAATTGATGAATAGTCAGATGGTCAGGGGAGCATTGGTTGGGTTTATGGGAATAGAGAAACGTGGCAAAACATATCGCCTGTTAGATATTTGTATGATGGCTAGTCGTCAGGGAGCCAATGTGGCTTTCTTTCAGGCTGGGGATATGATGGATTGGGAACAGCTAGTCAGGATTGCTGAATATCTCACCCGGAAGTCCCACCTCAAAGAGTCCTGTGGTATGATGTACGAACCTGTCCGGGATTGTTTATATAACCAAATGGATACTTGTGACCAGGAAGAGAGATCATGTAATTTCGGGATCTTCGATGATAGGACTGAAAAAGAGATCCTAGGAGTGGTGAAAACCGATCTGGTGAAAGCCTATAAAGACAACGCAGATTATAAACCATGCACCCGGTGTAAAGAGATGTACAAAGGTGTACCATGGGTGAAAAAGCTTAATTCTGTGCGGCCTATCAACTTATCCCAGTCCAGAGATGCCTTCCATGATTTCTTTAAAAAGACCGGGCGCAGGTTCAAACTGGATACTTACCCAAACAAAACCTTAACCGTGTCGCAGATCAAAGCTAAATTGGATATATGGGAACGTCAGAGTGGGTTTGTTGCGGATGTAGTTGCGATTGACTATGCTGATATCTTGGTACCGGAAATACGAACCGATCACAGGCACCAAGTAAATGATGTTTGGCAGGGACTCCGAAATATGACGCAAGAACGTCATGTGTTAGGAGTAACAGCCACCCAAGCAGATTCAGCCAGCTATGAAAAAGGCCGTTTGAAAATGATTAACTTTTCGGAGGACAAACGCAAGCTGGGTCATGTTACGGTTATGTATGGATTGAATCAGGATCAATACGGAAGAGAAACAGATATTGGAATCATGAGAATAAATGAAATTGTGAAACGAACAGGTGCATCAAGTACAACGCGTGAAGTCAAGGTATTACAGAACCTGTCACGTGGACGGCCTTTTTTGACTAGCTATTGGTAATCATTTCAAAAATTATTTGTATAATAAGTTAAACCAAATTTTTATTAAACGTTTTTTAACTAAATTTTTTAATCATGGCAAAGAAAGTAAATGAAGTAAGTATTAAGCAGCTAATCAGTGCTGCTGATGAAATGTGTGAAGTAATGCTCATTGATGAAACTCCTGAACCAGAGTCGAGTGAAGAAACCCTCAAGGAATGGTTGCAGGCTGCTGGGGATCTTTATGACCCTGAGAAGGATACATTTTCAGAGGAAACAATGGACATACTGGACAAAGCTGGTATCACCTTAAATGCGGGTGAACCTAAAGGTGATGAACCTCCTGAAGATGAAACCCTGTTGGACCAGTTGGATGCTGAGGATGATATGCGCGAATTGAAAGCGATGGTCAAAGCCAACGATGAATTCAAATCTCTTCGCAGCTCCATAACCAAGTACAAAGCCGGGCAGGAAGAGGATCTGAAAGAGGCTATGTTTGTATTGTTGCAACCAGATGATGAACCGAAAGAGGAAACAACCCCGGCCAAAAAGGTTCCAGCAAAGAAAGAACCTGCTGCAAAAGCTCCAGCAAAGAAGGTTCCAGTAAAGAAAACCCCAGCCAAAAAATCAGAACCCAAATACATCCGTGTTGATTCCCTTTGTGAAGTTCTGAAGGATAATGAACCAGGAACCTTCGATGAATGGGTTGAAGCAGCCGATGATCTGTATGCCGAAAAAGGAGGAAAATCAAACCTCAAAGAATGTCGATTTGCAGCCAACTCCGTAGCTGGCACGCTGACTCATTTTAAGATCGATGTTCCAGGATAGTGAAACGACTCAAATCCAGCCTGACAGTGAGAGGGGACAGCTTGTATTGTCCTCTTCCACTTTCTTTAGATAGTTATGGTAATTGTTTAGTTGATTGCCACCATTGCTATTTTCGTAACCTTAATCACGTTTGGGGACAGGATCTGAAACCTGTTGACCTGGACGGGCTTGATCGTAAGCTCTCTAATGGCCCCAAGAATAAGAACCCACAAACACCTCTTGCACATATGCTACAGCGCAAAAAAACAATTCGTTTCGGCAACAAGGCTGACCCCTTCCAACCCGCCGAAAAAATCCACCGCGTATCTCGACAAGTAATTAACTTACTTACAAAACATGAATGGTCTTTCGTTATTCAAACCCGCTTCACGGACAACATGATGGAATGTGAAAAGAATATAATGAGAGCCCACGAAAAGAAATTGGTGACTATTATGCCTGTAATGTCACCTGGCTTAGATAAAGACTGGGAACTGTTAGAACGGAAAAGAACAACCCCACCATGGGAAAGAATTAAGTATTTGAGAGATCTCAAGAATAAAGGAGTGAATGTTGGGGTGAATGGTGAACCATTTATACCGGGCTTTCATACTGTGAAAGATTTCGAAAATGCTTTGAAACTTCTCAAGGAATATGAAATGAATCGGTACAATGTATACAACTTCCACTTCAACGCTTTTGTAGCAAAGCGGCTACACGCCATTGGAATTGATATAGAAAAGATCTGGTATCATAACCAAGATAAGCAATGGAAACCAATTCTGAGAAAGCTATTGGACTTGGGAAAGAAATACAACATAATACTTGGATGCCCGGATTTTGTTAATTCAGGAAAAGATCATAAAGAACGGGCAAACACCTGTTGTGGTGTGGATGTACCTAATCCAACTACGTTCAACACTCATTACTTTAAAAAGCTCAGGCAGGAAGGAAAGACACCAGCCGAAATCATAAATGAAACCTATGATGGAGCTGGAGATCTTGAGACGGGTGAATCAATTGTCTGGGGTGATAGTAATTGTAATTTTTATACACTAGGTGATGCCGGATTTGATAAAAAATAACACGCCTGTAGAGGTGTATATGATTACCGACCAGCGGGCAGTGCTAGTCAAAAGGGAGGATCTGTGTACAGAAGTTGGACCACCCTTCAGTAAGGTGCGGGGCATAATGGAACGGTTGAAGGCTCTCAAGGATGAAGGAGTGAACACGGTTGGCTACGTAGAAACATCTATCAGTCAGGCCGGGTGGGGCGTAGCTTGGGTATGTAAAGAACTTGGAATGGATGCCATCATATTCGATCCTCAATATAAGAATCCTCCCAATACATTAAATAAGCACCGTAGACAGTGGAAAAGATATAAGGCTGTGGTATATCCCATTCCCGCAGGGAGAGCCAAAATAAACTGGTATAAATGTGTTAGGTTGCTGCGAGATGCCTATGGGGACAAGGCCGTTTTACTGCCTCTGGGACTTCCTTTTTGGGAAACTGTACAACAAACTGCTCAGGAAACTGTACGTACAATACAGAGTTCTCCACAGATAGACAACGTTGTAGTCAATGTGGGTAGTGGAACCATCGCTGCCGGGGTGTGGTGTGGATTGGAGGATGCTGGAAGTACAGCCCGGATTTATGGCATAATGGGTCGCACTGGAAGCACCAGGAACAAGATGGGTTCCATAGAAAAGAAAGCCAGGTTGATGTATGATGGTTTCTTTAAATCCAATACCAGGTTCACCTTAATAGATCCGGGATGGGAGTACACAGACAGGAGTAAAATCAAATGTCCTTTCTCATGTAACCCGTATTATGATCTGAAAGCCTGGCAGTGGCTGATGGAAAATATTGATGAATTAAAAGGTTCCATTTTATTTTGGAACATTGGAAAATAATGTTTAATTTTAAATCCTCTAATCATGAGAAAAAGAAGAAAAAAGAAACCAGAAGAAAAAGCGTTCAATGGAACTAAAGTACCAGAGACAAATGGAAAGCCATCTAATTTAAAAAAACAACACATTCCGAATATAGAAACCGTAACGAATTATTGTTCCAGAATGTTAGAAACCAATTTTGAAAGTTTGAAGCATCTTAACCGAAAGGGTTTTTCAGATGTTGATAGAGTTTATAAAAGAAATTTTGTAGGTGTGGAAGGTATAGCAAAAAGAGTTGTAATTTGGTTTTTAATACAACGACAAGAAACCCAATATTTCAAAAGTAGTTTTACTACAAGAGAAGTATGGGAATTTTATGAGAGTATCCCCGAAAGATATCGTATGAGAAACAGAGGGATTTATAAATTGTATTTGGAAGATTCCACTCCAATCAATCATGCCTTAAATGAGTTCAAAGATATTGGACTTTTTCAAAAGGATATTACTTGTAAGGGTACTAAATGTAATAATTATACCATAACTTCCACTGTATCCCAAAATGGATTAGAATGGTTTTTCAGTTACGGAAACAAATATTTATTCAGGCATCGTAATTGGTTTGATACCTATTTACGAGATCAAAAAACTTTTTTAAATAAAAACCTTTTTAAATGAACTATTATGAACTTAGAAAGATTGTAGCACGGATCATTCCCCGGATGACACGGCTCAGCACTCCAAATCGGAAAGCTGAAAAGATCCGAGAAAAAGGCCGTAAAAAGAATTACAGCCAATTCAACCTCCGTGAAAGCGAATGGCGCAAGCAGGAACGGTTATTGAACACGGAGGAAATCAATTCATTTTTAGAGATCTCGGTGCGGGCACCCGCCTGTCCAATGCCCTTCAATATGGATATATGGGATGGGCTCAAGTGTATTGCAGAAGGCCAATTGGTGAATAGCAAACGGGGGTATATTCCGATTGAAGAAATTGAAGTGGGGGATGAAGTAATATCCTATAATGAACATACTAAAATATTAGAATGGAAATTGGTAGAAGACAGACAAAATTCTATACGTTCTGACATGTTAGAATTGGAAACAGAGAACGGGAGTATATTATTGATGACGGATGATCATCCGGTGTATACTAATAGAGGATGGGTGGAAGCAAAAGACTTGAACGAAGATGACGAATTGATGGTTAAAATAAAATCTATTCGTAAATTTTCTAAGCCTACCAAAGTCTATGATATTACAGTAAAAGATAATCATAACTTTTTTGCAGAAGGAATATTGGTCCATAATTGTCCATTTGGTTGTATCTATTGTTACGCTGATTCCTTCCGTGCCTCCCTTTACACCTCCTTTTTTGACAACTCCAAGACAATGGGATTCAGGCATTGCAATCCGGATTACTACAAAAAGGAAATGGAAAAGATGAACCCACTGCGTAAATTATCCTTCGACAAAAAGAAAGAACTCAGCGGCATTAATAAGGCTTATGCTTTAGAGATCCCGGTGCGGATGGGAATCAGGTTTGAAGATTTCCTACGTAGTGAAGGCCGGGAGGGTGTCAGTTTGACCATGCTCCAGTACCTGGCTGAGATAGAATACCCGGTGATGTTAAATACCAAATCGGATCTAGTTGGGACAGATCCGTATGTCCGGGCATTAGCCGACAACCCGGCCAAGACTGCTGTTCACATGACCGCCATTACTAGTAATGAAGAAGTGACCAAGAGCTTGGAACGTGGAGCACCCGCGTATGTGAAACGATTGGAGGCAATCAAGAGTATGACCCAGGCCGGGATCAGGGTGGTTGCCCGGATTGAACCGTATCTATTCTTATTGACAGATGATCCGGATGAAGTGAACCAATATGCGGAAGATATGTGGGAGGCCGGGGTGCGCAATATTACCTTTGACACCTATTCATACACCGGGAAAGATCAAGGCATCCGGCAATCGTTTATGAACGCCGGGTATGACTTTGACCGGATCTTTATGGCCGGGTGTGACAGCCAGCCGCTGGGATCTATCCTATTGGGTAAATTTATGGATCTATTCCGGGAACAGGGTTTCAAGTGTTCTACTTTCGATATTGGAAATGCTCCGGATAATGATGATGATATATGCTGTGAAGTCGGTGATTGGTTTGAAGGTGGATTCAGTTATGGGTGTACCGTAATGGCAGCCCGGTTTATTGTCCAACGGAAAGGAGAGAAAACCAGTTGGTCAGACTTTGAAACCTACGTGTATAAGCACGGAGGATTTCTGACTGAAGATCTACGTCAGGAGGTTAAATTGCTTTGGAACCTGGAAGGCAACTTTGCCTACAGCCACAGTTGGGCTCGTGGACTTTCCCCGGTTGGAAAGGATGAAGATGGATTATTATGGACGTATGAAGATACAAAAGATTATCGTGAAACCTTAATAGAAAGTTTATTATGAGTGATTTAAAAGTTTACATTGTAGATGATTTGTGGTACGCCGCACTTAGTGAAGCCCAACTCACAGCCTATCTAAAACAGGGATATGGTGATGGTTGGGGAGAAACCGATGATGATGATGAGGTAATTGAATTGACTGATGGAGAATTGGACACCCTGATTTTCTATGATAATGATGATAATATTGAGGAT
>SDBU01007119.1_pt1 | contig 12965 bp, 12 predicted proteins | sample 2277071 | NCBI WGS metagenome assembly SDBU01 (sample SAMN10397929, study PRJNA504765) | marine sediment metagenome | isolation source: marine sediment core GS08_GC12, 126 cmbsf | place: Arctic Ocean: Gakkel Ridge, Loki's castle | collected 2008 | reverse complement strand
ACCATAAGGTCCGGCTGAAACCCCAGAGCCAGGCTCGAGCCCTTTTTCACCGTTTGTCTGGAGGGGCCGGGCTCCACCTCATCAAAAACAATCGTCTCGATGCCCTTCGAAACTAGAATAGTCTCTACCCTCGCTACAATTCCTAGCTCTCGCACCTTCTTGTCGGTGACGATGAAAGCCCTTTTGCCCTCAACGCCCTTCAGGGAATCGAGCGCTCCCCATCCGTAATTGATCTCCCTGGGAGCGAGGAACCTTTTATATGCCATCCCCTTGCCCTCCTGGACTTATTTTGGCGCTTCCGAATATGGCACCTCCTTTCGCCGGTGGCCGGTTTTCAGTAGCCTGTTAGATCCCGAGCTCCTCGCCCACCACTACGACGGTAATGCGCGGTTCCTGACCCGCCCGGGGCGCCCTCTGGAACTCGACGATCAGGGTAAAGTTGCAGATGCGCCAGGGGTGGCGGCAGTCGGTGCACTCACCGACAGCAGCGCAAGGTAACTGCTCACTGCCATGTTTCAGGTAGTGCCGCCTGGCATTCAGCGGGGCGGCTACCTTCTTGATCCGTCTGAGTGCCTCATCCACATCTGGCACAATCTTATTAGCACCACACACTACGATGACCTTCCTGGGCCCGAAGGCGAGCGCGCCGACCCGGTTGCCGAAGCCGTCGACGTTGATTAGCTTCCCGTCCAGGGTGATTGCGTTCATCCCAGTAAGGAAGACATCCGCAGAGGCAGCCCGCCTCATCAGCTCGATTTGCTCGCGCCCGCCCAAGGTAAAGACTCCCTCCGGCCCCACTCGAAACGGGTTGAAGACCCGGTGGCCCCATCGGTTCTCGATCTCCTGGGTAATCCCTGCCTGGAGCAGGGTGACGGAGTCGCCAAGGCCTACGGTGGCATCATCCGGAATCAACCCCAAGACTATGGAACGGGCTTCCTCTCGATCCCTGGCATAGCGCGCCCCCAGATTGTTTTGCTCCAGTGCTTTGAGGCACTTCTTCGCCACCTGTTCGTAGTGCCACTTCTTCTCTTGACTCAGGTCGCGCTCATCCAACAAGGAACACCTCGCTTTCTCTCCTCGGTGACGGATGTATGTCGGCGGTTTCGCAGCACTAGCTTATGTGATGGAAACGCTGATCGTAGCACTCCGCTCGCTATTGCTGGTCAAGCCGACGCTCCTGTTTCACCTGGAAACCAAGGAGAGTATAATCCGTCGGAAAAAAGGAGTTCGTGCAGCCGGCATTTCCCATATCAACTGCTGTGGCTATGTTAAAGCCCCTGCTCGCTGACTGTCAAGGCCCAAAACCAGCTCCCGCAGCCACCCCTGTGCTGTAGCACCTCGAAAACCTTTCGTCCAAAAGCCTCATCGGAGGCCCTCAACCTCATATGAGCCAATACTTCCCCCTTTGTTACAGCATTTGCTTGATTCTAACAGTAACTGCACTCTTATCTTGCTACCCTGAAATTTGGCTGTTAACTCCATTGACTTAACTTTGTATATGAGCTATGATTTATATAAATGAAGGTGTATATGAGCGTAGAGGGTGACCAGGCCAGATTTCTGAGATGTATTGGGGAACCAACTCGGCTACAAATTATCAAATTGTTGGCTGATGGAGAGAGGTGTGTTAGTGAAATCACCACGGCCTTAGATAAAGAGCAACCTTTGGTTTCCCACCATTTAAGAGCACTCAAGGAATGCAACATTGTGAAAGAGCGGCAGGAAGCCCAAAAGGCTTACTACAGGCTAACGGATGATAGATTAGCCAGGTTAATTCGTGATATCGAAGCCCTGATGATAGAGCTTTCGATATGTGAAGCCAGGAGGTAAGTTGTGAAGGAGAAGAAAGTCAAAGATGCGGTAAGGAAGAGATACTCCGAGATTGCTAGCCAAGAGCTACAAAGCTGTTGTACAAGCTGGCGCGGGGGGAGCAAGATAGCATGAGCAGCAAGGTGGATAAGGTGGTTATCTTTATCACTGCCGGCACCGAGCAAGAAGCTCATAACATAGCCCGGCTGCTGGTTGAGCAAAGAAAGGCAGCCTGCGCAAATATTGTCCCCCGGGTACATTCGCTTTTCTGGTGGCAGGGTAAGCTCGATTCGGCCCAAGAAGCCCTGTTAATCGTCAAGACCAGGACATCGCTACTGCCTCAGGTCATCAATCTGGTTAGAGAAGCACACAGCTATGATGTTCCAGAGATAATCGCCTTACCCATCATTGGCGGCAACGAAGATTACCTGAGATGGATAGCTGACGAGACAGTTGAAGGCGACTGCTGAGCATATTGCACATCATCAAACGAACTTAAGAATCGGTTATCCTGTTCAATTGAAGATCGGATGGCGACTTTTGTCGAAGGTTGCCTTCCGGGAGGAGACCGAGAAGCGGCGAATGGAAGACCCCAAAGGCAAGCCCTCGGGAGGACATCCGAAAGATAAGGGCGAGCGTAGTGAATATGCTGGAAGGAGGCTTGAGTTTACACCGGTGGCTACTTTGCGGTTCCGGCTACGACTCAGGAAGGCGGTATGGATAAGGCAGAACCAAGGACCGTAGTGCGCAGGCTTTCAATACTAGACCGTTTCCTAACGCTGTGGATATTCCTGGCGATGGGACTTGGGGTGGGACTGGGGTACTTCGTCCCCGGGGTGGCTGGCTTCATCACCCTCTTCCAGGTGGATACGACTTCCATACCCATAGCTATAGGGCTCATCTTGATGATGTACCCGCCTTTGGCCAAGGTCAGGTACGAGGAGCTGGGCCGGGTGTTCCGCGACTGGCGGGTGCTGGGGCTATCCTTGGTGCAGAACTGGCTCATCGGACCGGTGCTCATGTTCTTCCTCGCCATCATCTTTCTGCGGGCCTATCCTGATTACATGGTAGGACTGATCATGATAGGTCTGGCCCGCTGCATTGCCATGGTTATCGTGTGGAACGAGCTCGCCAAAGGGGACAGCGAGTATGCCGCCGGATTGGTAGCCTTCAACTCGATCTTCCAGATTATCTTCTACTCGGTATACGCATACATATTCATAACTGTGCTGCCGGGATGGTTTGGGCTTCAGGGGTCGGTAGTGAACGTTACCATTCGCCAGATTGCCGAGAGCGTGTTCATTTATCTGGGTATTCCCTTCTTCGGGGGCATGCTCACCCGCTTGGCACTTATCAAGGCAAGGGGACGTGAATGGTACGAAAGCAAGTTTATCCCCAAGATAAGCCCCATAACACTAGCCGCGCTCCTCTTTACCATCGTGGTGATGTTCTCGTTGAAGGGCGAGATAATAGTAGAGCTGCCCTTGGACGTAGTCCGTATCGCCATTCCACTTCTTATCTACTTCGTGCTTATGTTCCTAGTATCATTTTACATGGGCAAGAAAATAGGGGCCGACTACTCCAAGACGACCACCATCGCTTTCACCGCTGCCAGTAACAACTTTGAACTAGCCATCGCCGTGGCCATAGCCGTATTCGGTATTGGCTCCAGGCAGGCGTTCGCCGCCGTCATCGGACCGCTGGTGGAGGTGCCAGTGCTGATTAGCCTGGTCAATGTGGCTCTCTACTTTCGGCGAAAATACTTTGCCGAAGAACTGCAGGCTGCTACTCAATTCGATTGAAGACTAATCCGGCGGGTAACTTGGGGTAAAAGTAGGTTGACTTGCGGGGCATCCGGTCGCCAGCGTCGGCGATGGCCTTAATCACCTCCGCCCGTACTGGACTCAGCAGAAGGGCTAGATGATATTCCTGGTCTAGCACCCTTTGCACAGCATTCACCATGTCATAGCTATAGCCAAGGATGGCCTCCTCGCTGCCACTGCCCAGTCCCAGCAGCTTCTCCAGTATGATATGGTCAACAACACTGACCGCCAATCGCTTGTATATCTCGGAGTGAAAGTAAGGCATCATCTGGCTGGTGATAGCTAAGTCACATAGCCTCAGCAACAAAAGATGGTCCCTGGCTAATCCAAATAGAACTAGCCTCACCTCGTCTGCCTCTACAGCCAAGAACTCATCAACTTGCTGCCAGACATCCGATGCGCCTAATGGTAACTCCTCTACTTCAAAGAACGATCTCAACCCAGCCATCAGCCCGCTCAGGGTGGCTCCCGATATACCGCGTACCAGCCGATGAGGAGGGAGAATAATAAGCCCCGGGTCAGCAAAATCTACCAGTTCCATCAACACAAAATCAAACGCCTCGTCTTCTGTCACTGATGGGGAACACGCACGCCGTTCCCGCCGATAAGTAAGGGCACTCTCATAACGATGATGCCCGTCAGCAATGTACAGCGGTTGGTCGGCTAAGCCCCGGCATAGCTGGTCAACAACCCCGGGCTCAGTAATCGCCCAAACATGGTGCCGTTCCCCATAGGCACTGCTTGAACTGATTATCGGCTCCCTCCGCTCCTGCGTAGCCAACAGCGTTGAGACCTGCGGTCCCTGGTTCTCAAACAGTGCCAGAATCGGGCTGGTATTCACCTGGAGCGCCCATAACAGACTCAGTCGATCGTTTGAAGGCTCAGTTAGTGTGCCCTCGTGGGGGCGGACTACCATCTCATCCCAGGTCTCCAGTCTAACACAGACCAGCATACCTCGGCGCTTAACTTCCTTTCCCTGGTAGGTGAAATAGTGGTCATGGAGATAAATGGCTGGCTCTTCATCAATCCTGAGAACACCCTGCTTTAGCCACTGCTCCAGGGTAGCTGCTGAACGAGTGTATCTATTATCGGTAGCTGTATCCTGCGGTGACCCCCAGCCATCCTCCAGCCGGATCGAGTTATAGCCGCTCCGATGATACAATTCTTGTCGCATTTGTGGGGTAACAATGTCATACGGGGGGCAGATAACTGCCGCCAGATCATTGACCACTGATTGGTCATAACGTATACCACGAAACGGTCGAATATCAGCCACGCGCAATCAATCCTTCTCTGGCGAATCGACGACGGGTTGAAGCTGTTTTTGAACCTTGCCCGTTTGTCCTCTTTTCCTCCGAAGCGGAGCGAGGCACATGTTTTGAACGGAGAAGACGCCCCCAGACTCACTAGACGTTTTTGCCAACAAACTAGTTTACCCCATACAACCAGAAAGGCGCAAGCATCAGCAAGTGAGATGTTGTTTAGCAACCTATCCCCCTGCCCCCCTTCCCTTAGTAAGGGAAGGGGGGAGTGAAGGTGAGGTCAATAAATAATCTAACTCCTTTACCTTTTGGTGAAATGGACTATAATATATATTGTTAGGTGACATTGCAGTTGATTTATCTTACGAGGAGGGAACGCCATGACAGACCGAAAAGATAGATATGCCTTGGTAACAGGAGCTTCCAGTGGAATAGGTTATGAGCTTGCAGCATTGTTGGCAAAGGACGGTAAGAACCTAATAATAGTATCAAGGAACAAAGACAGGCTTGAACAGGTAAAAACGGAGATTGAAAACAAATATCGAACAAGGATAAAGATTTTGGCTAAAGACTTATCCGATCCCGAGGCGCCGTTAGAAATATTTTCTGAACTTGAAAAAGAAGATATCAACGTAGATGTACTGGTCAATAATGCCGGTTTTGGTGTTTACGGCATGTTTTCCGAAACAAACTTGCAGGAAGAGCTTGAAATGATTCAGGTCAACATTACTTCATTGACACATTTGACCAAACTATTTCTGAAAAAAATGTTAGAAAACAAATCAGGCAGGATATTAAATGTAGCATCGGTAATGGGTTTTCTGCCCGTTCCACTGTGGCTTATTTATTCTGCCAGTAAATCTTATGTGTTGCATTTTTCAGAAGCGCTAGCAAATGAGCTACAAGGAACTGGAGTTAGCGTGACTTGTCTTTGCCCAGGACCGACAAGAACTTCATTTTGGGCAAATATGGAAAAATCTAAATCAGCCAAGGGAAAAATGATGGATGCGGCCACAGTTGCCGAAGCTGGTTATGCAGCTCTAAAAAAGGGAAAAGTTATCGTTTCTCCTGGTCTAAAAAACAAATCATTGCCAATTTTAGTCAGAATTACTCCAAGGAATTTACTTACCAAAATGATGAGGGCGATGGTGTAGTATGTATAAAGGATGAAAAGTCCTGGTAAGAAGCAACGACGCCTAACAGCGTGTATCTGGTTCCGGCTTCGCTCTCACCGAAATCGCCTTCGACGACTTCAGATGCACGCCAAACGATAGCAGTTAGTATTGAGGCATAGGATGGAGCTAACCCAAGTAAAGGAAAGAATCGAGAAACTACGGGCGGATATTAACTACCACAATTATCGCTATCATGTACTGGATAGCCCGGAGATTAGCGATGCCGAGTATGACGAGTTAATGAGGGAGCTTAAGAAGCTGGAGGAGGAGTATCCCCGGTTCCTGACCCCAGACTCACCCACCCAGCGGGTTGGCGCCGCCCCGGTAGAAGCCTTCGGGGTGGTGGAACACCGGCTGCCGTTACTATCCTTAGGTAACGTCTTCTCCAAAGACGAGCTGTTGGCGTGGTACACCCGAACTTCAAAGTTGGTCGGCGGTAGGCAATTTGACTTTGCCTGTGAGCACAAGATTGACGGGCTGGCGGTAGCCCTGACCTATGTTGACGGTCAACTGACTGCGGGGGCCACCCGGGGCGATGGCTTCCGCGGTGAGAATATAACCCAGAACCTGAGGACTGTCCGGAGCGTACCACTCTCCGTGTCCCAGGAGGCACCTTCCCGCTTTGAGGTGCGGGGCGAGGTCTTTTTACCCAAAGCTGGCTTTCACAAGCTGAATCAAGAGCGCGCTGTCGAAGGGCTACCCCTGTTTGCTAATCCCAGAAATGCTGCTGCCGGCTCGGTGCGCCAGCTTGACCCCAGGATTACGGCAAAACGCCCGCTAGATATCTACATCTACGCCCTGGGCTACGCCGAAGGCAAGCCAACTCCACCAACCCATTGGGAAACCATGGAGTATCTCAAGTCGTTGGGCTTCAAGGTGAATCCCAATAACCGGCTGCTGAGCACTATTGACCAGGTTGACGAATATTACCGTGCCTGGGTGGAGAGGCGAGAAAGCCTGCCCTACGAGGTTGATGGCGTAGTAGCGAAGGTAGACCAGTTTGACCTGCAACAGCAACTGGGAAGTATTGGGCATGAGCCGCGATGGGCAACCGCCTACAAGTTCCCCGCCATCCAGGGTAACACCCGCCTGGCTAATATCGGCATCAGTGTTGGTAGAACCGGCACCCTGAACCCTTACGCCATCCTGGAGCCGGTGGCGGTGGGAGGAGTGGTTATCAAGCAGGCAGCCCTGTACAATGAAGACGACATCAGGCGCAAGGACATCCGTATCGGCGATACAGTGATTGTCCAGCGAGCCGGTGAGGTGATACCGGAGATAGTGGGACCGGTGGTCAGCCGGCGCACCGGGAGGGAAAAGGAGTACAGCCTGCTAGCCAAGATATATGACAAGGAAAAGCAGCGCCCGGCATGCCCTGAATGCAAGGCTGAGGTGGTTAAACCCGAGGGCGAGGTTATGTACTACTGCACAAATGCCGCCTGTCCTGCCCAGGTTCAGCAGCGGATAGAGCATTTTGTTTCCCGGGGAGCTATGGACATTAGAGGGATAGGTGAAAGTCTAAGTGCCACGCTCTTTGAGGACGGATTGGTCAGGGATGTGGCTGACCTGTATTACCTTAAAAGGGAAGACTTGCTAGGGCTGGAGAGGATGGCAGAGAAGAGCGTCAGCAACATATTGGAGGCTATCGAAACAAGCAAGAGAAGACCGCTATCCCGGGTCATCTTCGCCCTGGGAATACGCCATGTTGGTCAGGAGATGGCTGAAATCTTGGCGGACCATTTTGGCAGTATGGATAAGCTGGCTAATGCCTCACGAGAAGAGCTCATGTCAATTCCCACGGTCGGACCCAAGATTGCCGATAGTATCGTTGCCTTTTTCAGCCAGGAAGAAAATCGTCTCATCATTGAGCGTCTAAAAAGGGCATGGGTCCAACTTAGAGAAGAAGAGGTTAAGCCCAAGGAACTGCCCCTGGCGGGCACGGAGTTCGTTGTCACCGGCCGCCTTGACGCCTTCACCAGGGAGGAAGCGGAGGCACGGATAAAAGCCCTGGGTGGCACCACCAAGGACAATGTTACCCGGAAGACAACATACCTGATAGTCGGCGCCGACCCCGGTTCAAAGCTCGCCCGCGCCCGGGGAATGGGCATAGAGATACTTGACGAGCCGGCATTTCTAGAAAAGCTAAAGAAGGTAGACTCATGAAGCTAATCGTAGGTCTGGGTAATCCGGGGCGTATCCATGCCCACAACCGCCATAACGTCGGGTTTATGTGCCTCAGCCACTTCGCCAGGACACAAGCCATATCATTTGATAGAAAGCAGGGGCGAGCCCGAGTTGGCACGGGTGTGGTTGCCGGCAGTAAGGTAGTTGTGGCCAGGCCACAGACCTACATGAACCTGAGTGGCCAATCAGTAGATCGGCTGGTGAAAAGGTTCAATATTGACCTTGCTAACCTTGTCGTCATCCACGATGACCTTGACCTTCCGCTGGGTAAAATCCGCATCCGCCACGGTGGTGGCTCCGGCGGACACAAGGGAATTGATTCCATTATCACTCATCTGAACAGCGAGGATTTCACTCGGCTTCGGGTAGGCATTGGGCGCCCAGCCACCGCTGAAGGTATTTCCGAGGCCGATATAGTTGCCTATGTCCTGACCGATTTCACTCCCGACGAAAAACAGACTATTGCTCAGGTCGTGCCCCGGGTCAGTGACGCCATCCTCTGTCTCGTCACTGAAGGTCTAACCCCGGCCATGAATAGATATAACTAGCCGTTGCCAGACCAAGGTTGCCTTACCCTTGTACCACCGAAGCAACACCCAGGGTATGACGGACAACAGCTAGCTTTGAAGCCCTGACCATCTATGAAAGAGATTATGCTCGACATCAAAGATGTCGAGCATCTTCCCCACACTGTGGTCAACAATATCCTGAATTGTCTGGGGCCGGTGATAAAAAGCCGGAACCGGAGGGAAGATAATTGCCCCCATCTCGGTCAACCTCTCCATGTTGCGAATATGACCCAGATGAAGCGGCGTCTCTCTCACCACCAGAACCAATTTCGCTCGTTCCTTGAGGGTGACGTCTCCGGCTCGGATGAGCAGATTTTCATTGTATGAATTGGCCAGTGCCCCCATCGTCTTTATCGTGCAGGGGGCAACAATCATCCCATCCCTCTTAAATGAGCCGCTGGCAAGGCAAGCCCCGGTATCGTTAATATCGTAACAGAAGTTTGCCAGTGATTTTATGTCTTCTATTGTCCAGTCGGTCTCATATTCAATATTCGTCTCCCCGGCCTCAGATATTACCAGATGGGTTTCAATGTCCTCCTTGGTAGCCAGCACCTGTAACAACCTGATGCCGTAGATTACCCCAGAAGCACCACTAATGCCGATTATCAATCTCATCAATCACCCCTTACCCTTCCCGGCTAACCACCCCAAATAGGATAGTCCAGGAAGGGAAGCTGAAGGGAGCATTCCCTAAACCCCAGATCATTCATCACTTTTGATCCGTTAGTTGAAGGTTTGAACTACTATCTAAAGCTAGAATAGTCTGGCTTCCTCTTCTCACCGAACGCCTTTTTGGCTTCTTCCGCCTCCTTGGTACCCCAGAACAGCCTCACCGCAGCCATGCTCCACCCCTCAAAGCCATGCTGGTGGTCAGTCTCGGCATTGAAGGCAAGCTTGCAAAACTTGAGGGCCGTCGGTGATAGAGCCAGCATCTCCTGGCACCATTTATCTACCTCCTCGTACAGCTTGTCAAGAGGTACCACTTTATTCACCATGCCCATCTCCAGTGCCTCCTGAGCCGTGTACTGGCGGCACAGATACCAGATTTCCCTGGCCTTCTTCTCGCCAACGACCCTTGTCAGATAGGAAACGCCGAAACCAGCATCAAAACTGCCGACTCTGGGACCGGCTTGCCCCAACCGGGCATTCTCCGAGGCTATCGTCAGGTCGCAGATGAGGTGAAGGATATTGCCACCACCAATGGCATAGCCATTGACCGCGGCAATTACCGGCTTCGGTATATTCCTTATTCGCCGGTGGACTTCGCCGTGCCAGTAATCCATATCCTTGGAGTAGCCTCCGCCCTGTGCCGCCTCCTTGGTATCCCCACCGGTACAGAATGCCTTCTCACCAGCACCGGTAAGCACGACAACACCGACATTAGAGTCGAGTTCGGCATCGGCAAGAGCTTGCGCTACCTCCTTCAGGGTATCTGTGGTGAAGGCATTGTAGACCTGGGGGCGATTAATGGTTATCTTGGCCACACCCTCTTTCTTCTGGTAAAGAATGTCCTGGAACTCCATAAGCTAACCCTCCGTTATCTAATCGCGGCTACCGTCCCTTGAACACCACCGGTCTCTTCTCGCTAAAAGCCTTAATCGCCTCATTGAAGTCCTCGGTGGCTCCCGCTTGTCTCCACAGTTCTTCTTCTAATTCCAAACCCTTGTCCAGGCTGAGGTCCATACCCTTGTTAACCGCCTCCAATATCAGTTTGGCTGCTATCGGTGCTTTCTGTCCAATTACCTTGGCTATGGCCAACGCCGTCACCATTAGCTTATCCCCAGGGACAACCTTATCCACCAGGCCAAGGCGATATGCCTCCTGAGCAGGAATATTCTCCGCAGTGAGGAGATAGTATAGCGCGGCTCCGGTGCCGATTAACCGGGGCAGCAGTTGCGTTGCACCGGCACCAGGGATAGCTCCCAAGCCAACCTCGGGCTGGCCCAAAACTGCATCCTCAGCAGCAACCCTGATATGGCAGGACATGGCTAGCTCCAGGCCTCCCCCTAACGCCATGCCATTTACGGCGGCGATTACCGGCTTGGTCAACTTTCGGATCTTGGCGAAGGCCTGATGGTCCGCCCGAGAAATGGCTGCCATTCCGTCGCCACCCTGGCCAACGAACTCGGGTATATCTTTGCCCGCGGCAAACGCCCGCCCGCTACCGGTGATGACCACGGCCTTGATATTGTCTTTGGCCTCAGCATCGGTAAAAGCCTGCACCAACTCAGTCCTAACCTGACTGTTCAAGGAATTTAACACTCGGGGACGATTGAGGGTGATAATCTGAGTGGTATCACGCACCTCAACAAGTATATTTTCATAGCTCATTTGTCTCTCCCTCTGGAAATTTTACTGAACCACCATTAGACATGTATCTAAAACAACTTGTTGATTCCCGTTATCTTGCCTTGCTCGTCATAAATGTACCAACCCTTGCCCGTCTTTCTCCCCAGATGACCAGCCTCAGCCAATTTGACAAGAAGGTAGTGAGGGGCATATTTTTCGTCGTTAAGTTGCTCATAAATGGACCGCGGACCGCCTACCATGGAATCAATGCCAAACATGTCCATTAGTTCGAATGGTCCCATACGGTGACCCAGACCGAGCTTTATTGCGGTATCAATATCCTCAACTGTGCCCAGGCCCAGTTCCAGGGCGCGAACAGCGTGAAGAAGGAACGGGAAGAAGATGTAGTTCACGATATAGCCCGGTGAATCCTTGCACTTAACCGGGGTCTTGCCCAGGCCATCCTTGATGAAGCTCATCGTGAAACTGGTCGTCTCCTCACTGGTTTGAACTGCCGGGGCTACCTCTACTAGAGCCATTAGATGGGCCGGGTTGTTAAAGTGAGTCCCGATCACCCGGTCCGGTCGCCCGGAACCAGCCGCCAGGGCGGTAATCGACACCAGAGAGGAAGTGGTCAGCAGAACCGTGTCCGGGGGACAAATCTTGTTTAACTCGACAAAGTTGGCAATCTTCAGGTCTAAGATATCGGGTACGGCATCGATTATCACCTGGCAATCCTTAAGGTCTTTCAGTTCGGTGGTCATGGTGACCTGAGAGAGTGCCACCTCCTGTTGTACCTCAGTGATCGCGCTTCTCTTTACCAAGGCAGGAAAACACGCGGAAATACTTTTTAACCCTCGATCCGCCAATTGCTTATTGACTTCCTTGACTACCACCGGATATTTCACGGCTATAGTCGCTGCTATTGTTGGCCCCATGGCCCCACAACCAACAATGCCTACCTTTTTCACGTCCTCTAACTTCATTTGTTTCGACCCTCCTTTTCCAGATTAGCATACGCTAGATTATTATACATCCAAAGTCACATCATAATACACCTCCTGCTGGTAGTGAAATTACAGCCGTAAACAACCGTCAGCGATTTCGTTGCAACGCCGGTCAAATGTGAGATGTAGCCGCCAAAAAGTATAAATCATGCCGCGGTACTAAGTCAACGCCTGCGGGAGGAGACTGGTCAACCTCTGATCACTTCTTCCCTAAAATGTCCCGAATAAATGGCTTCTGTTGAAATGACGCAGCAAATGCTACTGTGATACAATTTCGTCAAAACTCAGGTGAGAAATATTTGTCCGGGAGATAAAACCTTGTCTTACTGGGTACGGATGATACGCCGAGAGGATATTGCTCAGGTGGCTCAGATTGACCGTGAAGCCTTTCCCACCTTGTGGCCACCGACCAACTACCAGCACGAACTAAAAAATTCGCTAGCCCACTATATTGTAGCTTGCGATGAAGGAAGAACGGTAGCGGAGGCCGAGGCACCGGCAGCGCCTAAGAAAGGTCTCTCAGCGGCGATAACCAAGGTGCGACAATTGTTTAACCAGAGCCGTTTCTTTGGCAATGAACTCTCCCCGCCAGGCAGTCAATACATCGCCGGCTTTACCGGGTTCTGGATCATGGCTGATGAAGCCCACATCACCAATATTGCAGTAAGGGAGCCCTATCGCGGCCAGGGAATAGGGGAGCTACTACTCATATCCGCCATAGACCTGGCAACAGAGCTGAAGTCTCGTATCAGTACCCTGGAGGTACGTGCCTCAAACACAGCTGCCCAGGCTCTCTACCACAAATTTGGTTTCAACCAAGTGGGCTTACGCCGCGGCTATTACATAG
>SDBU01007118.1_pt1 | contig 12966 bp, 11 predicted proteins | sample 2277071 | NCBI WGS metagenome assembly SDBU01 (sample SAMN10397929, study PRJNA504765) | marine sediment metagenome | isolation source: marine sediment core GS08_GC12, 126 cmbsf | place: Arctic Ocean: Gakkel Ridge, Loki's castle | collected 2008 | reverse complement strand
AAGGCGGAGCGAAGCCATAAGCGGCGAGGTGGCGGGCTGAGTATGTCGCATCGTGTGCTCGTACAACGAGGAGCGGAAACTGTACCTGGACCTTCTCCGGGGGCAAGCGGAGCGTTCCGGCCTCCAGCTTGCGGCACGGTTGGAGAGGCGGCTGGCCGAAGGGTCGTCCGAGGAAAAAGAAGAATTGACGTATTATGTCGCAGGAATAGGCAGGAATAGGCCGAAATGCAAACCGGAACCTATTGCGAGGCAACAGGTTCCGGCCGCTCAAGACTGGTGGAGGATACGGGACTCGAACCCGTGACCTCTAGAATGCCATTCTAGCGCTCTCCCAGCTGAGCTAATCCCCCATCCAAGTTCGCAAGTATTTTATACTTCTGCCGTCCGGCGAGTCAAACAGGCCCGGTAAATTGACTTTCCACAACCAGCCGATATGATAACGTTGGGATCGACCCGTCTTACAGACCACAAGCTTGAGAGGTATTTCCATGGATACGCAGATGCACGACAGGTTGCAAGCGCTGGCCGAAAGGCTCGGAGCGCTGAGGAGGTCTCTTTGACTTCGACGCCAAGGCGACCCAGGCCGGCGAACTCGAGAACCGTATGGCGTCACCGGATTTCTGGGGTAATAAGGATAAGGCGCAGGAAACCGTAGTCGAGTTGAAATCGCTCAAGGCCGCGATCGAGCCGCTGCGGGTAATGGCGTCGGCCCTGGATGACCTGGGAGTGCTCGCTGAAATTGCCGAAGAGGATCCGGCAGGTGCGCAGGAATTCGAGAGGGAGTTCGTTGCGCTTGAGAAGCAGACGGACCGCTTCGAGTTCCAGCAGATGCTCAACGGCCCGGACGATCGTCGGAACGCTTACCTCACCATCCATGCAGGCGCGGGCGGAACGGAGTCGTGCGACTGGACGGAGATGCTCCTGCGGATGTACTTGCGCTGGGTCGACCGGAACCATTTCAAGGCGCAACTGGTCGAGGCCACGGCCGGTGAGGAGGCCGGTCTGCGGAGCGTCACAGCCCATATCGCCGGGCCTTGGGCCTACGGGTTCTTGAAAGCGGAAATAGGCGTGCATCGGCTCGTGCGTATTTCGCCTTTCGATGCGAACAGGCGCAGGCATACCTCCTTCGCGTCGGTGGACGTGACCCCTGAGCTGGACGAGGACCCCGAGATAGAGATCAAGGATTCGGACCTCCGCGTGGACACCTATCGGGCGAGTGGCGCGGGCGGACAGCATGTAAACAAGACCGACTCGGCCGTGCGCATCGTACACATCCCCACCGGCATCGTGGTGCAGTGCCAGAGCGAGCGCTCGCAGCTTAAGAACCGCAAGACCGCCGTGAAGATGCTCATCGCCAAGCTCCACGCCCTCCGCGAGGCTGAGAAGCGCGCTGAAATCGCCGCCGCTTACGACGCCAAGGGCGAGATCGCCTTCGGCTATCAGATTCGCTCCTACGTGCTCCAGCCTTATCAACTCGTCAAGGACCTCCGGACCGACATGCAGACCGGCAACGTGGAGGCCGTTCTGGACGGTGACATTCAAGGGTTCATTGAAGGTTACCTTCGCAAGAGCATGGCCGAACAGACCAAGTCCGGCGCCTGAGGATAGGCGGCGGGCCCACTTCTTGGTGGTTGGTGTTGGGTTGTAGGTGTTCGCAGTGAAGAGCCGCGAGCTTCACCTCGAAAACCGAGCACTGAAGACTGAGCCCTGAACCCTGTGACGCAATGGAGGTGGACGGTGCAGCCGAAGCGCATCACGGTTATCGGCGAAGGCGGATGGGGCACTGCTCTGGCCTGCCTTCTGGGCGGGAACGGACACAAGGTCAGCCTGTGGGGCAACTTTCCTGAAATTGTCGAGGAGATCCGCCGTTCCCACGAGAACAGGAAGTTCCTGCCCGGCATCACCATTCCCAGGGAGGTTGATCTGACCGACGACATGGAGGACGCGATCTCCTCTGCGGAGATGGTGGTCTTCAGCACACCGGTGGTCTACCTTCGCTCCGTGGCGGAGAAGGCGGCGCCGTTCATTCGGGCAAATCATACCGTCCGCGTTGTGTGCGTTGCGAAAGGCATCGAGCAGAAGACCGTGCTGCGGGGCAGCGAAGTCCTCCAGCAAGTTCTTGGTCTGCCCGACGTGGGCATGCTGTTCGGACCGAGCCATGCCGAGGAAGTGGCCCGCCGCATGCCGACTACGGTGGTGGCCGCAGCCCGGGACGCCGCTTTTGCCATGGATATCCAGCGCACCTTCATGAACGACCGCTTCCGGGTGTACACCAGCGACGACCCCGTCGGCGTGGAGATTGGCGCGGCGGTGAAGAACGTCATCGCCATTGCTGCAGGCATCTGCGACGGCCTGGACTTCGGCGACAACGCCAAGTCCGCGCTCCTTACGCGCGGGCTGGCCGAGATCGCCCGGCTCGGCGTGGCCTTGGGCGCACGGCGCGAGACGTTCGCCGGCCTCAGCGGGCTGGGTGACCTCATCACCACCTGCGTCAGCCCGTACGGCCGCAACAGACGGGTGGGGCTTGAGATCGGCCGGGGCAAGACGCTCGACGAAACATTAGCCGCGATGGCGCCTATGGTGCCCGAAGGCGTGTGGACCACGCATTCGGTCTGTGCCCTGGCGGACCGCCATGGCGTGGAAATGCCGATCTCCCGGGCGGTGCACGACGTGCTGTTCGAGAACAAACCGCCTCTGCAGGCCACCCAGGAACTCATGACCCGTCAGCCGAAAGCGGAAGTATGAAGCCCGGGCTTGGAGTCTCTGCTGCCACACGCATATGACTGCACTCCGAACTTACGACGACGTGATGCAGTTCCTTCTTGAGTTCGTGGACTACGAGAAGGTGGCGAAGTACAAGTATGACATTGCCACCTTCAATCTGCGACGCGTGGAGGACCTTATGGCGGCCATGGGCGATCCGCACTGCGCGTTCCGCTCCGTCCACATCGCCGGCACCAAAGGTAAAGGCTCCACCGCCATCATGGTGCAGTCCATCCTCACTGCCGCGGGCTTTCGCACCGGTCTGTTCACCTCCCCTCACCTCTGCCGGCTCGAGGAGCGGATGACCGTGGACGGCCGGATGATGTCGGAGGAGGATCTCGTCCGCACTATTGGTGCGCTGGTTGCATACACGGAGCAGGCCCGACGTGAACGGCCCAACGAGTCGCCGACCTTCTTCGAACTGGTCACCGCCCTGGGATTCCTGCACTTCGCCGCCCAGAAAGCGGAGTTCGCCGTCGTCGAGGTCGGCATGGGCGGCCGGCTCGACGCCACGAACGTGATACGGCCCGAGGTCTCGGCCATCACGCGCGTTGACCTGGACCACGTCGAACGTCTGGGAAGCACGCTGGCCAAGATCGCATGGGAAAAGGCCGGCATCATCAAGCCCGGCGTGCCGCTCGTCTGCGCGCCTCAGGAGCCGGATGCCCTCGCGGTCATCAGGCAGACGGCTGCTGAGCGGGGAGCTCCCCTGGCTTTGGTGGGACACGACTACACCTTGGAGCACGTGGAGACCGGCGTGGGCCCGGACGGTCCGTTCTGTCGCTTCGACGTGACGGGTCCGTGCTGCCGTTACGAAGCGCTCACAGTGTCACTACTCGGCCGACATCAGGCCGCGAACGCCGCAGTCGCCGTCGCCGTGGTCGAACATCTTCGGGAAAAGTGCGGCCTGGACCTCAACGAGGAGAAGATACGCCTCGGCCTGGCCGCAGCACGCTGTCCGGCCCGGCTCGAATACCTCTCCGGCAGTCCGCCGATCCTGCTGGACGCAGCACACAACCCCGCTTCGATCCGAGTGCTTCAGGAAGTACTCGGCGGTGCATTCGAACACAGAAGGGTGGTCCTCCTCATGGGCGTCTCCAAAGATAAGGACGTGCCGGAGATGCTGAGGGCGATCCTCCCGCGCGCCGCCCGGGTCATCTTCACGCGTTCGGACAGCCCGCGCGCGGAGGAGCCGGCTCTCCTCGCCGAGCATGCCCGGGAGCTTTGCGGAATCGAGGCCGAGGTTTTCGATGATGCGCATCTCGCCTTGGCCCGCGCCCGTGAGTTGGCCGGGACCGAAGACCTCATCTGCGTCACGGGGTCCTTCTACCTCGCGGGCAAGTTGTGGCCGCTGCTGCGGGAAGCCGCAGCCGGCGTCGGCTGAAATATGGTTCTTGACTCGCGCCTCGCCTTGGTGTAACATGTCGCGCCAATCTGAGCCCATGGGGCACAATGTGGCACAGAGCATATCCTCTGTGTTTGGCATAAACTTGACTGGGGAGGGTTTGACATGTCGCTGAGTCGCGTTAATGCCAGTGCGGTGACCGGAACCCGAAACCGCGTTCCCGAAAAAGACGTGGTGCCGTTCAGCGGCCTCTGCAACGAGTGCCTGGACGGCTGCATGAACGGATGCGAGGTCTGGAAGTCGTCCTTCCGGGGTCGCGAAGTGGTGTATCCGGCCCGGTTCGGAAAGGTGACGGCCGGGTGCACGAAGAAGTATCCGGTAGACTACTCCCACCTTAACATCCAGGGGACCGCTCTGGGCGCTTGGGGCGTGCGAGAGGGATCGGACTGGGCGACCTTTCCGGCCGTGGATATCAGCACGGAGATCGGCTACATCCACAAGGTCCGCATGAAGCTTCCCCTGTTCACTGGCGCCCTCGGCTCGACCGATATCGCCCGCCTGAATTGGGACGGTATGGCCATCGGCGCCGCGCTAAGCGGCATCATCATCGTCATCGGCGAGAACGTCTGTGGCATGGACCCGGACGCGGAGATCGTCAATGGCCGCATCAAGCGCTCTCCCGAGTTGGAGCGCCGGCTCAGCCGGTTCCGCGAATTCTACGACGGGTACGGCGACGTGATCGTTCAGTATAACGTGGAAGGCTCCCGCTTGGGCGCGCCGGAGTACGCCATCCAGGAGCTTGGCGTGAAGACGATCGAGATAAAATGGGGGCAGGGCGCCAAGGACATCGGCGGTGAGGTGAAGCTGATGACCATAGAGCGCGCGCGCCAGCTCAAGGAGCGCGGCTACATCGTCCTGCCCGATCCGGCCAAGAAGACCGCGGTGGGCGCCTATGCCGCAGGCGCGTTGCGCGAGTTCGAACGCCACAGTCGCCTCGGCTTCGTGGACGAGGACGAGTTCTACGACCGGGTCGAATACCTGCGGAACCTGGGCGCCGATCGGGTCACCCTCAAGACCGGCGCGTATCGCCCGGCCGATCTCGCGCGCGCCATCAAGTTCTGTTCCGAGGCCAAGATCGACCTCCTGACCATAGACGGCGCTGGCGGCGGCACCGGCATGAGCCCCTGGCGCATGATGAATGAGTGGGGCATCCCCACGATCTACATCGAGAGCATGGCGTATCAGATGTGCAAGAAGTTGGCCGCGCAGCGCCGATTCGTCCCGGACCTCGCCATCGCCGGAGGCTTCAGCCTGGAGGACCACGTCTTCAAGGCCATCGCCCTGGGCGAGCCGTTCGTCAAGGCCGTGTGCATGGGCCGGGCGACCATGATCCCGGGCTTCATCGGCAAGAACATCCAAAACGCCATCAAGAAGGACGAGCTTCCGCCGGCCGTCAAGGCGTTTGGCACAACCGCTGACCAGATCTTCGTCATGTACGACGAACTCAAGGAGAAGCTCGGCGCCGAGACCATGGCCAAGCTGCCGCTGGGCGCCCTGGCCATGTACACCTTCTGCGACCGAATTGCCGTGGGGCTGCGCCAGCTCCTGGCCGGCGCCCGGAAGTTCTCGCTAAAATACCTGGGGCGGGACGACCTGGTCAGCCTCACCGAGGAATGCACCAAGGTCACCGGCATCCCCTACGTCATGGACTCCGACAAGGAAGAAGTGGAGAAGATCCTGTCGTAGCTCCATGCCGGCAGAAGCGCTGAAGAGGGGGGCACGTTGCCTCGCGCGGCCCGCGTGTGCAGGGGCGACATGCGGCCCACCAGAGAGGCCCTTGCCCAGGCGCGGAAAGTCTGGAAAGCGATGGGCTATGAGGGTCGCTGAGCCGAATGCATGAGCGGGCTGCCCGCCGTTCCGGCCCGACTCCGCGAGCCACTTCATTCGACTGAAGAATCATGTCTCGGGAATCATCACAATTGCAGCATCGCACGTTCTTAGAAAAGGCTGCCTGTCCCCATACGGCCCGGCCGCCGTGCAGTGATTCCCTGGCCTCCAGCATTCCTCGGAGCCTAAACCCGCACTGAATTCCAACCGATAACCTCATAGAGGCGTTGCAACTGCTCCGTAGCTGTGGGGAGGACGTCAGGATGCATTTAGAACCTATCCGCCATTCGCCGGCTAACCCTCCGTTCGGCCTTGAGGCCAGGTCAAAAGCCCCGCATCCACCGGCACCTGCCGATGTTGCGTCCGTGGAGGATAGTCCTTCTTCCATTCAGCCGGTGCTGAGCACAGAGCCGCCGGCCGAGCCGGAGCCGACCCAGCCGGCGGATTCGCAAGAGGTCGAGGCCCCCTCCCGAGGGGTCATCCGCCTGCTTCTTGCGGGACACTTCAAAGGGGTGGCCGACGTCAGGCTGAGAATCAACTTCCACGAGGAGTTGGCCGCCGCCGGAATTCGTGAAGAGAAACCGGTCATCGCCGACAAGGTCGCCTCGCTCTCCGAGACTGTGAACGGTTACCTCGATGACATCCGTTCTTCAGACGCGTTGAGCGAGGATCTGTCCGCTGACATCGAGTCGCTCCAAGAGGCATTCAATTCTTCGGTAGGGTCTTTGCTCAGCGAGTTTGACCCGGCGGGCGAGGAAGCGTACGCGGCGTTGAGTTCAGGTCTCAGGTCGTCCTTCGAGGCGCTCCTGTCGTCGCTGGTCACGCTTCTTGGCCTGGACTCGGACGGCGCGACCGACATCACGGCGGAGAGCGCTGAAGGTTCGCCTCCTGCCGAGCCGGTCGCCGTGACGGAGGACTCCACGACCGACGCGGCGAGCGACTCGTCCTCATCCGCGGGCCTGGAACAGGACAGCGAAGCAACCCCCCTCAGGCTGATCGTAGACGATCTCGCGAATGCCTTCAGCGCAGCGGTCGACGAGTTGTCCGACGTCCGTGCATCCGCCTCGCTCCTGCCGCCGTTGTCGCCGCCTCAGGGCAATGGGACGGCCTATTCGAAGTTCCTCGCCGTATACCAGGACATGCTGGGTCTCGCGGAAACAGGCGATCCCGACTCGGGACTGGGGCCTCAATCGCTCACCTATGTTGTCTAGGCTGAGCCGCTCGGGCCGTTCGCCAGACATCGCGCGTCAATCAACCTCGCCCGTGGTAATCCTGACAGCGCTTCACGACACCTGACACGTCAATCACGGCAGCTGCGAAAGCGGCTTGGCCGACCCTGCCGCCATACGCGAGACTTGGCCCAAGAGACCGTTGAAGAAGTGTACAGCGGGCTGAAATAGGCTTCTTGACTTGCCCCGACGCGGAAAGTCTGGAAAGCGATGGGCTACGGGGTCGCTGAGCCGAACGCATGACCGAGTCAGCCGCCGCTACGGCTCTAGCTATCCTCCGTATGCCGTCATCCCATGACGCCCATCCGGCTTGGCAAACATAAATCAATATTATGTCCCGGGAATCATCCGCATGACCGACTCACCCGCCGCTAGGACTCAAGCTACCCTCCGTATGCCGTCATCCCATCACACCCATCCGGTTTGGCAAACATAAATCGATATTATGTCCAGGGAATCCCATGTCCCGGGAATCCCGCGAATCATCGCGAATCATGCGCATCCCCCACCAACCCACTATCCCCGCGCTTCGTGTCCTTGATTCCATGCCCTTGTGGCGGTATCGTATTCCTGCCGACAGGATGTGGATGATCGGATTGTAGAGCTAGCGGAACGCATGCATCAACTCGAGAGGCCGAATGGCTGACGAAGTTCCAAGCTGGATAGGGCGACTTGCCTTAGATGTCCACAAAGTGATACAGCGCTTTCACGCGATGGCTCGCTTTCGCACCATGATCGAGAATTGGTTCTCGAAGCACAAGGAGGAAGAGGCGAGACGCAATCGTTGGGAGGAAGAACGACGAAAGCACTTCGAAGAGCGGGTGGCTCCGAGTGACGGGCTCAAGAGCAGGGAGGCGGCTGCGCCCGAAGAAGGTTGGCGGTACGAGCTCTATCTCACACATCGTCCAAGGAGAGCATCCGCGCCCGATGGTTGGAACCTTATCGAGATTTGGGGTTGGGTTCCTCCCCATCTTTCGGCTTCAAAACGTCCTGAGGTCCACTTGCCCTTGCCACTCACGCGTGAGCATGCTTTGTCGCTGGAAGAGAAATACGTTTGTCTCGCAGCAGTTTACGAGTGCGGCAGGAAAGGGACGGAGGCCGTGCCACCTTGGCCTTGGCCCAGAGAAGAAGAATGGGGAGACCCTAAGACCTTTGAAAACGTATTGAAAAGCTTCATCTTTGAGCTACTTGTGCAGGAGGTATCGAAACTCAGCGAGGATCACGAAGGTTGGTTCCGGACGTTCATCGATGACGTCAGAGCCGACTTGGATAAGGCGGAGACGCGAGAGTCGCCGTCTCCTGATCACGAGAGCGCGGCATCGGAGACCGTGGAAGGAGGTGAACGAATGCCTATCGGACGTTTCCCCGACCCTCGCCAAGTCAAGCTTCTCAGCTTCCTGCATGAGAACTGTCGGGGCTCTATGAAGCCGATAGACGGATGGGACGCTACTACTCTCGCGCAGAGACTCAGTATTCCATATGACGAATTGGCGCCCCTGGTTTCCGATCTTGAAGACAGAGGCTACGTCTACACTGGTATCGAGACCTTCGACAACCCGGTTGGGAGTGTCGTCATAAACAGTGCCGGACGCGACCTCGTGAATGAGATCGCTGGGCGAGCCGCCGCCGCAGGAAGTGCGCTATCGCCCGCCTGTGTATCAGGAAAAGACAGCCAGCTATCGATGATAAAGCGGCCAAAGGAAAGAAACGTCTTTGTTGTCCACGGCAGGAACAAGAAGGTAAGGGATTTCATATTCAATTTCTTGCGTGCGCTCGACCTTTATCCAGTTCCCTGGGACACAGCAAAGCGGATGACAGGTAAGCAGCATCCACAGAACCTCGAGGTGGTCAAGGCAGGGCTCAAACATGCGCAAGCCGTAGTCGTGATCTTGACTCCGGATGACGTCGCTCATCTGCGCAAGGAATTGTCTGATGGGGATTCGGAGCTCAAGCCTGAAGGCCAACCGAGACAGAACGTTCTGCTGGAGGCAGGTATGGCGTTGGGCCTAGACGAGCGTAGAACCATCATCCTTCATATAGGCAAGCTCCGTCCTATCAGCGATATGCTTGGCAAGCATGAGATTCGGTTTGATGGTACGGCACCAAAGCGCCATGAATTGGTTCAGGCCTTGAAAGAGGCAAAATGCGCTGCAGATGATCAGACTTCTAGCGAGTATCTAACAATCGGAAAAGACGACTTCCCGATGCCGGCGGCTGTTTAGATGATGCCGATAGGAGACAAGAGCGCGAGGAGAGGTTTATCGTCTTCAGACTGTAAGGCAGCACAAGGGAACCTATCAGAGGCCGTAGAAGTCGGGCAGAATTCCCCACAAATCCCGTCGCTGTCGAGCAGAGGGGAGGGACCTTTGGTCTCGCATTCAGCCCTTACTCGCCGATCAACCGCATCTCATCCGCCGCTTGAGAAAGACATTTCTTCAACGGGCTGCTAGGCCCCTTGCGGTGCCGACCCCAACACGCGCGCTAGTTCTTCTCGGAGCTGACGCTGCCAAACAAGTGGATCGATTCCCAGCAGGGCTATGCAGTTCTCCGTGGCAGCTTGAGCTGCTTCCGACGCCTCATTGAAAAGAAGGGCTGCCTGTCGGAGTTCGCCCGCGACTTGCCGGCAAGTCGTAGGATCCATCAAACGCGAGTGATTGTTCCAGAAGAAACCGTGACTCAGGCTGTTGCGAAGGGTCAACGCCTTTTCCCACAAGCGCCGTATCTCATTCGGAACGGGCGCGCTCTCGTCAAGCGTTCTCAGCAGCTGCCCGAGGGTCTTCTTCGTTAGCAGGGCTTCGATGTCCCGAAGTTTTGTAAGGGTTAGAGCTTTACCCTGTAGCGCGGCGACGGCCACGTGAAGAGTGATCAAGTCAGCCTCAAAGAACTGGGCATTGTGTGTCGCGGCACCGAACCAGCCGAATGTCTCTGGGACCTCTTCGGAGTAAGTGGCCATCATATGGCTATCGCAGTCCATCAAGCGCACCTAACAATGATTGTCTTGACCCGCAAAAGACGCCAAACGCTGCTTTCCTGCAATATGGGCCAATGATGGTCCTGTCGGAACCGACCAAAGCCGGGGACAGGACCTTTTCGCCGCTATCTCAGTTGTCAGCAGTGGCCTCTCCCGAGACATGTGCCATCCATGTGTCCGCAGCCACGAGGCACAAAAAGACCCGCGCGTCATAAAGTCCTTCTTCTGTGTTCTCTCTGCGTCCCCGCCTTCGCGAGTTGGGGATAGCGCTTCGGCGCGCGGCGGGATCCGCGTCCTCTGTGGTGAGACATTCAGCTACGCTTTGCCTTTGACGCCTTTGCGGAGGGGCCGGCCAAGGCGCTCGAGGGCGGGCGAGGTGTCGTAGGGGTCCAGGTTCACGTCAATGATGCTGAGGCTCACCAACTTCATTGGTTCCTCGTTCAGTCCAGCTTCTGCCCTTTCGCCGCGTATCTGAAGTGGCCCGCGAATCACGCTGATGGGCGCGAATGGCGGCCTCTCTATTAGTGTGCATTCGTGTTATCCGCGGGCTGGCCGTTTGGCCTTATTCGCCGGACGTGATAGCCTGATTGCCGCCGCCGCTGTATCGCCGGTTTAGCAGCTTGCGCCTTCAGCACCCAGTCGCTTCCTCAAGGCAAAAACGATTTCGGGTTTTTCAGTTTGGACGGGAGGTATTTCTTGACGACGTAGTCGAGTCCGTGTTTGGCGAAGGCCTGCTGCTCCACGCGTTTGCCCATTTTGAGCATGGTGTTGATGGCCTGCTGCCATTCCTTGAAGTGCTTCACGAACGGGTCGTTCTTCAAGGCGTCCTTGGCGCGCTTGATGTCCGTGGGCTGGAGCGGATGGGTGCAGTCGGTCAGCTTGAAGTCCAGGATGTCCTTGGGCGTGACGCCGAGGAACCGGGCGCGCGGCACGCAGAAGTATTCGTTGAGATGCGCCGCGTTGCCGGAGCCGACTTTGAGCGTGCGATAGATATTGAAGTAGCCGTATGGGTCGCCGTCAGTGAACACGTAAACCGGCATCCTGTGGGCGTCGGACAGCCGCCGCACGAACCGCCGGCAGGAGCGGCTCGGCACGCCGCCCATGGCCACGAGGATGCAGTGGGCGTGCGCGGCGTAGCCCTCCTCCACGAGCCGCTCGAACGTGCCGTTCGTCTCGATGCACAGGACGAATTTGGCCTTGGTTCTGAATTCGAGCTGCTCGACCACGCTCGGCACTGTGTAGCTCCCGGAGCCGAACCGCGCGCAGTCTATCCGTATTCGCCGGCCGCTCGCGCGATCGCGATCGATGACCACAAGCTCACCCGCCACGCTGCCGCCGTGCTCGTCGGCGCGGAAGTGGATTTGCTCGCGGTTGACGCCGAGCATGGCCTCCACGTCGTCCATGATGGTGTCCGACTCGGTCTGCTCGTTGAAGCGCGCCTCGGCCCAGTTCTTGCTGATGTAGTACGCCTCCCGCTTGGACGAATGTTTGCCGGTCTCCACGTGCATCTTGGCCAAAGACATCATCCGCAAGGTCTGGGCGAACGTCTTGACGGTGTTCGCGGTCAGGGTGCGCTCAATGCGGGCGCCCTTGAGCCGCAGGTAGCCCTCGCGAGCGCGATAGACCACGTTGCTCAGGCTCCGCACCGGAATGTTCATGCTCGGCTTTCGGCCCTTGAGGATCTTGCCCTTCACCTCGTCGGCGAGAGTGTGGATCTGTTTGACTACGTTGCCCATGCCACGAATTCCTTTTCATCAGAATGCAGAAGGATGAATGATGAACGAAGAATGAGTGCCGGAAGCATTGCGCCAAATGAGACATCGAGACGTGACCGACCGACCTACTTCCCCTTCACAAAAAAGGTGAGGGCCATGACCTGAAACAGGAGCGCAATCAGGAGGAGGTTCAGCGGATTATCCAGCCATCTGAATGCAGCGGTAAGAAGCATGCCCAGGGCCAGGCATTGGGCAACGGCGCCCACGATGTTCCAGGTGGAGCTCTTTTCGAACATGACTGAGCGCCGGATTACTTCGAGCTGCTGCCGGATCCCGCGCAGGTCATCGCTGGTGGGTTCGCCCTCATCGGTCTCCGGTTGGACCGCTTGGGGAGCGGGTTCCAGGTCCGTCGGCTGCGCCTGCTCCGCTTTCGCTTCGACCGGCTTCGTTTCCGGCGTCTCCTCGATCTCGTCCAGGCGCTGCGCACAGGTCGCGCAAAGCAGTCCGCGGTCCGTGTCCACGTACAGCGAACGCTGGAGCTCGCTGTCCGTTAAGGTGCGGCGGCAGTTAGCGCAGAATTTGTACTTTCGTGCCAATTCAGCGTTGGCCCATGAGCTTGTGGGTCTGCGGAATGACCCGCACGTCCCTCACAAAGCGCGAGGCCGTCTCCTGCAATGCGAGCAGTTCCTCGGGCGGCACCGGTGGACGCAGACGCCTTCTCGCTCGGGGTGCGACCGGTTGCAGTATGAGCGGCACGTCCTTCCTCGCCCCGGCCACCATCCTCGCCGCCCGGGCGATTTCCGCGCGCGACGTACGAGAGCCGACTACGGCCTTCACGTACACCTCGACACCTGGACGGACCGCAAGTCGCAGGAACTCCCGATGCTCCTTCATCATCTGCCGGCTCATCAGCAACAGGTTCCTCAGGAACTTCAACCTCCACCTTCTCGCTTTCAACAACTACGGTTTCCGACGGCTTCGTCCCAAGCGGCATATTCCGGAAATAATTCGTAAGTACGCCAGCAAGACCATCCAGGCTTCCACCGCCGCCGCCGC
>SDBU01007117.1_pt1 | contig 12967 bp, 18 predicted proteins | sample 2277071 | NCBI WGS metagenome assembly SDBU01 (sample SAMN10397929, study PRJNA504765) | marine sediment metagenome | isolation source: marine sediment core GS08_GC12, 126 cmbsf | place: Arctic Ocean: Gakkel Ridge, Loki's castle | collected 2008 | reverse complement strand
ACCTTTCTATGGGCTTTGACTGCTTTCCTTTTGAAGAAAGTTTTTAACTTCATGTTTCCTCCTTTCGTCCTTTATTCTGTCTTGGGCACTTGGTCACTAGTCTACGTCTTCTTCAGACGAGGCGCTAACATACTGGACATAGCGTCCCCGTACCAGAGTAGGTACGAGACGTTCTACTTGCCCTCGGCTCAGTCCGCTCGCCTGGCTTATTTCTTCTATGTCGCTTGTCCCTCTGGTCTCCAGTGCTACCAGTATCTGGGATTTCGAGTCGCCACTGAACTCTTGCAACTTTTCCCGCCCTTCCTGTGTCAGTCGGAAAGTGGCGTTGGGTGGGATGTTCTTGCCCTTTTTATTACCAAATAAAAATGTCATATCAGTCCTCCCTTCCTTGTTCTTTGTCGCAGATATATCTTGTTGCTCTGGCTATCCACCAAACGAGAGACAGCCAGTAGGTCAAGAAGCCAATTAGGATTAGTAGGAACACGACTGGGTGGAAGACTAACCTTGTAGCAAGTATAACGAAGGCGACTGCTACTCCGCCGAGGGCAGCAGCTACCCAGAGAGCAACGCGAACACTCTTTGAAGGGAATAGTACCCTATCAGCAAAGAAACTGTCCCGCCAGCTGCCTGCGATGTTGTGAAATACCTTCATTGTCTAATCCTCCCTCACTACTAATCCACAAAACTGCCGAGCGAGTAGTCAAACCAAAGGCGCAACACTCGAAACAGTAAAAGAGTCAATATAACAGATACAGGTATCAAAAGTAGCAGATGCGCTAGAAGGTAATCGTTTACTAGAAAGTAGAAAAGATAGTAGCTTCGGCTACTTATTTGCTCGGCGATATGGCAAGAAATGCAAACGCTCCCCAGATAAAAAGGTATCTCAACGAGTTTCTTAGGAAACAGCGGAAACAGTCTCACAATAGCCTCCTCATATCCGTCAATCCTCCATCCTAAGCGTTGTCTTTATCTGTGGCGCACTCTTAGAATTATACAACCCGAAAAAGCAGGGAAAATCAATCGCCCTCTTGCCTCTTCGGAACTTCAGCTCCTTCAGCGTTGCCAGCGTCTCGCTTTCACACATATCGCCGTCCGTCTCCAGAATGTAAACCAAGTCCTCGTATGTGTCAATTCCCTCTCGGAGGACATTCAACACTATCTGTTCTTCCTCGGTTTCAGGTCTATAGTTCTCTCTCCGAATTAGTATCTTGCCGTCACCGAGATAGCTTCTCGGTCTGCCTGCGTCGAAGGCAATGGGGAACGGTCCACCAAGGTGAACCAGTATATCCAGTCGCCGATCATACTTCACCTTCTGAACGAAGAACACGAACCCCGTCTTGTTGGTTACGGAGCGTGTGCAGGTGACTTTCCAGTCAACCCAGGGTAGACAGGTCTTTTTATCCAGTTCAGTAGCCAACTGTGCAGTCCCTACTACTAGACAATCCAGATGTCGCTTGGTCTTGTGTACCGCCCCCATCGTTTTGTTCATTGGATTATGTGGTTCTCGGTTGTAGCAGTACCGCCAATACTCAGTCAGGTATAGGAGGCTGTTCTTGAGTAACACTTGTCCCTCCCCTGTAACCCACTTGTCGGCAGCCTTCTCCATCGCTTCATCAATAGCTGTCACGCCCAAACCCTTGGCGAGGTCTCGCATACGACTCAAATCCTCACTTAGCACTCGCTCGTTGAACAACCCCGCATACCCTCCAAACAGTTTCCTCGGTTTCTCGTCCCGCAGTATTCGCTTCCACGGGAAATACCGCCCTATTTTGTGAGCCAAGTAGTTGCCGAATAGGTCTTTTCCTCTGCCAGGATCGCCTACGACGATGCAGACTCCCCATAGTTCATTGAACAGCCTGTAGAGTATGGTAGCCTGTCTCCTCTCTTCCAAGGTGAGCCCATCGGCAATCCGAATACCGGTCTCGTCCTCGTAACCCATCGAGTCGTCGAATAAATCGTCGTTAATAGTTCTATTCTTTCCAAGCGTCTCTATTTTCACCTGTGATATCCTCATCTCCAGCCCTAACTTCGGTTTCGGCTAAAGCAATGTCCGTTATCCTTTCCAAGTTCCTACCAGCGACACTCTTTTGCCATTGTGCAGTGCGGAACAAAAGTTCGTCCAGCAAATCGGGGGGAATAGGTCTTGGTCGGTCGAACTTGCGTTCGTATTCTACTGGGTCCTGTCGGTGGAACGCAATCTCCAGGCAGTATTGACGTCCGGAGTTCACCATGTCCAGTTGCGGGAACATTCTCCCTTGCATACGGTCTATGATAGTCACTTCCCGTATCTTTTCACGGGTCGGGTTGAAAGCCAAGTCCATAGCTTTTTCCACGGCACCCGCCGATACGGAGGGAGGTGATGGGTCTGATTTCTTCGACGCTAGGGGCTTGGTGCGTTTCAAAGTCTCGAGATCCAGTTTACCCCGTACCTCTTCCACCTTGCTCTTCGTTTTGCCGTCTCCCGTTTTGTTGGTTTGTTTGATTTGCTTTGTAGTTGGTTTCTTGCTCTTGGTGTCCTGTCTTGTCGCCATCTGCGTTATTCCTCCGTCTATTAAAGCCCCATTCTCCCTTTGCAAACTGGACATATTGTTTTGTATTCTCTTCTAGCTGGTAGATAAGTCCGTTCAGCGTATACGAACTCTTTACCACACTTCCAGCAGTGTCCTACATGGTATCCTTTCTCGCGCCACCTTGCTCTTCGTTTTGCCGTGAAGGTCATTATTTACCTCCGTCTCTATTCTAACTTACAAAGTTTTGCACTAGAGGTTCACATTATATTTGCTACCGAATTTGCTTCGCAGGATCGCTCTTATTTTCACTCCCGTTCTCTCTAATGGTGCGTCTTTGGTAGTTATGTATATCGGGTCTTTACCAAAAAATGTTGTGTGGGGATTGTATTCGTAGGACAAGGGAGGTAGTTTATCTGCAGCTCTTGCTTTCTTTAATTCTGCAATTACTTCTTTCACTTCCGTTTTCGATAATCCTTTACCCTTTACCGTGATTGCGATTTCTTTCTTCATTTCATACCTCCTTAGAGATTAAGTCACTCTCTATTTGACTAGTAGAGCCTAAGGTCTATGGTGCTGGTGTTACCGGGGCCGTCGCCACTCCCAATGACTGTTTTATAAGGGCGATGTCGGTCGCCAGTGGTACTATGAGATAAACTGAGTATAGTGCCACAATAAGTATCAATCCAATACCGATGTAGAATACGGTAGGGTTAACCATCTTGCCCAAGCGCTTGACCGCACCGGATATTGAGTCCAGCATTTCCTTATTCACCGTTATTACCGCTTCGGTGATTTTTTCATGCAGCAGGTTTCCCAGCACAGCAGGACTGGCAATCATCTCGCGGGTAGATCCCGAGGAGATTATGCTTACTATCCCGTCAATCTCGCCCGCCGTCTTCTTGGACTTGACTTCCTCTTTTAACCCCTTAAGAAAAGCAACGATGTCAGGGCTTGCGATTTTTTCTTGATGTGGGCTTCTGTTAGTTAGAGGTTCCCAGTCCGATTCGCTGACAATGACCATCCGTATCGACTTTTGCAGGAAGGCGGGGACGAAATCGACCCCAGGGTATGGAACATCGATGGTAGCCAGTTCGTTGATTGGCCAGAGCCGTGTCGTGTTCGACTTCTCATCCTTCAAAGATACACTACCGCCAGCTTGTGGGGCTAACAGGAAGTCCCCGTGTCCATCCGCTTTCTGGATGAGTACCAGCACATTATGCTTGCAGGTTTTCGCCCATCTCCACTGATAGTAGACTGTCATCCCGACAAGGAGAGTTAGCAGGTAAAAAAAGTAATCCAGTGGTGTAAAATAAGCGTTAATGGCTTCTACAGTCATTGTTTCCTCCTTAATCCACTTTAATCGTTACTATGCCAGCCCACCTCTCGGTTACCCGGGCTGTCTGAGCTGACACTTTACACAGCTTGTTGCCTATTCTAACGTAGTTAGTCATGTGTACTTTAGTGCCGCTATCTAGGTATTCGATTTCAAGAGCTAGTCCTATATTTACACCATCTATTCTAGCTCTCTCTGCTAATGCTTCCGCATAATCATTGCAGTCCCAGTGTCTATGACTTTCCCTAAACTGGTAGAGGGGTAGTCCCGTACTTCTAACATACCTTGTTACTTCAAGATTGCTAGTGAAATTGCCTGTTGTGTCTTCAAGGTTGCCAGCTTCAACAGTTGTCGTTGAGCTGAACACAGAGTAAATTAGTAATCCCGCTACAGCTAAACAGACAATTATCAGTAGCGTTAGTATTGTGGTTATCCATTTACTTAATAGGTGCATTGTGCTTCACTCCCGTCTAGCTAATCTCCGTCTGTCTCGCCGCAGACTCTTTTCGTGTCCCAACCGCTTGCTTGCTTCCTTCAGTGAATGTGTCTGTTCCAGTTTGTTCCCCTTGTAAAGCGAACTCGCCATCGCAAGGTTGCGAGTAGGCAGACGCTTTATCTCGAAATCATCGCCACTGAGCATTTCCAGACCTTTCTGGCGAGCGGATTCCTCATCTGTCGCTCCGTAGATTAAAAATACTTTACCAGTGTCGTCTTTCGTCACTAGCCAGTAATACTGCTTTGTACTCATTCTACAAGACCTTTCTAAGACTAACTCACCTCCGTCTCTTTCCAAGAGCGGCTATGACAAAGTAGCCGACTACTATTACCACAATTATAACTATTATAACTATGGTTAACGGGGAACTGAAGAAATCGGTATCTATCAAACCTTCCATAATGTGACCTCCCTATAGTGGAATAGACAACAGACAGTGTACAAAAAGATAGGACACCAGAGAGTGGTGTATGTCTCGTATGCTCTCCAATGTCCTATCTACAGGGTTGCGCCCGGTCATCACTAGCGGCCCCCACCGATGCCCTTCACGACACCTATAAGGATAGCCGCGGCCACAATTAGCCTGAGCAGCGACACAAGTATGTTGGAACCAGTGTCAGTGCCGGTTATCACGCTAGTGAGGAGTTCATCGATTATGACGAACGCTACGACACCGATAACTACGGTTACCAATCCACGTACTGACATTTACACTTCACCCGCCTTCAGGGGGCTGACAGCCCACTTATCACGTATATTAGCACGGATGTTCGGTTTTGTCAAGCCCCCCCTAGGGAAAATGACCAGTTTTAGCCTCAAAATAATTACTTACGCTTGCTTATTTTTCTTTTCTTCTTAGCCGGGCGCCTCTTCGGTCCCACAAGCATCTTGTACATACGCATACCGCCCGCCTCCAAGCTACCTAACCTTTCTCCCAAGGTAAGGTCTCCTGCTTCCTTCCTCGCCTTCGCTACGGCTGCTTTCGCTTTCACAGTGGCGGTTTTTGCCTCGTACAGTTCCTTTTTCAACTGCAACTTCTCACGAGCCAGCTTCAGTTTCGCCTTTTCCCGTTCTACCTTGGTCTTGGCTCTAGCCATGCTTGCTTCCGCCCTCGCTTCCGCTTCCTTTACTCTTCGGTCGTGCATTTCCCTGAGATTGGACAACTGTTTTTGCAAGAATCCCATTGTGTTTCCCTCCTTTACGACTTTTACTTCATTTTACTCTAGGACATTACATAGGTAACGGCAACCCTGCTGGGTTCAATAAGCCGTGAGTCAGCCACGAGTAGGCTACGAGAACAGTCACACTCAAGGCTACCCCATTCACTCTCAATTTCCTGCCTACGAAGTCCATGCCATTGGAATATGCAGGCGCTAACAATATCAGTCCTGTGAAGTAGACTCTACCTACTCCATAATGAACCGACAAATACGGTATTATTACTGTCAATGCAAGTAGTCCGTAAGCTATGAATGTGAATACTCTGCTTAGCGGCGTGAACTGGCGGTTTCGTAGGACACGAAATACCCCGATTGACACGACTATCATTATCAACCAGTTTACCACAAAAGCTGCCTTCTTTTGAACTCCCCATGTATTGGAGCCTCTGCCGAAGGCTTCCTGGATTAGCATCTCTCGGCTGCTCAGGGAATAGAAATTATGCCTGTCTTCATTTTCTAAAGACCTAGGAGATATCAGTTCGTCTATACCTTGCCCATATTCCGGTATATTGGAGGCAGTCATAGCGGACCTTATCGCCCCATTTATAAATGAGTTGGCAGCAGACGCAGGAGCTTTTGTTATTACCCCATACCACATAAAGATGGTTATTGTTACAACTACCAATGCCGCTATCGGGAAGAATATCTTTGAGCTGTGCGTACCTTTTATCAGCCTGTACACGAACATTGCTATCAGAGGTAACCCTAACAGTACTACTGAGTAAAAAGTAGTACCATAGTGGGAGAAAGGTATGAACATAGCAAAGAGAAAGCCTCGTTTTTCCCTTCCGGTAATCACACACCACACCGCAACCGCTAGAAAGCCTAACGCTATACCTACTCTGTCCAAGCGGTAGAAGAACATCGAACACAACAGTATCAACGCTGAAGCACATATAGAGTGACCTACACTTAGTCTGGTTCTTGCGATGAGGTAGGTGAACGCCGGCATTAGTGGGAGGAACAAGCACGGGAATATGTTGAAGGTGGTTAGCGGGTCAAGATTGAATATCCTGACTATGTAAGCTGGCACAAGAGTACTCATAAGGCAGGATATTATGGTGGAGTTTGATTGAAACTGCCATCCTCCACTTTGCAACATTGCTTGAAAGACAGGATACTCGGAAACAGTATGGTCAGAGTGTGTAAGGGGATAGGATAGCGCAAAGTAGATAGCTATGACTAACCCACACAGGTAGATTGCTAGTGCTATCATCCAGTCTGATTTTTTATACACTGTTTCCTCGTTCCATACTACACTCTCCTCCCACCAGCTAGAGCTATTCCCAAGCTCACTAGCATTCCAGCTACACCTACCCACCAAAGGTAGGCAATTATCTGCAAGTCAGTCCCTAGGAAGCTGGTCGGGAGTATCAGATAGCTCACCAGTAATCGCAGTACAGCCAATCCTATCGTGACCGCCGCCCATAGTCCCGAAGCGTCGGCGATTACGGCTATGTTATAGTTCGCCGCTTGGTTCATCATACCGCTTTCCACTGTCCTTACTCTGTCGCCTGTTACGTGTGCCACAGCCTCCGTACCTTCGGTACCCCTTACCAGAGGAGCAGTCACGTCGCCACCGAACACATTTTGCGTGAATGTGGTAGCTGTCGTTGTAGCATAAGCTATCCTCTCGTCCCCAATGATGATTGAACCCGTGTCGGGAAACCCGTCGGTGCTCCGGACGTGTAGTGTTGTAGAGGAGTCGGTAATGGAAGCGGTCAAGAGGGTGGTGGCAACAGAGACGCTCCCTTGCACGACACCACCAGCCATAGTCACTATCAACCAGACAAACGCAAAGAACATGAATGCTTTACCCATTAGAGATTCGCTCCTCTAAAGAATAATACATATCCAGTCAGTATCCCGAACCCGATAAACATCAGGGCAGCTACCAGTATGGTCATAAGTCCGAGGACAGCCCCCCCGATGATGCAGACATCAAATACCAGCAGTATCCCTTTCCCTCCAACGTGCGGTATCTTTAGAGAGGCTGCGCAAATAAGAACCGTCACAATCAGCCATATTATCCCAGAGGTCATCATTACGGACAGCCCAAGTTCGGTTGCTGCTCCAGTCACATCAAGCCCTGTGCCAGTAATAGTATCCGTTATCCCTGTCTGTGTATCCTCCAAGACGACAGTGACGATAATCGTTCCCGCTCCCGTGGTATCGATAGTGTTCGTGCCGTACACGAGACCGACTGGGCTACCTGTTATTATTCCTCCGACTCCGTCCTCGGCTAAACCGACAGTCCCTTTCACCAAATCTATAAAGAATGTCCCTACCACGTTTACTGTTACAGTATTGGCTCCAGGCACAAGAATCAGCGGAGAGACAGCCAACTGGCCTGTCCCATCGGTTATATTCGCCCCGAAGGCGGTAGAGTAGTCCAAGTCCTCCAGTGTCGGTTCGATTGTACCTGCGGAGAAAGCACTCGGAGCCATAGTCCGTAGACTAGGTATCACATTCATAAAGTAGCTTTCGCCTGTGGAAGTTAGCCTGTTGCCGAGTGATGTCTCTGTTATCATATCCAGCGACCAAGCCAGTTCTAATACATCAGCGAAGTAGAGTACCCGTAAAGCTAACAGAACCGATGTGCTAGAACCTACTGGTTGCCAGTAGTCTATTGTCGCTACTGTCTTGGGAGGGTCTCCAGTCCACCCCAAAGTCGGGTTGCCCATCAGCCATACACGATACAGGGCTAATGAAGCCCTGTCGATACCGAAGGCAGATACTTCACTAGGGAGAAAGTATATCCATATCAAGCCCCGACCATACCCGCTATCTACGAAGGTGTAAGGGGCTACCGACTTTAGCTGTGTAGTTCCATCGGTGTCTAGGAAAACCGCCAGATATGCCTCGGTAGCTGTCTCTGACGGGAGTACGGCATAGTCGAGATAGTAGTCAATCAGGACACCAGCGTCTCCGTCTTCTAGCAAGTCCTCATACACATAGACACCAGTAACCTGCGGAGCAGTGTCGGGGTCGGCGATTGCCAACACAGGAGCAGGGAAGGCTACCAGAAGGCACAGGACGAGCAATAAGGCGGGTGTCGCACATCCCAAGTATCCTAATGTTCTTTTCACGGATTATCCCTCTCTTTTCTTCGTTACCGTGTCACGTTTCTTGATACGATACGCCCATACTGTCCCGCATACATAGATAGCGATACACAATGAGCAACCGACCACAACCTGTAGCTGGGTTGTTGCGAGTGTTACAACAGTCCCTACAGCAAGGACACTAACAAGCAGAGTTGCTGTGACAAGTCTTCCAGCTTTCTTGTTGTTCACTACACTCTCCTAGTAGGATGGAGTCCTTTCCGCAATTAAGCCACCTATAAAGCATCCTACGGCGAACACTAGAGCCCAGAACGGCCAGATAGATAGGGCTGTTAGCAAGCCTATGGCTGCCCCCGTGACTATAGACGCTATTCCCAAGTGTCCTCTGAGAGCTTTTAGACTACCTACAGCCATCATCAGAACGAAGATAAGTCCGTAGTACCTCCATACCTGTAACTCGGTCAGGGTAGAGTGGTCAGATAACATCGTTACGAGAGGTCGTAGAGGATTGGTCAGGAGCACACCAGCAACATCAGGTTCTATGAACCAGTCGCTTGTGTCTATGTCAGGCATTATATCCTGAGCGGCCTCTTCAACTCCGACTCCTATACCAGGCTGGCTGACACTTACCATTCCACCCAGTGTGACATTTACACTGGCTGCGTTATCCCCCCAGTGGAAAGTGCCGTCTTGAGGTGTGCCTTGCCGGTCAGGGAGAACTGTCCCTATAATCATAGTGTTAGGGTCGAACCATAACTGCTCAACACCATCAACCTCGATTGTCATATTGTCGCAGTAGGGCAGTGAGTTAGCCACATCTACCAGCCAGATATGGTCATTATCGGGCACATCAATAGGTCTAGCAAAGCCGTCTTGTGGAGTGTCAACTGATATAGTGAATTTACAAGGTCGGGTGTCATAATCCCAAGCAGCAGGTGGTACTCCAGCAGTACCAGCGTTGGCGACTGTGCCGTAGGACACGATATTTGTTCCAGTTCCCTCGTCTATATACCAGAGGTCGGTTGCATCTGCGGGGGCTGTGCCTGCATAAAGTTCCCTTTCTTCCGTTACAGTTAAATCGTCAATGCCGACAACTACATTAGCTACTGTGCCAGTTGGTCCGAGCCCCGCTCCAGCAGATCGGTCACCTATCACGAAATTGCCACCATTTGGCAGATTGCCAGCAGCCGCAACATCGCTATCCTCCAAGACATTATCAATGAGTAGCCTTTGAACTCCCCCAGCGGTATCACTTTGACTTGCTAATATATGATACCATTGTCCACCTGTCCAACTATGCGTAGTTGAAGCTAGAAGAAATGCTCCTGCGCCGTTCCTCTGCCATAGTAATTGACCAGAAGGGGCATCAAATTTAAGATTGCTAAAATCTGCGGCGCCTATACGCTTTGACCATACCCATTCATCGACCGTAGAACCATCGTAGGTAACATCGAATCTCCACCAGAAGCTAATCCAAAACTTAGGAATATTATTATTTATAGCTCCACAATTTATATCACTATTAATTGCACCATTAAAGTCAAGCACAGTTCCAAGTGCCCATAGCAAGGGTGCTGCTTCGGTTGTGATGGTGTAGTGACCAGAGGCAATTCCAGTGGCAGTTACATTCGCTGTGCTACTCTCAAGTGTCGTTCTTCCATTTACTGACCAAGTAGCATTGCTCCTCACTAAGTCGTTATTCCCTGCTTCATCAACAGGATTGCCAGTACCCTCATTGAAGTGCCATAGCGATATAGTGTCGGTATCAGCGAGTAGAGGAATACCAGCAAAGCCTTTCAGGTGGTCTTCTTCTGACCTTGCTATGTCAGACACTCTAACTTCGTCAATGTCTCCTACCATTAAGCCAGCGTAAGCAGCGCCAGTCCACCTAGCTCCTATTGCCAAGCGAACGTTGGGTTCAACTATGTTTCCACCAATGCCCGTGTCGTTAATGCCAATAGGTTCACCATCAAGGTATATTGTGGTTCTAGGAGTCGAGATGTTGGAATATGTGTATGTTATAAAATGCCAGTGGTCGAGGGAAATAGCATCGTCACTCACGCCTATCGAAGTCCAACCACCAGCACCATCGCCTAGTCGAAACTCAATCTTGTCGGTAGCAGTCATTGTAATATACCAGTAAGAGCCAGCAACACCTCCAGCGTCTCCATCAGATATTATAATTTGACCTGCGCCACCTGGTGCGTCTACATAGAACCAAGCGTCTATTGACACCTGAGTACCTGAAGGCGAGACTACGCCAGCAGCCTTGTGACAATAATCGCCCACGCCATCGTAACTAAGATAATCAGAGTCGGCAAAGCTGGTAGTTATCTCACCAGGATTACTCACCCAGCTTGTAATACCGGAAGGCTTTGACCACAAGACACTGCTATTGGCAGTGGTGTCTACCCAGCCTGTCTGTTCTACTGTGAAATTCGCACCTAACTCAATGGTAGCGTTATCGGCTATGTCAATCCAGCTTGCGACAATGTTGTCACTGTGTCCGGGGATAATGTGCATACTATCAAGCAGGGTGTTCCCTGTGGTGAAGTACAGGTTAGTCTGCGAACTAGCAGGGACAGGAACGGCGGTCAACGTCCTGTTATCGGCTACCATGTGCGGCTTGATTAGCCCACCCAGCGTCTCGATACGGGTATCCAGTGCAGAGGGGAGCATGAAGCCGTTAGCCGCCATCCAGTCATTGTTAGCCCACTCCATCGTAGCGAGCATATCGTAGCTGATGTTGCCACTGTTGATTATCGTGTAGGATGCGCGGTAGGTGTAGGCAAGAACTGGGACCGCTATCAGCATCATAGCTAAGGTGGCTAAGAGTAGGGACTTACTGAATATTCGTTTTATCATCCTAAGACCTCACTCCTCCCAAGCTGGAAGGTGGAGGTTCACGGCGAGTCGGTCGGTGGACTGTCTTGTAACGAGGCTTAGGCTTCGGCCCGGCTGGAGCGGGTCCCATTATGTCTTCCTGAGTAACTTCAAACAGGTCGTCCAAGTTTGCCTCGCTTTCGTCCTCCCCCTCATCCACAGCGCCTTGTATATCCTCCTCGGTTACCTCGAACATATCAGAAAGGTCGTCCTTCTTGGGCATATCGAACAGGTCGCTCATATCCTCGCCCGCTCTTTCCTCTTCTACCGGTCTGGGGGTTTCTTCCAGCAACGGTTCAGGTAATGGTTCGGTGGAGATAGGTTGTTCCTCGTTCTCGTCTACCATAATGTTCTCCCTTAGCCCTTACGGCCTAAATCCCTTCAGAGTAGTCGCATACTCCCAATCAGTCAATCGCTCTTTCTTCTTGGATAGCTTCTTCTTGCTTATCGCAGGGCGACTGCCTCCGGTCGGTGTCCCAGGGAATGCATCACCACCTTCTCCGATAGCCATACCCTTAGTCGGACTGGCAATACGGGTCCCTACATCAGTAACTTCGCCTCCACCCTTAAAGACTATCTTTCTCCCATTGAGAACCGTAATATCCGCCCACCCCAAGTCAATGTCTACCCTCTTGGGTACTCTCGCTCTTCTCTTCCCTATCACTTGGATAGTCTCGTGTGGGTCAAGGCTACCAGTTCTCAGTGCACCGATAGGGGGAGCAGACAGCGAGATTGGTTTGGTCTGGTCAAAGGGGGGCGGAATGTACTTCCACACAGGTCTGAGTACCCTGCTCTTGCCTCTACCAGACTTCAGTGAACCCTGCGCCCAAGCAATAGAGCCATCGGGGATAGGTTGTCTCTCTCCAACAGCGACCCGACTAGGCGGAGATGGAGGGGGAGGAGGTGGTGGTGGCGGCGGAGGTGGTGGTGGCGGCGGTGGCGGTGGAGGAGGGCGTTCGGGCCTGATAGGTCTAGGAACAACAGGGTGTATCGGTTTGACGGGCTCAACAGGTCTGGGACGTCTAGGAGGTTCTACTACTCTTTTTAGAGTAATGAGCCTCGGTTTAGTAACCGCTACAGGCTTAACTCTTGGTAGTGTCACCCTAGCTCTAGGCGGTGATATTGGTCGGAGTGCTGTAACGGGTCTTGCCAATGCAGGATAAGGTCTTCTGTCTGGCAACTCGGCTACAGGTCGAACTTCGAGTAGCGTCTTATACTGTCTGACCGCTTCAGGCGAGTATCTAGGAGGCAGTATGTCTAGTAGCCTACTATAAAAAGCTGCTCTGGCTCTTAGTTCTATCCCCAGCCTTTTAACAGCCTGGTTATACAAACCTCTTTCTATCGCTATCGTCTCTTTAATGAGTTTAGTTCTCCGTGCCCTTGCCACTTTAATGGCTGGCAACTTTGCCATTGCCTCTTTGGCAAACTTCAGGGCAGCGGATAACCCTTCTCTCCTGACA
>SDBU01007116.1_pt1 | contig 12969 bp, 8 predicted proteins | sample 2277071 | NCBI WGS metagenome assembly SDBU01 (sample SAMN10397929, study PRJNA504765) | marine sediment metagenome | isolation source: marine sediment core GS08_GC12, 126 cmbsf | place: Arctic Ocean: Gakkel Ridge, Loki's castle | collected 2008 | reverse complement strand
GCCCGTTCGATTTCCTCGTATGCGTGCCGCATCAGGGAGGCTGTTTCACCGTAGCATCGGATGAAGAAGTCCTCGACGAGGGCGTCTACATCGGCGTCGGCGTTCCACATCAGTCTGCTGAGCACATGGAGGTTGAGGGCGGCGATACGCTGTGACATGTAGGCCCACGGCAACTCAAATCCCTGCACGCCGTGCTCCCTGAACCAGCGAAGATCGTCCTGGAGGACGGGCACCGGCATGACGTGAAATCCCCGCAAGAGCTGACGCCCGTATTTTTCGTGCATCACCAGGCTGACATCAGACTCCTCGACGACCTGCCTCCATTGCTTGAAGATGTCACGGGAACCGCTGTCTGCAAAGGGGACTGCCAGGTCTCTTCCCCAGAAGCACAAGGTCATGGCCATGCCGGGGACAGGGCGCTCGGTTTTCGGCGGGGCCATATGCGAACGATATGCCAGATGTGCGACTCGAATGCCCGGCACCCGACTCGCTACCTCGTTGAAGACGCGTCTGCTGAGGGCCATGTATCGATCATCCGATGGAGTCTTTTTACAGAGAGCACACTCGCACCAACCGCCAGCGCTGTCGTTGGGCCAGGGCGCGATGTATGTCACCTCGGGATTGTCTTTCAAGAACTGAACGACGCGGTCCACGTAGAACTGGACGGCTTGCTCGTTGGTGGCACAGAAATGCGCTTCGGTCTCAAATCCCGGAGTAGGATCTATTCGCTTACCATTCACTACGGGCCACCAATCGGGATGCTGTCTGAAGACCTCCCCAGAGATAAACAGGCACATGCAGTGGCCGCCCATGCCAATGACCAGACCTCTCTTGCGCATTTCGGGAAAGACTGCCCTGTAGTCCTGCCAATGTTGGTAGCATTCCATTGTGTGGTCGATGGCGAATTGGAAGATATTCATCCTGTTCTTGACGGTCCAGTCTATGATGTTGGGCAGACCTTTCATTACGGCGTCTGCCACGGGAGTGCCTTTCGGGCCCAGATCATAGACGAGGAAGCGCCGCATTCGTATGGGGAAGTCGGGCGTGGTCATCACGTCGCGGTCGAACGTGCTGAGGCGGAGGATCTCATCGATTTTCAGCCGTGGGACTATCTCGTCGTCAAGATCGACGAAGTACCACCGGCATCCGAGGCGCTCGAGATAGTCGTAAACAGCATATAGCGTACCTCGCGGACCACCGCCGGCGAGCAGCATGCCCTGTTCTTTCGAACGCAGGACGTAGCCCTCAGGTCCGAGGGAAGCCTTCTTAGAGTCGGCCAGATTGTGGCTGCCGATCTCAAGTGCGAAGGCACCCTCGGCAGGTTTCGCCGCCACGGATATGACCTCTCCGGATATGCGCGCCAGGTAGCCGCACAGCTCGTCCGCGGCAAAGCGCTCCGTCTCAGAAGCATCGGCGTTGATTACGACGCAGAGATGTTGGAATGTCCTCCCCATTGTGTGCTCCGTCAGTAAGGCAATGTCGCTGACTATTGATTGTGACGATCGTAGTAAAGACCAAGTGTTCTGCCGGAACGGCCATATAAGCAACGGGAGGTATAGCATGTCAATTTGTTATTACGTCAACTGGAAAATCGTCTGAGCTTCTTGCATGACAAGGGGGATAGAGGGAGCAGGGATTGTGGTTTGGGGGAACCTGGTTTTGGGTGTATAGTGTGCGGTGTATGGCTGCTATTATATAATGTGTCATAGGGTTTGGAGTTCTGGATGTGGATTGAGGGTATCGGGTTGTGACTATGGAGAATGAGGTTTCGTTGGCGGGAAGGAAGGTGTTGGTGACGGCGGGGCCGACGTGGGTGGCGCTGGATAAGGTGCGTGTGATAACGTCGGTCTTCAGCGGGAATACGGGGCTGAGTATTGCGAGGGCGATGGCGGATGCAGGGGCCGAGGTGGTGCTGTTGATGGGGCCGGGGTCGGCTCAGGTGACTCCGGAGGATGAGGAGAAGATGTGTGTGGAGCGGTTCAGGTTTTTCGGTGAGCTGGAGTCGCTGCTTGAATCGAATCTGGATGAGAAGAGGTTCGATGTGATTGTTCATTCGGCGGCTGTAGGGGATTATGAGCCGGCGGAGATGCTGGACGAGAAGATACCCTCGGGTTTCGACGAGTTGCAGATTACTCTCAGGCCGACACGGAAGTTGATTCGTCTGATCCGTGAGAAGGCACCGGAGGCTTTTATGATCCAGTTCAAGCTGGAGACGGGGAAGTCTGAGGAGGAGCTTATCGAGGCGGCGTGGCGCGGTCTGATCGATATCGGCGGTGATATTGTGGTGGCTAATCTGCTCGAGGGGATAACGGCGGATTCGCACGCGGCGTATGTAATTGATCCCGAGCGCAAGGTACTTGCCGTGAATGATAAGGAGGAGCTTTCGAGGTGTGTGGTGTCGATTGTGTCGGCGAGTTTCGAGGGTAAGAGATGAGCGGATAAGAGATAGAAAAGATAGAAGAGAGAGTTTTAGACAGGATAACAGGATTAGCCGCTGATTGACGCGGATCAGCACGGATTTCTTGCCAAAACAGACTTCGCTCGTTTTGGCAAGGATGTCCTACAGAGAACGTGGGATTGAGAGGAAGGCGAGAGTGTGCAAGAGCGAAAGAGGAAGAAGAACGCAAAATGAAAAATATGAAATGAAGATTTAGGGGAAGATGGTAGCCTGATAAGAAATGTCGGATAGTCGTTTTTTCATAATTTATGCGTCAATGCAGGCGCTCTTTTTCAGTGGAATTTAGCCCGCCGTTTTTGGAATGTTGTCAGATTTTTGATTCCTTTTTGTTGACAGGGGTGGTTTCCGATTCTATCATGCGCCTTTCTTTTCCTGTTAAGGAGGCTTTTCTACACAAGGATTTTTTCTGAGGTCCTGATAAGTGAGAAGGAGAAGTATATATGGCAGAGCATTTTGATGAAGCACTGAAGGGCGAAGCGGATGTTGAGCGTTCGCACGCCCATTTCGATACGGTAAGGGACGACAAGCGTTACGCGGAGTTTCAGGGGAGTCTGACGAAGGACTTTTATTCGATACATGAGAAGGTAGTTGAGAAGGGGACGAGGAAGAAGCTTCTGGAGTTTCTGGCGGACGGCCCGATCGAGATCCAGATACCGGCGTGGAATGAAGAGGACACGCTGCCTGCGATTGCGAAGTATCTGAAGAAGCAGACAAGCAACAAGGGCAAGGTCCTTGTGATGGATGCGGACTCGACGGACGGGACAGCGGAGGCTGCCGCCAAGGCGGGCGTCAGGGTGATCAAGCAGTCTGACATGTACAAATGCGTGAAGATGGATGAGTTCAAGGCTATCCTGGGGGATCCGAAGCCTCGTGGCCGCGGCATGACACTTTACGCTTTTTGGCTGTATCGTTTTCTGATTCAGGAGAACGGGATTCCTACCTATGCGATTTACTGCGATTCGGATATCAGGAATTTCGCGGAATATGATCCGATGCCGTTTATGGTCTACCCTCTTGTTTTCGACAGCGAGAAGGACTTCAACTATTTCAAGATAGCTAAGCCCGGGCGGAATAATGAGACGGTCATGGCGGCTCGGTGCGTGATGAGGGGGATAAACGCTCTTGGTCAGAGATACTTTGACAGGTTGTCGAGGGACATGTGGATGATCTCGGGGGAGTATGGTTACAGGTGCGAATATATGAAGAGATTGCCGCACTGCACGAGATCTTTTGTCGATACTTATGCGGCGATGTATTTTGCTGATCTGGAGCGTGAGAAGCCGAATAGTGTTGCGATAATCTCGTGCCCGAACTCGCGAATAGACAAGAAGAACGACCCGCTGAAGGAGCAGACGATTCTGTATTCCATAGCGTGCAATCTTGTCGGTACGGCGCTCTACAATGTGGCAGTGGCCGATCTAACGATGGATAATATCAAGGAACTGAATGCCAGCGTTTTTCCGAAGTTCTCCTACTACCCGTACATACCCGAGGAGGTCCACGCGCCAATGCAGTCGGTACACATCATGAATGATCGTGTTATTCCGAGCGTGCAGCAGCTTATCGACAACGACCTCGTGATCAAGGAGAAAGTGGCCGAGATGAAGGAGAAGTATCTGAAGAAATAGAGATGTGTGACAGTGGACGACCCTTGCGAAGATTTCGGCAGGGGTATTTCTTTGATTGAAGGGCAGTGTCTTTGGCCGGAGCAGGAACCATGGAGAAACGGATCGTGATAGTCGGCGCGGGACCAACAGGCCTCGGGGCTGCACACCGGCTTCACAATAAGGGATACAAGAACTGGGCAGTCTACGAGCAGAACGATTATGTGGGCGGTCTGGCGGCGAGTTTTGTTGACGAGCAGGGTTTCACATGGGATGTAGGCGGCCACGTGGTTTTCAGCCATTATGGCTATTTCGACAAGCTGCTTGTTGAGGCGCTTGGGGACGAGTATTTGTCTCACGAGCGTGAGAGCTGGATATGGCTTCTCGACAACTGGGTCCCCTACCCTTTCCAGAACAACATCAAGTTTATGCCTCGTGAAGCGCAACTGGAGTGCCTGCTCGGCCTTCTGGATGTTTATGTGAATAGCAGCAAGGAGGCGAGCAATTTCGAGGAGTGGATATATTCGGTGTTCGGGAAGGGCATTTCCAAGTACTTCATGGTTCCGTATAATTTCAAGGTATGGGCGACTCCGGCAAGGCTGATGCAGAAGGATTGGATCGCGGAACGGGTGAGCGTTGTTGATATCAAGCGAGTTTTGAGGAACGTCATTCTGGATAAGGTGGATGTCTTATGGGGACCGAATAATACGTTCAACTTCCCGCTCCATGGCGGCACGGGTGAGATTTATCGTCGGATCGCCGAGAAGTTCAAGGACCGTGTCAGCCTGAGGAAAGAGATGGTCAAGGTCGATCCGAAGAGGAAAAAGGTCTATTTCAAGGACGGTTCTTCGGACAACTACGACTACCTTGTCACAACGGCACTGCTGGAGAAGTATGTGAGTATGCTCGGGCCGGGGCAACCGGATCTGGGGAGAGCGGCTGAAGGGCTTGACCACAATAACGCGCTGATCGTGGGTGTGGGGATCGAGAGACCTACCGAGAGCAACAAGTGCTGGATGTACTTTCCGCAGGACGACTCGCCATTCTATCGTGTGACCTATTTCTCGAATTATTCCTACAACAACGTTCCGGGAGGTGACACGAAGAGGTATCATTCGCTGATGTGCGAGACTTCTTATTCGGAACACAAGGAGGAGTCCAAGGGGGGAATCGTTGACTGGACAATCGAGGGTCTGATTAATTCGAAGCTGCTCGATGAGGGAGACAGGGCGCGAATTGCGGCGAAGTACCTTCTGGACGTTTCCTATGCTTACCCGGTTCCAACGTTGACAAGGGATGATGCGCTGAGGAAGATACAGCCTGCGCTTGAGAAGATGGACATCTATTCGCGCGGGCGTTTCGGCGCGTGGCGTTACGAGATCGGCAATATGGACCACTCGGCTATGATGGGGGTGGAGATAATCGACAGGCTTCTCGATGGCAAGCCGGAGATTGTTTTCAACAGCTAATCGTGCGTTTCTTTTTTCCCCGGGACTTCGTTTCCACTCCTTTCGCGACGGTCATAGCGGACCTGTTCGTCTGAGCGGACGTTTTCTGTTATTCGGGGGGATGAAATTGGATTGAACGATTTTCGAGATGAGGCGTATAATCATAGAAAGACATAAGGGGTAATACTGACACATTCTGCACTGTTTTATGGAGGGATAATCAGATGAGATATTTTGTGTTGATTTTGGTGCTGTTCTCTTTGGTGCTGATCATTGGCTGCGGGCAGAGCGATCTGAACGATAAGGTCGCTGTAAACACCGGCCGTCTTGAAAAGATCGAGCGCGAACTCGTGGCGAAAGTCAACAGTACGTCGGACCGCGTGGAGAGTGTTGAGCGACAGTTGGGGGCCAAGGTGGCGTCGCTCGAGGAATCCATCGTTTCAATTAAGCAGAGCCTTGAGAAACTGAGCGGCGGCGAGATAGACTTCGGCGAGATGGGCGATGATGAAGAGGAGAGATACAGTGAGGTGTTGGAGGAGTTCGAGGAGTTGAAGAAGGAAGTGGAGGTTTTGAGGGCCAAGCTGGGTAAGGTGGAAGAGCAGGTTAGCTCGAGGACGATATCGAGTGTGGATCATCGTAGTGCCTACAGGGACATGGGTGATCCGGTAAAGCTTTCTGAGAAGCTGGATACGTTTGTGACAGAATATGGTCCCAAGCTCGATGAGTCCGGCCGGAGAGCGGAGTTTGAGGCGGACGTGGAAGAGTACAGAGCCGAGGCCACGAGGGAGTATACGACGGAGGAACTGCTGGAGAAGTACAGGGAGTCGATCAGCCTGCGGATGGAGGAGTCCGGGGACGACCGGATGAGGGAGTGGTACAACAGACAGCTCAAGGCCCTGGAGGACTCCTCGGCAGAAGCGCTTCAGACACGGCTGACCAATTACAGGCGTTATGAGAATATGCGCGCGTTGTCGGCGATCGCGCAAGAGTACAACATTACCCGCACGGAATTCCGCAATTACGGGCTCCAGATTTACGGTGGCGGGGCCAGTATCAGGAGGTCAGAGCCAGAGAGAGGCAGAGCGGATTAGGTTTCGTCCGGGCCCTGTTGGAAGCTGTGGGTGGAGGGCCTGAGCTCTTCGAGGTCTCGTGTTGTTGGGGCAGTCGGGTTTGCTTTCAGCAGATTGCACCGAGACGGTGAAGCGGTGCGAGTTTTCATCCCTTTATATTGTTTTCCGAGCATCCGATTATTGTGATGACTCGGGATTGATTTTGACCATTGATTTTCCGGTTTTTGTGTAACCTACCAGATTATTTCTTCCAACCTTTGGTCTCGCCTTGTACACGGTTATTGGCCGTGATGCGTCTTAGCTGTTAGGAGGTCCGAAAAAAATCTTGACAGGCTCAATGGCAGAACAATAGGTGTTGGCTAAGATGAGCAGGTATGGGTCTGCTTAGGCACAGCGCAGCCTATGTTGATCGGCGATATTCCCGGCTGTGTCTGAGGAAGAAAAGCGGAGGAGTAGATGAGTGGGAAGGTTGTTCTTACGCTTAAGGAAGCGGCAGAGTATTTGAACGTTCACGGGGACACGCTGAGGCGGCGGGCAAAGAACGGGACGATACCCGCCTTTAAGATAGGGACGGACTGGCGTTTTTGGAGGGGTTCCATCGACAACTGGATAAGGCGGATGGAACGGGAGCAGCGGCGGTCCGCCCGGAGGGATGCATCGCAAACCAAATCTGAAAGGATGTGAGGTTATGTCCGGAACAACGAAGATCCTTGTTGTCGACGATAACAAGGAGATGTGCTGCTTCCTGGGCGACGTTGTACGGAGCGAGGGTTACGAGGCCTTCGAAGCGCTGGACGCCTTCAAAGCTTTGGAGTTGATGGAGGAGAACGCTTTTCATGCGGCGATTCTTGACATCATTCTTCCAGATATCGATGGGATCGAGCTGATGAAGAAGCTCAGGAAGATAGATCCCGACCTGTCTCCGATAATGATAACGGGTAAGGGGGATCTCGAAGGGGCAGTGGAAGCGCTGACCTCGGGTGCGGAGGAGTATCTCCTTAAGCCGATCAATGTGCCGGAACTCAAAGTAATCCTGAATAAGGTGATAACCCGCCGGCGCACGATTGAGGAGAAGAGGCATCTGCAGCAGATGCTCCATCAATCGGAGGAGAGGTATAGGAAGAGCATCTCGAAGATGGATGACGCGATAATCCTTGTTGACATGGTGCATAATCGGATAATTGACGCGAATTCGAAAGCCCAACAGATCACGGGGTACAAGATCCAGATGCTTCTGAAGATAGGTTTGTTTGATTTATTTCCTGAGGCAGTGCGTCCTGAGTTGAGGGAGATTGTCAGGAACATCAAGCGCCGCAAGCAGGACATATTCAGCCACCTTTCGATAAGGCGGGCCGATAGTAGCGAGTTGCCTATTGAGGCCCATGGTCAGCTTATAAGCTACAAGGATGGCAAGCACATCCAGCTCATTTTCCATGACATCAGCGAGCGAAAAGAGGCCGAGGAGAAGAAGTGGCATTCTCAGCGTTTCACCACTTTTAGTGAGATGGCCAACATAGCGAAGGATGAGGTCAGCTCGCCGTTGACGGCTATTCTGGGTCAGACAGAGGTGTTGAAATCGAGGCTCAACATCAAGAACCCGGCTGTTAAGGAGTCTCTGCGGAGTATAGAGGAACAGGTGACCAAGGTGAAGAACCTCCTGGACCACTTACACGACTTTGCTCATATTCAAAGCGGGAGTGAAGCGCCGATCACTAAACGGAAGATACGGACCCGGAGGTACAAGACAAAGACGGCTGTACAGAGGGTGGGGTCGGGGAAGCGCAAGATATTGATAGTCGACGATGAGCCTGCGATGTGCCAGGTGCTGGAGGATTTTTTCACGATGAACAGCTTTGATGTGGTGACCTCGGGGGATGGGGAGGAAGGTCTTAAGCAGTTCAAGAAGGGGAATGTAGATCTGGTTGTCACGGATCTGACCATGCCGCGGATGGACGGTGTTGATCTGCTCAGGGAGATCAAGAGCTCAGAATCATCCGTTCCCGTGATACTCATGACCGGTTTAAATCTCAACCAGGTAGACAGCATAGCGAAGAAATACGGCGCTGACGGTTATATAATGAAGCCTTTCAGTTTTCTCCAGATGATGAAGCTTGTCCAGGAGCTACTTTCGAAGGATTCAGTCCTTTCAGTTTCTTGATGGGTCCCTTCGGAGCCGATTGAGGAGCTTACGGTGTACAGTCGCGGGTGTATAGAGCCGGGATTTGTGTCACGCGGGCCGTTATTTCTTTAGTATTCTTATTGGCAAGGACTTACAGGCCGTACATCAAGTGTTTTCTTAAGGTGACTGAAGTATTCCTTCAGCTGAATTCGGGCTGTGGAGGTTATGTTGACAGGCCTAATACTTTTTGACCCAGTCGTCTGATGTGTTAGGTTTTCTGTCAGGGCCGATGCTGCGGACGATGAGTTTGTCGTCTGCGGTCCGGCCTACGATGAGTTCCCTACCCCATTCGTCTTTGGTGTACTTCTTGTTGAGGTAGCCTGCATCGACGAGTTCCTGCAAACTGCCGGGTTTGTTTCCCTCCATAACCAGATATGAGTTGACGGCATTGGCAATTGATGCCTGTATGAGTTTGGCTTTTGTTCTCTGGCCTGCCGTTATAGGGGTCTTCCCCGTGGCGTAGTCGATGGCTTCCTCGATTTCGCCTTTCCTCTTCTGCCTTTTATCGGTGTCGCCTGTGCCGGAGCATCCCATTAGAAGGGAGGCCATTAGTGAGACGGACAGTAGGAACGGCCAAGATTTCATGTCTATCTCCCGTTAGTGAGGCTATCTTTCTATTCTATGGTTTTGAGCATGTGGAGTGCCTGGTCTATAGTCTGGACGAGCTCGTCGTTATCTTCTATTTCCCTGCGTTTCTTGAGTGGTGAGATGGCATGTTTCTCTCCGAGATTACCCATTGAGATGATTGCTCCGTATCGCACCTCGGGGAGGTCGTCGTTGAGTGCCTCGATGAGGAGCGGCATAACGTCGGAGTCGGTTTTTTGATGGGCGCCGATTGCGGCATACTTACGGATTAGAGGGCTGGGGTTTCTGAAGCAATCCTGTAGGATTCCGAATGATCTTTCACCCGGGATGTTGATGACGGCAAGGATTGCCTCCTTAATCTCGATTTCAGTTTTATTTTCGTCTGTGATTGTCTGGACGAGGAAGTCGTATCCTTTGTCCTGATCGAAACGCGCAAGAGCTTCTGCGATCCATGTTTTGACAGACATGCCTTTTTCGTTCTCCAGGGCTTCGAGGAGGGGTTCTATTGCCTTTTCGTCATTCAGTTCTGCGAGGGCCTGCGTGATCGAGAAGAGAGTTCGCTTATCCGGATCGGATCTCAGAGCTTCGATGATGTGATCAACCGTTTTTGCGTCCCCTATTTTGCCGAGGGCTTCAGCTGCTTCCGCCCGAATAGCGGGTTCTTCATGTTCTCTGAGGATCTCGACGATTTTGTGAGACGATTCGGGATCCCTGATTTTGCCGAGGGCCCGTACTGCTTCGAGGACAATACGGGGGTCCTCGTCTTCGAGTAATTTTCTGATTGCCGGAGCTGTCGAGGGGTCACCGATATCGCCCAAGATCTCGATGGCAAGGCGTTTAGTGTGTGATTTCTCAGTATCGATGAGTTTGAGGAGTTTTCCCGTTGCGGCTTTTCCTTTTTTTGTGAGAGCGATTTTTATGTCCTGGATGTCCTGGTTCCTCAGGTCGGGTTGCTGCATGCGTTTGACGAGATCATCGATGTAGCTCTCGAGCTCGCTGCCGGAAAGCTCCTGGTCCTGTATTATCTGCGATAGCAGCAACTGAGCGTTGTTGTACATCTCAGGTTCCGGCGCGACGTGCTTCTGTTTGACGAGTTCTCTCAGGATAGCCGCGGCTTTGCCCTTTTCGTTTTTCTGAAAGTGGAGCTGGGCAACGAAGAGGCGGTATGTCCACAATGCGGAGGGGTTTTCCGCCATGTTGACAGCGGCCGTTGCTGCTTCGAGCGATTTGTCGACTTTTCTGAGCTGAAGAAACGCGTTGGCTGCGAGGAATAATTGGTGCGGGTCTTTGGAGGTTCTGACTATGGTATCTGCGACGAGCTCCGTGTTGGCTTCCATGTCGTTTGAGATATAGAATCGCAGTGTCCGGCTGTACTGAAATGTGTCGAGGTTTCCGCACAGGACGGCTTTCTGGTAGTTTGCTTTGGCGTTTTCGAGATCATTGATGTCCTCGTATATGGTGCCCGCCGTGAAGAATGTTTTCGCGTCTGGGGGGCAGTTGACGATGAGCGATTTGATGAGTTTTTGCAGTTTCTCGTCTTCGCCCGCTTTCAGGTAGAGCTGAGCCAGGTTATAGTATGTTTCTTGTGAGAAGGGCAGGATATCCAACCCATGTTCGAGGTGTTTGATCGCCTCACGCTCTTTTCCCGCCGCGACGTAGATGGATGCCACCGAGCTGATAACGGCAGGGTCCTGGCTTCTTGTTCCCGCAAGTTTCTCGGCGAGTTCCACCTGTTTTTCCGTCTGCTTGAGTCGGCCGTAGATATCGTTGAGGGCCATGTACGCTGGGAGGTATTCGGGTTCAAGCTGGATTGTTTTTTCGTAGAACTGTGTTGTGGTGTTGTAGTTCTTCATTTTCCAGGAGACGTTTGCGAGTTGGAACGCCATCCACGCGTTGAGGTTCTTGTCTTCGAGAAGGGAGTTTGTGATCGGAACCATGTATTCGGGCTTTTTGAGCATTGAATTCAGCTTCAGGGCTACATATCTTGAAGTGATGTCGCGGTCCGCGGCTTTGAGGTATTGTTGGATGAGCTTTTTGGCCTCGGCGGGATTTTCTTTTATCAGCGAAAAGGTCTTTTGATATCCGACGGGCTCTGTTGGGTAGAGCTCGATGATCCCACGGTACTGTTCGAGGGCTTTGTCGTTGCGGCCTGCGAGGCTGTAGACGTCAGCGGCCTGTGCTCGTATAGCGGGGCTGATCGACTGTGTTCTGATGATCTCGTCGCAGAGGGAGACGGCCTTTTCGGATTCACCGCTGACCGCCAGAGCGGCGGCGAGCATGGTTTTCACTGGAAGGGAGTCCGGACGGAGTTCAGCGAGTTTCTCGAACTGCGCTTTGGCTGCCGCATGATCATTCTTGGCTGCAAGAAGTAATCCGTAATTGTAGTGCGCGCTCACGTCGTCGGGGTTTGTTTTTATGGCTTGCCGGTATTCGTCCTCGGTTTTTGGTTTCCCATCGATCACAAGGGCGTCCTTCGGGATTTCATGTTTGAAGGTCTTGTCGGGTATTTCGCGGTTGACCTTGATATTGGCCAGCGTGAACTCGGAGAAGAAAAGACTTTCGGGAATTGCAGTTTTCCACGATATGGGGATTTCGGCTCCTTCTGCGATCTCATGAAACTTCGTGGGAGTGCAGATGGAGACTCTTCCCTTTGCATCTGTGATCTCGATTCCGGTAATCGTATGGCTCGTTTTCGATACGCGAATGGCCATTGTGTCGTAAAGGGTTCTGCTCAGGACGGGGTTTTCGGCGACTGTGATATCGATGACATATTCGTCGGGTTTTGCGGCGGTCGTTCTCAATTCTACGTTTGATGAGCAGGAGCGGATTTTTTCCGGGTCGAGTGTCAAGATGAATGCCGGATGGAGGACGGCCTTTTGGGGATCGGTGTTCAGAAGCTTCTGTTCGGGCATCCAGCTAATGACACTTCTGTCGTCTATGATCGTGATGATTCTCGGCTGAAGCGGTCCATCGGGAACGTCTATCCGAAATCGGCCGGGCCTTTTGAAGCGAAAAACAAGGCCCTCACTTTTCTGCATGGCGGCGTCGATGCTTGAGAACTGCGCTTCGATGGTTTCTATTTTGGCCGCGTTCTCGACCATCTTGTCTATTATCGAGTTGGCGGTGATCTCACTTTTGGTTCGGGCGGTGAAAGCCGAGAGTGAGGGCAAGAGGAAGAGAAACAGAAGGACGAGAGTTGCTCTAACGTTTCTTACAAAGCGCATGCTGAACTCCTCGTGTGACAATTCTTCGGGTTTAACGCATTATACGCAGAAAGCGGTCAATGGTGCCGTATTTTACGAAAGGATGGGCCTTGGATCAATGGCTGGTTGTCTTTGTTCTGACTTTGTTTCGGCGTGGCGGATGGATTTCTCAGCGAATGGGTGACTGTGGCTGGCGAAGCTGGAGGGCGATTTGTTGGAAAGTAGTTGACCCGGTTTCTCAGGCGGTGTTAGAGTTTCCGGAGACGTTGAAAGCTTTCCGGGTCATTTTTTGCAGAGGTATTTTGAGATGCGAAAGGTCCTTTTGATTGTATTTGTAGTTCTCCTTGGTTTTGCGGTCTACTGGCTGTGGTGGGAAGATGGTGGTGCTAACGCGCCGATATCGATCGAATACAAAGTGGAGG
>SDBU01007115.1_pt1 | contig 12969 bp, 9 predicted proteins | sample 2277071 | NCBI WGS metagenome assembly SDBU01 (sample SAMN10397929, study PRJNA504765) | marine sediment metagenome | isolation source: marine sediment core GS08_GC12, 126 cmbsf | place: Arctic Ocean: Gakkel Ridge, Loki's castle | collected 2008 | reverse complement strand
GAGTAGGTCTGAGGACGGACGAGTTGCAGAACACGATGTTTTCGGGGGAAGACAAGATGCCTGGATATCTCAGGAGAGCGGCTCTGCTCTTTGTGGCGGCGGCGGTCCTGGTCGGCTGCGTTTCCACGCCCTATGTCTCGAAGAAAAGGCACGGCAACCTGGAGGTGACCGTGGAAATAGTCGGCCTCAAGTGGCACGAAAACATCTATCCGGAGATCATCGTGGACGGCAACCCGCTGGGCCACGTGTCTGAGCACCGACCCGTCCTGTACCTGGCCGAGGGGGAACACGAGATCGAGGTGCGCAGCCACGGCTTCTACGTCTGCAAGACGACGATCTACATTGCGGGCGCACCCAACCATCAGTACCTCCGCATGATCCTGGAGAAGATTCCCGAAGTCCCCTTGGGCACGGCCAAGGCCAGACGGCAGCCCGTTGCCGAGACCCCCGCGGAGCCCGTTCAACAGCCGCCGGGCGGGACCGCGCTGGAGCCGCAGCCACCCGGCGACAGCTAACTTCGAGTTCCGGCCTCACGACGTCCGCCGGTGCCCACCACTGAGCAGGGCTTCTGCTGGCCCGGTCTCGCCATAGTACTGGCGGGCCCGCATCGCGCCTGGGTGGGCGAGCCCGTTTTGACCCGGTTTCGGCTCCTCTGGTATAATCTGATGTCAGCGACACGTCGGGGCGTAGCGCAGTCTGGTTAGCGCGCGTGCTTTGGGAGCATGAGGTCGCGGGTTCGAATCCCGCCGCCCCGACCAGCCCGCCTCAGGCGGGCTGGTAGAGCAGTGGAACAGGGGAGCAGGTGAACAGGTGAAACGGCAACGACCCCGCGAAACAGAGACAGCCCACCAACGCCGCTAGGTTCTTCCACTGCGGTCTCCTGCTCTACTGATCGCCTGCTCAGCCGTTGTCGGAGCGTAGACGTGGCCTTCATGTTCGAGAAGCTCCAGGTCTACCAGAAGGCCGTGGACTTTGTTGACCAGATCACGACTTTGGCGGTCGGGGCTCATGAGCGGGCTGGACAAGGGGCGCACATGGTGTTATACTCTTGTGGGGTAATCCAGGCTGGCGGTTAGACGGGCTTTTCCGGTTAGGGGGGCCGACATGTTGGGCTCACAGCCGAGGCGACGCGCAGACTTATGGTCGTCGGTCAACACATATGTGAAAGCGAATTGCGATTTCAGGCATTGTGGGGAGGCGTTTAGGTGAAAGCAGACGATCAAGAGAACCGTGAGTGGCTTGCTGTGATTGGGCGATCCCTTGCCTTCCTTTGCCTGGCGCAGGCAGACCTTCGCGACAAGGATCTGGCTACGCAGGGCATGTTCCTGCAATCGCTTGGTCTCTCCCGAAAGGGGGCCGCTGCTCTGCTCGGAACGTCCGATGCGTCACTAAGCGAGCTTATTCGCCGTTCGAGCAAGAAGAAGGGGAAGAAACGTGCCCGAGCGAAGAAGAAAGATTGAGTCACCGCCGGAGTCGGACTGTGTGCGTGCAATTGCAGCACAGCTCGAGAAGATAGCCCGACTACTGGCCCTGCTCGCTGTAAAGGACGAATCGCAGCCCGAGAAGATCAAGGTATTGTCGGGGGCCGGCTTTTCGAACACAGAGATCGCCGAGCTGTTAGGTCTTACCCGTAATGCAGTGAAGCTTGCCTTACGTCGGCTACGCAGGAAGAAGTAATACCCGAAGCCTAAATGATAGAACACCGGGCAATGGCTCGAATCAACCAGCAACTCCTTCAACGACTACAAAAGAAGCTTAGGTTGAGTCCGAGGCGCGTGTATGAGTTGATTGCTGACAAGGTTCGGACCGCCCATCTCCCTCGACATCTCGCGGCAATCGCGGTCGCTGCAGAGCACGGCATCAACATTTCCAAGTTCGCGACCCCTGACGATCTATCAGCCATTCGGCAGTCGCCAATAGGCACAGCTCCAGCACATGTGGTCGTGCAGCCGACCAGCCCACCCGCAACTGCTCTCCCGCGACCTGCACGGAAGACGAAGTCAGATGCCGCAGTCCAGCGGCGTCGTGGAACTACGGTTTTCGTTGTTCACGGTCGCGACCATGTTGCGCGTGATGCTGTGTTTTCGTTCCTCCGGTCGCTCGGACTGAGGCCGCTTGAATGGACGCAGGCGTTGAAGCTGACCAAGAAAGCTTCACCGTACGTCGGCGAGGTCCTGGATGCGGCGTTTGGGAAGGCTGCTGCGGTCATCGTCGTGCTCACGCCTGACGACGAGGCAAAACTAAAGGCTTGCTTCGTTACTGCGCGCGACGCCGAGCACGAGTCCAGACTTACTGGACAGGCCCGCCCGAACGTTCTGTTCGAAGCAGGAATGGCTTTTGGCAATAACCCGGACTCTACGGTTCTGGTCCAGGTAGGTGACGTGCGGCCGTTTAGCGACCTTGCCGGTCGCCACGTTCTCCACCTGAGCAACACCGCCGCCAGTCGACAGGAGTTTGTGACCAAGCTTGCCAATGCCGGCTGCAAGGTAGATACCTCCGGCACTGACTGGCTCTCCGCTGGTGACTTTCCGCCTCCCCCCTAACAGCCCCTTCAACGCAACCGCTCCGCGAGCGGAGCGCCGGTTAAGCCTGCCGTTGGCACTGAGTCTGAAGACGAACCTGGATGAGCCCACCCGCTGAGCCTCGTGAGCCCGGCGGCTGCGACACTATGCCGACCGGCGTAGGAGCCGTTCTACGGCAAGGATATGAGGCCCCGGATAGGCGAGGAACGGGGCCATGATTGGGACGAGAAGTTCCTGGGGAAGTTCCCGGGAAGGTTCAAACGAGCGCCAGCCGCCCCGACCATCCCCCTTCGCCCTTCGTAGCCCGGAGCTTGCAGAGCGCGACGTAGGGCAGAGCAGAGCAGATCGCCCGTTCGACGCTGCTGGGAAACACGTCGGCTTAGAACTCCGGCGAATCCTGCAGATGGACCTTTAGGTCCAGTATGTCCTCCGGGTCAGTGCCCCGCCGATAGATGTGCGTCAGCTCCAATCCCGTCATGCTGTAGAGCTTGGGGTAGCGGTCCCTGCGGTTGAGGAGGACCTCCCGGAGGAAGTCCCTCGTGACGGGCCAGTTCATCGTGAGCCCGATCCGTATGGGGATCGGGCTGCAGGGCCAGTCGTGGGCGCTAAGCTCGAAGACCCGTTCCGGCTGGTTGAAGTAACAGTGGTCGAAGGACTCCACGAAGCCGTTGACCACTTCCTCAACGGTATCGCTCTCGTAGAGATAACTCAGGTCGCCAGCCCGGGCGCTCACCACGGAGCTTTCGGTGTCGAAGTGATAAGGCGGCGCGAAACTGTCCGGGACGGCCCTCTCGATGCCGGGCCAGCCGTACTGGATGTTCTTGGCCCAATAGGCCTCCGCAATCACTTCGCGCAGTTGGACCCCGTCGATAACGGGATCGCCCGGCCTGCGGAAAGAGCCGCCGCCGCTCTTCCATCTGTAGATGCGGTCACAGCCCATGATGTTGCCGTGCAGCCAGTTGATGCCACCGCCGCAGTCCAGACGGACCTGGTCCGGCGTGCGGGACCTCAAGCTCTGACCGTCGGGATTGTGGTGCAAGGAGTGGTTCTGGAACTCGCACCCCCGGTCGAAGCAACGTTGAAGCAGCATGATCGCGTACTGGAAGTCGTGCCGCGAAAGGCCCGCCACGTACATCCTGCTCACCCACCGAACGTCCTGGTCCGCAAGCTCCTCCATCAGGCCCACGAAGCGCTCCATGGACTCTATCGTGGTGCAGTCGTCGAAGGTGACGTGAAGGTAGCGCGGTTTGCCGTAGGTATCAACGGGCGTCGGCGGCAGGGGGGGCGCGGGTAAATGCACGACCGATGCGGGCGCTCCGAGCCGCTCAAGGCTGGTCTTCATAGTGTTGAAGGTGATCCTCTCGGTTTCCGCGTGCAGAGCATTTCCCAGAGGGCTTAGAGACTCCTGGGACCCGAGCATGCCCAGCAGCTTGGCCGCAAGGCGCCGGACGGCCGCGTCCTCGTGTGGGAGGGCTTTGTGGATCTCTTCCAGCCCGTAATCGTCCCCCAGGCTCGCGATGGCGTAAGCCAGATACAGGCGATAGACGAAGTAGTCGGTCGGCTCGCTGAACTTCTTGTAGCTGGCCTTCAGGTCGTCCAGGACGCTCTTGTCGCCCAGCTCCGCCACGGCCTCCGCGGTGAGCTGGAAGACCCGCGGGTTGAACATTCTGCCCATCTGCCCGGTCTCCGGATCAGTCTCGAAAGGCCGCAGGAAGTTCTGTGTGAGAAGCGAGGCGGCGTCCTGCGGCTTGAGTCGCCTCAGACCGGCGACAATGGCGCGCTGGATTTCGCGCCAGTTGCTCCTCTTGGCGACTTCCGCCCTGAGCAGCGGCAGGGCACTCTCGTCGCCGTGGATCGCTATCAGATTGAACGTCTCCATCTTGATGAAGTTGCCTGGGGTATCGAACTTCTCCAGACCCAGCGCCACCATCTCCTTGCCGTACGCCGGGTCCCCCATTATGCGCAGCGCGCGGATGGCAAACAGCCCCGGGCTATCCTCGCCGAAGGAGATGCAGTCCCGTGCCATCTCCAGCAGGTCCGGCGTGGCCTGTTTCAGGTCCATCAGGATCACGCACTTGGCGGCCATCTGAAGGACCGCCTTCGTGTGAGGGCCCTTCAGTATCGCCAGAACGGTCGGGACGCCTGTGTCGGTGCCGAGCCGGTGGAGTGCCAGCGCGGCGGCCAGGCGGTTGAAGTATTCCTCCTCCCTGAGGGGCAGCTCACGGCCCGCCTCGCTTGGCAGCGGCGTGAAGCGGCGCCTACGGCCCGACCGAGCAGGCGGGGGCGGGGGGGTGAGGGTGAGGGCCCCCTCGAGCACCAGCTTAGCGCGCGGGTCCCCCAGCTTCTCCAGCACGGCGATGGCGCCGCGACGCACCCACGGGGACGGGTCCTTCATCGCTGCAATGACAGGCTCGAGCGCCGACTCGTCGTGCGTGAACACCAACTGTGCGATGGCGGCCTTTCGGACGGCCACGTTCTGGCTCTTCAGGGCCTCACAAAAGAAGGGAATGTGCTCGGGGTTGTTGTCCAGCCCGAGCCGGTACAGCTCAGCGATCGCCGGGCCCCTTTCCTCGAAGATGAAACTGCGTGTCGGACGGTTCCTCGCCGAGGCCATCTGGCACACGACAAGCAACAGCACAAGAAACACTACCGGCAAATAGAAGAAGCGACGTCTCATGGCTCCAACTCCCCTTGATAACGCGCACGAGAGAAAAGCGAACGGCACTCCGCCGTCCAGAAACACACGGTCAGTGAGGGTAACCAGACCGACCAGCGACTGCAAGGGGAAGCGAGAGGTTCTCCCGGTCGGGCCTCGCGGAGAGTGCCCGACTGAACAGCGCGCCCATGCCCCGCCAGGCTCGGTGGGCGCACACGATAGGCGCCGCTTGTGGCCGGAAGTACAAGGACCTTGACAGGATGGACAGGATGTGCAGGATAAACTGGGCCCGTTCCCGGCTTCGCACATCGGGTCCATGGAATAGAACATGAGCATACTCCAGGTACTCCTCATTGCGTTCGGACTCGCAATGGACGCGTTCGCCGTGTCCATAGCGGAGGGCATGGGGCTGCGCAACGTCACGAAGAGCGACACGCTCCGCGTCGCGATTCACTTCGGCGGCTTCCAGGCAGTCATGCCCGTCGTCGGCTGGCTTGCCGCGAACTCCGTGTACTCTTTCATCGCGGCTTTCGACCACTGGGTTGCTTTCGGCTTGCTGACCCTGGTCGGCGCCAAGATGCTGGCCGACTCGCTGTTCGGTTTCACGACAGGCAAGGCAAGGAACCCCAGCACGGGGGCCAGGCTGCTCGGATTGTCCGTTGCCACCAGCATTGACGCCTTTGCGGTGGGCGTAAGCCTTGCCATGCTCCAGGTGGACGTCTGGCTGCCGGCGGCCGTCTTTGGGATCGTCACGGGTGTGCTCTGCGCGATCGGCGTTCAGGCCGGCGACAGGATAGGTTCCCGCCTCGGCCGCTGGGCGGAGTTCTGCGGTGGTCTGGTCCTTTGCGCCATAGGCGTCAAGATTCTCTGCGACCACTTGCTCTGAGCACGGAGCCGGAGGCCCACCTCACCGGGCCTACTTGCTGTAGATGAGCTTGAACCCCTCAGCAGAGGCAGCGCCGATCTTCTCCCCGTAGTACCGCCACTTGCGCCAGAGGTGTCCATCCTCCCGCTGCAGGTGTCCCCCCTGAGAGCGATGGCAGGCGAGTGCCTTCAAAGCCGTCTCCTCGTGACCGGTCACGTCAACGATCTCGTCCACCGACAGCGGCGGGAACTGGAAACGACCCGGACCGGGCGCTGACACCGGCAGCCAGTAGGGACCGATATCCGCCTCCTCGGCGGCCCGGCGCCAGGCTCTGGAGACGACCAGCGCAGCGGCAAAATGGTCGGGGTTGCCGTTCTGGATAGCCTGGCCGATGACGAGCTCGGGCTCCCACTGGACCAACAGGTCGGCCAATTCCCCGACGATCGGGTGGTCCGGCCAGAGGCCGGGCCCGGCAGCAACGAATATGGGCGTCCCCTCCGGGATGTCGTCGGCAGGAACGCCTTCCCTCTCGGCACCGGTGTAGGACGGCGTCAGGAGGCTGCCGTCCTTACGCGTGTAGATGTTCTCCAGCAGGTCACCGTACCAGAACTCGGCGCCGAACACCTTGGCCGCGGCCTGCGCTTCGGCGTACCGCAGGGGGTCTATCTCGACGGAGGGCTGGTACCTGCCTCCTTCTTCCTCGCTGAAATGGGTCCGGCCGGAGTTGCAGCGTGTCAGAAGCCCGTAAAGGACCCGGTAGCCCTCGGCGGCGTACCTGGCCACTGTCCCCCCTGAGCCGAACTCAACGTCGTCCGCATGGGCTACGACCGCACAGATAGACTTTTTCATCCTCCACCCCCTCTCAAGCGATTGGGCGGCTTCCCGCCCCTCTGGGACTTGCGCGAAGGACCGTCCACGGCGCCCTTCAGTGTACCTGGCCTGCGCCGAAATCCAAAGTGACGGCAGCCCCAATAGATTGTCCTTGATTCAGCCTTCCGGCCGCCGCCATAATAGGCTCATCTGGCTCGGTTGCTGCCCCCGGTCCTTGAGTGCGTTGTGTGCCCTGCGAGGTGAGTCATGATCGTGACAAAGCGCGCATATGCACGGGTCGGCTTCGTGGGCAATCCCTCGGACGGGTACAACGGGAAGACGATCGCGTTCACGATCGGAGATTACTATTCCGAAGTTGTCCTTTACGAGAGTCCCGAGCTGGAACTGCGTCCCGGTCCTCAGGACGACGCGGTCTTCGCCAGTCTGGACGACCTGGTGCAGAACGTCGGGCAGACGGGTTACTACGGCGGCGTCAGGCTGCTGAAAGCGGCGGCAAAGAAGTTCGCCCAGTACTGCTACCAGCACGGCATCAAGCTGGCCCCCCGCAACTTCACAGTTCGCTATGACACCAACATCCCCCGTCAGGTCGGCCTGGGCGGTTCCAGCGCCATCATCACAGCGGTGATGCGCGCCCTGATCGAATTCTTCGCAGTGGACATACCTCGCGAGATCATTCCCAACGTCGTGCTGGCTGCCGAGACCGAGGAACTCGGGCTTACGGCGGGCCTGCAGGACCGCGTGGTACAGGTCTACGGCGGCGTCGTCTACATGGACTTTGCCAAAAAGTATCTGGCACGAGACGACTACGGGTATTACGAACAACTCGATCCGGGACTGCTGCCGCTGGTCTACGTGGCTTACCGGGAAGACCTGGGCAAGCAGAGCTCGACTGCCCATATCCGTGTGCGTGAACTCTACGACCTGGGCGACAGAAAAGTCGTGAAGACCATGGCAGAGATTGCCTCCCTGGCGGACACAGCACGGGACCTGATGAAGGCGGGGGACCGCGAGGGGCTTGCAGACGTTGTCAACCGCAACTTCGACCTGCGGGCGCAGATCTATCCGATCAGGGACGCGGATATGGAAATGGTCAGCATCGCCCGAGCGGCGGGGGCTTCGTGCAAGTTCTGCGGCTCCGGCGGGGCAGTGGTGGGCACGTTCAAGGACGAGCAGATGCTCGGCGGACTCCGCTCAGCGATGACGGGCGCCGGGCTCCAGTTCATCGTCCCGCAGGTTGCACCCAACGGCGCGTGACCTCGCCAGAGCGTGCACTCCCCGGGCGCCGCCCTGGGACTACGCGCCTCTTATGGTTCTCCCCCTGGAGGAGCTTCCGAGCCCAACGCTCGCCTGATGGCCGCCCGCGCCAGAAGCCTGGTCGAGTCAAGGGTCGGCAGCGGCGCTTCTTCGGCACGGACTATCAGGGGTATCTCCGTGCAGGCCAACACAACCGCGTCTGCGCCTCGTGCCTTCAGTCTCTCCATCACCTCATTGAAATAGGCCCGCGATTCCTCCGTGAAGACTCCCCAGACCAGTTCCCGGAAGATGATCGCGTCTATTCGCGAGCGGTCATCCTCATCGGGCAACTCGATGCTGATGCCCCTGGGCGCCAGCGCATCCGGGTAGACGGGGCCCTCGGTCAAGCGGCGCGTACCAAGTATGCCGAGCCCCGCATAGCCCCTGCGGCTTGCTTCGTCGGCCACCGTGCGCGCGATGTGCATCCACGGGATGGCAGACCTGCCCACCACCAGTTCGAACGCCTGGTGAATGGTGTTGTCGGGGCAGATCGCAAACCGGGCCCCGGCCGCAGCGACCTTGCGGACCGAAGACAGCATCAGTTCCGCCACGCCCTGCCAGTCGCCGGACCGCATGTGGACCATATAGTCCGACAAGGCGTGCGTGTGCATCGTGATCTCGGGGTGGGCGTGCTCGCCCATGACGCTCGGGGCTTCAGCGCAAATGGTGCGATAGCACAGGGCGGCGCCCTCCGCGCTGCACGCCACAATCCCGATGTGCTCAGCCATCTTCCGTGGCCTCCGTGAAAAGGAGTTGGGGCCGCTCGGTCAGGGCGCTACTTGGGGAACAGCTTTTCGATCAGGTCGGCATCCGGCCGCGTGCCGTATTCGCATATCTCGAACACTTCGGCCTGCCGGATCTCCTTTCCTCGTTCGGGCCCGTAGCGCTCGATCAACTTCTCACGGTAGGTGTCAGCAAGGAAGGTCGAGGCCCCCCGCCGTTCGAAGAGCCACTGGAACCGCTCCGCCTCGCCCCGGGGCACCTGATCGAGGTTGCCGGAATTGAAGGCGAGCCACTCGAAGAACTGGCTCTCATGACAGGCCTGCATGCGCACCTTGACCTCGATGTACTCGTCCACGGCGACAGCCACGTCGCATTGGAAGGGCGTCGGCTTCCGGAACCGATCATAGGTGTAGCAGATGACCGGCATCCGTGCCATGATGGGCACATCCGGGCGGACGAGGGGCACCGTGAGCAGATACGACGCGTCCATGACCAACTGGCCGGCCGCCCGATGGTCCGCGTGGTAGTCGAACGGGCGCAGGCCGAGCAGAAGGTCCGGACGGAACTGGCGGATCATGCCTATCAACTCCTCGCGTATCTCAACGTCGGGCGTGAGCCTTGCGTCGTCGTGGTCGAGCACGACATAGTCCGCCCCGATTACGTCGCCCGCCCGGCGCGCCTCCGCCTTGCGTCTGCGGGCCAGGTCATCAGGCGCCATCTCATAGTGCCCCGCGTTTCCGTTGGTCACCGAAACGAGCATGGCCTGGCCGCCACGCTCAACATAACGGGCGGCGAGCCCGCCAACGCGTCCGTCTCCGTCATCCGGATGCGCACCGATGAACATGAGCTTCATTAACTCATCCTCCTCCTGTTGGGCCAACCTGCTTGCCGCACAAACGCGACGCCGCCGGACGGCGAGGCTAACGCGGCGAAGTATTGCTCCTGTCCAGTTGCTGATAGGTCAGTCTGGTCAAGCGTTGTTCCAATTGGGCGTGCTTGCGATCGGACATGCGTTGGCGTTCGAGTATGTCCCGCAGCAGGTCGTTGTGGGTCTTCCGGTCTCCGCCCAGGGCATGGAGTTTCGCCAGACGCAGCGTCACTTGCGCCCAGGAACTCGTGAAAGCGTAGGCACTGGCCTGCGGCCTCGTCAGGCGGAACCGCGTTTTCTCATGCAGCTTGATAGCGTCCTCGACCGCTCCGTGCCCGACCAACACACGCCCCGCACTGTCCAGCAGCGGAATGAACGTGCTCTGCCGACGGATGGCCTCCGGGATGCCTGCCGAATAGGCCTCAACTGCGGCATCGTACTCTCGCAGGCTTTCAAGGAGCCGCCCTTTGAGCAGGCGCAACCTGACCACTGCCTCGCTGTTTCTGCGCTCGAAGAGATCGGCCGCCTCGTCATAGAGCTCCAGCCTCCTCTGCAGGTGTGTGGCAGGAAGCGTCCCGCCCACCACTTCAAGCGCCTCGACCGCCAGGTTGGGATAGCTGCCGAGCCTCCGCATGAACTCCGGCAGAACCTCCATCACGTCCTTCGGAGAGAAAACACCGTCTTTAGCCAGCCGCGCAAAGGTGTGCCATTGCAGTTCGTCGTAGATGCAAGTGTTCAACGAGCCGTACATAGCCCTTCGGGCCTGCTCTCTCAGGCGGGGCGCGGCCAACGCTGCCGACCGGGCGCCTGTGACATCCGTTGAAGCCTGCTCGGAGTCGCGGGCCACTTGCGCCAGTATTGCCGCGACATCGCACCGTATCCGCGCGGCCCGCCGCTGTTCCGGCGGATAGCGCAGTGCCGCCAGGGCGAAGTCCAGTTCGTGTTCCGACACGCGGACCCCGGCATGCGGCTCGCGCACCGTGCCGGCCAGGGCGTCCTCATTTCCCAGACGGCCGGTATCGCGGTCCCACTGGGGCGTGCTGCCCTGACGAATGTAGCCAACCCACGCATGCTCCTCGCCACTGGGCGTCGAGCCTCCGATGTAGACGCTGGGCACGCCCGTCGCCTTGCCCACTTCGGATGCAAAAACGGCGGCGTCATGGCATACGCCACCGTTCTGCCGGATGTCTTGCAGCGTCCGGCTGGGTTGGTCCAACTCCAGCTTGTCGCCGTCCGTGTAAAAACGCGACTCGTATTGATACTGCCATATTCTCCTGTAGAGCCTTCCCATATTCGCGGTGCCTTCGTACTTGTCCAGGGCCCAGAGGCGCTCGAAGACAGGGCGCCGGGTGTCGATGATGTATTTGCTCACTTGGTGCGGCAGTGACGACAGGTCGAATTCCATGCGGTCCGCATTGCGCGTGAAGTAGCGGAACGAACCCAGCAATAACTCGCTGTCGGAGGGATAGGCGTCCCACACGACAGCAAAGGCAATCGCCAGTTGCGGGAACAGGATGACCATGTCCTCGGAGTCCGCCAGAAGCACACAGAGAATCTCGAATGCCCTGGCTGTGTCATCACTCGGCCGGAGGGCCAACAGGAACGCCTCATTGAACTGCCGATTCGCCAGCAGCCATTCCTTGAGTCGCCGTGCGGGGGCCGCATCCAATTGCTTGGAAATCTCCGGGAAATGGCGGCAGACGCTGTATCCGTAGTGCAGGGAAGCCAGCCTATCAAAGGAGGGCCCCCCAGGCGCGGCACATTCGGCCGCCATGGCTCTGGCGAAGTAGTCGGCCCCCTCTTCCCACCGCGATGCCAGAACGTAGTCTTTCCACGGATCGGCCTCGCGCCGTCCCTGCGGAACGGCTCGGCCCGCCCCTGCGCCGGCAAGCACGCAAGCAGCAAGAGCAACCAACCGCAGGACCGTGTTTGTCTGCTTCATCGTTGTGCCACCAGCACTGCACCGGCCAGCGTCTGCGAACGCGCCTAGAACTGCAACGTTAATCTACCACAGACCCACCGAGAGCGCGAAGAACGGCAGGCTGAAGGCTGTAGACTGGAGGCTGGAGGCACGTACCTACGGTCTCCGGTCTACAGTCTCCGGCCTGCCGTCTAGCGTTTGAGCGCCCTGGACGGACACACCGTGCGCGAAGAACGACTATGATGTCCTTACCATGGGAGCCCAGCAGGACACCTGGCTCCCCTCCGAAGCCTCGGCGAAGGAGGGTACGCCCTTCGAGGACGAGGACGAGGACGGGGCGCGGCTGGACGAGCGGCGCCTGCGTAAGTCCTTTGGCGCATTACGGACGTGTCGGAATGCGTGACAAGAACGGCCAAATCCGGCCAAAAACGGACACGAGGCCTGAACGCCAATTCGTAATTTTTATCCGCCGTACGGCGGACATAATTTATAATTGGCGTCACCTGTAGGCCTAATCCCCCGGGGTGGCTGCCAGCACGAGGCGCCCCCACCGAGTGGCATCGGCGGTGGGCGCCCACGAGTGAAGCTCCGTGAAAAGGTCGCCGTCGTTGTCCCAGGCCCCTATGTTGAAGTAGACCTCATCGCCCGGTTCCGCACCTTCTGCAAGGAGCACGTCCCAGGGCACAAAGCCCTCGCACGCCCAGCCCTGTCCATCGGGTCGGACCTCTGTGGCCACATGAACCCCCAGGGCCTCCAGCCCCATTGGTCGTTTCGGATCCCAGAATGCGCGCACCGCCCGTCCTCCGTCGGCGGGACCGAATGGAAAGATGACAACCACGGGGACCTTGCCAGGGTCGGTTGCAGTGTAACTCTCCGGCGCAGAAATGGCTCCCACGAACAGCGCATCACTGAGGATACGGCGCCCTCGGTAACTCGATATCGTCGTGTCGCTGGACTCCGCGAACAGATAGAGCCCCGCCGAGGTCGGCAGGATTCGGAACACCGGGCCGCGTTCCCCGGTTTCGTACGGACTGGCCTGCCAGATAGCCGTGGTCAGCAACGGAGCGGACCGCCATTCGGGTTCGTCGCTGCGCCCGTCCAGGGCGATAACGGGTCTGCTCAGCGGGACAGTCACTTCCCGCTGCAGCGGCACTCGCCGAGAAAGCACAATCGGCACCGTGCGCCCTTTGCCGTCCACGCAGGTGTACTGGATCTCCACCTCAGGCACGACCAGCTCAGCAGGAGAGACCGGCTCAGAATGAATCCCCAGGTATGCGAACCTGCTCGCCC
>SDBU01007114.1_pt1 | contig 12969 bp, 13 predicted proteins | sample 2277071 | NCBI WGS metagenome assembly SDBU01 (sample SAMN10397929, study PRJNA504765) | marine sediment metagenome | isolation source: marine sediment core GS08_GC12, 126 cmbsf | place: Arctic Ocean: Gakkel Ridge, Loki's castle | collected 2008 | reverse complement strand
CAAGAGCAGCAGCAAATTTGGTTGCTGAGTCCATTGTTCTTTATCAGCAGTCTCATGGCAATTACCGAGGCCAGTCCTCGATGGACTCTACAGCCTATCACTGGATGGGTCTGACATAAATTAGCCAGTTTCTTCCCGCTAAAAACCAATACCTTCGTCGTTTCTAAGGCTTTGGCCGTAGTTGAACTACGATAGGGCGCTAACATAGCTGACCAACCCACCACTTCAAAATTGGAGGCAGCCTGAATTTGCCGGTGGGTCATCGGGCCCACTTCCAGATAAAGCCCCACCAAACCCTCTTCAATCAGATATACGTTTTCCTGGGTTCTCCCCTGTTTAGCCAAGTTTTCGCCGACTTCATATACTTCAGTTTTGCCCATGTCCGCCAATAGTTTAAGCTGCTCATCGTCTAGTTCGCGAACAAAGGGGCACTTCTGCAGAACTTCCAGTTTAGTCATTCCCTAACCTCCTTTTAACTTCTAATTAAGCCAATCTCTATGCCTTATCTGCCGACACCGATTAGTTCCTTCTTCAAAGCTTCCAGTTTACCTCGGGTGCTGCCGTCGAGTAATTTATCACCGACCCTGGCCGTAAACCCACCGATTACAGCAGGGTCTACTTCAGATTTGAGCGATACTTTCTTAGCAAAGATAGCACCGAGGTGTTTGGCTAACATCTGCTTATCTTCATCATCAAGAGGGATTGCCGTAATAACCTCAGCCGATTCTATGCCACGGTAATTATCCACCAGTCGCTGATACTCATCAGCCAAATCACCGATGACACTCAACCTACCCTTAGTTAGCGCCCAGAGAATCAGATTCAAGGCTAGATGATTTATGCCCTTCAACTGCCGGGATAATAATTTCACTTTAGCATCAAGACGAACCCTAGGGCTCTCCAGCCAAGCCAAAATCTCAGTATCTCCAACCGTGCTGACAATTTTTCCCAGGTCTGACTGCCACTGGTCTAATTCATTCGCTTCCAGCGCCAGCTCAAACACTGCCTGAGCATAGCGCCGTACATAAACCTTTCCGGCCACGTTATCTCCTTAAATTTAGTCGATTAGCCTTTCTTCAGGGCAGTTGTTTCTTTCAGTACCTTATCGATAAGTTCACGATGGTCTTTCTTATCCAAGGATTTTTCAATAACTTTCTCTGCCGCCAGTATAGTCAAGTCAGCCACCTCTTTACGCACCTCAGCGATAGCCTCATCACGTTCTCTTCGAATTTCGGCACGGGCTCGAGAAATAAGGGTTTCCGCTTCCTGTCCGACCACTTGCCGTGCCTTTTGCTTAGTCTCCTCCCCAATTTGCACCGCCTGGGCGATTCTTTCCTGCCCTTCCCTACTTGCCTTTTGAAGCTGCTTCTTCACTTCTTCCTCAGCAAGAGCCGCCTGCTCCTTAATCGCGTCAGCCTGTTCCATGCTCTCCTTAATTCTCCGCGAGCGCTCGTCGAGCATTCTCATCACCGGTTTATAGGCTACCAGATACAAAAGGACGAGCAGGATGGCAACGTTAATAATTTGCGCTACTAATACCGGTAAGTTTATGCCCAAGTCGGCTAGACCCCCCATTTTCCCCCTCCATTTAATGCCTTAATCATTTTAATAAGCCTCATAGTTATCCGCACCCACGATATGAAAGCAGACTCCTTCCCGAAGGTTTAGATTGTTTCTAAATGGAAAGAACCGCTGCCACCACCAGCCCAGTGAGAATTAACGCCCCCAACACGGCGGCCGCAATGATAATACCAATTGAAATCGGGATACCATCCTGTCCCATAATTACCTCCCTTTAATACCCTATACAATCAACGCCAGGATAATGGCGATAATCAGGGCATAAATACCGATAGCTTCACAAAAGGCAGTAACCAGAATCATATTGGTCATTATCGGACCACTTGCTTCCGGGTTCCGGGCCAATCCCTGCAACGCAGAATAACCTATCAGCCCGATGCCCAGCGCCGGTCCCAGCAATCCCAGACCAGCCGTCAACCCTATTGCCAACATCTTCATTGCTACTGGATCCATTATTTACCTCCTTTGACTAATTGCCGTGCCCAAAAATATCTTATGTCAAGCCAACTCTTCTCCGTGATGAGCGGCCGCCAAAGTAAGAAAGACCAGAGTCAGTCCCCCAAAGATAAGCGCCTGAACAAAACCAACGAACAGCTCAAGCCCATAAAACGGAAGCGCAAACACCCAGGGAATCAGAAAAGCCGCCACCAGCAGTAATATTTCACCCGCCGTCATATTGCCGAAAAGACGAAAGGTAAAACTGATAATACGAACAAATTCACTCAAGGTCTCCAGAAAGCCGACAAAGAGATGAATAAACCCGGTGATTAGACCGCCAAGCCCGGCGCGAAGTCTGCCTCTAACTATCTGTCCGAGGCTGCTCAAAAATGGCCCAAAATTGAGGAACTTCCTCAGATAACGAATCCCAGATGACTTTAAGCCAAAGTACTCCACAAAGATAAATGAAACCAGCGCTAAAGCCAGAGGCATGTTGATATCAGTATTGGCACCCCTGAGCAAAGGCACCTGTCCACCCTCGGTGGTAGTAACCAGTATCGAGCCGAAGCCAGGGATGAGGCTCAGCCAGGCATTAAAGGCGACAAAGAGAAAGATGGTGGTCACTACCGGAAAGAACTTACGCCCATTTTCCTCACCGGCGACCTGCTGACAGAGGTTATAAAGCCAGCCAAGCAGAAATTCAAAGGCACTCTGCAGTCTACCAGGCACGACTTTCATCCGGCGAGTAATGACATAGGAAAAGCCCACCAGAACAATCATGGTCAGCCAGGCAGCAATAATACTATTGGTAATTGGAAAGCCAAAAACGTGGAAGACTACTTCCGCGGGAAGCTCAAAATGAGGCTGCGGCACACTGACCCAAGCGGGTAACCCGAGGTCACCGAAGATGCTTTTTCCCAAAGGGCCAGTAACAAAACCAGCCACCAGCAGCAGGACAACTACCAGCAGTATGACGATAATAACGAGACGTGACCGTGCCGGACGACGACGCCCTGGCATCAATCATTCTCCTTGTTCTGCTTTTTCATCAGGGGTAACAACATCTGGTAGACTCCGTAAAAAGCAACCGTGATTCCGAGAATCAAGCCAACTAACATCAAAATAGGTTCAGTATTAAACTTAGCATCAAGCCATAGGCCAGTCACCACACCTAGCAAAATAGCGCCTCCGATAAAAAACCCCACCCCCACCAACCTTAAGGCGACTACCCATCTGGCCATAACAGCCTCGACACTCCAACATTGAGCTTAATATTAAATCTTGCCATTTAAGGCCAAGCTGACCCTTCCGAGGACTGCTTAACAGTAAAAAACCCTAACGCCTTTAGTGCTAGGGCTCCTTCTCATTTCTGTACTAGAAAAATAACCATAACTAACCCATTAAGACTCCTCCTGACTAAAAAGCCGAGAGAAGTCCCCGTCAAACTCCTTTAAGAAATTGTGCATATCCAATAGAATATTTGCTTCAATGACATTATCCCCGGATTCATCCAGTTCAGCTCTGGTGAGATCCGTAATTGCCTCAGGCAAATCACCCTCTTTGACTATCGCCGCCACCAGGCTCTGAGTATGACAAGCAGAGCAGAGCACCCGCAAAAACCACAAGTCTTCCCGGTGACCAAGGACATCAATATTGTACACTTCGTATTGTTGTCCGCAAGATTCACATTTTACCGAAGTCATCAACTTTTTGAGCAGTCTCTCTTCCACTATTCCAGCCCTTAAGACCAGCAAGCTCAAACTTAAGACTTACGCTTATCAAAGTCGTCCAAATCAAGAGTATTAATGAAATCATAAAAAGCGGACATTTTCTTCATTTCTTCTTCACTAACCTTCTTGTCCTTGCTATCAAAATCTTCCGTCTCATCAAGGACCGGTTTTCCGGTCTCCTCATCTAATAGAATGCCCGCTTTATCCAGAACCGCCTCCTCGGCATAAATAGGTGCCTCCACCCTTACCGCCAGCGCCAGAGCATCACTGGGACGGGAGTCAATCTCAACCTGCTCTCCATCGACGCTGAGGACAATTTTGGCATAGAAGGTATCACTTTTCAGGTCACTGACAATAATCGAGACAATAGTAGCTCCTAAAGAATCAATAACTGAATTCAACAGATCATGAGTTAAGGGTCTGGGCACGTTAACACCCTGCAATTTCACGGCAATGGCATCCGCCTCGGCAGGACCAATCCAGATAGGGAGGTAACGTCTGGCCGTTTTTTCCTTCAGAATCACCACCCGCTGGTAGTTCATCAAACTAACCCGAATACTATCAATGGTCAACTCTATCATAGTTAAACCTCCCCAACTTCTCGGCCAGCACTCTAATTCTACGCTAGCTAACTATGGTTGTCAACCAGAAATGACGCTCATTGTTTCATGATTAGCTTCACCCCTTATCCCGTTCTCCGGTAACGGAATGAGCCGAGATTTTAAGAAGGGAATTATGGTATAATGTGTGTTGAGTGATCGCTAGAGTCTAAGAGATCAGAAACTTAGTGATTAGACAGTTTAACATCCGCCAGCTAAGTGAAGAAAGAGAAGAAAGTCTTTCCCCTTATGCCGTAAAAAGTAAGCTCTCACAGGGCAGACTGAGATACGAAGAACCTTGCCCAATACGAACCGCCTTCCAGCGTGACCGAGACCGTATTATACACAGCAAGGCTTTCCGCCGCCTCAAGCATAAGACACAGGTATTTATCGCTCCTCTGGGTGACCATTATGTAACCAGACTCACTCACACGCTAGAGGTTTCGCAAATCGCCCGCACCATTGCTCGAGCTCTAAACCTTAATGAAGACCTGACCGAGGCAATTACCTTGGGTCATGACTTGGGGCATACGCCTTTCGGCCACGTGGGTGAAGATGTTCTGAATGAACTTTATCAACCGGGATTCCGACACAACGAGCAAAGTCTGCGGGTAGTTGACCTTTTAGAAAATGATGGCCAGGGACTAAACCTAAACTGGGAAGTGAGAGATGGAATTTTAAACCATTCAAAGTCAAGAGGAGCTATCCTGGGTGAAGAGTGGGGTAAAGTAAATACCCTTGAGGGCAAGGTGTGCAAGATGGCTGATATCGTTGCTTACATCAACCACGACATCGGCGATGCCATCCGGGCGGGCATCATCGCGGAGGGTGATTTACCACTTTCGGCAATTAAATTACTGGGCATCTCACATTCACAACGGATTAACACCATGGTCGGTGATATTATCGACAACTCGTGGGCCGCCCGCGGTTATGATAAAATTAGTGTAGACAAACCGGCGATAAATATGAGTCCTCATATTTTAGAGGCAACCAATATACTCCGTGAGTTTCTTTTCGAACGGGTGTATAATGTGCAATCAGCACAGGAGGAGGCGGAAAGGGCGAAAAGCGTAATTTCTCTATTCTACCAACACTTCAAAGAACATGAAGACAAACTACCACCAGAATATCTCACCTATAGCGATGATACGGAACGGAGAGTCGTTGACTATATCGCCGGTATGACCGACCAGTACGCCCTCAGATTAGCGGAGGAACTGGAAAGCCGAGCTTAACAGGGGTTGATCTCAGATGAGCGTTATTGACGAGGTAAAACAAAAAACTGATATTGTCGAAGTTGTCAGCCAGTACGTCACTTTGAAAAAAGCGGGGCGTAACTTGGTCGGCCTGTGCCCTTTTCACAGTGAAAAAAATCCTTCCTTCTTTGTTTATCCTGAGCAGCAGAGCTGGCACTGTTTCGGCTGTAATACCGGTGGTGATGTTCTCTCTTTTGTTATGAAAAAGGAGAGCCTTGAATTTAGCGAGGCGCTGCGCCTGCTCGCCCAAAAGACAGGCGTAACCATCCCATCAAGACTGGAACGGGAAGAGGGGAAAGAAGAAAGGGAACGGCTATATAAGGCTAACGAGGCCGCCACCCAGTATTTCCACAATTTACTGCTTAACTCGCCGGACGGAGAAAAGGCACGAGGTTATGTTACCAGCCGAGGGTTCTCCACCAAAACTGCCGCTGATTTCCAGCTTGGCTATAGCCTGAATAGCTGGGACTCACTAAAACAATATCTGTTAGAAAAAGGCTATGCGGAAAGTGAACTGCTGGCCGCCGGATTAGTGGTAGAAGGCGAGAACGGCCGAATTTATGACCGATTTCGCAATAAGTTAATGTTCCCCATACTGGATATCAGAGGACGCGTGATTGGCTTTGGGGCAAGGGTGCTTGATGATTCACTGCCGAAATATATTAACTCACCACAGACACCAACCTTTGATAAGAGCGGCAATCTCTATGGCATAAATCTGGCGGCAGCCAGCATCAGGCAGCAAGATATGGTAGTGATTGTTGAGGGGTACATTGATGTTATCACCGCTCACCAGAATGATTTTAATAATGTCGTCGCTTCAATGGGTACCTCATTCACTGAAAGACAGGTCAGTTCACTCAAAAAACTAACCCGCAATATAGTCTTAGCTCTTGATGCCGACGCTGCCGGAGCGGAAGCCATGTTGCGGGGTGTAAGCTATGAGAACATTCTCGAGACTGAGGTAAGAGTAATGATACTACCTGAAGGTAAAGACCCAGATGATGTGATTAAAGATGATACGGAAACGTGGCAGAGGCTTTTAGCCGAGGCTGTGCCGATCATTGATTACACCTTCAATGTCGTTACCGCTAAACTTGACCTCACTACCGCCAGAGATAAGTCACTAGCCGTAAAGGAACTTTTACCAACCATTGCTGAGATGAAAGACACCGTACGCCAGGCTCATTATTTACAAAAATTAGCGCGCCTAGCCAACGTTAGTGTGCATATAATTGAAAGCGAAATAAGCAGGACAAGGACACGACCAGACAGGCGTACTAACCGAATTCCTAAACCGGAGATAGTTACGCAGACCTCTCGCCCACTTGTGTCCAACCCGCGCGAGGAATACTGCCTGGCTCTCTTATTGCAACACCCTGAGCTTAGAGACATCGAGGAAGACCTGCCCCCAGAATATTTTACCAATAGCGAAAACCGTGAAATCCTGATTAACTGGTACCAGACTAAAGACATATCAGCACTTAAAGAAAAATTAGACGTAGCCATTCACGAGCATCTTGATACTCTAGTAAACTGGGACTTACCCCCAAACCACATCGAACAAAAATTTGCTACGTGCAAACTTAGTCTAAAGAGAGAATACTTAAGAAATATGGAGGCAAGGAGAGCAGAGATACTGGCTTTTGAAGCCGAGTCAAAAGGCTCCGGCGCTGACCTGGCTAAGCTTAAAGAGGAAGGAATAGAAACCAGTGTTCAAATAGGGGAAATTGACACCAAAAGGCCAAAGGTAGTTAGAGGCTAGGAGGTAAGGGATGAGCCCAGAGAAAAATAAGGCCCAATTTATTCCTGGAGATGGAAACCACGAGGAACTAACTCCAGAGGAAGTGCCAAACAAACCCCCAGAAGAGTATGTTTCTTCTGATGAACTCCACAAGAAGCCAGCACATGAAATACTACCTGAGCCAGATGATCCATGGGCTGAAGAGCCTCTCACCGTTGAGAAACACGAGGCCACATTAAATCTAACATTAGGAACACCCGCCGAAGTACTACTAAATGAACAAGAGATAGCCGATGACCCCGTTCGTATTTACCTTCATGAGATTGGCAGGGTACATCTCCTTACTGCTGAGGATGAAAAGACCCTAGCCAAGAAGATGGAAAAAGGTAAACGCCTCAATGAGATAAAGCAAGAGTATTTACAGAAACACGGCAGAACCTCTTCGGCAATCGAAACCATCCTAGTGGTTCTTAGGGAGCTGGGACAAGGTTCGGCTAGTATCCAGCTTCTCCAAAAACAACTTGGCTTATCCGCAACCGCCAGTTTCTTAGAGATCATTTCCAAAGCTGAATTTCGCGAAAGCCTTAACGATATGCTAGATCAGCAGTTAATCTACAACATTGCTCTAGAGTCAGGTACTTCCATGCTGGAAACAGAGCGGAATCTAATTAGATTATCGCTAAATATTAAACTATTACCTGAAGAAGTTCTTGACACTATCGGAGATGATGTCTCGCTAACTGATATCGAAGAGCTGGTCACCAGTGATGCTTTCCTTAGTTCCATTCAAACCCGGGAAAGGCAACTTGAAACCCATCTGAAAAATATCGAACATGAGGCAAAAAAAGCCGAAAGATATCTCATTGAAGCTAATTTACGCCTGGTCGTCAGCGTCGCCAAAAAACACATTGGACGTGGTATGTCCCTCCTTGACCTCATTCAAGAGGGAAATATTGGCTTAATGAGAGCCGTGGAGAAATTTGACTATCGTAAGGGATATAAGTTCAGTACCTATGCTACCTGGTGGATTCGCCAAGCACTTACCCGAGCCATCGCTGACCAAGCCCGCACGATTCGCATTCCAGTTCATATGGTGGAGACGATTAATCGGCTACTGAAAACAAGCCGTCGCCTCGCCCAGGAATACGGACGGGAGCCTACCTCTATCGAAATCGCCAAGGAAATGGAGATAACATCCGATAAGGTCAGAGAAATCGTCAAAGTATCCCAACTGCCAATATCACTAGAATCTCCCATCGGCGAAGAGGAAGATAGTCCCCTGGGTAACACCATAGAGGACAGGAACGCCCTACCGCCAGTTGATGCCGCCTCCAAGCAACTTCTGAAGGAGCAAATCGAGGATGTGCTCGGCACTCTTACCCCACGTGAGCAACGGGTACTCCAACTCAGATTCGGTCTTGAGGATGGGCGCAGCCGGACACTGGAGGAAGTAGGCAAGGAGTTTAACGTCACCAGAGAGCGAATTCGCCAGATTGAGGCTAAGGCGCTGCGCAAACTGCGCCATCCAAGCCGGAGCCGAAAACTGAAGGATTACCTGGAATAAAAACTAGCGAAACATCCCCATCAGATTTCGGGGTAGTTTACCTTTCGCCCCCATCTTCATCAGCTTTTGCATCTGGTAAAACTGATTGAGTAGCTGATTAATGTCCTGTGGCTTCACCCCGCTACCCCGCGCGATACGGCGCCGTCGGCTGCCACCAATCATATTCGGATTATGCCTCTCCTCAGGGGTCATCGAGAGTATCATCGCCTCAACCTTCTTGAGCTGCTTCTCTTCCATTCCATCAGGTAGTTGCCTGGACAACTGCGAGACCCCGGGCAGCATCTCGACCAGTTGGGAGACCGGGCCCATCTTCTTAATCGCCCTTAGCTGTGATAAGAAATCCTCCAAATCGAAACTGGCTGTCTTTACTTTTTTCTGTAACTCCTTGGCCTGCTGTTGGTCAAAAGTTGCCTCCGCCTTCTCAATGAAAGTAAGGATATCACCCATCCCCAAGATGCGTGATGCCAGACGGTCCGGGTAGAAAGGCTCCAGAGCATCAACCTTCTCGCCAATGCCGATGAACTTAATCGGCACGCCGCTGACCCAACGAATGGAGAGAGCTGCTCCACCCCGAGCATCACCATCCATTTTGGTCAGGATAAGCCCGGTCAGACTTACTCTGGCATGAAACTCCTCCGCCATCCGCACCGCATCCTGCCCGGTCATGGCATCAACTACCAGTAATATTTCATCCGGGCTCAGTACCTTCTTTACCTCGGTTAATTCAGCCATCATCGCCTCATCGACATGGAGGCGACCAGCAGTATCAACGATAACCCAGGTGGCCGCCAGAGTCTCGGCTTCGGCCAGCGCATGAGCACAAATGTCCTTACTTGAGACATTAGGACTCTCTCGGTAAACCGGGATGTCAAGCTGTTTGCCTAAAGTAACCAGTTGCTCGATAGCCGCCGGACGGTGGTTATCCGCCGCCACCAGTAAAGGGCGCTGACCAGAATGCTTCAAATGAAGCGCCAGCTTGGCGGCAGTGGTCGTCTTACCACTACCCTGTAACCCGACCAGTATGACCACCGATGGTGGTGATGATGATACGCCAAGGCGACCTGGTTCAGCACCGAGAGTAGCAATCAGCTCTTCATTGACGATTTTGACTATCTGCTGACCCGGCGTTAAACTCTGCCGTACCTCGGCACCGAGCGCCCGTTCCCTGACCCTGGCGATAAAATCCTTGACCACCTTAAAATTGACGTCGGATTCCAGAAGGGCTAAACGTACCTGTCGCAGGCCCTCATCAATCTCCTTTTCACCGAGACGGCCCTTGCTGCCCAGCAGACGGAATACTTGGCTTAGTTTTTCACTGAGAATCTCAAACATCTACTGGTATTCCTTACTTTGTCTGTTGGATAAATTTATGACTCATTCAGCATCTGTCTGACTTTTTCAAGTTTTTGTGTTACGCTCGTATTGTTTAAAGGATATTTCTCGATTGTGTACACTTTAAGAGCTTCTTCGTAAGCCCAAGTTGCTTCATTTAAGTTCTCCTTTTTATATTCAATAAATGAAAAAAATAGCGAGCATCTCCTAGATTATTTTGAGTTTCTGCATATTCTTCGGGGCGTCTTTTGTAGCTCCTATATTTTAAAGCCTCTTTATATGCTTGTATTGCTTTTTCTAAGTTCTCCTTTTTGTTCTCCTCCGCTTCTTCTTTTATAGCTAGCTTATAGTAACAAATTCCAATGTTATTTTTAATATAACTGTAAATCTTTTTATCTGTTACTTCTCTTAGCAATTCATTATATATTTTCAGCGCATCTTCACTATAACACTTTTCCAAGTATCCTCTTGCTTCCGTTAACAAATTACTCTGAATAGACCAACGCTTCTCCTGCTCTATGTATTCGGTAATAGCATAAAAGAAAAACGCCCCCAAAAAAGCTCCAAGCAAGGTTATCGTTATACCTTTGAACCAAGAATTACCCACTATACTTTTTCTACGCACTCTCTAATTCCTCAAAAATAATGACAGCTGATCCGGTCTTGTAAACTCATTCTAAGTGGATGTAAGTGCAACCGTCAAGGTAGATAAATAATTGTCCGAGTATGTTAAAATAAATAACAAATGCAGCTGTTTGGAGCTTCAAAATGATTCCCCTCAAGCTAAAACTGCACAATTTTATGTGCTACCGGGATAATGTGCCCCAGTTAAACTTTGAAGGCATCCATACTGCTTGCCTCTCGGGTGATAATGGAAACGGCAAATCGGCACTGATTGATGCCATCACTTGGGCACTATGGGGCCAGGCCCGGGCAAAGAGCGATGATGACCTGATTCACACCGGTCAGGGAGAAATGGAAGTCGAGTTCGACTTCACCGTTGAGCAGCAACCATACCGCATTATCCGCAAACGCTCCAAACCCAAACGACCCGGCAGTGCCGGACAGTCCATTCTGGAATTCCAGATGCCAACCGGTGACGGATATAGGTCGATTAGCGGCAACAGTATTGCTCAGACGCAGCAAAAAATCACCCGTATTTTGCATATGGATTATGACACCTTCACCAACAGCGCCTTCCTGCGACAAGGCCACGCCGATGAGTTCACCACCAAACGACCAACCGAGCGTAAAGAGGTGCTGGCCAATATCCTCGGCCTTTCCCTCTATGATGAACTTGAAGACCAAGCCAAGGAGCTGGCGAAAGAGCAAGGAGATGAAAAGAATTTATTAGAAAGTACTATCGGGGAAATTGATAATGAATTAGCCCAAAAGCCGATTTATGCTGCTGAGCTGGAACAAGCCCAGCAAGTGCTTTCCCAGACAGAAAAGACGACCAAGGAAAAAGAAGCCAACCTAAATGAACTGCGACAGCAAAAGGAATCTCTGGAGAGAAAGAAAGCGCAACTAGACCAGCTAGAAGCCAGCTTTCGTGACCGACAAAACAGCCTGGAGATACTGGAGGCGCAGATAAACCAGCTCCGCTCTCGTCTTAAAGAGTATGAGGAGCTAATCGTCCAGCGTGCCTCGATAGAAGCAGGCTACCTGCGATTCACCGAAACCAAGAAACTCAATGACCAGCTTGAACAGAAATTCAGGCAATCAGTTAATATGGAGAGGCAAAAGTCTCTGCTTGAAAACAAAATAGGAGAAGCAAGACAGAACCTGAAGACAGAGCACACCGTGATGCAAAGCCGGATGGCGGAACTGGAAAACAAATCATCCAAACTGTCCCAGCTAAAAAGCCAGTTCCAGCAGCTTCAAGCACAACTGAGCAAGCTGGCAGAACCGGAAGAAACGCTGCGCCAGCAAAGACAAACCAGTCAAGACCTCCAGACCCAGGTTAACTACCTGGAGTCCAATCAAACCCAGCTTGAGCGCGAAATAAAGGAGTTAGCTGAAAAAATTGACCTTATCTCGACCCAGACCGGGGCTAAATGCCCGCTATGCGAGACAGAGCTAAGTGCGGAAGGCCTGGAACTCATTGAAGCAAAATACTCTACCGAGAGACAGAGCAAAGTTGATTCCCTAAAATCAAATCAGGTGGCGGTAGGTCAAAAGAAAACCGAGCTTGAGGCACTAAAAAATGAAGTATCCCAGCTAGAGATTCGGTTAAGTCAGGAGAAAGTCACTGCACAGAGCAAGGTTGGCATTCTGAGTAAAGAAATGGCGGAGTCTGAAGAAGCGAGCAAGCAATTAGCAGCAGAAAGAAGCCGATTAGCGGAAATTGAACAGCGGCTGATCCGAAAAGACTTCGCCGATAGTGAGCAGGAGGTGCTAAAGGAAATCGAGGTTGAACTAGCCAAGCTTGACTACAACGCGGCGCAACATGAACAGATGCGAAACCAGTTGTCCGGCCTGGAGCAATACGAGGCACCGAAACGAAGACTAGAAGAGGCCGATAGGCTCATCGAGCAGGAGAAGGAGGCAGCCTCGAGAGCCGAGGCCACTGCGCAGGAACTGCGCCACAGCCTAGAGATTGACCTCCAAAAAAGACAAGAACTGAGTGCAGAACTCACCTCACTCCCCCGGTTAGTCAGTGATATCGCCCAAGCGGAAACCGAATATCAGGCCCTTGATTTACAGCAAAAGCAGGCGCAGG
>SDBU01007113.1_pt1 | contig 12974 bp, 10 predicted proteins | sample 2277071 | NCBI WGS metagenome assembly SDBU01 (sample SAMN10397929, study PRJNA504765) | marine sediment metagenome | isolation source: marine sediment core GS08_GC12, 126 cmbsf | place: Arctic Ocean: Gakkel Ridge, Loki's castle | collected 2008 | reverse complement strand
CTCACCGAGATTCTTCAGGCTGCCTATCAAAGGCGGATTAAGGCGCTTTACATTATTGGTGAGAATCCTCTATTAAGCGAGCCTGATGCCCGGCATGCTAAGGAGGCACTGGAGGCACTGGACTTCCTGGTGGTTCAAGATATCTTCCTCACTGAGACTGCGCGCCTAGCTGACGTTGTCCTGCCTGCTACCACCTTTGCTGAGAAGGACGGAACCTTCACCAATACCGAGCGGCGAGTTCAGCGCATTCGTAAGGCGGTTGAGCCTGCTGGCACTTCATGCCCTGACTGGTGGATTACCGGCGAGATAGCGAGAAGACTGGGCGGCAATGGCTTCGATTTCAGTCACCCTGCCAAGATTATGGAGGAGATCGCCGCTCTCACCCCCAGCTATAGAGGCATATCTTACGAGCGCTTGGAGAGCGGGGGACTGCAATGGCCATGTCTTAGTCGAGAACATCCTGGGACGCCAATTCTTCACACCGAGCAGTTCCTCACCCCCAGCCGCAAGGGCCGATTTATGCCTCTGGAGTATAAGCCGTCTGCCGAAACTCCGGATGAGGAGTATCCCTTGATCCTCACTACCGAGCGCAGCCTTTATCACTACCATACTGGCACAATGACGCGAAGGGTGGGAGGTCTCAATATATTGAGACCCCGGGAGCTTGTAGAAATAAATTCAAGGGATGCTGCTGTTCTTGGAATTGCTGATGGTGAAATGGTACGAGTCGTCTCTCGTCGGGGGGAAGTGACGGCTAGAGCGAAGGTGACCGAGGAGTCGCCACCGGGTGTAGTCTCCATGACCTTCCATTTTGCCGAATGCCCCACTAACCTGCTCACCAATCCTGTCCTAGACCCAGTGTCAAAGATACCCGAGCTAAAAGTGTGTGCGGTGCGAATTGAGAAGTAAGAGGGGTTCATAACCTTGACCAAAAGGGTCCTTTATGGCATACTTTCATGAGTTTCACAAAACATATAATACGAGGAGGAAAACGCATGGAATACAAAGTCGAGAAAAAGAATGCGCCTGGATGGGGTGAGGTAGAGGTGCTGGGGGCAACCTTTGAGGAAGGCAAACCGGAGGGCGAGGACGCCGGAAAATGGAGACAGAAGCTGGAGGGTAGGGCGGAGAAACTCAGATATCTTGAGAATGGTGAGAGATATTGGTATGGTAAAGAATGGTTCGGCAGTGAGAAGAGGAAGAATCCAGCTTAAAGAGGAAGGAGGAAAATGGCATTTGAAATTCCAAAAACGGCGTATAGTGGCAAGATTAAAGAGATAACACTAGGCAAGGGAGATAAAGCAGTAACAGTTGGTGGGGAGACCTGTTATCCCTTCTACCTTTTTGAAGGCGAGATGCCAAACCTGCCTCGGATAGCCATGGAGATTTATGACACACCACCTCAGGAGTGGCCTGAAGCGGCTCTAGAGCCTTTTGCCGGCGTAACTGACGACCCGGTTGCCTGGGCAAAGAAATGTATTGACGATTACGGGGCGGAGATGATATGCCTGCAACTCCTTAGCACCGACCCCAACGGGCTTGACCGGGGTGCTGATGAAGCCGCCGAGGTGGCTAAGAAGGTGGCTGATGCTATTGACGTTCCCCTAATCGTTTGGGGAACAGCCAATCACGATAAGGATACCGAGGTCTTAAGAAGGGTATGTGAGGTCTGTCAGGGAAAGAGCCTGATAATCGGGCCGGTTGAGGAAGGAGACCATAAAAGGATTGGTGCCGCTGCCCTTGCCTATCACCATACTGTGGCGGCAGCAACACCGATAGATATCAACCTGGCTAAGCAGCTTAATATTCTGCTGGGTAATCTTGGTGTCCCTGACGATTCGCTCATAGTAGACCCGACCGTTAGTGGCATTGGCTATGGTATTGAGTATTGCTACTCGGTAATGGAGCGGGACAGGATGGCGGCATTAACCCAGCAGGACGGAAAGCTCCAGTTCCCTATCATCTGTAATATAGGCAAGGAGGTGTGGAAGACTAAAGAGGTAAAGATTGCAGAGGCGGAAGACCCCAAGCTTGGGGATGCCAAGAAAAGGGGTATTTTGATGGAAGCGATGTCCTCAATGTGTCTACTTCTGGCTGGGGGTGATGTGTTAATCATGAGACATCCCGAGGCAATAAAACTGGTACGAGAGATGATAGCTGAGCTGACAGCTCCCTAAACAGCAAAGATATAGGAGGAGATGGTAAGATGGCAGAAGCAGAAAGTAAGAGTTTTGACCAAGGCAGTATTGAACTGATAGAGAAAGCGGCTACTGATGGGGTTAATACTGCCTTTAACCGGGCAGAAACGATGAAGCCCTGCCCCATAGGCGTTGTCGGCAGTTGCTGCAAGAACTGCGGGATGGGGCCCTGCCGGGTACCCTTGCCTAAAGGTAAGGAGGAAACCCCGGAGGATAAGCTGAAAAGAAGAGGCATTTGCGGGGCAACGGCGGAGACCATCGCTGCCCGCAATTTCATCCGCATGATTGCCGGCGGGGCAGCGGCTCACTCTGACCACGGCCGGGGCGTAGCCGAGCTATTTATTGCCGCCGCCAAGGGAGAAGCCCCCGGCTACAAGATAAAAGACGAGCAAAAACTGCTGCAACTGGCTCTGGACTGGGACATTGAGATTGGAGACCGCAATAACAATGAGATAGCCGTTGATATTGGCGAAAAGGCTCTGGCTGAGTTCGGCCGGCAGGAGGGTGAACTGATAACCCTGAGAAAGGCACCGCTAAAGCGCCAGGAGCTCTGGCGGAAGCAAGGGGTGATGCCACGGGGCATAGATAGAGAAATTGTAGAAATAATGCACCGCACCCACATCGGAGTTGACCAGGACTTTAAAAACCTGCTGAAACAAGGGGTCAGGGCAGCCTTAGCCGACGGCTGGGGCGGCAGCATGATTGCTACCGAGCTCCAGGACATCCTGTTTGGTACCCCGGCACCGGTCTTGGGCACGGCAAACCTGGGAGTGCTCAGGGAAGACGAAGTAAACATCATCATTCACGGTCACGAGCCGCTGCTCTCCGAGATGATTGTCGCCGTTGCTCAGGAACCGGAGATGATAGAACTGGCCAAGTCCAAGGGAGCCAAAGGCATAAACCTGGCCGGCATGTGCTGCACGGCTAACGAGATACTGATGCGCCACGGAGTAGGCATAGCCGGGAATTTCCTGCAGCAGGAGTTGGCTATAGTCACCGGGGCTGTAGATGCCATGGTGGTGGATGTCCAGTGTATTTTCCAGTCCATAGCCACGGTAGCTGAGTGCTACCATACCAAGATTATCACTACCTCACCTAAAGCCAAGATACCCGGTGCTATCCACATTGAGTTTGACGAGCATGATGCCCTGAAATCAGCCAGGGCTATAGTCAAGACGGCTATTGAGAACTTCCCCAACCGGAAGGGGAATATTGGCATTCCTGACAATGAAACTGTTCAGATTGCCGGGTTCAGCCATGAAACGGTTAACTACCTGCTGGGCGGCATGTTCCGTGCCTCCTACCGGCCGCTGAATGACAATATCATTAACGGCCGAATCAGGGGAATAGCCGGAGTTGTCGGCTGTAATAATGCCCGGGTTAAACACAATGAGGGTCATATCGCTATGGTTAAGGAACTGATAAAGAACGATGTAATCGTGCTTACGACTGGCTGCAATGCCATCGCCTGTGCTGAAGCCGGACTCCTGGTTCCAGAGGCAGCCGCCAAATATGCCGGCAAAGGCCTGGCGGAAGTTTGTGAAACCGTGGGTATTCCCCCGGTACTGCACCTCGGCTCTTGCGTGGATAACAGCCGCATCCTCATAGCCGCCACCGCCGTGGTAAAAGATGGCGGATTGGGCGATGACATCAGTGACCTGCCTGTCGCCGGAGCCGCCCCGGAGTGGATGAGCGAGAAAGCCATCTCCATCGGCCAGTACTTTGTCGCCTCAGGAGTGTTCACTGTGTTCGGCGTGACCTGGCCCACCGAAGGCAGCAAAGAAGTCACCGACTACCTGTTCAAGGACATGGAGGAGATGTATGGCGGCATGTGGGCCTTTGAACCAGACCCGATTAAAGCCGCCCACCTGATGATTGAGCATATTGACAAGAAGCGCAAAGCCCTGGGTATTGACAAAGCCAGGGAGAGAGTGCTCTACGATATGGAGACAAGACGTCAGTTGGAAGCAGTCTAAGCTCTAGCTTCAAGGATAAGGAGGTTAAGATAAAAGATGTCTAAAATTATTGCATCAGCAGCGATTAGAGGCGCTCATAAGATTGTTGACCGGGCTGAGAAGAAGTGGCAGGAGGCAATGGATAAATGGGGAGCTAACGAACCCGTAGGCTTCCCCAATACCGCCTACTATCTACCGGTTATCTACGGGATTCTGGGCATGAAGGTAGAAAAGCTGGGTGACATTGAGCCGGTACTTAGAAAGTGCAAACTCATGCTCCCACCCCCGGTAAGGGAAGAACACCACCTCCCGTACCTGGGTCCAGTACTTGATGCCGGGATGGCAACCCTCTTCGCTGGGGAGATTATCGAAGCGATAAGGTATCTTGAGCAGCCTGACTTCTATCTTAGAGGCGAAGAAGTTTCCGATAGCAATATCTGGCTTGGTGCCGCCGATGATATTATCCTGAGAAAGAGGGGCATTGAATTTGTTGACGGCACGGCCCCTGGCTTTGCTGCCGTCCTTGGTGCTGCTCCCACCACTGAGATAGCCGCCAAAATCGCCCGGGAACTCCAGCAGAAGAACCTCTATGTCTTTATGTCGGCTGAGTATAACGGGAAGAGATTTGCCGAGCAGCTTGTGGAGGCAGGAGTGCAGATTGGATGGCCAACCCGCTTGGTCTCATTTGGTCCGGATGTAAGCGCCACCGTATTCGCCGCTGGCTTCGCCACCAGAGCCGCCCTTACCTTCGGTGGTATTGAGCCTGGTGAGTATAGAAAGGTTCTTATCTATAACAAGGACCGCGTCTTTGCCTTCGCCATGCCCCTGGGCTATGTTACCGATGAGTGGTATGCCAACGCCGCCGGGGCAATTAACTTTGGCTTCCCCGTTATTGCCGATACCCCGATACCCGAGATTTTACCTACTGGAATTTGTACCTACGAGCATGTCGTCTCCAATATTCCCCACGATAACATAGTAGCTAAGGCAATAGAGGTGAGGGGGCTGAAGGTTACCGTAGCTGAGGTACCGGTGCCGGTAGCCTATGGTCCTGCCTTTGAGGGCGAGCGGGTGCGAGGAGAAGACATCCATCTTGAGTGTGGCGGTGGCCGAACCGCGATGGTGGAATGGGTTACTACCAAGCGGATGGATGAGGTTGAGGATGGAAAGATTGAGGTGGTTGGTTCCGAACTAGCTGATATTTCCGCTGGTTCCCGTTTACCATTAGCCATAGCGGTTGAGGTCGCCGGAAGAGAGATGCAGGAAGACTACGAGCCCATCCTGGAGCGGCAAATCCACCACCTCATAAACTACGCTCAGGGGTTAATGCACATTGGGCAGAGGGATATTGCCTGGCTAAGAGTTGGCAAACAGGCTGTGGAGAAAGGCTTCAAGCTGTATCATATTGGTGCTCTCCTCCATGCCAAGCTGCATCAGGACTTTGGTCGCATATTTGATAAAATTCAGGTGAAGCTTTATACCGAGGAAGATAAAGTGAAAGAGGTAGTGGAAAAGGCAAGGGCGGTATACGGGCATCGTGATGCCAGAGTTGAAGGTATGACCGATGAAGCAGTTGACACATACTACTCCTGCACTCTGTGTCAGTCCTTTGCCCCCAGCCATGTCTGTGTTATTAGCCCGGAAAGAACTGGCCTCTGTGGTTCCTACAACTGGATGGACTGCAAAGCCTCTTACGAGATTAACCCCACCGGACCAAATCAACCGGTGGAAAAGGGGGAGACCATTGACGCCAAGTTCGGGCAGTGGAAAGGAGTAAATGAGTTTGTCTTTAAGGCTTCACGCGGGAAGATAGACCATTATAACTTCTACAGCATAGTCAATGACCCGATGACCACCTGTGGCTGCTGTGAGTGCATTGCTGCCGTCGTTCCCTTGTGTAACGGAGTGATAATCGTAAATCGAGAATTTACGGACATGACCCCGTGCGGTATGAAGTTCACTACATTGGCTGGCACTATTGGTGGCGGCTTGAGTTCCCCGGGCTTCGTTGGTCATGGCAAGTATAACATCTGCCAGAGGAAGTTCATCGTTGGTGATGGCGGCTTATTAAGAATAGTCTGGATGCCCAAGATGCTCAAGGAGGAGATTGCCGACCGGCTTAAGGCTAGGGCTGAGGAGCTTGGTGTACCTGGTCTACTGGATATGATTGCCGATGAGACGGTAGGCACGACTGAGGAAGAGATTCTACCCTTCCTGGAGGAGAAGGGGCATCCCGCTCTTACTATGGAGCCGATAATAGGCTAGGAAAGTAGTGACATAACTGCTGCCATAGCGATAACGGGCCATACGCCGCCGTTACCGCAGGTTTCATAATTGGCTGGGAAAGGAGAGTGTGAGAAATGGCACTTACCGGAATCGCGATATTCAAGTTGCTGCCCAAGACGAACTGTAAGGAGTGTGGGGACCCTACCTGTTTGGCTTTCGCCATGAAATTAGCTGCCGGTAAGGCAGAGCTGACCCTCTGCCCTTATATCTCCGAGGAGGCGAAGGAAAAACTGTCGGAAGCCGCGGCGCCTCCGATTAGACCAGTTACCATCGGAGTTGGTGACCGGGCATTGAAGGTTGGTGGCGAGACGGTTATGTTTCGCCATGAAAAGAGGTTTGAGAATCCCCCCGGCTTCGCTATCCTCATCAGCGATACTATGGATGATGCTGAGATTGGCAGCCGGCTGGATAGGTTCAAGCAGCTTGAGTATGAGAGGGTTGGGCTTACCCTTCGTCCGGAGCTAATAGCGGTAAAGAGTGAATCAGGAGATGCCAGCAAATTTGCCGGGGTAGTGAGTAAAGTAAAGCAGAATAGTGATGCTGGCAGTATTCTAATGAGCAGTAACCCAGATGTCTTGGCGGCTGGCTTGAAGGTGTGTGCTGACGGGAAGCCACTAATATATGCTGCCACCAAGGACAACCTTGAGCGTGTGGCTGATTTGGCTAAAGAGCACTCGTGCCCGGTAGCGGTAAAGGCGTCAGGCCTTGAGGAACTTAGCCAACTGACTGCCAAACTAATCGAAGCCGGGGTCAATGATATCGTTCTTGATTCCGGGTCAAGAACTGTTCGCCAGGCATTTGAAGACCAGGTAATCATCAGGAGCTCGGCACTGGCAAAGAAGTTTCGTCCTCTGGGCTTCCCGACCATTGCTTTCCCGTGTGAGATGACCACTGACCCGATGAAGGAGGCGGTAATTGCCTCCATGTTTGTGGCGAAATATGGTGGGGTTATCGTTCTCTCTGATTTTCAGGGGGAAAGCCTGTTTCCCTTGCTTGTGGAGCGGCTGAATATCTATACTGACCCCCAGCGACCACTGGCGACCACGGAGGGAATCTACGAGATTGGTGGTCCCGACGAAAACTCTCCGGTGCTCATTACCTCCAACTTTTCCCTCACCTACTTCATTGTCTCTGGCGAAATAGAGACGAGCAAGGTTCCCAGCTACCTTCTGGTCAAGGACACCGAAGGACTTTCCGTGATGACTGCCTGGGCAGCCGGGAAGTTTGTCGCTGACGCTATTGCCCCCTTCGTTAAGAAGAGCGGTATCGCAGACAAGGTTAAGCACCACAAGCTGGTAGTCCCGGGCTATGCGGCTGCCGAAAGTGGCGGTCGGGAAGAAGAGCTATCCGGCTGGGAGATTCTGGTTGGTCCCAGAGATGGGTCTCAAATCCCGGCCTACCTCAAGACTTGGAAACCTTAGGAGGAAGTGATGATCCTTATCGGGGAAAATATTAATATAATGTCCAAAACTATCGGTCCGGCTCTAAGGGAGAGAGACCCCAAGCCAATTCAAGAACTGGCTAAGGCGGAGACCGAGGCAGGGATAGATTACCTTGACATCAACATCGGTCCCGCCCGGAAGGCAGGGGACGAGTTAATGGAATGGGTAGTTAAGGTAGTGCAAGAGGTTACTGATAAGCCGCTATCCCTGGATACCACCAATCCGGTGGCTATGGAGGCTGGACTGAAGGTGCACAAAGGCAAGGCATTGATTAACTCTATCTCGCTGCAGCCTGACCGCCTGGAGGCAGGATTACCGCTGGTTACCAGATACAATGCGAACATGATTGGCTTGCTATGGGGTGTTGAGGGGATGCCCCGGGATGCTGCGGAAAGGGGTGTCCTGGTCGCTGACCTCATGTATAAAGCCAGTGAGGCGGGTATCCCCAATGAGGATATCTGGATAGACCCGATTCTTACCCCGGTGTCTGTGGAGATAAACCAGGTGCAAGCCTGTTTTGAGTTTATGAGCATGCTGGGAGATATTGCTCCCGACTTTAAATCTACCGTAGGTTTATCCAATATCTCTAATGGCACGCCCCAGGACCTCAGACCCTATCTTAACCGAACTTGTCTCATAATGCTTATGAAGTACGGGCTATATTCAGCGATAGTTGACGCCTTTGATTCCGAGTTAGTAAGCATCGCCAGGGGCGAGATGCCGGAGATTGTTGACCTGGTGCATAGGGTAATGGACGGTGAGAAACCCGACCTCGCCTCGCTTAGTCCGAAAGAGGTGGAATATGTGAAGACGGTCAGGGTGCTCACCGGGGAAAACCTCTACTCTCATTCCTGGCTTGAAATATAGTAATAGTCTCTTGGAGAAGGTGGGTTCAATGGTTAAGGAAATTCCATTAGTATGGCTGGCAGCATCCGCATGCACTGGCTGCAGCATTTCGTTGCTGAATTCAGCTAGCCCCAGAATCAAGAATATACTTATTGACCCAATAGTCCCCGGAGTGCACATAAATCTCAGATTCCATCAAACGATAATGGCTGGTGCCGGGGAACAGGCAATTAAGGTCTTGGAGGATACGGCTAAGGGAAAGAAGGGAAAGTATGTTCTGGCTGTTGATGGGGCTATCCCCACCGCTACCGATGCCGTATATTGCGCTATGGGGGAACGAGATGGTAAACCGGTTAGCATCCAAGACAGGTTTGTAGAGCTAGCCCGGGACGCCCTGGCTATTCTGGCGGTGGGCACCTGCGCTGCCTTTGGTGGCATCCCGGCGGCGGCTCCCAATCCCACTGGCTGTCAACCGTTAAAGAAGGTTCTTGAAGCCCAAGGTATTGATAAACCCCTGATAAATATCCCCGGCTGTCCACCCCACCCTGACTGGTTCGTGGGGACGGTAGCTAGCATCATCTTAAACGGTCTACCTAAGGCTGAAGACCTGGATGATAACCTTAGACCGCTAGCCTTCTATGGTAAACTAATTCACGAGAACTGCCCGCGCCGTGCCTATTTTGACGAGGGCAAATTCGCCAAGAAGTTTGGCGACGAGGGATGCTTATACGAACTGGGGTGCAAGGGGCCGATAACCTATGCTGACTGTCCGCTAAGGCGATGGAATAACGGAAACAAATGGGTTATCGGTGCTTGTGCGCCCTCTAATTGCTGCACACAACCTGAGTTCCCTGACCTGGTGGCACCCTTCTATGAAAAGCTGGTGGATGTTGAGCTGCCCACCATCGGTGCCTATTGGACGTCTGGCAAGGAGGCAAAATAGTGGGGAGAATAGTAATTGACCCGGTAACCAGAATTGAAGGTCATCTCAAGATTGAAGCCATAGTTGAGGAGGGGGAGGTTAAGGAGGCACGGAGCACAGGTAATCTATTTCGGGGTATTGAGCTCATCCTAAGGGGAAGAGACCCTCGTGATGCCCAGGTGATAACCCAGAGGATTTGCGGGGTTTGTCCCCAATCTCACGGCGTTGCCGCTACTTTGTGCCTGGATAGTGCCTTAGGCATTGCTGATAAGATACCGGATAATGCCCGAATTATGAGGAATCTTATCCAGGGGGCACACGTTGCCCAGGACCACATCCTCCACTTTTATCATCTGGCTGCCCTTGACTATGTGGACATAACCGGTGTCGCCAAATACGAAGGTAACGACTCTGACCTGAATTCAATAAAGGACTTCATATCCCGAGGTGAACTAGGTCCGTTCGTGCCTCGTTACGAGGGGGATTATCGCCTGCCTCCAGAAATCAACCAGCAGGCAGTAGCCCACTATGTTAAAGCCCTGGAAATCAGGCGCATCGGACATGAAATGGTCAGCATCTTTAGCGGTAAGATTCCACACAGCGTGGGGATTGTCCCCGGTGGAGTTACCAGTACCCCAACCGTTGATAGTATAATGTCCTTCCTGTGGAAACTACGGACATTGCAGGATTTCATCAATAATGTCTATATTCCTGATGTATTAGCTGTCGCTGGTGCCTACCCTGATTACTTTGAAATTGGAGTTGGTTGCCAGAATCTGCTCTCCTATGGAGCCTATGACCTGGATGGCAAAGATGCAGACTTAACGCGGAGACAGCGGCTGTTTAAGCAGGGAACTGTCTCGGCTGACCTTAAACCGAATGGACTGGATATTAGTAAGATTGCTGAGGATGTTGGGCACTCTTGGTATCAGGATTCGTCATCGGGGCGGCACCCCAATAATGGCGAGACCAAGCCCGATTATGGCAAACAGGGAGCCTATTCCTGGACAAAATCACCCCGCTATGACGGGAAGGTTTATGAAGTTGGTCCATTGGCCAGAGTCGCCGTCACCTATGCCTACGGCGACCCCACGATGAGAGAGTTAGTCGATTCCGCTCTGTCTCAGCTAAAGGCCCCGGCTTCAGTACTTTTCTCCGTATTGGGTCGCCACCTGGCCCGAGCCCTATCGGCCAAGTATATTGCTGACTCTCTGGTAAAGTGGCTTCTGGAGCTAAAGCCGGGAGAACCTACCTTTGTTGAGTATGCTATTCCCGAGGAAGGCAGGGGGGTGGGTATAACCGAGGCTGCTCGCGGCGCTCTGGGGCACTGGGTTGAAATAAAGGATAAGAAAATTGCCAACTACCAGTGTGTGGTGCCCACCACCTGGAACGTCTCACCCAGGGATGATAAGGGTAACCCGGGTCCCATAGAACAGGCTCTAATCGGCACAGAAGTCAAGGACGAAAGCAATCCCTTTGAACTTGTGCGGATTGTGCGTTCTTTTGACCCGTGTATTGCCTGTTCTGTTCACCTGATTACCCCTAAGGGTCGAGACTTGGGTCAGTTCCAGATAGTGTGAGGTTCAAGGAGTAAAGATGATTGTTTCAGCGCAAAAACCATGGGAGGAAATCCTAGGCTACTTAGATGGGGAGAATAGTATCTTTATTTTAGGTTGCGATGGCTGTGCTGAGGCTTCCGGCACTGGCGGACCGGTTCAGGTTGCCGAAATGCAGCAAAAGCTGGGGGAAGCTGGCAAGAAGGTTACGGGCACAATGGTTATTGATTTCTTGTGCCAGAAAGCTCTAGTCAAATCACGGTTAAGACCGAGGGTGGAACAGGTTGCCGCCGCCGATTCAATACTGGTGATGACCTGCGGTCTTGGTGTGCAGGCGGTGGCAGCGTCGGTGAATAAGGTCTGTCACCCGGCTTGTGACACCGTCAATATGGGTGGCAGCCGGGGGGAATGGAAGGGCGATGAGAGGTGCCTGGAATGTGGTGAATGCCTGCTGGAATACACCGGGGGCATATGTCCCCTCACTGCCTGCACCAAGTCATTAATCAATGGCGCTTGTGGTGGCGCCTCTCAGGGAAAATGTGAGCTTGACCCGGATAAGGACTGCGGCTGGGAATTAATCTATGAGAGGTTAAAGCGAACAAACCAGTTGGATAAATTAAGGAGATTTATTCCTCCCAAGAGTTGGGGTAAGATGATGCCCAACCCGAAGATGAGGTCTACCGCCCTTTGGGCACTGGAGAAAACCGGTTAGAGGAGAAGGGTGAAATGAGTCTGAAGTCACGCCTTGAGGCGGGGAAGTTTGTCATAACGGCTGAGGTCGGCCCACTGAAAGGGGCCGACGTTACTGAGATTGAGGAGATAGCTGAGCTCTTGCAGGGAAGGGTGGATGCGGCTAATGTTACTGACCAACAAAGCTCGGTAATGAGGCTGGGTTCACTGGCGACCTGCCATTTATTAAAGGATAAGGGGCTTGAGCCCGTATTGCAGATGACCTGTCGGGATAGAAACCGGTTGGCACTACAATCAGACCTGCTAAGCGCCCACGTCCTTGGGATTGAAAATGTCCTCGCCCTTACCGGTGATTTACCTTCCCTAGGTGACCAACCCCAGGCCAAGCCAGTTTACGATTTAGATTCGGTGCAGCTACTATGGGTTATCGGCCGTTTGAACGAGGGCTATGACATGGTGGGGAATGAGCTCCAGGGAAAGACGAATTTCTTCCCGGGGGCAGTGGTGACCCCTGGGGCAGATACTGAGGCTAAGCGTGAGCTGCAGCTGATTAAGATGGAGAAAAAGATTGCCGCCGGGGCTAGGTTTTTCCAGACCCAGGCTATTTATGACCCTGATGCCTTCGCTAAGTTTATGAAGCGAGTGGAGGGATTTAATATTCCAGTCCTGGCGGGAATAATACCCTTGAAGTCAGCAGGTATGGCTCGATTCATGAACAAGAACGTCGCCGGTGTCTTTGTGCCTGACGAGCTAATTGACAAGATGGCTAAGGCTGAAGACAGGACAGCCACTGGTATTGAGATTGCGGCTAACCTGATCAAGCAGCTAAAAGACGTCTGTCATGGGGTACACCTAATGGCGATTGGCTGGGAGAAGAAGGTGCCGGCAGTATTAGATGCTGCCGGACTGTGATAGCCATACGCCAAAAGCACTGGTTGACCTGATTACAGGATGGAAAATACTGTGCTATCATCGCCTAACGTGAAGGACTATGAGTATGGCTATGGGCTGGCTTATAAGCTTGCCTGTGAGCAGTTAGCCAGGATTGATGATATTGAACAACAGTGCCTCAGGAGTGG
>SDBU01007112.1_pt1 | contig 12975 bp, 7 predicted proteins | sample 2277071 | NCBI WGS metagenome assembly SDBU01 (sample SAMN10397929, study PRJNA504765) | marine sediment metagenome | isolation source: marine sediment core GS08_GC12, 126 cmbsf | place: Arctic Ocean: Gakkel Ridge, Loki's castle | collected 2008 | reverse complement strand
ATCCACTTTGGCATTACTCTCCGGGTCCGGCAGAACCTCCAACTCCCAGGTCTCACGTACCAGCCCCACTTCGCGACGTTTCTCAAGGGGCAATTTGTGTGGTGGCGGTTTACCTCGACCGTAACTAATGAAATTCTCCTCTCGGGTAAGATACTCCAGCTTTGAAATGGCCTCAGCGAGCAGAGGGTGGGTTTCATTTTCATGCTCCTCAGCCCAAAGTCGGGTGCTCCCCAGGCCCGCAACTCCTGTCGCCGCGAGCTGGAGAAAGTAACGCCGGGAAACGTCGGCATGTTCTCTTGCGATTCGTTCTATTTGGTTCATAACCGAAAACCGCTCCTCATTAAAAGCTCTTCAAATATCCCTTCTGCCCCTGTAACTTATCTGTTGCAGTAACAAAGGTCAACACAGCCGCATGAATTATAGTCTTATTGAGTATTATTCTCATCCTAATTTACGGAGCTTCGAATCGTTTCCACTTCTTCTTTCACTTTATCCAACAGTTTCTCCCAGTTCATGTAATGCGTGCGGGAAAATAGTTGCGGGCGATACTGGCTGGTAGCCACGCGAGCATAGGCTTGCCATTCCTTGACGGCATTGCTCAGATGGCGGACGGCACTTGCCTGATGCTCTTTGCGTCTTGGGTCGGCACGGAAAACTGCCAGTTCGGCTGCACCTCGTATCTTGTCGGCGTAGTAACAGCCTAAATAGGCCATAGATTCTATATCCGTCAACGTAGCGGCTAACTCTTTATTAGTGTCGGAATTTCTTCTCAAGGTCTTAACACCATTCAGGGCCTTTTCCGCCAGCCTATCCAGGTTGTCCGACACTTCCATGGGCGTAATCCCATCAGGCGCTTCTTCTTTGATGACGGATGACGCATATTCCTGAATCGAGAGGATTCCTGAGCCGCGCAGGGGAGGATGCTGGAAAAACTGTTCCACTGACAGGAAGCCTTGATTGTAGATGCAGCCTTCGGGGGAAAATTGAAAGTCGTTAACTCGGAAGAAGAAACGATTAACCTGGGGGACAATCTGCGATGCGGCCGCCCAGGTATCGTAAAGTAATGCAGATTCAGCCTGCGGGAAGCGATTCTTTAAACGTTTTTCAAAAAAGTCATTGGTTAGGAACAGGTCGTAAGCCAGCCGGCCCCAAAGCATAAAACGATACCAGTGCTTACTGATTTCCAGCTCACCTGATAGGTCGGTGTCCTTGCTGATGAATTCACGGCCCCAGACAAAACCGTCCGGTCCCATATAGAAGCCTGCTTCAAACCGCATCAAGTCACGAGGAACGTTTTGAAGGAATTCACGTACGTAATCGGCATCTCCCCAGCGAAACACGAAAAGATCATCGTTACGCAGGTTCAACCAGCATGGCACCTTGTGCCGCTCCAGATCCTCTCTGTATTCAATATCGAGATAAGGAGACGTGGTTGTCGAATAGAGGCGGGCACGGGCGTATTTATGCCCTGTGTTGAAAGGACCTTCGAAGTCCTTAAAAGCATCTACGATATTGCCGAGATTGGCCTGATGTTGACGGAAGATGAAGCGAAGCTCGCGCTTGGGATTTGCTCGCTTTGCATCCATAACACCTTGACCATAGGTGCGCCAGAGCCATTGCTCGATACCGCCGACGTTCTTAACACGTTGTCGATCTACATGCTCGCCGGCGGTGACCCCGATTCCGTCAACCTGGGGATAGGTCTTCAGGAACTCGCCGATGCAATAGCGCATGTATTCGATGGTCTTTTCATTGTCCGGCCTATCATTGATTCCGTGCTTTCCTTTTGCGCCAAAAGTAAAGATATTCCAGTGAAATATATAGACTTCAATTCCCCGGTCATCCGCGAGCTGGAACACTTTTTGCCAGAATGCAATCTTTTCATCCAGAGATATCTTTTTGACAACCTTGAAATTATCTCCATCGTACATATCCATCCCGTCCCACTGACGGTTGCTTATTGTTGTAACCTCATCCTTGAGGACACAGACGTCGTCGTAACCTATTTCCGGATACTTCGCCAGCTTCGTCCAGCCCGGATATGGATGTTTAGTCCAGAGCGTGAGCACGTTGTAGCGGTTCCGTGCCAGCGTATCGAGGAACTCTTGCCAGAAATCAAAATCCCACATAACAGCGATATTCTTCTGAGCGGCAGTACCTGTATCATCATAACTCGGCGAGCGGGCATCCAGCGGAATATTGAATTTCAGACCGCGGCGGAATATATAAGGCTTTCTTGCCTTTTCCTGCACCCCAAGGAGGTCCCCGCCCAGCGTAACCATCTCAGCCAGTTCCAGACCTCCATACATGGCACCTAATGAATCGCCCCCCACAATCCGGATTACATTGTCGCCTTCTTTGCGAATGCGGAACGCTTGGGGTCCCATACCGGTCCTGAAAATTTCAAAAACGATTTTCAGATCCGCTTGTGTACCTTCTACGGCGTAACCCGCATCGGCCAGGGCCCTTTTGATGTCTCCAACGGCAAAGGCAATCCTCGGATCATTTTCGTTGAAAATGATCGATACCTTCTGTTTGGCGTCGCAATTGCCCCTCGTAGTCAGAACAATAACGAATACGACGAGAAATAACAGTGCCATTTTCCTTTGCATAAAGCTGCCTCCTTACCTCACAGTGCTCTGTGTCACTTGTAGGCTTTAATTCTCTGTGTCAATACGTTTTCACCCGGCAGAAACTATGTAACCGGGGCCTCCCAAGTCAGCCGCGATACGTGGTTGTTTGATTAAAACCACAATAACCTTTATTACAGGAGGCTCTTACGAACAAGTATATTGAATTCGATATAGATAGCAAGAAAACAATAGCGCATGTCGTGCAAAATGTCTCGGCACGCAGTTCAAATGGGAAAATTCTCTTCGATTTTGTGTGAGGTTTCTGATCATAAACAAATCGATACTCTTTCGCGGCGAAAACCCTTTGGCTTACGAGTGCCGGAGGATGCAGGGCTGTATCGGTTGGTTCGACGGCCGGACGAGAATGGGTCTCGCAAACGCACAGTTTGTTGTGGTTCCCTGGGTTGTTTTAATAGCAGATACTATTCTCACACCGCCGTTCAGAAGTGACCCGAGAGTTCTCGTAAAGCGGGCTATTTGCGATTTTCTGTTCAGCGTCCCGAATAGCGGTAATTTGAGCAGCAAACCATCAATATATAATCTGACGTGTTCTGCTTTTAATGCCGCTAAGCCCAAACATACAATCCCAACTAAAATAAGTATGAAAACCCAACAAAATCCCTTTAAGAAATCCGTTGCGCTAACTAATAGTTTCGTTGGCAACGGTAGCTTCTGATTCACATTTACAAATAACATTAGTTCTTTTTTTGCTTCACGAACGAGCTTATGGCACCTATGAGTATCATAGCTAATCCTGAAATCATGCAAACTGTATCATGAGATTTGGGTAAACCAGGCTTAAGGTTAACGGGTTTTGAAAGTTGACTCATCACATCGGCAACTTGGCTCAACCAGATAGAATGGATAACATAAGGTACAATGATTAAGACTGTCCCACAAACAATAAGAGCTATCGCAACAGAAACTTTCATATTCGCGCTCCTATACAATTACTTTTCAATATTGGGAAAACGCGAGTGTTTTCGCCATACGGTAAAAAGATAGCTGGCTAATCCGCATATCACAAGTAAAAAAACACCCCTGACACTAATTTATTGTTACTTTTTTGTGTCTCCCTATAGAGTTCTCTTTCCATATTGCTATAAGTTGCTAAGTTGGGAACCTTCCGCTTGCCAGAGATTCCTGTCAAATTAGATATCTCTTGCTGGTTAGAATCTACTAACGTTTCTTGAGGAGACGCCATCATTGTTTTTGTCTGCATGGCTTGTTTATCAACAGCATCGGTGTTATGTTTGGCAGAAATATCACCTTGAGTAGATACAGAAGAATCCATTTCCGAGAGTGTTATGGAATCAGGCAAGTAAACCGCCATTTTAGGGGCGTCTATTCGCAGGCCAGTGTGCTCTGATTGGCTGGTGGGACTGGTCAGAAATTTTTTTTACATATATCCAACCACGTTTTTCACAGTCGTAAAAACCTCCGGAAACAACCTGTACTGTTGCTGTTGCAATAACCTAATGCAAGTTATAAAATATGAATAGAAAAGGAAGGAAAGTTCAGTAATGCAGCTTGATTAATCCGCCGCGGCGGATTAATTTTGAATCGGAAATTTCAGTTAAATCGGCAAACACCGTGGTGTGGCCTAATTGGAGCAAAACCGTCAACGTCAAGATTGTGCGGAGCATCGCAAGATTTCCTTTCTGAGTTTTATCGTGTTTCGTGGGCATGTTTGACATAAGATTGGTTCCTTTAACTGTCTGTGAATGAAATAGTCGAACCCGTTACAATCTTAATCATTGATTTGGAATAAACTCAATAAAATCAAGTCTGGCATGTTCGTTTTGATCGGCCTGGCCTACCAGGGTAATTTTATCACCTTTATTCACCTTGATATGTTCAAAGAGACGCCAGCGCCAGCAGTCTACGTCTTCATCCAGCGTAAAAGTTGCCCTTTCTTTGCCTGCGATTTGAAGTGTTACTTTACTCTGGCCGTCTTCTTCATCGAAGTACGTAATTCGGATGTCATAGATACCCGAGGGCTTGTCAAAGGTATAGGTAGCCTTGCCGGTTCCCTTGGTCTCCACTCCCCATTCTTCCACATATTCTTCCTTAAACCGTACATAATTATCGAGTCTCATCTCCTCTACCTCTTTTCCAAGGGTAGGAGTCAATCCATGAACGCCCGCCTCAATCAGGCCCTGCTTGAAGGCCCGCATGAGGGAAAAAGAGGCGCCGTCATAGTGCTTCAAGACCACACCATTCACTCTTGCAGGATGTTCTAAGGCAACCTTAATTCCCGCCTTAACGAGTTCCGGGGACGCATCCATTCGTGCTGCGATGCCTGATACATAATGCATATCCGGTCCCACGAATTCACGGTTTGTTGACAGCCATTTTTTACGTTTCTCGAAGGTTTCGTTTTCCCTGCCCAGTTGCTCCTGGTGATCCTGGTTGACCAGGGAGCCGAGGTAGGGCGCCACGGCTTTAATGTCCAGCCCGAAACTCATGGCATCTTCACCACTCCATGGAAAGACATCATTGAGGCGGAGGTGGCATTTGGGGTTTTCCTTCTTTATTTTTTCGGATATCTGGCGGTACAGTCTGGTGGTTGAGTTTCGCCTGAATGCCAACCATTTATCTCTTTCTGGCTGGGCGTTTTTGTTTTTCTTCAAGACGGGTATAGCGGCCTCCAGATCAAACCCTGTCCTTTTTGCTTCTGCAATACAGTGTTTGCAAAAACAGGTTCCGCCTTCGTCGATGTCCTTATCATTAAATAAATATTGACATGTCTGGATATAGTCAACGTCGTAGTTGGCTGCTATGTCCCCGAAAAGGGCGATTACATATTCACGGGCAACCGGATTGTTGGGGCAGAATCTGGCCCCGTTCCATGATTCGCCATTGATTTTCTTCTGCTGCCAATCCGGGTTTTTTCTGATAAGTCCCTTGGGTATTGGATAATGAGAGACCTCCGCCCCGACCCGTAAACCCCTTGCCCGGGCAGAATCCACCATCAGCTTAAGCCAGTCCGTATCCCTTATCCATTTATGATCCGACAAAAGCGGCTTGATTTTTCCATAGCGTTTCATATCGGGAAAAAATGTGACCCGGGAATCTTCGGCATTCCATACATCCCTCGCCGGATTATGCGGGAATTCAGGGGCCTGAAAAGGACGGTGCTCCTGATGCATGACCACAACCATGTAAAGGTTATTGACGCCGGCCATTGACTGCATGTTCTCCAGTATGGTCGTCATGCCCTCGTCCTTGATGGTCCAGGCTCGGATCTGGGTCCCGACTTCAAATTCTGAGGTGGAGTCGGGTTTCCAGGCCGGCTTCCATGCTGTTGCTTGGGCTTTTGCTTGAGCAACGAGCCCGCATACCAAAGCTAAGAGGATTAACAAGTAATGTTTCATTTCAGTCTCCCTTATGTTCTCATCTGTTCAAAGCGCACAGTTCCATTCTTGAGAGCCCGCTCGACGAGATCATGGGCGGTCTGCTCCAGATTAACGCGGGTGATGTTGGCCTGTTGCACCGTGTGAAGCCATTTCTTGGGCCCGCTGTTCCATTTGGTTACGATCTGCAGACTGACTTTCAGACTCAATGCGAAGTCTATTCGTCGGCGACCGTCCCAGAGGGCACGTTTGCAGATGGTTCTCCACCCTCTGGCTCCGAGGATTCTTCCTTGCCGGATGGAAGGGTAACAGGAATCGCACCAGCCGGGTCGAGGAATGTTAAAATTTCTTTGAGAAGACGTTCCCGCTGGTTTTGTTCCTGAATGTCCGCCAGGTAGAAACCGAGCACCACGGCTCTAAAAGACGTCCCGGTAGCGGGATGGGTGCGGTCAATCTTGACCCCTATCATGGCTCCTGAATCCGATAGAATGCACAACGGAGCGACACCCTCACCACCAAGGAGGATCTGAATAGATTGACCCTTGCGTTGGGTCTGGATTTCGAACACCGGCTCATTCTGGTCAGGGAGGTGGAACTTGTAAGACCTATCCCAACTCTGTGCGTATTGCAGTCCAAGAACGTCCTGATAGAAAGGGGCGTCCCAAGGCTGTCTGGTGGCTGCTGGGGTAGATAATAACAACCGCCCACCTCGGCTCAAGTAGTGGGACAGGGCACGAGTGTCGGGTCCCTGACGTACGGGCAGGGCTGGTCTGCGGCTGGACAGATAACTGTATGGGTCTCGGTTTCCTGACGGTGTGCCAGTGGTATTGTCGACTACAATGATCTTTGGCTTCCATTTCCCGACTAAACCGGTCCAATCATCTCCGTACGGACGTGGATCGGACACGACGGTGAACGGGTACCCCAATGCTTGCAATGGACCACTCCAAGGCGCCCCAGTGTCAAGTTCACGAACGGCCTTGCGAAACGCCTCCGGTGTCACGATTTTACCCAAACGTTCGCGCTCCTTCCGGGTTAAGTGTTGGATGCCCAACAGTCCGATCTCCTTAGGCGATTCCAGACTCTTAAGCGGGAATTTGGCGCACAGCTTGGCCCAGGGGGAATCCTGGGCGAAACGCAGGCGTTGATATTCTGGGTTAAATCCCAAGTAAGCTGGGAAATAAAGTGACAGGCCGTGACAGCGGCTGTTGCTGACCATATGGCCCTCAGCTACGACAACACTCTCAGGAGGGAAATCTGTAGTAATGAATAGATTCTGAAAATCTTTGGTTGTTCTTTTAGTCTTTTCGTCTTCAAGGCGATAATTGATTTCCGTCACCAAGACCTTCTTCTTGGTTTTGGGATCTATCAGTCTCGGCGGGAACCGAAGGTGCGCCACGTAGTTGCCGCGCTCATCGGGACCAACCAGAGGCGTTTTCGCGTGTCGCGCCTCATGAAGGTAGGGAGTCAGAGAACGCGGGGGTGTGAGCCAACCGTTGAAACCCCAGATGACATTGCCTTTGGATCGCCGCTTGATGACCACTTCGTTGACCAATTTATACCGATCCTGTGGATAACCGATGAATTCGATAACGGCTTCAACAGCCTTTTTGAGTTCCGCATCTTTTTTCTCATGTTTGGCAAGTTTAGAGAAGAAATCATGAATGTCCACCAGGCGGCCAAACCGGCGCACGTCGGTCATAACCTGTTCTGTGACGTCTCCTAACAATTTGGGGCGGGCCAACAGCAAATCCCCTACTTGGTTAACCGCTTGGCGCATTGCCTCCACCCGAGACAGACGCAGAGCGGATTTGGTTTCAAAAAAATTAGAATCATCGCCTTCGACTTGAGAACCTTTGGGTGCATAGGAGTGCACGTAGCTTTCTACCATGGCTTTGGCGAAGGATACCGGTGGCGCTGAGGGGTAAGTCACCAGCCATTTCAGGTAGTCATCGTATGGCATGCCATCGCCGGATTCAACCGCCTGGGAGGCTACGAGGAAATCCACAGTGTCCTTAAGTTCGTATCCCACCTCGAGCGTGGCCATCAAACAGGCATCGAAGTCTAGAACATCGACATGTTGGCCGTCGCCCAACTTACTGCAGATTTGCTCCAAGGCTGTACGTACCTCGAGTAGGTCCATACCGTGACGAGTGTTGTCGTCGTAGGAGACGCCTGACCACCCAGCCCCGTGGTTCCAGATGACAAGAGCATAGTGATCAGCTGGGTAATGCTCGATAGCCCAACATGCGAAATCCACCATGGACTCGGGACGTCCTGCATCGGTCTTGGGGCCTTTGAATTTCAAAACCGAGTGGATCCGAACATCGTCATCATCTTGCAGAACATAGTAGCGTGACACTCCAGGTTCGTTGTCCAAGCCGTAGTAGAAAACGCGGGGCCGCTCTGCCAAGGGATTGGCGAAATAAGCGTTGCTCACCGGCGGCGATTTGAGTTCCGAGTAATAGCGGGCCAGTTCCACGACCACATTGACCTCGCGGCTGGAGCCGACCTTTTCCATCTCATTCAAATCCTCGATGCCGAAGGGTTCAAGATTGTTCGCCGCATTCAGGAAGACCATGACCGTCCATTTCTTTTTCTTCTTAAAGTGGCTAGCCGTGCACAGTGTCTGCAGCGGACGTAGGAGGTGCTTGGGGATTTCCTTAACCAAGCGTAGCTCCTCGGGGCCTTGGAATCCCTTTTTTTGGGCATATTTCCCAATAGCTTCGGCTATTTCCTGCTCCACTGACGGCAGGGTAAGCAGTTCTTCCTCGGTGGCGCGATTCAGATCTACCTTCGGATACTCGGGCGAAGGAGGGACGGGGGAGAATTCAAAGGAAATGGGGCCGGAAGCAGGGTCAAACCACCAGGCGGGTATTTCTTCGGGTTTCTTTTCCTGCCACATGACCCGTGCCAGCTCCAAGACCGCATGCCCGGCCGTTCCCTGGATTCGCAGAGTGGATTCCGTGAGCCGGGCGGCAAGGTCCTTGGCGAAATCCTCGTCAGTAATGAGATTCTTGCGACGGGCATAGCGGAAATTCATCTTGACCGTACCCATCAACGATGCGTACGCTGCGGTGTCTGGATGCTTCTTGTCCCTGACAAACTCGAGCAGGTCCTCAACACCCTGAAATTTGTCTCTCCGCAGCTGGCTCAGCAACCGCTTTTCGCAGTTCTCCATCTTCTCCAGAAAATGATAATCGAGCTGGTTGAACGCCGATTCCTTTTCCAGAAGTCTCTTGATGGAGGCCGCCGAGCCTGGAGCCAACTCCTTCAGAACAGCCTCGCGCTTCTCCTTTTCCTCTTTCAAATAGTGTAGCAATAGACGCCGACGGAATACCTTGTCCAGGAGTTGTAACTCCTTTTTAATTTCCACTTGCTCCTTATCATTCGGGTCCACTGCTTTAGATGTTGCCTTTTTTTGTGGTGCCGGTTCTTCAGCCGCAAGTGTGCATAGATTTAGGGCCAGAGCCAGTAACCATGCAAGCGAGAAAACGTGACGCGCTATCATATGAATTAACCTCCTAATTTTTGGGATCATCGGTTGGCTGGAATCTCACATACAGGTTGATTAGTGACATTCCTAAACTTCACAATAGCTAATTGCGTTGAGTTTGTCAATAGAAAAGTCCTATAGCTATAGATTTTCTGCTGGAACAGTGAGCTGGGCCCGAAGGCCTCCAGCTTGGCGGAGAAACTGTCGACATGCGAACAAATAATTCAGGGATTATCTTTTCCAAGTTTTATGGAAATTGACGTTAAATCAGTATTAAAAAATGTTTATGACAACTGCCGAGAATCAGACAAGTGCCGGAAGAGCCTAAAATGAGCGAGTTTCGTGCGTGCGCACTGGGCATGATTGGCTGGTGGGACTGGTCAGAGATTTTTTTTTTGACAGATATCCAGGCATGTCTTTCACAGTCGTAAAAGCCTCCGGAAACAACCAGTACTGTTGCTGTTGCAATAACCTAATGCAAGTTATAAAATATGAATAGAAAAGGAAGGAAAGTTCAGTAATGCAGCTTGATTAATTTTTAATCGGAAATTTCAGTAAAATAAGTTATATTTATACGAATCGATTTTCAATATTATTCGAAAGGTACACAATGATGTCTGTGGCAGAAACAAAAAAAATCCTGGTCCTGCTCCTGGTGTGTTTTTGTTTGGTGTCGCCGCAATTCTTACACGCAGAGCCTGCTCAAAAGCAAAACGACCCCGATAAAATCGGGGATGGTGCCGTCATAAAGAGAGTGCTCGACTTGCGCCATGCAGTCTCGAAGGGGACGCCTTACGGCGGAAAAAACCTCCTTAAAGCCGATGCCTGGAAACCCTGGCAAAAAGGCTTCGAAAGACAAGGCAATATTTTCGTTTGCGATAACGACGCCGATGCCCAGGCCCAGCGAGGTATCTCTCAGACAGTAGTATTAAATCAAACCAAGCCCGAACCAATTGTGGCTGTAGCCTGGAGCAAAGCTGAAGGAGTAGCCGGTAATCGCAACAGTGATTACGCCCTTTATCTTGACCTGGTTTATTCCGATGGAAGCCAGTTGTGGGGTCAGACTGACTCTTATAATGTCGGCACAGGTGATTGGGAGAGGGCTAAAGTTACCGTATTTCCTGAAAAGCCAATCAAGTCGGTCTCTTTTCATATGCTTCTGCGGCGTCACCGAGGCAAGGCTTATTTCCGTGCCCCGGAACTACGCGTCATAAGACCGCCGGAGGGGGCCTGTCTATTCGACGGCGTGCCTGTATCACTGATGGGCAAAGCGACAGAAGGGTTTCAGGTTCGTGACGTAGCCGCCGGTTCCAACTTCGTTCAAATCGAAAAACGTGCCCTCGGACTCGAGCTTACATATCAAACAAAGAATACTGGCCAGGTTACGTTTTATGATGTTACCATTAGTGATAAAACCGGCAAAGATCGCGCTATAACTTTAATTTATGCCATCCCTGTTCCAGCCAAACGATGCTGCTGGTTACAGGATCCGCGTCGAAGTATGATGGTCGAGCCGGTTCGTGAATATGTCAATGTTAATAGATTTTCAGTGGGAGCCAACGGCCAACTCTCGCGGTATCCATTTGCGGCTGTGACTGCTGATAATCAGGGGTACGCCTTGGGTATCGACATGGCTCAGCCGGCCTTTTTTCGTGCGGGTTACAACTGCGGAACTGGTGAATTGTTTCTTGCCTATGACATTGGCCTTGCACCCGAAAAACCTACTGCCCACCTGAGATTCTGTCAGTTCAATTTCAATCCAAAATGGCAATTTCGTGCCGCTCTGGCCCGGTATTATGAAATCTTCGGCGATTACTTCCGCTGCCGTACAACTCAGCAGGGTCTCTGGATGCCTTTTGCCAAAATCAGCAACGTCAAGGGCTGGCAGGACTTCGGTTTCAAGTTCAAGGAAGGCAACAATGAAACCGCGTGGGACGATGAGCACAATATCATTACCTTCCGCTACACCGAGCCGATGACCTGGTGGATGCGTATGCCCAAAGAAATGCCCCGAACGCTAAAGGCTGCTTTGGGCCATGCCCGGTACCTCGCTGAGGAAAAGTCAGACTCTCGTGCCAAAGCATTTTTCACGAGCGGCTATCACGATGAAGCCGGGCAATTTTCTGCGAGACTGCTTAACAGACCCTGGTGTGACGGCGCGGTTTGGAGTATTAACTCGATGCCCGGTGTTCAGGGTGAAATCTCAGAGTTTAAAAACAAGTGGAACGCGAAACTTCGAGAAGACCTTTACGGAACAAAACGCAGGGCCGACCTTGATGGAGAGTATATCGATTCGAGCGAAGGCTATGTAACCGACGAACTGAACTTTCGCCGTGACCATTTCGCAACGGCTCAAACTCCTCTGACATTCTCACTTGAGGGCTGTAAGGTCGGAATCTTCCGGGGCCTGACGGCGTTTGAATATATTCGTGCTATTGCCGGCGATATTCATCGTATGGACAAGCTTATGATGGCCAACTCCACCCCCATCCGCTTATGCTGGCTGGCACCGGAAGTGGATGTAATGGGTACTGAAACTAACTGGAATCCCGGCCGAACATGGCGACCGATGTCCGACAGCGACCTGCTATATCGTCGGGCACTGTGCAAAGGCAAACCGTATTGCTTCCTGATGAATACACGTTTCGAAGATTTCTCCTATGAACTTGTTGAAAAATATATGAAGCGCTGTCTTGCTTATGGCATGTTTCCTGGTTTTTTCAGCCATAATGCTTCACAGGGCCATTATTTCACACGACCCGAACTCTATGAAAGGGATCGAAAGCTCTTCAAAAAGTATGTTCCACTGTGCAAGCTGGTGGCCGAAGCGGGCTGGGAACCGATTACCCTCGCTCGCTCGAGCCACGAGCGCGTCTATGTCGAGCGATTTGGGAGCCAATACCTCACGGTTTTCAACGATGGGAGCGAACGCTGTACTGTAACCATCACTATAGAAGGCAAAACACCGGTAGCGGGACGAGAGTTAGTAGATGGCCAAAAGCTCAACTGGCGTAACGGACAAACCACCCTTACACTTGCCGGCGAGGATGTTGCCGTTATTGAAATGAAGTGATTCATTTTTGGGAATCCGCCTACGGCGGACAAGATTGGGTTTGTTTTTTTGGCGAAGTTAAAGTAAATTACATCATTTTAAAGCATAGAGAACATTTGATTGGAAATCAAAATTCAAGATTATAATCTTACGTAGATTAACATTTCTGAGAAATGGAGTTTTTAAAATTGGGGGAAATTTGGGGTTTTTTAGTTTTTTTTTCTGACTTCGGGGGCGAATCCTTGTTATTGAGTCAAAAATGGGGGCTGGTGTGTTAACTTGCGTGGCATGGGCGATATGGGTAAGAAAAATGCGTCAAAAAACGCGTAAAAATTGGCATAAATTGGCATAAATTTCAATAAATTCGGAAAAATTCAGCTTTTTTGGCAAAAATTCATAAAAATTCACACTTTTTTCAAATTAACATTTTGTTAGTTT
>SDBU01007111.1_pt1 | contig 12978 bp, 9 predicted proteins | sample 2277071 | NCBI WGS metagenome assembly SDBU01 (sample SAMN10397929, study PRJNA504765) | marine sediment metagenome | isolation source: marine sediment core GS08_GC12, 126 cmbsf | place: Arctic Ocean: Gakkel Ridge, Loki's castle | collected 2008 | reverse complement strand
GGGGTCGTCAACGTGCGCCAGGTGATGCTCTAGAAGCGTCAAGGCAGAAAGCCGAAGGGGTTGCGCTGTACCTGATTCTTGCGCACTTCGAAGTGAAGATGTGGACCGGTAGAGTTGCCAGTAGTCCCTACCTCGGCGATGGCCTGCCCTTTGGCGACGGAGCCACCAACTTCCACGTAGTAGACTTGGACGTGCGCATACAGCGTCTGGAAGCCATTGCCGTGGTCTATGACCACCATCCGCCCGTAGCCGCCGTCGTCCCACCCAGCAGCCACCACATAGCCGGAGTCAGCCGCTATCACAGGTGCTCCCTCCCATGAGCCGATATCGATGGCGCGGTGGCGATCCCAGTAACCCTGGGTGATTTGTCCGGCCGCCGGCCAGCCGAAGGAACCGGTTCCGGTGGTGGCGTCTTCGGGGACGGGTCCGCTGTAAGCCACCACCTGACGGGGGACATAGGGTTTGACCCCGCCCGGCACAATCAGCCACTGTCCCACAGTGATCTGAGCCTTCTCGCTATCCAGATTGTTGAGGGGATACTCGATGATAGCCGATGGCTCCACTGAAAAGGCAGCCGCTATCTTCCCCACAGTATCGGCAGCACCCACCTGATGATACACGCCATCCACAGGGAGTACCAGGACTTCCTGTCCCACGCGCAGCAGATCAGGGTTGTCTTCCAGGCGCCCATTGGCCCACATAAGCGTCTCTCCGGCCATGCCAAACTGGGCCGCAATCCCCAAGATGGTGTCGCCTGGTTGCACCACGTACTTGATGATCTCCTCGCGAGGCCGCTCGGGGATAATTGTGTAGGGTACAGCTGCTCGTCTCAAGATGGTGCTGTCATTGGCAAGCGGAGCTGATGGCAGCAGTGAGGAATCGTCCTGGGGAATTGCGGCACTACCCGCCACTGGAGCCGCGTCATCCTGTTGCTGCAGGGACAGTGGTGTCAGGTACCGGTGTGACCGGGGCACCGGGTACAGTGAAGTGCTGCCGAGGACAATCACCAGCGTTATCAACAAGACAACGGCCAGGTGAGCGGCCGTTCGACTTCTGAGCATATCGTCAGACCAGCGTGCAGCAAACCACTGTCCTGCGTGGGCAGCAGCCCAATTCACTGTCTTTGGGACATCATGCCACGAGCCAGCCAACCACATGCCGTTCTCATCACCGGCGGCCGCTTGGCCAGGCCGTCCCCCTACCAGAGGCTTCTCCAATGCATCTCCTTGTAACAGCACTGAATAAGGAAACCGCCACACATAGTCATCAATAGGCTGTAACAGGCTCCGTAGGCGAAGGTTCAGATTACTTGTTGGTGCAGGGTGGCCAGGAATTCTTCGTTGTTGGCGGTCTTGGGCAGGCGCTCCAAGATCACCTCAAGCGCTTCCGAACCGCCACCCAATGCCTGGGACATACGCCGCAACGTCCACACCCGCGCCAGAGTTGTGTCACCCAGAAGCAACTCTTCACGCCGTGTGCCGGACCTTTCAATATCGAAGGCCGGGAAGATTCGACGTTCTGCCAGCTTCCGGGACAGGGCGAGCTCCATATTGCCAGTGCCCTTGAACTCCTCGTAGATCACATCGTCCATGCGGCTGCCGGTATCCACCATACAGGTGGCAATGATGGTCAAACTGCCTCCACCCTCAATGTTGCGCGCCGCGCCGAAGAACCGCTTCGGGGGATACAGAGCCGCTGGATCGATACCGCCAGATAGCGTTCGTCCGCTGGGAGGCACCACCAGGTTGTAGGCGCGAGTCAGGCGGGTGATGGAGTCCAGCAGAATCACAACGTCACGCCCGCCCTCCACCAAGCGCTTCGCGCGTTCCAGCCCCATTTCTGCGACCCGGGTGTGGTGTTGCACCGGGTCATCAAACGTGGAGCTGATCACCTCAGCGCTTACCGAGCGGTCCATGTCGGTCACCTCCTCCGGTCGCTCACCGATGAGCGCCACCATTAGATGGATCTCGCGGTAGTTGGAGGTGATACCGTTGGCGATTTGTTTGAGAACGGTGGTCTTGCCCGCTTTAGGCGGGGACACGATGAGCCCACGTTGACCACGTCCGATTGGGGCCAGGATGTCTATCAAGCGGGTAGTGAGGAGGCTGCGATTCGTCTCGAGCCTCATGATCTCCTCAGGAAAGATGGGCGTTAGCCGTTCGAAAACTGGTCGCTTCTTGGCCACTTCCGGATCGAGCCCGTTGACCGCCTCCACCCGCAGCAGTCCGAAGTACTTCTCGCTCTCCTTGGGCGGACGCACCTGCCCAATCACCATGTCGCCGGTTCTCAACCCAAAACGTCGAATCTGGGATTGCGAGACATAGACGTCGTCGGATCCGGGCAGAAGGTGATCGGAACGCAGGAACCCTATGCCGTCCTGAATGATATCAAGCACGCCGCCGCCAAAGATGAATCCTTGCTCTTCAGCATGAGCTTTGAGCAGCCTGAGGATGAGATCGTCCTTTTTTAGACGGCTGTAGCCTGAGACATCCTTCTCCCGAGCTATGTCTCTCAGTTCCTCAAGGGTCTTGGTTTCAAGTTCAACGATATTCACTAGTCACTCCTGTGTAGACACCCCTGTCCAGCCGGCAGTTGTTGGGATCAGGTATTGGGCAGAGGTCAGATTCCGCTATACATTGAGGATCGGTCAGGAAGAACTACAGAGGTTCAACCACGGTGAGGACTTCAGACCAAATGCTTGTCCGCAAGCGAACTGGGAAGGGCCCCCAAAATAACCGCACAACAATATTTCAGACGTCGAATCTCGAGTTTTGGGATAGATGCTGATGAATTCGACAGCAGAATACCAGGGCTGCCAGGCAGCTGGGGTAAGATTTCTGATATATTATAGCACCTTTTCGCATTGTCGTCAAACCAAGGATGTTCAAATACACAGCTTGTGCAAGTTGGAAAGTGAGCATTCTCGGATGCAGATGTGGTGGACAAGAGCGGATCCGCATCTGAGGATGCTCCGTTGCCCGGCCAGGAAGATCGGAACAGGTAGTTGCGCTGTGAAACACGGGATTTCGGGAGACACCGTCCCCCCCTCTGTGCACAGACATCGAGTGACATTGTGCCCATCTGCGCACGGTGTCACAGAAGACCCCGATACGAGGGATGGACGTAGGTCAGTCTGGACATGTGTATTGCAGAATGGCCGATATCAAGAAGAATTCGCGCCCGGGGTCTTCCTAGATTGCCTGCAGAGAACCGCTGTGGCTGTCAGTCTTGCCCCAAGTCAGAATGCCCCTTGCCAGGGCATAGGTTAGATTGCCGCGTCTTTCTTCTTGAACTGCGGATCGGTTATTATGACGAAATCGTCGCTGCCGTAGGGATTCAGCACGTACGCATCCGCTTCGCTATCATTCATCCAGCGTTCGCCATCACACAGGTAACGGAATTGAAAGGCACGTCCTGCTTCCAGGTCAACGGTCAAACCCCACTGGCCTTCCCGGTCACGCTGCATCGGATGTGAACTGGCGTTCCACTCGTTGAAATCGCCCACCAGACAGATCCTGTCAGCCCAGATACTCTCAGGCAGGGTGAATTGCACCCGGACTACCAGCCCTCTGTCGGTTTTGACCCAGATTTTGTCAATCACCGAGCACACTCCTGTCGGCGGCGTTCGACGGCCGGCGTGCCCGCATAGTGGCGGGAACTTCGTTACCGAAATCACTCCACTGAACCACACAGACACGGAGAACACTGAGGACCTAAGAGTTTCTCTGTGGACTCTGTGTCTCCGTGGTGCATTTCCCTCGCCAACTCTCAAGGGGAGACCATCTGCCGGTGGCAGTTATTGATATCCTCCGCTGGCAGTCGCCAGGCCTCGCTCAGACCGGATTCTTTCTTCATAACCACTGGCCCAGTAGGCAGCGATGGGATCAGTGGGCACCCCCATCTCCTCGCGAACCTGCGCCAACAGGGGCCGAACGTCTGTGCGGTAAACATCGGTTATGAGGCGATGTGCTTCCAGCACATTCCCTTTCGCCTGGACAGCAGCCAACCGATCCTGAGGAACCAGCAGGGACTTGGCATAGGCCTCCTGGCAGTTGAGCACAGAGTATATTATGGGGGCGATTTTGCCCTCGGTGTTGTGGCATTGGTCAAGCATGTAGGCCAGGTTCCGGGAAGTGGACCGGGCTGGCTCTTCGGCACCCTGAGCAGCGCTGGTCAACTCGTTGTAAATGAGGAACAGCTCGTAGGGATTGACACTGCCCACAATCAGGTCATCGTCAGCATACTTGCGGTTGTTGAAGTGAAAACCGCCCAGCCGCCCCTCGTCCAGCAGAAAAGCCACGATCTGTTCGATGTTGACGCCCTGGGCATGATGGCCCAGGTCTACCAGTACCTGAGCTCGCGGACCTAGCTTGAGGCACATGGCATAGGAAGTACCCCAATCGGGCAGATCGGTGCTGTAGAACGTAGGCTCGAAGAATTTGTACTCGATCAGCATCCGGCCATTGGGGGGCAGGTTCTCATAGACCGTTGGAAGCGTCTGCTCAAAACGCTGTTTGCGACCGCGCAAGCTGTCCTGACCAGCAAAGTTGGTGCCGTCGGCAAACCAGAGACTGAGAACGTCGCTCTTGACCTGCCTCATGATCTGGCAGCACACCAGAAGATGATCCAACGCTCGCCTGCGTATGGCGGGGTCCGGGTTGCCCAAGGATCCCAGGCGATACTCGTCATCCTGAAACACATTAGGATTGACCGCACCGACGCTGATACCTTGCGCCTCGGCATATTGGCACATTCCCTCATAATCGTCGTCTTCCGGGCGATCCCAGGGAATGTGAATGGCAACAGAAGGTGCGATACCGGTCATCTTGTGCACCATTGCTGCGTCATCCATCTTCTGGCGGGTAGTGGTGGCGGCACCAGGCCAGGAAAAAGCTTTGAATCGGGTACCACTGTTGGCATAACCCCAACTGGGCGTCTCGATGTGCTGCTGTTTCAACGCCTTCTTAACAGCAGTCACGTCAGTGCCCTGAGACTCCAGACTCTCCGCCAGGATTTCGTAAGCCGGGTGGTGGTTGCTCATAGGAATAGTCTCCTCGACGCTGATTTGGTTGTGCTCACCACAGCTCCGCCACGTCGAGACGCTGATGGGACGTGAACAATGCTGTTGGCAAGCGAGCGGCGGCACAGCGATACGCACTGAAGGTGAGCGGAAGCCGATTCCAGATTGGTTGGTGTGTGTTGGGCCCTGGTAGCACGGTGGACTTACCGCATTGTAGCACACGTTCTGTTTTCTGTCAACAAATTCTTGCATATTTACTTGGGGTGCGTTCAGAAGTGCAGGTGAAGATGCCAGAAGATGACAAGCCTCGACGAGTAGCGTATAATTGCCCGGAGCGGGGAAACACCCTCGATCGCGAACCCACAGCGGCCAATTCCTGCCCGACGCGATAGTCTCCCACTCTGGATACCCTGAACCAGCGATGGAGGTGTAACGTGAGAGAGGTCAATAGCATTCCGTTCGGTGAAGGGACGCTTTCATTTGGCTTACCTGATGGTATGACCGATCAGTAGCACCCAATCCCCAGCCAGCACAAACCGAAATGGATGACCTATGAGCAAGAACAGCCTTGAGAGATTGACCAGGCCGATTGAAGGGCAAAGGGTTTTCTCCGCAGAACTGCCCGACTACGACTTCCTGCGGCACTGTGTGCGTTGCGCTCGCTGCCTGCCGGCCTGCCCAACTTATCAAGAAACCCAGCTCGAGGTCCAGTCACCACGGGGCAGACTCTCGCTCATCAAAGCGGTGGAAGAGGGAACCCTGTCGTTTGATGCCAGCGTGGAAGAGCATCTCTACCATTGCCTCGACTGCCGAATGTGCAACACTGTCTGCCCGGCCTCTGTGCCCGTTGGTGAAAGCATCCTGGCGGCACGGGCCGCCTTCGGTGAGCGGCTGGGGAGGCCCTGGTGGCGCAAGCTGGCCTTCAGACACGTGCTCATCTCGGCTGACAGGCTCGGTTGGGCCTTATGGCCGGTGCGAATCTATCAGCGCCTCAATCTGCCGCGGGTGGTCAGGCCGCTGCTGCGCCTGTTGCCGGGGCGGCTCTCGCAGTTGCGGCAAATGGAAGCACTGCTGCCGACGCTGCCGCCCCGGCCGCTGCACCGGACGGTCGACGTCGTCATCCCGGCGAAAGGTGAGCCCCAATACCGGGTGGCGTTCTTCCTGGGATGTATGATGAGCCAGATCTTCGCCATCGACAGCCGCGCCAGCCTGGAGGTGCTGTCAAGGGCCGGCTGCGAGGCCGTCGTCCCCAAAGGTCAGGTCTGCTGCGGATCGCCGCAGGATGATCAGGGGGACCGCGAGCACGTACGCCGTCTTGCCCGGACGAACATCGCCCTGTTTGAGGAAATCGGAGAGGTTGACGCGATTGTCTCCGACTGTGCCGCCTGCAGCGGCGTACTCAAGGAATATGGCGAGCTGCTGCACGGTGACCCAGAGTTTGCCCCCCGCGCCCGCGCCTTCAGCGCCAAGGTGAAGGACATCTATGAATGGTATGACGAGATTCTGCCGCCCACAATAGGCACATGGGTGTTGCCTGTCAGCGACAGCGATTCTTCAGCGAATGGCTTCACCTGTGTTACCATTCACGACGCGTGTCATTTGGCCAATGCCCAGGGCGTGCGAAGCCCTCAGCGCAACCTGTTGAGGCGGATCAAATCGGTGAGCGTGAAGGAGATGGAGGAGCCAAGCGCCTGCTGTGGCAGCGCTGGCATCTACAACATCACCCATCCTGACATGGCAAATAGGCGGCTGGAACGTAAGCTGAAGAACATCAGCGCCACCGGTGCCTCTGTCGTCGTCACCAACGGGCCGGGTTGTTTGCTGCAACTGAAAGCCGGTGTGCAAGATCGCAAGATGAACGTCCAGATACGGCACATTTCCCAGCTGGTGAAAGATGCCATGGATGACGAATCACCTGCCCAAGGGGGATACTAGCAGGCCATGAAAGCTCGAATCATTAAGGAACTGAGAGACAGACTCGGCAAAGGCCGGGTGTTGGATTCACCGGTGGAACGAGTGGTGTACTCCTACGACGCGACCTGGGGAGAAGTGCTGCCGGATGTGGTGGTGCTGCCACTGTCAACCGAGGAAGTGTCGGCGACGCTCAAGATTGCGAACCGCGAACGTGTTCCCGTGGTTCCTCGGGGCGCGGCCAGTGGGCTGTCAGGCGGCGCAGTGCCGGTGGAAGGCGGAATTTGCCTCAGCCTGACCCGCATGAACAGGATTCTGGAGATCAATCCGGACGAGCTGATCGCGGTGGTCCAGCCGGGCGTGGTGAACATGGACCTGCAGAAGGCGGCGGCGACGTATGGTTTCTTCTTCCCGCCCGATCCGGCGTCGTGGGACATGGCAACCCTTGGTGGAAACGTGGCCGAGAATGCTGGTGGGCCGCGCTGTTTGAAGTATGGCGTTACCCGAGATTATGTGTTGGGCCTTGAGGTCGTGTTGGCGGATGGACAGGTTATGAGAACTGGCGGACGCACCATCAAGAACGTGGCCGGATATGACCTGACACGTCTGTTCGTCGGCTCGGAAGGTACCCTGGGTGTGGTGACGGAAATCACGGTAAAACTGTTGCCCAAGCCAGCTGCCCGGGCCACCGTCATGGGCATCTTTGATGAGATCGGGCAAGCCTGCGAGGCGGTCAACCGGGTGATTACCTCCGGCGTGTTGCCGCTGACCACCGAGCTCATGGATGGCGATTGCATTGAGGCGGTGCAAAGCCAGACAGACTATGGGCTGCCCACAGATGTGGATGCCATCCTGCTGATCGATGTGGAAGGGTGGCCCAGCGCTCTCACACAAGAAAGCGACGTGGTTGCCCGGGCCTGCCAGGCCGCCGGTGCTCGTGAGGTCCGCCGTGCCGGCGATGAGGAGGAAGCGGAACGCCTGTGGGCTGGTCGGCGGTCCATATCGGCAGCGCTGTCCAATCTGGGCGACAAGCTGGGTGAGGACATTGCCGTGCCCCGCAGCAAGATACCGGAGATGGTCAGGCGGATACGGGCCATCGGCAAGAAATATGATTTGCGCACCCCCATCTTCGGTCATATCGGCGATGGCAACCTGCACCCGTATCTCATCTGTGACAGAACCGACGCGGAGATGATGGAGAGAGTATGGCAGGCGGCTGGGGAGATTTTCACGACAGCGATCGAGCTGGGTGGCACCCTCACCGGCGAGCACGGCATCGGCCTGGCCAAACGCGACTACCTGAGCAAGGGGCTTGATCCACTTGCCAGGGAGCACATGCTGGCCATCAAACGCCTTTTCGATCCCAACAACATCCTGAATCCGGGCAAGGTGTTCGCGGAAACTAAAAGGGAACCCTGAGTATGCCCTGAAGAATCGGGTTACCGTTCAGCCGTTTCCTGAATAGAACCCAGATGATGCAGATACACGCCGATTCTCGCAGGCTCTTCTTGTCTATCTGCATAGAATCCGCGAAATCAGTGTTCTATTGCTTGGGAACTGAACGCTTACAGAATCGGTATCTTGGCCGCGTTCGTGAGCACCTCGACCCCTTCTTCGCGGACTACCACCGTGTCTTCGGTGCGCACGCCCCCCCAACCGGCCAGATAGATTCCAGGCTCTACCGTGACCACCGACTCGGCGGGCAGTGGATCAGAGTAGGCGACGCTCAACCTGGGATCCTCGTGAATGGCCAGCCCCACGCCGTGGCCCAACCCGTGGCCGAAATGTTCTCCATAGCCGGCCGCGGCAATGACCTGCCGCGCCATCCTGTCGCCCTCCAACCCGGTGATGCCTGCCTTGATTCCCGATTCCGCCGCCTGCTGGGCTTTGAGCACCAGGTTCCAAAGCTCCAGATATCGCTCATCTGAAGGCCGTCCCAGGCAGACTGTGCGGGTCACGTCCGAACAGTAGCCTTCCACCACGCACCCCAGGTCCAACACCACCGGCTCGCCCGCCTGGATCACCCGGTCGCCGGAGCGGGCGTGAGGCAGGGCCCCGTTAGGCCCGGAAGCCACGATCACCTCAAACGCAACCGCCGAGGCACCACGGCTCCGCATAGCGCTCTCCAGCTCCCAGGCAACCTGCTTCTCCGTCATCCCGGTACGTATCCACCCATAGATGTGGTCCAGTGCCTGGTCGGCCAACGCCACAGCCCGCTTGATGGCCTGCAGCTCACCCTCGTCTTTGGAGAGGCGTAATGTCTCTACCAGATTGGTGGTCTCGACCAGCGGCGTGTGCTCATCCAACACTGACTGCCAGCGGCGCCATTGGTCCACCGGCACCTGGGCCGCCTCGAATCCTATGGTCTGTCCCCCCAGTCCTAACTCGCGCAGCACATCGGGGATTTTGCCGTCGAAATCGGAGCTAACTTCAAACAACTCCCAGTCTGGGCACTCGACGCCGGCCTGCTCATAATACCGGAAGTCGGTGGCAATGGCTTGCCGATGGGCGGTGATGATCAACACCCCTGCCGAGCCGGTGAATCCTGACAGATAACGGCGGTTCTCAGGCGAGGTGATAAGCACACCGGCCACCCTTTTCTCGGCCATCAACTGGCGTAAGTGGCTCACTCTCATATAGCTGTTGCCTCCAGCCAGGAGAACGGCAGTCAGTGCTTGTTGGTTGCTCTCCATCAGTCGCAGAAACAGTGAGCACGAACCCAGCGGCAGGTATTCATCTGGTCAGAAACAGCACGCAGATCGCGCAGATTTTCGCCCCAGTGGTGAAACAGTTGCTGACCGCTGACGGCTGACTGCTAACCACTGTCCGCCGATGACTGCCCGCTCTCTGCCGGCCGCTGCCCGCTCACACCGTCACCCGCTTCAGGCAATTGGTCCAAAGCGACCTGTTCCCCGCATTGCGAGCATAACGCCCACTTCTTGTTGTTGACCACCAGCAGCCCCCCACAGGCCGGGCACGGTTGTGGCAATGGTCTTTTCCAGCTGACGAACTGGCAGGTGGGATAGTTGGAACAACCATAGAACAAACGCTTCTTGCGAGTACGTCGCTCCACCAGGTCACCGTCACACTGGGGACAGGCCACGCCGATCTTCTCCAGGTGGGGCTTGGTATTGCGGCAGGTGGGGTAGTTGGAACATGCGATGAACTTGCCAAACCGTCCCCACTTGATAATCATATCGTGGCCGCACAACTCGCACTTCTCGCCAGTTGGCTGGTCGGTCACCATCACCTTTTCCATCGTCTTTTCGGCTCTTGCCACAGCCTGCTCGAAGGGGGCATAGAACTCGCGCAGCACCGGCACCCATTCCCGATCGCCGCGAGCGATGAGATCCAGTTCCTGCTCCATGCGGGCGGTGAAGCCCACATCTATGATGTCCGGAAAATGCTCCACCAACAAGTCGTTGACGATGAATCCCAACTCTGTGGGATACAGGCGACGTTCCCTGCGCTCCACGTACCCTCGATCTTGGACGGTAGAGATAATGGGGGCGTAGGTGCTGGGCCGTCCGATACCGTACTCCTCCAGGGTGCGCACCAGGGTTGCCTCTGTGTAGCGCGGGGGCGGCTGGGTGAAATGCTGCTCGGGCATCAATTGTGCCAGGTCCACCACTTCACCCGCTTTCAAATCGGTGAGAATTTTGTTGTCCTCTTCCTCCGGCGGTGCGTCCTCGTCACGGCTTTCCTCATAGACAGCCACAAAGCCAGGGTATCTCACCCGGCTGCCGCTGGCCCGAAACATGTACTTGGGTGGCTTTCCCAGACTGGCCAACGTGGCAACCGGCAAGAAAGTACCTTCGGGTAACTGCCATTTGCTGTCGGCAATCACGTCCACCGACACAGTGTCGTAGATGGCTGGTGCCATCTGGCTGGCGACGAAGCGCTTCCAGATGAGGGTGTAGAGGCGCTGCTGATCACTGCTCAGGAATGACCGCACCGCCTTCGGTTCACGAAGAACACTGGTGGGGCGGATGGCTTCGTGCGCTTCTTGCGCCCGCTTGGCCCTGGTCTTGTAGCGGGGTGGCGAAGGCGGCAGAGACTCCTCACCATACCGCTGGGCGATGAATCTGCGAGCCTCGGCCTGAGCTGCCTCCGCCACGTTGGTGCTGTCAGTGCGCATATAGGTGATCAGGCCGGCGGTGCCCTGTCCGTCCAGATCGATGCCCTCGTAGAGCTGCTGGGCGATGCGCATAGTTTTCCGAGCGGTGAACCCCAGCCGCCGTGACGCTTCCTGCTGCAACGTGCTGGTAATGAATGGAGCTGCCGGTTTGCGCTTTCGTTCTCCTCTCCGCACGTTGGACACGACGTAGGATGATCGCTCCAGCTCCTCAACGATGGCGTGGGTATCCTCTTCATTCTTCAGATCGACCGATTCGCCGTGTCTCTTGACCAATTTGGCCACGAACGTGGGCCGGTCAGGGATACGCCTGGCCAGCTGTGCCTCAATTGACCAATATTCTTCGGGTACAAACGCCTCGATCTCCCGCTCTCGCTCCACAATCAGACGCAGGGCGACGCTCTGCACCCGTCCGGCTGAAGTGCCACTGCGCACATTGGCCCAGAGCAGTGGGCTGATCTTGTAGCCCACCAGCCGGTCAAGAATGCGCCGTGCCTGCTGGGCATTTACCCGATTGGTGTCTATGCGCTGCGGGTGGGAAAAGGCGTCAGCGACGGCCTCTTGCGTGATTTCGTGAAACACCACGCGGTGGGCCTGTTCTTCTTCAATTCCGGTGGCTTCCATTAAGTGCCAGGCGATAGCTTCCCCCTCCCGATCGGGGTCGGTGGCCAAGTAGACCTCCGAGGCCTGTTTCACAGCTGCCTTCAGCTCGTTGACGACTTCTCGCTTCTCTTTGGGCACCCGGTACTTGGGTGCGAAATCGTGCTCCACATCCACGGAGAGTTGCGAGCGCAACAAGTCGCGCACGTGCCCTACGGACGCCTTGACGACATAGTTTCGACCCAAGAATCTCCCAATCGTGCGTGCCTTGGCCGGCGATTCAACGATGACCAGCCTCTTGTTGCCCCCGGCCGCCCGGCTCGATTGCGATTGCTTGCGCCCCAATTTCTTCTTGCTGGCGGAACGCGCCTTCCGGATTTCTGGCTTAGGCACTCCCTCGTGGGCCGGTGTGGCTCCCATCCTGAAGATGGTCGTGCCGCATGTCGGACAGGTACCCCGCGTGCCCGGTGTTCCTGTTGTCGTGTAGACCGGCTGCGGGTCTTGTATCGCCTGCTTCTGCCGGCATTTCATGCAGTAACCGCTCAACGCTTCCTCTACCATTGTCGCTCTGCTCCGTACTCACAAGTATTCGGTCTTGCCATCTGCTTCCAACTGCTCCACAATCGTCTTCACGTCCTGAGCCCGGTCGCGGGCACAGATCAGAATCGCGTCCCCGGTGTCGATGATGATGATGTCTCTCAGGCCGATGGTAGCTATGATCTTCTTGCCACCCCGGATAAGCGATGCGCTGGTGTCTATCCCGATGTGGTCAGCGCCAACCACCACGTTGGCTCCTTCATTAGGGGCGTGCAGGTCATATACCGCCTCCCAGTCACCGATGTCAACCCATCCAATATCCACTGGAATCACCATCACGTCGTTCGCATGCTCCATGATGCCGTAGTCTATCGTTTCCTTTCGCACGGATGGCCATATCTCAGCCAGCGCTTCCGCGTAGCCAGCCGTGCCCAGCGCCGACGCGATGGTCTGCAACTGAGAATGGAAAGCTGGCATTTGTTCTGAGAATTCAGCCATCAGCCGCCCGACCTGCCAGATGAACATACCACTGTTCCAGCTGTACAGCTCACTGGCCACGAACTGGATGGCTCGCTCAACGTTTGGCTTCTCGACAAAGGCATCTACCTTATACACATCAAACCCGCTGGCTTCTGCCACGCGTTCCCGGCGGCGGATGTACCCGAAGCCAGTAGCAGGATAGCCTGGCTGGATGCCCAGGGTGACGATGTGTCCCTGACGGGCCACCTCGTTGGCCGCCAGCAGGGCGCGCCGGAACCTGTCTACCTCCCGAATA
>SDBU01007110.1_pt1 | contig 12978 bp, 27 predicted proteins | sample 2277071 | NCBI WGS metagenome assembly SDBU01 (sample SAMN10397929, study PRJNA504765) | marine sediment metagenome | isolation source: marine sediment core GS08_GC12, 126 cmbsf | place: Arctic Ocean: Gakkel Ridge, Loki's castle | collected 2008 | reverse complement strand
ATTCTGGAAACACTCGGTCGCTGCGGCTGTGATGAGCAGGTATCTGGCCGATCAAACCAAACTTGACTCCCCGGATGATTGTTTTGTTGCGGGTCTTTTGCATGATATCGGCAAGTTAGTTCTCTCACAGTATTTTACCGACCTTTTTAAACAGGTATGGAAATCGATGAACCACGATGGCTTGTCTTTTTATGAAACAGAGAAAAAAATACTGCCTGCCACCCATGCCCAAATCGGAAGTCATCTGGCGGAGAAATGGCAGTTTCCGGTTAGCCTGACTGACTCCATCGCCTATCACCATAGTGTTAAAAAAAGCGCCTCTAATTTCAATCAATTGATGATCGTACATGTAGCAAACAGCATCATTAATAACTGCACGCTTGACCCGGAAAGTACCCCCGATTTTTCCAAAATTGATTTAGAGGCAAAAAAGACTATGGCCGGGCAATTACAAACTACTTCCGAGTGGTTTCCGGAAGTGGCAGCCGAAATCGAATCGGCCTGCGAATTTTTCCTTCAAGAAGAGTGAGCGGGAAATGGCCTTTTATACGCGGAGGGATGGGCATGGAGATAATTAACACAGATAATGCCAGGGAAGGTATGGTAATTACTGAGGACGTCCTTAATGAGAAAGGCAATGTCCTCATCAAAAAGGGCGTTGCGTTAACCGAATATTTAATCGGGAAGTTAAAATCGCTGGGGATTTCAGGGGTGTGTGTAGAGAATGCCGGAGAAGATGATCGTTCCGAGGAAGATGACAGAGGGGAGGATCTTCCCCCGGACGTTTCAGAAAAACTAATAGCATTAGAATACAAATTTTCTGCTGTAAGAAATAATCCGATTATGGAAGAGCTATTGGCCGCAACAAAGGAATACATAACGGAAAAAGGCAGCAGTGATGACACGGATTAAATTCGAAAAAAGGTTTGCAAGAGTTGATAATCTTCCCACGCTGTCAATCGTATCCAATAATATCATCCAAATAACACAGAATCCCAAATCTTCCGCCCTGGAAGTGGGAAGGGCTATCTCTCAGGATCAGGCCCTTGTTTCAAGGATTTTAAGGATGGCCAACTCAACATTTTACGGATTTCCAAGCAAAATAACCACCATTGCCCATGCCGTAGTTATACTTGGCTTTGCAAACATTAGAAATTTAGTTCTTACTGCATCCGTATTGGATATGTTTGCATCAAAAGGAGAGAATGGATATTTTGATCGAGAAGAATTCTGGAAACACTCGCTTGCCTGTGGCGTTACCTCAAAACTTATTGCAAAGAGATTGGGGGTAAAGAACCTCGAAGAAGCTTTCCTCTGGGGCCTACTTCATGATTTGGGGAAACTGGTTCTAGACACACATTTTAGTGAGGAGTTCGCGGAGGTAGTTCGGCTGGTACGAAAAAAAGAAATTCTTATTAAAGATGCAGAGCAAGAGGTCCTGGGTCTTGACCATACCGAAGTAGGAGGAATTGTGGCTGATAAATGGAATCTACCTTCGGCGCTGATAAAGGCCATCAGATTCCACCATGATCCCACGCGGGCTCACGAATCTATGAGAGTGGCTGCCACCGTCCATTTGGCGGATGTATTTTGTCGGGCCTTAGATATGGGCAATGGCGGGGACGGCAAAATCCCCTGCATAAATGAAGAACCGTGGAAGCTCCTGAATTTTAATAAGCTGACAATAAAAAAAGTGTTTTTTGAAATGATGAAAGAACTAGAAGCAAATCAAACAAAAGAAATAAACATATATAAAAGAGCACATAAGAGGAAGCCAGCCATTAGGCCAAAATTACAATCAAGATTGAATGGTATAGATAAGTCAATGAGGAAGACATCCTTATGACAAAAGAAAAAGAGTTAATACCGCATGATAATTTAATTTTTGTTGATTGCGAGGCAAGTGGACCCTGCATTGGTAAAGGCGATTTAACGGAGTTTGGTGCTGTTGCATATCCCTCAATGGAAACTTTTTATGGTGATTTAAGAGGAAAAACTAAATCTGAAAAATATAATATTTTTGCAAATTTTGATACTTGGCTAAAAGAACGCTGTAAAGAATATCGGCCTCTTTTTGTAAGTGATAATCCTGCATTTGATTGGCAATGGATGAATTATTGGTTTTGGCATTTGCTTGAGGGAAATCCATTTGGTTGGTCAGCTCGTAGAATAGGAGATTATTATGCTGGGTTGTGTGGAAACTTCCTACAGAAACAACATTGGAAGAAATTGAGAATAACGAAGCATACTCATCATCCAGTAGATGATGCGATGGGCAATGCTGAAGCTTTTAAAAGAGTTGAAAATGGAGAGAGATAAGATTAAGAAACGTAATAAATAACCAGTAGGCAGATAGTAGATAGGAGGAGATAGATATGATATTAAAAATGAGAATGCGTGGAAGTCACGGAAAGAACAAAGTAGGAAATTCAGGAATTTCTTGGAGATTACTTGATAAGATTAGAAAAATTGACTATGAATATGTAGATGAAGAATTCGTGTTGAAGAGAAAAGCTAAAAATGATCCAGTTATCTATGTAAACAATTATCCAAATGTACCGAACAAAAGGGTAACTGAAATATACATAGTTTTTGAGGACGGGGTCGGCGATATGTTTTATACTGACGATATGGTTTACATTATGAACGACAATGGCAAAACTTGTGATACTATTAACATTTAAATAGACTTTTTGTCTACTGGTTAATTTTAAAGGAGGTTAAATAATATGCAAGAGGCAGTTAAAAAATATATTAAAATAGAGCTTAAAAATGGAAAAGATCTTACGGATATTAATAATGAAATTGATAGAGTTAGAATATATGAAATTAAAAAAGCAAGAGAAAGGCAAAGAATTCGGTGGAGGAAAAACAATAAATGAGAGAAATTGTTAAATATGATAATAATCAATTTTCTAAAGATGATTTGCTGTACAATGAGGCATATAGGTATAGTTTTATTAATTTTGATGAATTAATCAATGAGTTAAGTATGATTGTTTCAAGGGGAATTATAATGCGAGGGAAAGTTCGCAAGTTATTAGATGAGGGTGAGAAAATAGTTACTATGAATTTTACATATTATTTAAAAGGAAGTCAAGAAGAGAAAAATAAAGAAAAAGAAAAAAAAATGGATAAGTGGTTTGAGGGTTTATCAGATAGGCGACAATCCTTTATAGCTTACAATTTTTGGGATAATGCAAGTTATGAAGAGAAAAAAGAGGAGTATGAGGCAGAATAGAAGTGATAGAATCTTGAGTGAACTAAATATAAAGTTTTAAAAAAGTTTTAAAAAAGTTTTGAAAAAACGTTGTACATTTGATATGCTATATGATATAATGGACTTAGTAGAAGAAGTGATTGAGATGATAAAGGAACGTAATGAATGAAATTAAGTCAATAAAATGCTTTGATAAAGAAAAGTTTGGGAAGTGCTCTAATTTAACCGTAGGAGCAATAGCTGGAAACAAATGTATTATGTATTATTGCACAATAAAGGGAAAAGAGATAATAAATCCAAAAGGTAAAAGGAGATGTAAGGATCACGAAGTAAGAATAACGAAAGGAATGTTAGGTAAAATAGATATGAGAATGGAGGATTAAAATGGAATTTACCTTAGGACGAATTGGATTAGAGGTTACTTTAAGATGGATTATATGGTCAATTGTCACCATTGTTGTAGTTAGTTTTATAGTATATTTGGGAGTAAAGAAAATCATCATTTCAGAATTAGGAGAGATGAAAAAGAAATGAAGTCAATGACTGAAAAAGAACAACAAGAGTTTTGTGAAAATCTAAATAAGATTGTTAAATCTGGAATAAAAACAATTAAAGAACTCGGAGTAGTTTTTGGGAGAGTAGCCAGGATAGTATATGGGAGTGAATTTTGCACAAGTATACATGAAGTTAATGAGCGCATAGAAGCTCTTAAAAAGAAGGAAGTTAAGTGATGAGGATAAAAATAACTACGCAGAAAGCAATAAAATTTTTAAACGAAGAGGCAGTAGATTATATAGGTCAAAAAGTTGAGAAGGTATATGATGATATTATTGCTTTGCTTAAGAGTGGAGAGAGATATAAGAAATTATATTTTAAATCAAAAAAGGAGAAACGAAATGAGTCTCCTAAATAAGAAATATATAAAAATTGGTCCTGCTATAATTAATTCAGTAAAAGAATGGTTGCTTGTTATTTATATAAAGCAATTCATTAAAAGATGGGATGAACAAAATAAAGATTATCATAGTAATAAGAAACTTTTTCTCAGACAGTATTTTAAATTGCTTACCAACAAATATATTGAAGAATTTTATAACAAGGAAGCAGATAAAAAGAGAGTGTCTGAGTGCTTTGTAAAAATAATAAGATAAAAAGGAGAATATATTGTGGTTGCAACAGCTGTTATAATTTTTAATAATGGTACTACTATGGTTTTTGATACTTTTGGAGAGCAGATAGTGGGGTGTCAGGGATGCATTTTAAATGTAAAGATTATCAAGAATCTAAATAAATACTGTGATGAAGATACTAAATTTTATAAGGGAGATTGGGTACATAGAACAAGAAAACCATTAGATTGGGATTTAAAATGGTGGTTTAAGGAAATAAGAAAGAAAAAGGAGAAAATATAAAATGATTTCTATTCATGTTTACGTTCTTTTTGGAATAATGTTGATTCTCAGCATTTGGGTATATTGGTTTACCAAAATAATGACATTAAAAGAATTCAAAAAAGGTCAAAATAAGTTATTAGATGAGATAAGGAAATTATGTAATGAGTTATTGAAGATAAAAGACAGGGGAACTATCGTGATAACAAGTTTAAGTTTATCAGAGAAAAAAGGCCCTAGCCAGGTAATAGTAACCACTCTTCCAAAAGGAGAATTAAGTAGCAGTAATTATTATTCTAAAAAGGAGAATTAGATGACTGAGGTAAGGGAACGAGTATTTCCCGAAGTTGGTAGTTTTGGTGATTCTTGTTCGTTTTTAAATTTTATAAGAGAACAATATAAGAAACCAAATCCTTTAATAAGAACTTGTTTATTATTAAAATTGGGTGATTTGGAATTTGTATATGATGACGTTGACAATTTAGAAGGGAGATAAAATGAAAAAAGGAGTAGATTTTGAGATTACGACAGGCATTAAGATGTTGTTTACGAGGGATATCAGTCTAATTGGTAAGCTTTTTAGTAGTGAAGATAATGCGCGAGAGATAATAAAAAAGTTAAATTGGCTTTACAATACAAAGATTAAGACAATATTGCGGATAGTTGATAATGTTGCTCGATTAGGATACGACATATTTTATAAGGAGGAGTAATGGAGAAGGTTAAAGTTTTAAAATTAAAGTGAAGGGATAATAAATGAGTTTAAAAAATAACAAATGTGTAGAAGCATATAATGCTTTAGGAGCTTATAATCTTTTTAAAGAATTTAATAGGTGGCCGAGATTAAAACGAGCACTTAATTGTTTAACTGAGAAGGATTGGAAGGAATTAAAAAGAGAATGTCCAGAGCAATATTTAGATATGCGGATATACGCACTATGTGAGAAAAACATGATAGAATTTAAGGATGACCCTATATTAAAAATGGTAAATGTAAAAATTAATCATCCGAAAAGTCAACTTCAAAATATGGTTGATCTTGTTGAAGTAGCCTTTTGTTTTGGTGAACCAGGAGGAAACAAGGAAGTAGTTGAAACAGGAAAACTGTTGATAAAGTATATTGGAACACAGGATAAGAGAATAAAGCATTATAAGTTAGCATCAGAAAAAGCAGAAGAAGAGTTAAAAAAAGTTTGGGCAATGTGGAATGAATTAGAAGCAGAAGGAAAAGAAAGCATACTGATTAAAGGACATTTAAAGTGGATTAAGCAAAAACACTTTCCAAAGGAGAGGAAATAATGGATATAAAAGAAGCGATATTGTTTTGTGAAATCCACAGGTGGAAAAATCCACGTTCGGTATTGACATTAGAAGGATTTAAAAATGTTGAGATTCTACTCAAGCGGGGCGAGGCAGACAGTAAAGAGCTAAAAAAGGTTTGGAAGATGTGGGAAAAACTATACAAAGAGCTGGATTATCATTCAGGTGATGCTTACTATAAGAATGCTAAAATACTTGCAGATAGAATTAAGCAAGAATTTTTTCCAAAGGAGTAGGCAATGAAAGAAAAACCAATAACAGGATGTGACAAAATCATAGGCAAAGATGGAGAGATATATACGGTTGTTTATGAAGTAGATCCTCTGCTTGGTATGATGCAAAGAGAAACGATTAAGAAGATGAAAGCAGCCCAACGAAAAAGGGCTGAGGATGCTGTGAATGATATGGATAAAAGGAGATAGAAAGGAAAAAATTAAAAAGGAGGAATCAGAGGAAGTGAGCATAAAAGTAGCAAAGATTAAAAACTATCTCAAAGAAACCTATCAAAAACTAGGAGAAGTATTTTATTCTTATTATTGGAATTGGGGATATATCAATTGTCTTAATGATGAGGGAAAGATAGATGAAGTTGAGTTAGCAAAATTAGCCAGTTATAACAATATATTGTATTTTGAAGAAAGCAAGAAGATTGGAGAGAGATTAAAGGAGAGTATGAAAATACCAATTAAAGAGGGGGAATTAAAGGAAATGAAAACGGAATTGGAAAGAATAAAGAAAAGGATTGATGAGAGTATAAGGAAATGTTCTACAGTAGTATTAACTTCAAGTGATATATGTATTTCTGATATAATAGAAAAAATAGAAGAAGGTCGTAAGGCATTACAAATCTATAAGGAATTGATTGAAGAGTATGAAAAGATAAATAATCCTGTTTATGATATAGGCATTACAATTAAGAAGCTTGAAGACAAATATTATCCTCAACCAAAAACTTTCAAACAGAGATTAACAGATATTATAAATGAACATCTTGATTTGGCCCGTATACAAAGTTATGATGGATTAAAAAAAGCATTAATAAAGTTGAGAGATGATAGTTAAACAGATGAAAGAAGATAAGTTTTTAGCCTGCCCTGGGACGTACTGGCGTCAGGTAAGTGATAAGGAACATTGGACCCAGTTGCCAATGTCGGGTACAGAGGAGGGTGAACTCTGTCAGGGCAGGCAAATTAAAAGGAGATAGAAACTGAGTGGTAGACAGGATGCTAAGACATTGTAAGAGTATATAGGATAGCAGAGAAGTGTTTGGTCTAGTATTATAGAATGTCAGTTTACAATGAATAATTTTTATGATATAATGGATTAAGAAATATTAAATTTCAAATATAAAATCAAATAGAAATTTCAAATTAAAACCAGTGTAAGTCCCTGGTTTTTTTGTTTTCAGAGGTTTAAAATACTAAACAATAATACGCCCTAAGTAGGCGGGAGGTAATAGGAAGGAATGCCACTTACAGCTAATTTAACTAAGAGAGTTGAAGAGAGAGTTCATTTAGTCAGTTTGATGTTGAGGAGGAAGTCGGTCGCCCACATTATCAAATATGCCGAGCGTGTGTGGGGCATCGGTCAGGGGCAGGCACGAGGATATATTCGTGAAGCGAAAGCTGAGTGGCAAGTGTATTTTAACAATCTAAAAGCTAATGGGAAAGCATACCATGTAACCCAGCTAAGAGACTTAAAAGATAAAGCATTTAGAATTAAAAGGATAACTGGTAAAGGCAAAGATGAAAAGGTTATTAGGACTCCCAATCTCCCCTTAGTATTAGATATAGCAAAAGAGGAAGCCAAGTTAATGGGTATGTATCCTGCGGAAGTACACGATGTTAACTTTAAAACTAATTTTGCAGAGTGGGTTAAAGAAGTTAAAGAAAAGAAGGAGCTAAGCAAGGAAGACTTTAGGACGCAGAATAAAATTACTGGCAAAGTGCTGGAAGGGGTCATTGTCTCAGATGAACAAATAGCAGAGGGTGAAGACCTGGCCAAAGCGCAGAATGGGATTCCCAGAGCAGTGTCTGAAGAGGTAGTCGCCCAAGGCAAACAAACGAAAAAGAATGAAAAAGAGGCAGAGCAGATAGATTTAACTATATAATAGCTTTTAAGTGAAATCTTATACACCAGGTTGTCATCAGGTAAACACGGTCGTAGTAAGCTTATAGATACTATGTCTTAATTATATTAACTCGCAGGGGTCACCAGAGTGCATCAGACGCTAAAGACTCTATATAGCAACTCTAGAAACAAGCAAAAGCAAAGGAATAGTAAGAAGCAAAAGATCCTATATAGTAACTCTAGTAACAAGAAAAAATGTGAGAAACATCTGTTACTAAAGATCCAAAAAGGAACTCTAGTAACAGCGAGAAAGAGAGTGCTAAGCGCACCGTAAGATTACCATTAGAGTGCAGGTAAGAGTGTAGGAGGCAGAGCAGAGAATTAGAATTAAATAAAAAAAAAGGAGGATGAAATGAAAAGGAATACATTTGATAAGGTGATTAAAATAAAAGAAAGGAAAAGTAGAAGAGGATTATCATTTAGGATGAGTCTAGAGTTTATGAATTTAGTATTTAGTTATTTAAAACTGAAAAAGTATAGATTGTTACCAAGGGATGCAGAGATTGTTGGAATTAGGCATGAAGATATGATGTATGATGGGTATACGGTAGTTATAAAGTCTAAAGAGTTCCCAATAGTAAGTGAGGGATGTTATTGCAACCCAGGATGGATTACCATAGACAAAGTAAGAGGTATTATAAAGTTAGTAGAAGAGGTTAGAAATGAAAACAATATTCATAAAGGATGATAGGCTAAGAAAGATAAACGAAGATTTAAACAATAAATTGACAGAGATGCTGATAAGCGGCAAATTAAAGGGTTCTTATACTATAAAAGAGGCAACGAAAGAGTTTAAAACAAAGACATATCCCTTTTATGCAATATATTTTGGTTGGGAAATTATTGATTATGAAGATGGATGGAAGATTGATGAATTAGACAATTTTGAAATTACTATCAAAAAGTCAGGTGATCTTTATTGTGCTACTTGTGAGCAATTCTTTACTGAAAACGTAAGTTGTCCATTTATGGTTTGTGGAAAGACAGTTGAAGGAACTTTAATGAGATTTATTAAAGAATTAAGAGCACAAAGGAAAACATTATGCGTTCGAGGTAAAGTAATAGAAGGTAAAGTAGCGAAAGCTATATATGAGGAAGAAAAATAATGAAGGTAAGGTCATCAATAAGAAGAATGTGCAAGGACTGTAAAGTTGTTAAACGCAAGGGTGTACTTTATATAATATGCAAGAAAGATCCTAAGCATAAACAAAGACAAGGATAATAAAATTAAAGAAAAGGAGAGAAGCGCACGTGAAGAATTATAAAGAACTTTGGATAGGGCACAAGGTATTTAATGGTAGTCGAGAGATAAAAGATCTTTTTCCTGAAGGACATGTTGCTCATGGACGAGATTGTAAGACTGTGAGGGAACAGATGAAAAGTATGGAGGAACTTTCTGAACAAGGGATTTTGGCCAAAATGATAGAGCATAGAAGAGAAGAAAGGCCATGGGAGTTTGATTAGTGAGAATGAAGGAACAACCAAAGAAGCTAAAATGGAAAGATAGCAACAAGCAAAACTATAGAAAACGTGAGAAGCAAAAGAGCCAAAGAAGGAACAATAGAAACAGACAAAAGCGGCGAATATAGTAGAAGCAATAGGTGATATGAGGATGTATGCAGTGAGCTCCCAATAAAAGACATAGATACATACATACATTACGTATGGTGTTTATCTGGTGATAACCTGGTATACCAGAGCAATAGTCTGGTGAATCTGAAGCACTATATATGAACAAAACAATAAATTAGAATGGAGATGACAAAATGGTAATGGAGTTGTGTTGGGATTATTATAATGGAGTCTATTACAGGGAAGTAAGAAGAAGCATAAGCACGAGAGTTAGTAAAACTAAGAGTTCCAAAAATGGAACGATAGTAACAAAAGAAAACACGATACATAGTAACGGTGAGAGTCCCAAAATTGGAACGATGGCAACAAAAAAAGTTGAGAAGTTGGGATAGACATCATGGGCAAAAAGGTAACGCCGTTAACAGTCAAATTTTAAAATTCTGGAACGGTGGAAGGGCAACAAATGGTAAATCAAATAATGATAGATGAGCATGATATAGCCCTGTATGATGAATTTATTGGTGATTGGAATAAATTTGCTAGAGAAGCATTAGGTGTTAGGCTTGATAGAAATCAGAGAAGGATATTAAGAGATATACAGACTAATCCAAGGGTATCAGTAAGATCTGGGCATGCGTGTGGTAAGGATTTTGTAGCAGCGGTGGCTGCACTCTGTTATTTATACTTAAACGTTCCCTCAAAAGTAATTCTTACAGCGCCGACAAATAGACAGGTAATAGATATCATGCTGACGGAAGTAAGGAAACTGCATAGCAAAGCAAGGGTTAATTTAGGTGGAAAGGTTTTAGTAAGTAAAATTCTGTTTGAAGATCCAGATTGGTATTTAGAGGGATTTAAAGCACAAGATAAAGCAATTGAAGATTGGTCAGGGTTTCATTCGCCTAACTTAATGCTAATAGTAACCGAAGCAACCGGAATAGATAAGGTAACGTTTAATGCGATGGCAGGAATATTAACTGGAGGTAATAGTCGTTTTGTACTAATCTTTAATCCCAATAGGACTTCAGGAGAAGCATTTAAAAGCACAAAGAGTCCTGCTTATAAGAGAAGAAAGATGAGCGCGCTTAACGCTGTTAATGTTAGAGCAAAGAAAATCTTAATTTCAGGACAAGTAGATTGGGGTTGGGTTGATGACATGGTAAGGAAACCTGGTTGGACAACTGAGATTAAAGAAACAGAAGTTAGGAAAGATAAATTTGACTTTAAGTGGGAAGGTAGATGGTATAGGCCAAGTGATTTATTCCTAATTAATGTAATGGGAGAATTTGGCATAGAATCAGAAGATACTTTAATTCCTGTAGTTTGGGTAGAATTAGCCAATGAGAGATGGGAGAAGCTACATGGAAAAGGAAAAGGACCACTCAGATTAGGCGTTGATGTAGCAGGAATGGGAGTTGATTTGGGAGTTCATGCGTTTAGAAGGGGTGATGTGATTGAACAATTTAAAGTTTACCCGAAACAAGATCTTATGGTTACAGTTGGTAAAGTTAAGAATGAATTAAAAAGCAAAGAAGATGAAGCTGAAGTAGATGCCATAGGTGAAGGAGCAGGAGTTTATTCACGTCTTTTTGAATTGGGAGTGAACGTGCAATCAGTCAAAGGTTCAAGGTCTACCAAGGGATTAAGTGATTTAACTGGTATGAGATTCTTTGTTAATATGAGAGCATATCTTTATTGGGCTCTGAGAGATGCATTAGACCCAGACCTTGATGGACAGTTAGCTTTACCGCCACTAGATGAACTAACACAAGATATAACTTCAGTACATTTTTTTGTGAAGAGTAATGGCAAAATTATTATGGAGCCAAAAGATAATATTAAGAAAGTTATTGGACGCTCTCCAGACTATGGTGATGCGGTTGCATGTACTTTTCTACCATTTTCAGGTGATGGTTTTAGGTTTGTAACAGTGGGTGATAGGAAAACTGAATCAGAAATTGTAAAGAAGCGTAGTAATATTGCTGTTAGAGATGATGACGAAGAAAAGAATGATCGTAAAGACGATGATAATGAATTAGAGATTGATCATAGAGAACGTTTATTCAGAAGGTTAGAAGAAGATGAAGATGATTAATTATAAAGGAGAATGACAATGTCACTATATGCTTAGGTGCTTCAGGATGACTCCGGTGAGCTCCCAAAAAGTGACATTAAATACTACATATACATAGTAAGATGTTTACCTGGTGACAACCTGGTGCTTTAGGTATAAAACGATGTAGTTCTGAGTGCTCAACTGTGACTTGGAACAAAAATAAGAGTAAAAAGGAGAATGTTGTGTTAGTAGAATTATCTAAAAGAGAAATTGAAGTTATATTGGAACTTATGGGGTTAGGAATTACATTTTCGATCACGCATGGTTACTCCCAATTTAAAGAATTGAAAGTAAGCGATAATCAGGAAATTCTCAATGAACAAAAAGGGAAAATAAAGATAATAAATACAGGTGAACTAATGAAAAGGCTAAAAGAAAAAGTGGGATAAAAAGGAGAAAATTTTAAAATATTATAATTGCAATATATTAATTGATAATGTTTACTACAATTGCAATGTTCATTAAATAGTGAACATAATGAGATGTAAGGGGGTTGATAATTTTGAAAAATGAAAATTTAGGTTTAGTCAGTAGGGTTTTTGATTGGGTTGGCTATATTAAAGCAGAATGGGAAGAGCGAACATCACAGCAATATCATGAGAGTGCTGACATGAATGCCATTCTGAAAACAGGTAAAAGATATTATAAAGACCCAGCTACCGCATATGAAGAACATATCTGGACTTATGCTGCAGTTTGGACAATTGCTAATGCAGCCGCTATGCTTCCATTTAAAGCTTTTCAACTTGATAAGGAAGGAAAAAAAGAGGAACTTGAAACACATTGGCTATTAGATTTGCTAAAGTTCCCAAATAAGAAATATACAGGATATGATTTGATGGAAGGAACTTTTTCTTTTTTAGAGCTTATGGGAGATTCTTATTGGGAAATTACTAGAAATAAAAATAGTAGGCAGCCAACAGGATTTTATTTAATGAGGTCAGATAGAGTAGAGGTTATTGGAAGTGAGAAAGAATTAGTTAAAGCATACGCATATACCCCAAACACAACGACATTTATGATGGATCCAGAATCTGTTATTCATTTTAAGAATTTTTCTCCTAAATCAGAAATTAATGGGCAAGGTTCAATCAAAGCAGCCACATCTGCTTTAGAGGCAGATTTTCTAGGGTCTGAATATTTCAAAGACTTCTTTAGACGAGGGGCACAACCATCTTTTGTCTTGCAGGTACCACATAGAATGTCAGAACCTTCATATGAACGATTAA
>SDBU01007109.1_pt1 | contig 12978 bp, 18 predicted proteins | sample 2277071 | NCBI WGS metagenome assembly SDBU01 (sample SAMN10397929, study PRJNA504765) | marine sediment metagenome | isolation source: marine sediment core GS08_GC12, 126 cmbsf | place: Arctic Ocean: Gakkel Ridge, Loki's castle | collected 2008 | reverse complement strand
CTGGCTTACACTTTGATAGGCACTATATTAATCGTTGTTATGCATAGGGATAATATTGTCAGGTTAATATCAGGTAAGGAGCGTAAGCTAGGCGAGAAGGCTGAAAAGACATAACCGTCCGCCTCTCCAAAGTCCTAACCACATTCCACACGCCTGAGAGTTCATCTCTCTAGCGTATTGACAACGACCATTTCTCCTATTATAATTCTTCCACAATATTGTGATGGAGGCATGCTATGGACAAACTCCCCTCGATTTTATCTCTTATCGTAGGAGGCGCATTAATTGCATGGGCAGTTCAAATCCTGGTAGGCCCATACACAACCGACCCAATATTACTGGCGCTCGGTATCATGTTACCTATTTTGGGTTTCGCCTCCTTAATTGCTGGCATCTTAGATATAGGTAAGTAGGTGCTCCCCTAGATACGAAGTCCTGAACTCAGGGAATACCCCTTATTCCCTATGGTTAAGTACTTTCGCGGCAAATTCATCTTCTTCCCATGCCCTTAACCACTCAGGAGTTAGTAGAAGGAGAATACTATTTCTAATCTCACCGTATATCTCAGTATCCCCATTTGCTGAACAGACAGGTTTATCTGATAGGGAAAACAGTATATTATTCCGCACACACGAAGGTTTATGATATAGTATAAGCTGAATTATGCTAGCCAAGGTAATAAGCTGCGCCCTCGTAGGACTAGACGGAGCTATCGTCGAGGTCGAGGTAGACATTTCCCCTGGTCTACCTTCGTTTACTATCGTTGGCTTACCTGATGCAGCCGTCCAGGAAGCAAGGGAGCGAGTACGCGCGGCTATCCGAAACTGCGGCTTTACTTTCCCTACTAAGCGTATCATAGTCAACCTTGCTCCTGCCGATCTAAAGAAAGCCGGCCCGGCTTACGATTTACCCATTGCCGTTGGCATCCTTCTCAGCTCGGAACAAGTGCAGGCTGACGTTACTCAAATCACTATCCTCGGTGAGCTCTCCCTTGATGGCGGTTTACGCCATACCAACGGCGTCTTACCTATGATTGCCTTGGCTCACGAAAAAGGATTCTCTACTATTATCGTACCCGAGGCCGATGCCAGAGAGGCTTCCTTAATCGAAAATACTAAAATCATCCCTTTTACCTCACTATCCCAGTTAGTTAGCTACCTCCGTGGAGAAATACCACCACCAGAATATAAGGTTGAAGAAGTTCAGGAAGAGGCTCCGCCTATCTCCTCAACTACTGACCTGGCTTACATTAAAGGGCAAGAGCATGTCAAGAGAGCCTTAGAAGTAGCAGCTGCTGGCGGGCATAATATGATAATGATGGGACCCCCGGGAAGTGGCAAAACATTACTGGCACGTTCACTCCCCTCCATACTACCGCCAATGACTACCGAGGAAGCCCTAGAAGTTACCAAAATTTACAGCGTAAGTGGTCTTTTACCGTCAAATACTCCCCTGATTAGACACCGACCTTTCCGCTCCCCTCACCATACTATTTCAAATGCGGGTCTAGTTGGCGGTGGACATTGGCCAAAACCCGGTGAAATAAGCCTCAGTCACCGTGGGGTTCTCTTTCTTGACGAGCTGCCCGAGTTTGGGCATTCATTGCTTGAGATATTGCGTCAACCTCTAGAAGATAAAGTAATCACTATCAGCCGTGCTCAAGGTAGTGTAACCTTCCCAGCCAACTTTATGCTGGCGGGAGCTATGAACCCATGCCCTTGCGGCTATTACGGCGACCCTCATAGACAGTGCACCTGCCCTCCCGGTCTGGTTTCTCGGTATCAGAGACGCATCAGCGGGCCATTCATTGACCGAGTCGATATATTTGTTGAGGTGCCCCATATTGACTACGAAAAGCTAGCCGACGATAGGCTAGGAGAGAAATCAGACAAAGCACAAGCCAGGGTCAAAGCTGCCCGTTCCATACAACGTGAACGCTTCGACGGAACTAAACTAACCTGTAACACTGAAATGATGCCGACTGAGGTAAGGGAGTTTTGCCGGGTAGAAGAATCGGCCCAGAGTCTCCTGAAGGCCGCTATGAAACAACTTTATCTCTCAGCACGTGCCTTTCACCGCATCCTCAAACTAGCCCGCACTATCGCCGACTTGGAAAACACCGACATAATTAAAGCCCATCATTTGGCTGAAGCTATCCAGTATAGGCCAAGGACGATGGTATAACCAAGACTGACACTGGAGAGTGGGAGCAACCGAGAATTTCTACCTTATGGGATTCCCTTTTCCCGTGACTTCGGTCTTGACTATTTTTCAGCAATCTTGTTAGGGCACATCAGTGAGCAGTTTGGCACTAATTGAGTGTTCACGGCTATGAGAGGCATCTCAATAATACGCGCAGTATGCATCGTGATTCTCCTAGTGAAAGCTTTAAAGTGATTGTTTATAAAGATAGCCTAGCAGATTATAAATCTCAACCCCACAGTAAAAAACCACCACCCATAACCAGCATAAGTAAGCCAATAGCCATGGCTATCCAGCCGCCTATTTTTACCGCCCCAGGTTCAGGACGTTGGGGCCAATGTTCTAAAAACTCCCTCACATCAGGACGGGTAGACAGAGAATCGTAATAGCTCTTCTCCTCCCTCTTACCCCAGATAATACCAGCTAGGCCAAGAAGGATAAACAAACCACCCAAGCCCATCAGTATGAAGCTATTCATAACGAGGCATGCCCAACCCCCATTAAACTATCTTAGCACACAACACACAAGATTGGTAAACTAGGTATTATGTAATCTCAGCAGTAGCCCCAGCGGCTTCCAGCTTCCCCTTCGCTGCCGTTGCCTCATCCTTACCAATCCCCTCCTTCACTGCTACGGGGGCACTCTCCACCAAATCTTTAGATTCCTTCAATCCCAGAGGGGTTAACTCTCGCACCGCCCTAATCACACTAATCTTATTAGCCCCTATTTCTTTAAGCATTACCTTAAACTCTGTCTGTTCTTCAGCAGGAGCCGCTTCAGTTGGTCCTGCAGCAGTAGCTACCACCGGGGCAGCAGCGCTAACTCCAAACTCGGCTTCTAAAGTCTTTACTAACTCTGATAGTTCAAGCACTGTCATGTTCTTTATAGTAGCCATTATATCCTCAATGGCTGCTGATTTCTTCGCCTTTTCTGCTTTGGCTGGAGCTTTTTGTTCACTAACGGCTTCTTTAACCTTCTCTACTTTGGCTGAAGCCTTTTGCTCACTAACGGTTTCTTCGACTTTCTTAGGCTCCTTTCCAGTCTTGGTTGTTTTTTCATCAGTTTCTTGTCCAGTCTTTACTTCATTTTCCGACATTTTTTTCTCCTTCCAGTTGTTGAATTCTAGCTTGTAGTCCACCAATGACTCCCCTTATAGGAGCCGTAAGACAATTAAGTAAAGCAACGATGGAACCTTGCATCCCACCCAGAAGCTTGGCTAGTAACACCTCTCTTGATGGCAATGTAGAAAGGGTCATCACATCTTCTGAAGTAAGCAGTCCCTCACTTAAAAAGCCTCCTTTAATATCTATACTGGATTCTGATGTGCGAATATAGTCAGCCAAAACTTTAGCTGGCCCAGTGATATCGTCATAGCCAAAAGCAATAGCAATTGGACCCTCAAAAAAACTAACTAGATCATCTCTGCCTGCTCTTTCGGCAGCAAATCGAGCCAGAGTATTCTTAACCACTTTATACTCCACCTTCGACTCCCTCAGCTTGCGGCGCAAAATAACCATCTCCGGGACTGATAGTCCCCGATAGTCTGTTAAAACACCAACACTACACTTAGAAAAAGCCTCTTGCAGCCCATCAATAATCTGCGCCTTCTTTTCTCTAAACATTTTTACCACCTCTTAATTAATTTAAGTCCAGCCTTACCATTCATCTCTATATTAAACTCCATGCCAGCGGGCAAGGACATCCAGCGGCTCACGATGGCGCGGCGTATTGTTAACCGGGTTATTAAAATCAGGATAACCAATGGCCATTGACACTAGAATAAGCATAGATTCAGGAATTCCCAGCTGCTCTCTCAGCATTTGCGGGAAACGCACCGGCCTTATGGCAATGCCAGTACCCAGCCCATAGGCAAGAGCGGCTAAGGCAATAGTTTGAACCATTATACCAGCACCGAAGACTGCCTTTGAACCTAGAGTCTCCTCTGCACAAATAAGGATTGCATTAGGCGCATAGCCGAAACACGCGTTCTTGACCTGTGCCTCAACGCTGACCCTAGACGTTTCTGATGCTTTTGGCCATTCCAATAGATCCAGATGAGAGTCAACATGAAATCTTGAAGCCAGCCATCTCCGGAGGTAGGGTTCCGACATCGGCCCATAATCAGGTAAATCCGGATCAGCCTGTTTTTGTGTCGAACCGGGAGCACCCAATTCCCCCAGTACCATCATTCCATTAAGTGCCTTAACCTCTTCCAATGCCTTGCCTCCCAATATGACAAATTGCCAAGGCTGCGTATTAAGGGAGGAAGGTGCCCAGCGACAGATATCCAGCAATTCCTCCAAGATTTTTTTGGGGATGGGATCAGGTTTGAAACTGCGAATGCTCCTTCTATTACGAATTGCCTCAAATACGTCCACTACATTGCCCCCCTTCTTAGTTTCCCCCGTCAGTTTTAGCCATTAAAAAATCCCCGTGCCTACTACACGAGGATCTTACCAAGCCTCACTATCTCAGAGTGCTTTTTCCTCGGCAGGCACATTTTTAAGCCTTACACAGCACCTACTATCTCAGGATATTCACCTATGTTCAGTCTAATTTTATATATTTCTGCCTAAAACTAATTTTTAAAATTTAACCCGAATTAGATTATACCACATAATAACCAGGGTTAACCAGAACTTAAAGCGAGAGTTGGCTGCAGGTCAAGTTTTATGCCAGGCCCCATGCTAGCTGATAAGGAAGCAGTTTTGACATACTGACCTTTAGCCCCACTAGGTTTAGCCTTCACCACCGCTTCTACCACCGCCGTCAGGTTACCCATCAACTTATCACCTTCAAAACCAACTTTGCCCAAGGGGACATGAATAATAGCCGTCCTGTCTAGTTTAAATTCCACCCGCCCTTTACGGGCGTCACCTACTACCCGAGGTAAGTCATCAGCTGGTACTACTGTTCCCGATTTAGGGTTAGGCATCAATCCGCGTCTCCCCAAAATTTTCCCCAGCTTACCCACCTTGCTCATTATATCAGGAGTGGCAACAGCCGTATCAAAACCCAACCAACCCCCCACAATTTTCTTAATTAACTCGTCACCACCAACAAAATCAGCCCCAGCCTCTTTAGCGATTCTTTCTGCCTCACCCTGAGCAAAAACTAAAACACGCACTGCCTTTCCCCGTCCGTGAGGTAAAAGAGCTACGCCACGCACTTGCTCATTAGCATTACGAGGGTCAACGCCCATCCGAAGATGAAGTTCAACAGTCTCGTCAAACTTGGTATGAGCCATCTTTTTAACCAGCTCAATAGCCTCTTGAGGAGGATACATCTTTGTCTTATCCAACAGTTTTACTGCTTCTTGATATTTTTTGCCATGCTTTACCATTTTTTAAACCTAATCCTCTATTCTCTCCAGATTCGCTATACGACTGTCTCTTTTTTTAGCTATCACCACAAAGAGCCTTGGCAGATCTGCCATCAACGGTTTGGATTGCTCGGCAGCATCTAGGTAAAACTTCCTTATCTTCTCTTCCAGTTTAATAGCCTTGTCTAATGCGTCTGAATAGTTTGCATTCTCAGCTAGTGTAGTCTCAATCACATACGCCTCCGAATCTATATCAAAGGCAAAACAACCCTCAATGGCATCAGTGATAACGCCATAGTATGTTCTCTGTGTCTGGGCTACATTTTTCTTATTCTCTTTGGCCAAAGAGAGGAAATTATCCTCATCTTTGGCATATCTACGAGCTAAACCTTCATAGAAGGCAGCTGATTCATCTTCAAGTTTTTTAGCAAAGCTGACTGTCGCCGAAGTCGTATTTAGTATCATCTAAAACCACCTCTGGATAACAACCTTACTTTCAGTAAAGAAACGAACAGCTTCTTTGCCCTGTGTATGCAATACCCCAAAGAATGAATCCTTCATTCCGCTGAACGGAAAGAATGCCATCGGAGCTACTATCCCGATATTTATGCCAACATTACCACTCTCAATATTGTATTGAAATTCCCTGGCACTTTTACCATCTGATGTAAAGATGGAATGACCGTTACCAAACGGGTTAGCATTGGCAATTTCTATCGCTTCTTCCAGATTTTTCACTCGCATAACACTCATTACTGGCCCAAAGATTTCCTCCGAGCCTATTTTCATATCAGGCGTAACATTTTCAAAGATAGTTGGACCAAGGAAGCAAGTATCAGGATAAGCACCGATAATCTTTACTTCCCGCCCATCCAATCTGAGTTTGGCACCTTCCTTTATGCCACTCTCAATATATCTTAATATTCTCTCTTTCTTCTCCTTATCCCGCAAAGGTCCCACCTGAACTGATTCATCAAGTCCGTAACCAATTTTTATCCGAGAGGTCATAGCCACAACCTTATCCATAAAACTGTTGTAGAACCTATCATCTTCACCGACAACAACACAATTAGCAGCGGACAAACATCGTTGACCAGTGTTACCAAAAAATGAAGTCATCATAGCTGCTATTGTTCTATCCACATCACAATCAGGCATCACGGTCATAAAGTTCTTGGCACCACACTGAGCAATGACTCTCTTACCAGTTTCACCGCACCTCTTGTAAATCACATCTCTCCCAGTTGGCGTGGAGCCAACGAAGGCTATACCTGCAATATCCGGATGGTCCAGCATCCCATTCACCACCGTTCTTCCACCGTGGACTACGTTCCACACTCCCGGTGGGAAACCGGCTTCCTCCACCAATTCAGCAAGTTTATTTTGGCTGAGGGGAACCTCGCTTGAGGGTTTGATTACAACACAGTTACCGGTAGCCACAGCATACGGTGCCGACCAGAGCGGAATCATCCAAGGAAAGTTAAAAGGGGCTATTACCCCGAAAACTCCTAGTGGCGTTGGAATAACCCACTCATCTATACCCAGAGCAACATCCCCTGAATGATAACCTTGCATCAAAGTAGGAATTCCACAAGCGACCTCTACATTTTCAATTCCCCGTCTTGATTCTCCCCTCGATTCATCAATGGTCTTCCCGTGTTCCTGTGTCTGGATTCTACTAATTTCCTCAAAGTTTTCTTCCATTAACTCTTTCAGCCGGAAGAGAAGTCTTGACCTTGCCAATAGAGTTGTTCTTCTCCAGTCAGGGAAAGCCTCTTTAGCCGCTTCTACTGCAGCATCTATCTCGTCTTTGGTTGAAATTGGAACTTTGGCAATCGTCTCACACTTAGCTGGATTCACAACATCCTTGACTTCACCTTTAGACTCAACCCATTCCCCATTGATATAGTTCTTGATTTCTACTACTTCCTTTATTGGTTCCTCCAGAATTGCCATAGTTCACTCCCTGGGTAGTTATTTTTAACTGCAGATAATATAGCACTCACGCCCGAGGTCAGTTGTTTTCTTTAATCTCAATTCCCATACTGCGGGCAGTGCCTTCGATAATTCGCTCCGCCCCTTCAATATCAGCAGCACTTAGATCCTTAGCTTTAAGTTGAGCTATCTCGCGAAGTTTGTCTCGAGATAGCTCCCCTACTTTTTCACGACCAGAATCGCCAGCTCCTTTTTCCACACCGGCCGCCTTTTTCAGCAAATCAGCAGTCGGCGGTGTCTTGGTAATGAAAGTAAATGACCTGTCCTCAAAGACAGTTATTTCGGCAGGAATAATAGACCCAGTCTGGTTAGAAGTACGCTCATTATACTCCTTACAAAAAGCCATAATATTAACCCCGTGCTGACCTAAAGATGGACCTACCGGGGGTGCTGGATTTGCCTTGCCAGCCTTAATCTGTAGTTTAATCACAGTTTTAATCTTTTTTGCCATTGTGTCTCCTAATCAGAAAATCTCCAGGAAGTCAAAGCTTCTCTACTTGCAAGAAGTCAAGCTCCACGGGTGTTTCACGTCCAAAGAGGGAAAGAAGCACCTTAACCTTACCTTTTTCCGTACTTATTTCATCAACTACCCCCACAAAATCAAGAAAGGGACCATCAGTCACTCTTATGCTCTGTCCCTGTCTAAAGCCAACCTTAACTTTCGGTGCTTCAGCTTCCATCTGCCCCAAAATCCGGTCAACTTCCTCCTTTGGTAATGAAACCGGCTTATTCCCACTACCAACAAAACCGGTAACACCAGGGGTATTCCGCACTACATTCCAGCTCTGGTCACTCATCTTCATCTCAACAAGGACATAACCAGGTAATATCTTCTTGGTCACATTATGTCTCTGTCCACCTCTAACCTCAATCTCTTCCTGAGCAGGTATAATTACTTGAAAGATTTCACTTTCGGTATCCATGAATTTAATGCGTTGCTCTAAATTCTTCTTAACCCGGTCTTCATACCCCGAATAAGTATGAATTACAAACCATTCTTTTCCGTTTTTGTCCACAAATAATCACACTCAGATAAAGATTCTCGAGGAAAGCCAAAGCCATCCTTTAAATTACAGTGCTTCAGCCCAACCTAGAAAGCAACCAAGCCCTACCTACCCAAAAGAAACTTATCGACAAGCTCGGTAAAGCCAAGGTCAATGGCCCCTAGCACTAGACCCACGGTAACGGCGACAATCAATACTAGAACTGTCAGATATAGAGCTTCCCGCCTGCTGAGCCAGGATACCTTCTTTAACTCAGCTATAATCTCACTAATAAATCTAAATCTTGAACCACTCCGCTTGGCAGTACGATTTGTCATTGGGAAACTCACCTACTTCTCAGTCATGTCGCACTATTTTATCTCCCGGTGGAGTCTATAAGTGCGGCACCGAGGGCAGTATTTCCTAAGCTCTAACCGTTGGGGATCATTCCTCCGGTTTTTAGTAGTAGTATATGTTCTCTCCTTGCACTCAGTACAAGCAAGATGAATAATAATCCTCGCTTCACTCTTCCTAGCCATATCTACTCTATGATGCGGCTAAAGGTACCAGCACCCACCGTTCTACCTCCCTCACGAATAGCAAAACGCAAACCCTTCTCCAAAGCCACCGGATAAATAAGTCTTATCTTCACTGTTATATTATCGCCGGGCATAACCATCTCCACTCCTTCTGGTAATTCAACGTTGCCGGTAACATCGGTAGTTCTGATATAAAACTGAGGTTTATATCCGTTAAAGAATGGGGTATGCCTGCCCCCCTCTTCCTTGCTTAAAACGTATACCTCAGCCTCAGCATAGGTATGTGGCTTAATAGAACCTGGAGCCGCCAGTACCTGACCTCGCTCTATCTCATCCCGGTCTATACCCCGAAGCAAAATACCAACAGCATCCCCTGGCTCAGCATCGTCCAGGACCTTATGAAACATCTCCAGGCTGGTAGCCACTGTCTTCCGTGGCTCATGATGTAGGCCAACTAGCTCAATCTCATCCCCAGGGTTAATCACACCTCTCTCAACCCTTCCTGTAGGCACCGTACCCCGGCCCTTAATGCTAAAAACATCTTCTACTGGCATCAAGAAAGGCTGGTCTTTAGGCCGCACCGGGATAGGAATATAACTATCTACAGCATCAATCAGTTTCCAGATGCCGCCACACCACTGGCACTCTCTTTTACCACAACCGCACTCAAGAGCCTTAAGAGCACTCACCCTAATCATAGGTACCTCATCCCCAGGAAATTCATATTTATTAAGTAGCTCTCTCATCTCCACTTCTACTAGCTCCAGCAGCTCCTCATCCTCCATCGCATCTATCTTGTTGAGAGCAACTACAATAGCGGGAACCTCCACTTGGCGTGCTAACAGGAGATGCTCTCTAGTCTGAGGCATAGGACCATCAGGGGCACTTACCACCAGTATTGCTCCATCCATCTGAGCAGCGCCGGTTATCATATTTTTAATGTAGTCAGCGTGCCCCGGACAGTCAATATGAGCATAGTGCCGTTTTTCGGTTTCATACTCAATATGAGCAATGGCAATGGTCAAACCTCGCGCTTTCTCCTCAGGCGCATTATCAATACTACCAAACTCTCGATACTGCGTATTTCCAGCCGCTGATAATACCTTGGTAATCGCTGCGGTTAAGGTAGTTTTACCGTGGTCAACATGACCGATAGTACCCACATTGCAATGTGGCTTGGTGCGCTCAAATTTCTCTTTAGCCATTTTGAAACCCCCCCTTTATTCTGAGCCCACAACCAGATTCGAACTGGTGACCCCGTTCTTACCAAGATTGCGTCTCCTAACCAGTTCTCTCTATTTGGGCCTTCTAGTCAGATAATATAATATCATATCATAATATCAGATTTCTATCAATGCAATCAATATTTGGGTAGTGGGTCAATTTGGATAGAGATAGCTAATAGTGGTAGCGTGCCTGAAGAAAATCAATCCGGTCATCGCGCACTAAATAGACAATGCGATGCTCTTGTGTAAGCCTTCTTGACCATGTATTTGGAAGACCCTTTAATGGCTCTGGCTTACCCGTGCCAGTAAAGGGGTCTCGGTGTATTATTTCATCTACTATGTTTAATGCCCTGTGCGCAATAGTCCAATTTATATCAATCCAATACTTCAAATCATCTTTGAACTCAGGCTGAAATACTGGCTTCCTTGTCTTTGCTCTTTGCTTGTGTTTAGCCCTGCTCAATCCCTAACTCTCGCTTGAGTTCATCTAAGGATGATGGTTGGACGCTATCTTCGTAAGCACGGTTCAATGCTGTTAATAATCTTCTGGCATTCTCTGGGGAACGAAGCAGATGAATTGTCTCCATTACACTACTTAGTTCGTCTGCTGAAATCAGAGCGACATTCTCCGCGCCCCTGCGAGTAATAAAAATAGGTTCACGTGTTGATATTACTTCATCCCATAAGGCACGGAAAGATTGTCTAGCATTACTGTATGTCGTTTTTGTAACCATAACTTTCCTCTCATAATATCAAGATTTATTGTACAGATATACTGTACAACAAATCAACTAGAATGTCAAGCAACAAGTTTTACAATCTCTTCAATAGTCCAGATGTGGTCACTTATACCTGCTGCCATTGCTGGAGTTCTGGGATAGGGATTAGCTAGTGTCTTGTGAGGTCGTGCAAAGTTGTAATGCATAAAGTGTAGTGCAACTGTATGTTCTAGGTTCTCTATCTTTTTAGAGAACGCATTGGTTAACCTAGTAAATCGCCTCATACTCATTCTCATTGTAAGGTTAAGGCGTTCTGCAAAGCTAGTAGATATTTTAGTATGGTAGGACGTCATTACTTACTCACAAACCGATTAAACATACTTACCCAACTCACAATTCCATTCGTAACAAGAACGTATCCCTCTCTATAATTCATTATACCATCGTCACGAGTCAAGTTAACCATTTTCACCACCATTTGAGCAGAGTTTTACCAGTAGTATAATAAAACGTATGTTTATTCTTATTAGTATATACATACGTATGTACGGAATAGACTTATCGGATACCCCCATATCCCCTGTTCAACCCTTCGTATTGCCAACGCATATCTCCGCTTTTCAGCAGATGACAACTCAACCATCACTAAGCACCTCACTAATCAAGTGATAAAACCTTTTGACAGATTGCATTAAGATATTTCCTTTACTTATATATGTATATAAGTAAATCTTTTCACATATTTCTTTAATATATTTCCCTTACTTGTAAATCTTTTCATATCCTCTCTTGTAAACTTCCACGAGTTAGTCAAGCGATTATATGATAATATATTGTATACTAAGATTTTCTATTTTAATCTGGAGATAACGATGTTCATTCACTTTGCTTTCGGTGAACTCGCCAAACAAGGAAAAATATCGGAACAAACCAACGAAGTGATAGAGAGAATTCTTGAGACAAAACAACTCAAAGTTTCACCGAATACCGAGTTTCTTCCGAGTTACCCCTTAAAGGGAAGACGACGACTTCCATTTGATGGGTCTACACCGGCACCCGATGATGGCTCTATATATTATATTCAATCGGATGTGCCAATGATTTGTTTCATTAAAATTCCTTTTCACGAGCTGAAATCATCGAATCATCCTAAACAATATGGCAAATTTGGGATAGTTCTTTCAACCGATTATCTTTTAATCAAAGGTATAAAACCAGTAACCTATTACACTGAAAAAGAGCTTTGGCATGATAAACTTGTCAGAAAATTCAATGCTTTGGGAGGAGGCACTAAAGAGCTACAAGATGAAATATTGACATATCGAAAACCGAGTACCTATTTCCCTAATTTTAGAAAGTCGGTACAACTACGTATTCATAAAACAGTTACGGAAACAACCGTAAGTTTAATCAAATATGACAGGTATCCTGAAAATTATAATTTCAGGCAAGAGAATGAACATCGGATTTCCTTTCAAAAAGATGAGAAATTCATGGTTTTCACTGAAAAAGACATGTATATGATAATAACTCCAGATTTTGAATCTTGCTCAACTATAAATTCTTACTTAAATAGGAATTGGGCTTACCAACCAATCGTTAAAATCTTTCCAAGCTAACACTGTATTATCCAATCCTTATTTTTGCTAACATTTTTGCTAGCGAACTTTTCACCACAATAAAAGACAAGGTGGTACTAAACAGTACCACCTGAAGCTAAATCTCAAACTGAACGGTATTAAGGATTACTTATCTCCACGCTCAGGGACAAACCTCTTGTATCTTTTAATTAATCGATAAGCCTCACTTTAACTGCCGCTGCCCGACCGTCCCGGCCCTCACTCTTCTCGAATTCCACTTCCTGCCCTGCCTGGAGGCTATTAAATTCCACCCCTTCAAGATCGTTACTATGGAAGAAGAGGTCTGTTCCTTCCTCTGTCTTGATAAACCCAAAACCACGATCCATGACCCTTGCGATTGTTCCCTTAGAC
>SDBU01007108.1_pt1 | contig 12979 bp, 10 predicted proteins | sample 2277071 | NCBI WGS metagenome assembly SDBU01 (sample SAMN10397929, study PRJNA504765) | marine sediment metagenome | isolation source: marine sediment core GS08_GC12, 126 cmbsf | place: Arctic Ocean: Gakkel Ridge, Loki's castle | collected 2008 | reverse complement strand
GCCGCCTGTCTGCCGAAGTCGCAGCGCAGGCAGGTAGCAACAATACTTCATTTTTGGACGATTCTTCACGCATTCATCCATCCCGACCAGTCGGGATGGATGAATGCGTAGGCGGATAAAAGGTTAGTAGAAAATAAGAAAAGGAGATTTTTGTTGATATTGGTGAAATATATATTGTTAACAATATTGTTAATTATATATATTTAATGTATGGGAAATAGATATCGTAATCCGGCTGGTGATATTTTTACTGTAAATGACATTGCTAGCGCACTGGGAATAAAGCCTACATCAGCACGGGTCAACGCCAGCCGTCAAGTGCAACAAGGCAATTTTCTGCGTTTAAAGAATAATCTCTATATTATGAGTGATGATTGGGCCAGGGTTGATATCCCTTTCCAATACCGAATTGCTAACCGGATTCAGGTCCCTTCCTACATATCCTTGTTGTCGGCCCTTTCTTGGTATGATCTCACGACGCAGATTCAACAGGGCTTCATTGAATCCATGGCGCAGAAACGCAGTTACCGTAAAACCGTCAAGGGTACCGAGTTCCATTATTTTTTGCTCAGCCCCAACCTCTACTTCGGAATTTTACGGCTTAATGATGTTTTTATTGCTGAGGCTGAAAAAGCACTGGCTGATGGAATTTACTTGATGTCGCTGGGCCGTTACAGTCTTGACTTCAGTGCATTGGCCTGGGAGCGAATTAACCGGGAACGCTTTAACCGGATTATAGTCGACTACCCTGATTATACCCGCCGCTGGTGGAGTTTAAATGGAAGTTTTTAAAGCCCATGAACAATTTGAGCTGGAAGTTCTAACTCGGCTGCAGAGTGCCCGCCTGCTGGAACAATTAATTTTCGGTGGTGGCTCCATGCTACGCTTATGTCATGAACTAAAACGCTATTCCACGGATTTGGATTTTTATCTGCAGGATCAGCAAAAGAGTACTGTGCTGTATGAAAAACTAACCCGGTTATTGGCTGAACATTATTTGATTAAGGACTCCCAGGACAAATTTCACACAATTCTGATAGAAATAGCTTCACCGGAATATCCGCGTCGGCTTAAAATAGAGATTAACAAGGAAAGAGTAATTACAAGTACCCAGCTTTCGATTGCCTGGTCACCTTTTTCAACGCAGCAGATACCGGTTAATAGTATTCCTCTCAACCAGATGATGGCTTTAAAAATTGAAGCTTTGCTGGGCCGTGTGGAAATACGCGATGCCTATGATATCGAGTTTTTACTACGCCGCGGGATCAGCTTGACGGCATCGATTGAAATTCTTGTTCGGCTTCTGAAAGTAATCAGTGCATTTAAAACCCAGGACTTCAAAGTTAAGCTGGGTTCTGTACTTCCGGAAGACGAACGGGCATATTACCGAGAGAACGGATTTAATTTTTTAGCGGGACATCTGAATAATCAGTTGGCACGTCCCGGCCAATGATGTTACCGGAATTGGTAATAAACCTAATTGTTAGAATTATTCAATCCTATTTTAGCGATTCCTTGATCCGTTTGATATGGCCGCGCCCGAGGCCTTTGACTTCACAACCCAGCTCCAGATAACGTTTGATGGCCGCATCATCCAGGATACCGAAACAATCGATGACAGCGAATTGCTGACCGACCGCTTTCACTACTTCATCAGGTTCCAGGGCTAAGTAATCCGCATGGCGGACGGCCAGGATCACCGCATCAGCTCGATCGAAGCTGGCGGATAGATCTTTCTGGATGCGCAGTTCAGTCAGTTTTTCCTGATTACGGAAGAAACGGCTCTTGCTGCTTTCCGGGTGGTCGTCCTGGTTTTCAAACTCCCACCAGTGTTCAACATAAGGATCGTGGACCCGGATTTCAGCCCCCATTTCGGTCAATTTGCGAATCAGGACTTCGGAACCGGAGTAGCGCGTATCGCCCACATCCTCGCGGTAGGATGCGCCTAACACTAAAACCTGGGCGGCAGCGACCGGTTTACTCATATTCCGCAGGGCATCCCGCACCAGCTCGGCGGCGTGCAGTGAGCGGGTATCGTTAATATCGATTGCCAGCGGCGTCAGCTTGAAAATATCATCCTCGAAGCCCAGGATATGCTTGTAAGCCCAGACCCCCAGGCCCCCATCCTTGGGCAGACAATAGCCCCCGATCCCGGGACCGGGGAAGATCATATTGCTGTGAGTCGGACGTACTTTAATGGCCTTAATCACTTTCATGATATCCACTCCGTTACGCTCCGAGTACAGACTCCATTCATCCAGAAAGGCCAGAATGGTAGCCCGGTAGCTGTTTTCCATGATTTTAGCTGTTTCCGATTCGATCGGCCGGTCTAATACGGTCAGCGGGAATTTTTCCGTATTTAATACTTCATTCAGGAATTTATCCACTTTTGTTCGGGCCTGGTCATTTACACCGCTGCAGACACGCCAGAAATCACGAATGCTGGCGACGTATTCCCGGCCGGGCATGACCCGTTCGTAGCTGTGAGCCAAGAGGGGATCGGTCTCAATTCCTCGGGAAAGGAAAATCCGCTTCATGGCCGGGAATGCTACCTGTTCGGTAGTGCCCGGGGGCACGGTGGTCTCGATCAGGACCAGGGTGGCCGGGGGAATATACTGGGCGATGACCTGGAATGATTTTTCCAGGGCGGTCATTTCCACATGACCGGTGCGGACATTCCCCAGATCCTGCTTGGCATAATCGCACTGGACGTCCACAACAACCACATCGGCCAGCGCTAACACTTGATTGTTGAAGGAGGCTACCAAAGTTTTTTTATCGATCACGGTCCGCCGGATCATGGGATCGACTTCCGGATCCTCCGCCTTCACTGGGGAATTCCCTATATTCAAGGTCGGTATTTTCCAGTAACTGCGGACAGATGGGCGCTGTAGACCAATTACAAATTTGCTGGGTTTACCATTATCATCGACCGTGTCGGCTACAATGGCGGCCATTACAACGCCCACAAATCCGACGCCCATAACGATCACAATTTCTTTACCTTCCGCTCGGGCTTGTTCAGCCAACTGCTGCATACGCTCCAGTTCAGGCCCATATTCGTTTTCAGCTGGTAATGGATAAGCTATTCCATCCGGGCTAATTGATACTTTATTAGGCATTTTCCCCTCGATTTTATCTGAGTTGATTATTGAGTTAGTTAAAGAATAAGGTCAAATCTTGCTTAAGTAATATTTGGGCTATTCTCTGAGCGGCCTGGCCATCCCAGCGCTCAGGGATTAGTTTTGGGACCGAATCGGCTTCCAGGACCTGCAGGACTTCAGCCGGTATCCGGTGATAATCAGTACCGATCAAGCGGTTGGTACCATTGGTAATTGTCACCGGCCGTTCGGTATTTTCCCGGACTGTCAGGCAGGGCACACCGAAACAAGTGGATTCCTCCTGAATGCCACCGGAGTCGGTAATAACGATTGCTGCATCCCGTTGCAGACGCATGAAATCGATATAGCCCAGGGGATCGATCAAGTGGAAGCGAGGATTGTTGTTGAGCCGCTCCAGCAATCCGAAATCAGCCAGATTCTTGCGAGTGCGGGGGTGGGCCGGGAATACGCAATCCAACTTGCCGGTTATTTCTTCCAAGGCGCTGACCAGTTCCGCAAGTTTGCTGCGGTCGTCTACATTCGATGGGCGATGCAGAGTAATTAAAGCAAAAGCACTTGTCAGGTTCAATCGCTCCTGAATTTTTGACCGGCTGAAATGCTGCTTGAAGGCTTGCAGTGAATCGATCATGGTATTACCCACAAAATGGATTGATTCTGCTGTCTTGCCTTCTTTTAACAGATTATCCCGGGCATCCAGCGCTGTAATGAATAGAATATTAGCAATCTGATCAGTAAGCACCCGGTTGATTTCTTCCGGCATGCGACTATCATAACTACGGAGACCAGCCTCCACGTGGGCCACCGGGATATGCAATTTCACTGCCGCCAGGGCGCAGGCAACGGTTGAATTTATATCCCCGAAGACCATCACCAGGTCGGGCTGGTTTTCCAGGAGAACTTTTTCATAGCGCTCCAGGATCCGGGCGGTTTGGGCACCGTGGGAGCCAGAACCCACCTCCAGGGTAATGTCGGGTTCCTGCATACCCAGTTCATCAAAAAACAGTTGGGACATTTTATGATCGTAATGCTGGCCGGTATGCACCAGAGTGAGTTGAAATTGGGCTGTGGCAGCCAGCGCCTTATAAACCGGGTCGGCTTTCATGTAATTAGGCCGGGCGCCGATGATCAGATGAATATGAGGCATTGGATATTATTTTTGGCTATTTGATGATTTTCAGAATATCATTTTCCAGGCGATATTTCCCCCAGCGACCAATACCGACCAGACAAACCTTGTCAGCCATTTAAAAATCTCCTAAGATATTCAGGTATTGTAGTAATTTTAATTAATGATTTATGTGAAAATAGGTGCCCGAAACTAAGAAGGCCGAGTGGATTGATAATAGTAAAAGAACTGGTTGATGTGGTTTCCTTTTAGATTGTCTTTTCCCCAACGGAAGGATAATTTCGACCGCTTTAAATCGAGTAAAAAGGGCCCATAGCTCAACGGTTAGAGCGACGGACTCATAATCCGCAGGTTCGGGGTTCAAATCCCTGTGGGCCCACAAGCGTAAGCAGGTTCTAGTTGATTTGTGCCAAAACCCATACCTTTATGACACTCCCAGCCCCTCAAATTCCCAAAAACGGCAAATCGATTTTGATTATGGGAATGGAGTGTCAAAAACGTAGGTTTATGGGACAGTCTACTGAACCACTGGATGTATTGGAAATGGCTGTTTGTATACCTTAAGTTCTAGCTTCAAACCTAGTCCGACGTATTTGACTAAATTCGCATTGGGTTCTTAAGTCCAAAGAGAGGATAGATCATGAGCCAGAATTTGACCATATTATTTGTTGTCATTATAGGCCTTGTCACAATACAAAACGTTAAAGCTCAACCAAAATTTAAGGTCGGCGATACATTTCCTAATCTTCCGTTACCTTCTTTACGTGCCGGCGTTGCGGATTCAATTGGAAACTACAATGGTCAGAAGCTGATCTTGCACATTTTTGCTTCATGGTGAGCGGGCTGCAGAACTCACGTGCCCGGGTGGCACAACGCAACAGAATCTTTACAGCAGAATGGCAAACTGCAAATGATCGGTATCATTCAAGAACAGCATCCGGATCGTGCTCGTTTATTTATGCAGTGGAAGCAGATGGGATGGCCAATCATGGTAGACGGTTTGAATCTGTTGGGAGTAAATGTGATTCCCATTACTCTTTTTATCGATGAAAACAGTATAATTCGGGCAGTAAATCCAAAGCACTCCGATGTCGCAGGTCTCGAGTTGTTTTTGACAAAAGAATATAAAACATCTAATAGCAACACAAGGACAGTACAAAACGATCCTAGCCAGAAAGAAAAGCAAGCCAATCGTCTTTTATTGTGGGGAGATACTGCTGACCTAAACGAAGCCATCGAGATATATGAGGGACTACTTGAGTCTGAGTTGGAGAATGGCTCCGGTCGCTTTCGTCTTGGTGTGGCATACCGAATGCGCTATGAATCAGCATATCGGCAAGCCTCTGATTTTGAAATGGCAATTGATAACTGGGAGTTGGCACTTGACATTAATCCCAATCAATACATTTGGCGTCGCCGGATTCAACAGTATGGACCTCGCTTAGACAAACCGTATCCGTTTTATGACTGGATTTCTGAAGCACGCCAGCAAATAAGTGAGCGAGGTGAATCCCCCGTTGAAATGACAGTCGAACTTAGTGGCGCTGAAATTGCAAACCCTTCCGGGAGTTTCTTAAAAGATGGGTCGCCGAAAGCCGAGCCTGACCCGGATGGCCGTATTGTTAGAGATCAGGGACAGTATATCAACATGGATCACGTTATTGTAAAATCGACTAAGGCTGAGGACCTGGCTGCAAGAATTCACGTGCGATTTGTGCCGAATCAGTTCAACAAGACGCACTGGAATAATGAGGTTGGGCAACTTGAACTTTGGGTGTCTGTCCCGAGCGGATGGGAGACTAGCTCACGGTTCTTCACTGTAGCGAATCCTAAAAAGGCGGTGAGTATAGAGAACCGTAAACTAGAGTTTGAAATCCAGGGTAAGGAATTACCTGAGAGTGGAAAACTCAATATCCCTGCTTATGCACTATATTATGTTTGTGAGGATGTTGATGGAACCTGCTTGTATCGGCGACAAGATATATTAATAGAGGTTAACTTTACCAATCGCTAGCTATGTGTTAATTAACAATGTATTCAACCTAAGTTGATCGGTGCCATTGATTAGATTTAAAGTCTTTTGATTCTTTCGGACCGCACCATTAGTAAAGCTGTTCATCGTTCCAAAAACCAAATCGATTTTGATTATGGGAATGGAGTATCAAAAACGGCGGTTTATGCACAAAAAGGGCAGCTATCATTCATCCAATATGCTAATTCCCTTTAAATGTGAAACGTCTCCCCAGCCTAGCAATTTCCATCCTTCACCATCATATGAAAACGTGTTGATGGAGCCGCTCCACACTTTAAACTTCCTTGGAGAGTCCAATGAAAGACCTACAATATATTTGAAGAAGTTGATTAAAACACCGCCGTGGGTGACTATTAATACAGAATTCCCCGGGTGCAATCGGGCGATTTCGTTTAAACATTCTATGTTCTTACTAAAACTTTGTCTGCTACTGTCGCCTTCTGGAATAATATAATCAGGATTTAACTTCATAAGATTTGAACAAACTTTAGGGAAAGATTTTGCCATTTCAGAATCAGTCAATCCTTGTAGAACGCCCATATTTCTCTCTCTTAATCTGGGATCAGGTAGAATATTAAGATTTGAAGCTTCTGATATTATTTCTGCTGTTTGTATTGCTCTACCAAGATCACTAGTATATATCGCTGATAAATTGTAACCAGCCAACCGCAATGCAACATTCTCTGCTTGTTTGATGCCATTTTCAGTCAGCAGACTATCTTTGTGTCCTTGACAACGATCCTCAATATTCCATTCAGTCTCACCATGCCTGACAACTATAATTTTAGTTTTCACCATTTTGGTCTTCCTAACAAATCTTGTTATAAATTTCTAATGTAGTCACCAACATGAGATGTTCAAGTCTTGCACAATGTAGTTATCAGTATTTATTAAAACAATGTCAATTCAAGCCACAGTTTTACTTAATCGGATAGGTTCCAAAACCCATACATTTTTGATACTCCCAAGCCCCAAGTGTCTCAAAAACGTTCGGTCGATTTTGATTATGGGAATAATGTGTCAAAAACGTAGGTTTATGAGACAGAAAAGGACAACCAAATGACTGCTCCACAGCAATAGTTCTGTAATCAGTAGCTACTTTAACAGCAACATTTTCTTTGTCTGGATATAATCACTGGCTTTGATCTGATAGAAATACATTCCACTTGATACTTCTGTTGCATCCCATATTACTCGTTTATGTCCAGCCTCTTGCATTTCGGATACCAATGTTACCACTTTTCTACCCGCCAGGTTGGTAATAGTAATCTGGACGTAAGACCTTTTGGGTAACTCATACTTTATCGTCGTGGTAGGGTTAAAGGGATTGGGGTAGTTTTGCAAGAGAGAATATTCCGTCGGAACCTGTGAATCATCTACTCCCAGAAACGGTTTCACTTGAGCTGAGTAATTTGAATTTTCACTCCCTGATCCGCCATTACCATCATCCGCAGTTACTACGGTATAGATGTAATAATCAACATCGGCATTGGTCAAAGTGTAGGTGCTATCGGTGGCGTCCGTGATTGCCGAACCGTCGAAGTCCAGACTATCATCATCGGTATACCATTGGTATGTCAAAGTAAGTGCGTCGCCATCAATATCGGTCCAACTGCCATTGTCAACACTCAACAGTTCGTCTTCGGTAGCTGTTCCGCTGATAGTCGGTACGGTGGTGTTAACTGGAGCATCATTAACCGGCACTACGGTGAGCGTAAAATCGCTATTGACTGATGTATCCGCATCCGCCACACTCACCGTGATCTGAGCCGTTCCGTTCCAATTCCCGGCTGGTGTGAGCGTGAGTGTATCCCCATCTATCACCACTGCAGTTACAGCAGCTGTATCGCTTGCCCCGCTAAATGTAAGGACGTCACCGTTCGCGTCCGAAGCAGAAAGAATGAGGTTCAAACTCTCGTCTTCGTATAGGGACGTATCAGACAGGGTTGCCAGCACGGGCGGATCATTCGCGAGTGTCACCGTGTCCTCGCCCGTGGTAAAGCTCCATGCCCCACCGGTAAACACACTGTAATCCGCATCAATGCTGGTTATCCTGAGGGCTAAATAACTTCCGGTGGTCACGGTAAAAGCGATAGTGTCAGTCGCATAGGTAAAAACCTTATTACTACCATCCCCGGTCAGGGCTGCACTAGGACCGCCAGCAGTGAAATCATTTCCATTAGTTGAAGAGCCTATCTCAATGGTAAAGGCGTGCGCACTTATTGGTGCTGAAGTGAAAACTACCTGCCCAGACCAGCTATTACTTCCTGAGAAACTCATATTTGTAAGTGCCGCCTGATCAGCTATCCAGATATTGGAACTTCCGTTGTTTATAGTGACAGTTCCTCCTGCTTTGGTCACATTGTCCATGTACATCTTGTTATCGTTGTGCAGCCACCATGCTTGAAGAGAATAATTACCAGAGGTCTGTATTAATTGATAATCATCATCATTGTCATTTGTGATAGTATAAGTACCTCCTATTCCATTGCTACCAGTATGAGTTCCATCGCTGTAATAATTACCTAAATACCCTTTATGGAAGGTACCACTATTGTAGTCATAATGTATTGTAGTAGGTGAGTGCCAGGTGGTAGTTGAACTCTCTGAATAAACATTGGAGGTGGTATTGTTACTTAAATCGTTGAGATAAATTGTATTGTAGTTCCCAGATGCAAGCCAGATGCCATAGGTACCGTTATTGCTGATGTTGTTCCCAGCAAGAGTGTTATACGAAGCATTCTCCCAAAACTCGAATCCTCGACTGCTATGACCAGTTATCGTATTGTTTGATACGAAATTGTAGTTTGATTCTTCCTCCAAAACAATTCCCTTATCGCTATTTATCACGGTGTTGTTAATTATAGTGTTGTTTGAGGAATAATAATTAATACGCATCGCAGCACCGCTATTATCCAGGGTATTGCCCATCACAGTATTGTATGATGAATTATAAAACTCAATTCCATCACCCGGATCATTATTCATCGTGTTATTTGCGATGGTGTTGTTTGAGGAGCCCCATAACATAATTCCGTCACCATCCCAACGCCCATCATTATCATTCATCGTGTTGGAAGTTATTGTGTTGTTATTAGAAGCCTCAGTGATAAAAACCCCGAATTCATTGTGAGTCACTGTATTGGAAGTCAGCTCGTTGTTTGAGGAACCACCTCCTAAATGAATACCATCACCACCGTTGTTATTCGCTGTGTTGTTGTTCAAAATGTTGTTGTTTGAGGAAGCTAAATGAATTCCATTAGTATTAGCATCTGCTGTGTTGCTGTTAAGATTGTTGTCTGAGGACGATACTAAAAGAATTCCACTATCTCCATTGCCAGTTGCCGTGTTGTTGTTTAGAGTGTTGTTATTTGAAGATGGTACTAGACGAATTCCATCGTAAGTATTATTATTCGCCGTGTTATTGTCTAAAGCATTGCTCAAGGAAGAAGATAAAGAAATTCCATCCACACTATTATTATTCACTACATTAGAGGCTAGGTTATTGTTGTTCGAAGAAACTAGGAAGATACCCTCGCTGATGTTGTAGCTGGCGGTAGTGTTGTTGATGGTACAGTTGTCGGAAGAAACTAAATGGATGCCGCGGTTGTTATTATGGCTAGCGTCCCAACTACAACGGTTATTCCCGATGGTGCAATTGTCTACGGAGGCAAGATATATTCCAGCCTTTTCCATGGCGGTGGCACCGTAGATGGAAAATCCCTCAATAGTTACATTATCTACGGTCACTTCAAAAACATGGATGCCCGGGCTTGCCGCCACAACCGTGGTTGTATTATACCCATTTTGCGACTGGATGGTCAGTTGTTTAGACACACTAACATTCTCCGTATAGGTGCCATCATGGACAATTATGGTATCTCCATTACTTGCAGCGGTAATAGCATCAGAGATAGTTGAATATGTCTGACCACTACCGACATGTAGTTCAGTGGCATTGGACACCAAGGGGAAAAAAATCAGTGCTAAAGCCAAAACCCTTAAGATAACCATTAATACCGATATTCTTCGCTTCATTTCTTGTTCCTCCTATCATATTTTGTTAACCTACCAGAAACCATCGACCATAGGACCACTTTCTAATTTAGTCTTAGGGCGACCCCCGAACTACATTAGTACTTGATTAATCGTATAAAAGCGCAAGAAATCTCAGCTCGAAAATAGAGTGCTGTTTATCAACATACAAGGCTCTACGAGCTATCACAAAACCTATAATTTTTCGCCACTCCCCGACCTTCAAATTCCCATAAACGTCTAATCGATTTTGATTATGGGAATGGTGTGTCAAAAACGGCGGTTTATGGGACAAAAACAATTAGTTATGGTCAGGCTTCGTTTAACCATAAATTGGCTATCACGATAAGCGGGAGGAAATAATGATATGACCTTCTTAGAAGAACTTAAGAAAAGGAAGGTATTTCGTGCAGCAAGTGCATACGCCGTTACGGCTTTCGTAGTCACCCAGGCATATCAACTGGTTTATGATGCACTGCACCTGCCGGGCTGGACATTCACTTTTCTTGTAATTCTTCTAATCATCGGTTTTCCTGCAGCAGTCATAATTGCCTGGATATTCGACTGAACCCCAGAAGGATTGGTCCGCACTGACCCGCTTGATGGAGACCAGCAGCCGTTTTTGAAGCGAATGCAGACCTGGCTCGCCATCAGTGGCATAATCGCAGGAATATTACTGGGGCTGCTGGCCTGGAAGTTCATGATCGCACTTGAAACGCCTGACGCCGGCAATAAATCCATCGCCGTTCTGCCGTTTACATCACTCACATCCAGTGATGGGGACCAGAGTTTTGCCGATGGTGTACATGATGATATACTTACCCAGCTGGCTAAAATAGGCGACCTTCAGGTAATTTCGCGAACTTCGGTGGTACAGTTCAAGGGTACTGTCAAGTCAGTGAAAGAAATCGCTGCCCAGCTGGGAGTGGCCAATATACTGGAAGGGAGCGTTCGCCGGGCAGGCAACCGAATCAGGATTGTTGCCCAGCTGATAAATGCGGCCACCGATGAGCATCTCTGGGCAGAAACCTATGATCGGGATTATGCGGACATCTTTGCCATTCAGAGCGATGTGGCCCAGAAAATTGCCCGCGCTCTCAAGGCTACCCTTTCACCGGTTGAAAAAGAATATATTGAAGAACGGTATACGGAAAACCTGGCTGCTTGGGACTTCTATACCCAGGGTAAAATTCTTTCTACCCAGATAAGGTCCGATGTGGATTCAGCGATCATCCTGTGGGATAAAGCGGTACAGTTGGATGAGGACTTCCTGTTACCTTATCTGCAGCTGGTCAGGTTCCATGCCGCTGCCTATTTTGGCGGATTGGGCAGAGACCCTTCAGAAGAACGGCTTGATAAAGCGCTGTCCGCAATGGAAAAGGCCAGTGCATTGAATCCTGACCATCCTGAGGTCCACTTGGCAAAGGGTTATTATCACTATTATGGATTCAGGGACTATAAAAATGCCCTGGATGAATTTGATATAGCACAGGAAAAACAACCCAATAATAGTGATTTGCTAACTGCTATCAGTTTAGTCAAGAGACGTCAGGGGAAATGGATGGAGGCTCAGGATGCGATGAAAAGAGCCTGCGAAAAGGATCCGATGTCATATTCCAAGATAGCGACAGCTTATGAAAACGCATGTTTGATGCGCAGATGGGATGAACTTGATCGCTACTATAAATGGCTGGTTTCCCTGATGCCGGAAGGACCAGAGAAATATTTGAAAGAGGCTGAATATCAGCTTTGGACCAAAGGAGACATTCAAGGTGCGAAGCTGGCATTGGAACGGGTATCCCCGCAGATTGACCAGAACAATAAAATATTGATTTGGATCAAGTTTTATATAGCACTGGCCGAGCGCGACTATGAGAAGGCACTGGCGGTAATAGAAGAATACAAGGAAGATTATTACATATACAGTGGTTTTTGCAATACACAGCTGAATCGAGTGGATCAGGCTCGCGCCGATTTTAATTCTGCCAGAGTAATCTACGAAAAGGGTATTGAGCATAACCCAAAGCATCCTTATTACCATATGTGGATAGGGATTGCCCTCTCAGGTTTGAATCAATGTGATGAGGCTGTACGTGAAGGTCAGCTGGCAATTGAGCTCCTACCGGTTGAGAAGGATGTTTACTATAGCACAAGACAGCTGTATTTTATGGTAATACTCTTAACCCACTGCGGCAGGAACAATGAAGCGCTGGACCTGCTCGAGCAGTTACTTGCAACCCCCAGCTACTTGAATCTGATGATCCTGCAGGTGGAGCCTTTCCTAGATAAGCTGAGGGATTTACCGCGCTATAAGGCAATAATCGCCCGGGGAGCTACCACCTTCTAGTGAATTTGGTTTAGCTACATTAGGTTATCATATATCAGGAAGCCCTTAATTCTGGTTAAAACACAAGAGTAAATGACTAACCAGACAAAACTTTGTGTACATTTTAAGTTTGAGATCGTCGACAATGAAGTGTCCATTTAACCATTGCCACCATTTTCACGCCATCTGTCTACGCCTGATGTGCATCAGGACTTCGATAGACAGGCCGTTTTTCATCTGTCTTCGTCCCAAAAGCAGGACTACGCCGGGACAAGTTTGTCGACGAGACAGCGGAGTACTCACCTGCCCGACTAAACCGTTCAGGCGGGTAATCCGCA
>SDBU01007107.1_pt1 | contig 12980 bp, 9 predicted proteins | sample 2277071 | NCBI WGS metagenome assembly SDBU01 (sample SAMN10397929, study PRJNA504765) | marine sediment metagenome | isolation source: marine sediment core GS08_GC12, 126 cmbsf | place: Arctic Ocean: Gakkel Ridge, Loki's castle | collected 2008 | reverse complement strand
GGACAACCTCTCCGTCCCCCTTTATAAAAAGGGAAAGATTCAGGTTCCCCTCTTTTTTAAAAGGGGGCAGGGGGGATTTGGCGGGAGGGTCACTTAACTAACTCAAGAAATATGATGAGCTTAACCCATGAACTGTGAACTTGGAACCCTGAACCGAAATTCTGGTTTATCCGGGTTAGGTTTTTGGATTTACTTTCACAATTAGCAGACTCAGGTCATCCTCCAGTTCATGCCCTTCCCATAACGCCTTTATTTCATTAATTATATCTTTCTTTTCTTCTATCTTCTTTTTTATAAATGATACAAATTTATGAAAATCATTTTCAAATAGGGTGTCTGTAAGTCCGTCAGTATGAAATACGAGCATATCATTCGGGCATAGTTGGACTTCCATATCCTCATAAGACGCATCTTTTACAAGCCCCACAGGGGGACCCGAAGGTTGTAACTCTATGGTGTCTTGAGAACTTGATCGGTATTGAATTGGATACGGATGGCCCGCCCTGACCAAGTTCATAGTTAAACGCTTCGTGTCTATGATACTGTAACAGAGCGTAATGTAATTACTATGTTTGAGAATCTCGCAAAACCTTTGATTAATTTTCGTAACAATTTCCTTTGCCGACAGGTTTTCGATGTTATCCATTTGCAGGCTGAACTTTAACATGGCAGCCAAGAGGGCAGGAGAAAATCCATGACCTGTTGCATCCGCTATGATCATTACAACCCTGTCCGGGCCTACCTCAAAATAATCAAAAAAATCTCCGCCAACTTTGTGGCAGGGTCGAAAATAGGTCTCGATATTCAATACGTCAGTTTGAAGTGGGTCAGAAGGCAGGAGGTCTTTTTGCAGGTCAGATGCCCTTTCAATATCCCTATCCAGTTTCTGGTGAATAAGGATATTCTCTATGGCGATAGCAAGCCTTGCAGAATGCCTCTCCAAGAGTTTAGGGTCCATCTTGATATTGTAATGATGGACAGATCCTAAATTTAGGCTGCCGATAATCTGATTAGGCAAGTTAAGGGGGATGATTGCCTGGGATTTCACCTCATCCCCATGGCCCGGGAAAAAGATATCGGATGATCCTCTGGATGTTCTTTCAAAAAGAGTCTTGCCATATTTATTCAGCAAGATTTTTAGAGGTTCTTCATCGATAATAGAGACACCTAACCTGGGTAATAATTTGTCATACCCGTCAGGGAAAAAAAGCGATTCCAGATATTCTTTGCTAAGACACAGTGAAACAAACTCCATACGCATATGTGCGGTAGCACTATTGATCAGCTTGGTGATCCTGTCCCCTGCAAGGGTTTCGCGCGAGTCGGTGGCAAGGGATGAAAAAACCTTTTCCAGATCATCAGTGAACTTTAATATCTCCTGGTCATATACAGCCTGTTTCTTGATCTTCTTTAGCTCTTCCCGGAGCCGTTTATTCTCTTCATCGAGGTTCCTAAGAGTGATCTCCCTTTGATAAATATTAAAATTATTAGGCATGGTAGTTAAAACTGGATTGACAAAAAAAGGTTTTTTCATATAATATCAGATATTCACTTTAAAGGAAAGTTTCTGCATAATGAATCTTAAAATCCTTGAAACCGATTTCACAGAGCGAAATGATATCGTGATTATTCGATTGGCTGGAAAAATTAATAGTTTTTCCGAGGCTGATCTTGCGGGTAGTTTCAAGAGTGTAAGGGAGAAAGGGAAGAAGCGGATTATATTGAGTATGGAAAAGTTGGACTCGATTAATAGCAGGGGAATAAAGTTAATAGTGAATCTTGGTAAGTGGATAGAAGAAATCGGAGGTGATTTGAAGATCTCTGATATGCAGAGCAACGTGAGACAATTGTCCGCCATTTTCGGACTAGACAAAATGATAGATACTTATGATAATTTAGAGGAAGCCATTAAAAGTTTTGATAACAGCGTCTAACTTAAGACCTCATAAACGGTCAATGTTTCTGTTTTCCCTTTTACCGATTTTTCGCCGACCTTTCTGATATTAAATCTATTCTTAACACATTGATAGGTGGATTCACCGATCAAGATCTGGTTCGGCTCTGCGATCGACTCCAGTCTAGATGCAATATTTACCACATCCCCAATGACGGTATAGTCCATCCTTTTTGAGGAACCCAGATTACCTGCCACGACTCGACCTGTATTTATGCCAAACCTCATGTCAAATCTCTTATCCGGTTCGATGGTTTCCTTCATCTCAAACAGGGCCTTTCGTATTTCGAGTGCAGCCCAAATAGCTCTCTCTGCATCATTATCCCTCTCTATGGGGGCCCCGAATACCGCCATAATGGCATCACCGATGTATTTATCAAGGGTGCCGTTGCAATCAAATATGATATCGGTCATTTTCTTGAAATATTGATTTAACAGCAGACTTACCTCGGTGGGAGAGAGCCTTTCTGCAAGCGGGGTGAAGTTTACAATGTCCGCAAAGAGTATGGTCACCATTTTTTCCTTAGGGGCCAGCAATTTCTCTTCATCTTCACTGTCCCCGTGGATGATTAAGTCCACAACCTCCGGGGAGTGAAATCTTTCCAAACGGTTTCGCATCATCCCTTCACGCCGTATCTTCTCATTAAGGTTGGCCTGTTCAATGACCATTGCCATCTGATTACTTATCGTAGTCAAAAGATCAAGATCCGCCTTTTTGAATTTGTTGCTCAAACGAAAGCTATCCACCTGGATCATCCCGATGACTTCATCTTTTCGCCATAGAGGGACAGACATGACTGATCTGATATTCTGCATAATAATGCTCTTAGCACCATCAAATTGCGCATCCTCCATGGCATTTGAGGTCAGAACAGAAGCTTTTTCGTTGAGGACCTTATTCATGATCGTACGGCTTACCCTCAGTTCCTGAGTGCTATCATCCGGAGCTGTTCCGTATTTAACCACTTTCGGTATGATCTCACCAGGTTTTTTACCTAAAACCGCCACAAATCCATAATCGGCATCGATGACCTGAAAGATAAGATCCATGATGGTGTTTAGCAGCTCATCAAAATCGGTGGTTCTATTCAATTTACGACTGATCTGATAAAGGACATAGAGAATTTTATTGTTCTTTTCCAAGTCGAAAAGGGAGATTTGACTCGTTTCCTTATCTTTTGCTTCAGCTTTGGGTAAAAGCTCTTCTTCTATCAGCCCACCGCTTTTGATGGATGCCAATACTTCCTGATCAGGCTCATCCGGCATGATAGAAAGATCTTTAAGAAGGTCTCTCCGTTCTCCGTCTCCTATCTCCGTGGCTGGAGATTTTTTCTCCGGCTGTGGGGCAGTCGATTCTTCTGTTTCATTTAGGAAGGTTACTGCAAAAGAGCCAAATTTGATCAGGTCATTGTGTTTCAGTATACGGCTTGTAATCCTCGATTCATTGACATAAGTGCCGTTCTGGCTCCTTAGATCCTCCAGGTGATAGCCTTCAGAGGTTCTGCCCACTTTGGCATGGCGACGAGAAACGGTGTGGTTGGAAAGGGTAATATCATTCTCTTTTGAGCGTCCGATCGTCGTGACGTCATCGGCCAGAAGATAAGAAAAACCCTTACCATGATCGGTAAGACCTCTAAACTCGGGCATCTAATAATCCTCTTTCGTATGCGTTCAGGGGTTCAAAGGTTCAAAGTTCAGGGTTAAGGACAAGGAAAGATATTGAAGATCCGAAGTCCTCATTAAAAATGCTCATTTCCCCAAATAATTGCCAATTTGGCTCCAAATTTTGGATTAGGCCTGACGAAACCAACGCTTTTCTCGTAAATACGAATCCCAAATGCAGTATAGGGACGAGAATGGAACCTTGAACCTCTGAACCTTTGAACCCGTGAACGGTTACGGCTTCTTATTCAAATCCTGATTTTTCTCTATCCATTTCTTATTCTCTTCCCCCGTTTCGGGGTTGATCCTCAGTAATTCTTTTTCGTATTTCTCAGTCTCTTCTTTGAGCTCAGGCCCCGCATAAGGGATCTTATCCAGGGCTATTATCTGGGGTGTCAGAAAAAAGAGGATGTTGCTCTTGGGGTTTCGGGCGCTACTCATCTTGAAAAGGTGTCCGAGACCGGGGATGTTCATGAGACATGGAACACCTGTCTCGCTCACGGCATAATCGTTTTCAAACAGCCCGCCCAGCACAACGGTTTGCTCGTCATCTAACAAGACCTGGGTATTCAGGCTGGTGATCGCCTTTTCCGGTATGCCATCGGTTCGGCTGGTCCGGTCCAAAGCGCTCCTTTCCGCCTCAACAATGATCTCTACCATCGGTTTTTTCTCGTCGTCATAAATGATGTGGGGGGTAACCTCCAGTTCTATCCCGGCTTCAATTTCTTTGGATTCAACCGTAGGGTCGAGTCCCCCGGATTGAATCTTGAACGTGACGATATTCTTGGCTTCCACGATGGCCTTCATATTGTCCATCGTAAGGATGCTCGATTTGTGGATGGTCCTGCTCACGCCCTTGGTTTCAGCGGCGGCAAGTGTGGCTGTCAGGGTGGTATAAGCCCCTCGATAGATGAAGGTCCCTGCCAACCCGAAAGGGGATATCTGGGTCCCTGCTGCAGCACCAAGCAGGGGGATAAGGGTATTAACATCCACAGTACGAGGTTTTGCGACATAACTCTGTGATTCTAGTTGTCCATCTTCGGTTCGAGAGGTCGTTGATAGGACTTCATATTCTGTATCCACATAATCTCCAAAGGCATTTTTTGCATTTTCAGAAGTTGCCGCAAATGGAACGTAATTTTTGTCTGATTTCTGATACATTCCCGCATAACCGATCCCGAATTCCCTGGCAAACCCTTTGGAGGCCTGGAGGATGATGATATCGATATTTACCATCTTCAAGGGTTTGTCTAACTGCTTGATGATCTCGCCATACGTATCCAGTTTTTCGGGATAGTCCCGAATGATAAGCTGGTTGGTCCTGACATCAGAGGCAATGGTCCCCGCTTCTGCATCTATTATACGCTTGATTACCCTGGCCTTGGAGCTTATTTCACTCGAAATCTTTTTTCCCTCTTCTTGTGGTGTCTCAGTTTCCGTTTCTTTGCTTTCAGCAACCTCTATCTTTTTTTCCTTCTCGCCGATCTTGCTCAAATCAAGCACTTCTGTCAAGACCGTCACAAGTCCCTTTACCACAACCTCCTGTTTACCAACTGTAATCTTGGTATCCTCTACTTTGGCATACGCTATCGGGTAATATCTGATTTCGGGTTTGACATCCACCTGTTTTCCCTTTGCTGATTCCAATACCTCGATAACGTCCTTGATATTCTTTATCTCTCTTTCCGTCCCGGTCAGGAGGATGGTATTGGTCAAGTCGTCAAAGACAATCCTGATCTCTTTCTTGATGAGGCCGAAACGCTCAAGCGCACGCTTCACTTCCCCTATTTTCAGGTTTTCCAACCGGATGAGTTCATCTTTTGTGTCCCTTGTCTCGGGATTGAATACATGAATCGAGCATCCATCCCAGTAATAGGACAAACCATAACTATTGATCAGCGCTTTAAAGGAGCTTTTCAAGGGGGCATTCTCATATTGAACGGTAACCTTCATGTCGACCCCCTTGCCAAAGGTGATCGGTGTCTTGTTTAGCGTTGCAATCGACTTTAAGGTGTCCCTTATGTCTTCATCGTGAGTGAATTTTGTTACGGTGGCGTCCCTCCGCCATTGCTGGCAATCATATTCGGCTACAGGTTCCTGTTGAGCGCTTTCCTCGTATTCAGTCGTCTCAGCGCCCTCTTGTTCAGACGTTGTCTCTTCTTGGGCCTGTCCGGAGAAAGATAGCAAAAAAAACAACAATAAAAAAAAGATGCCCGCAGAAAAAATTTTCCTTAACATGACTGCCCTCCTTTTCTGAAACTAAACTGATTGAAGTGTAACCCTTTATTCATCATAGAAAACCTGGTCCTTCCCCGCGTAACGGGATCTTCGATGGGTCAGGTCGCCGACTTCGTCCCGCTTGGGGCGGGACTACGACGGCTGAAAGAGATAGATGGCTTTGCCACTTTTTTCAAAAAAACATTATCATTCGATTTCCGTTAAACGGTTGTGGTTGCGAGGCTCGTAGCGGTTTTCGTGTGACGGTTTTCGTTTAAAACCGCAACCCTGGCCCAGACCTGGTATGTCAAGATGCGGTATATAAAGCAGGCATCCATGAGCAAAGGAAACAATTTCACATCCAAGTCCCGTCGCACCAGGGCGGGCCGATGAACGAAATACGAAACGAGCCGCGAAACCCTGGCCCAGACCTGGCATACAATGAGTGTTTTCAATAGCGCCTGTCACCTTAAACCAATGTGGCACTAGCTTTTTGCAATTGAGTCGCACCAGGGCAGGCCGAATAACGAAAGACGAAACCACCCCTCTGGGGTGAAATCAAAGTTAGGTCCTCCTCCCGCCAACGGCGGGGATCTTCGATGGGCCTGGATTCTTTATTTGCGCTTTGATGTCTTTTTGAATCTAAAGGTGACAAAATATTTTTTATTACCCGATACCAGATCAACCCTGTCGTTCTGGATACGAACGATCTTCTTTCCCTGGAAAATATCTCCAACATAGTAATTCTTGTGGTCTATGGTTGCGTATCGATCCTTATCAACACCAATACCGGTCAGCTTACATTTATAGGTCAGATTGATCGGTTTAGGTATGTGTTTAACATTTGGGTCTATCTTTATTATACGTTTTTTAAAAGGGTCTCTAATTTGGGGGGGGAATTGTCCCTGAAAACTCTTGAACGAGGCCTTTTCTTCAGCGCTCATTTCGTCTCTGATTAATTTTAGAGTCATATTGACAAGGTTTTTATCCGCGGAATATGGATGGATGTCCAGGTCCTGTATCGCTAAATGAGACTGTTCGATATGGTATAAGAACTTGATTAATTTGGAAAATGGCGCATATGCTACAACGTTGTATGTGTAATCATCTATCTCTGATTTTAATATATTGTCAAGCTCCACATCGGATTGAACAAATTCCGTATTGAGTTCTTCCAGAAAAGCTGTCAAATCACTCCTGCTAGCGCGTGTGACAAGGGTATACTGATCTGTATCTTGTTTGGCAGGGACCTTCAGTTTTTTAATTTCACCGAGATCTGTTTTCGCTTTCTGAGTCAACGTTTGGAAATGTCTCATACATTTTTCCGAATTTCTATAAAAAACGAAATAGAAAAAAACAGATAACGTCAGGAGCAGGATCACAAAACTCACGATATCTATTGAAGCTATCTTCTTTTTAGACTTATCAGGCATCCAGCGACCTCATCTTCAAAATGGATATGACTATTTCCTTAAGACATCATACTCTTCGGTTCTCTTATCCTGGGCCTTCTTGAAATGCTTAATCATCTCTTTGAGCGCTTCCGCACCTTCCTTTTTTGGCCTTTTTTCTTTCTCAACAGGTTTTTCGCTTTCCTCAAGCAAATTTCTCCTTAAAGGCAAGGTCAGGGAAAAATCAAGGGTATCCTGATTCTCGGGATTTCTTGCCGCTGAGTGGAATTTCACCTCTGTAAAGTCTTTCAAAAAATCTTTCTGGAGCTTGATATTCCTGATGAACTTGGCGATGGCCTTAAGGTGTTCTCCTGAATCGGAAGTGGCATGGCAGTCGAGGGTGAGGGAGCGTTTAAACACTTTTAAGTCTTCTATTTCATCCATGCTGCCCTCAATCTCCAGATTGGATATCCAGACCTCTTCAGGTAGTGCGATAGCAATAGCCTTCAGCTTATTGGTCCATAGCATTTTATCGGTCACTTTTATCGTTGTTTCGGGGACGCCAGGGTTTTCCTCCGGTTTTAAGGCCGCCCTTTCCTTTAGCAGTTCATTGTTTGTTCCTACATAGCCGTTTATGGCTCCATAAATCCTTTTCATCTTGGGAGACCACCAGAATTGGTAGGCAATGATCAATACCAGGAAAAGGGTGCCGAGAACAACAAGTGTGTTTTTTAATCGATTCGTGATCGGCGTGTGATCGATTTCCCGGAAAGATACCCTCATGTCCACTTTTTCCCCTCTTAAAAACGCCCTGACTTTTTCTTGAAGTTCTTTCACCAGGGCGACAACGGTGGGCGCCGGATCCAGCACTTCGGTTACCTTTGATTTTGTGGAGCCGGTGGACTCTATCGGCCTGCTTTTCCTTCTTTTTTTATAGGTCTTTTTATCGAGAAACCCTTCTCTGGTGAGATAGTGGTCCCCTTCCTTCAGCCTGAAAAGCATACCATCAACATTTTTCAGGAGGTTGATGTCATATAGATCGTCGCGGGCTGTATCGCCAAGGAGTCCGACAGTGGAAGCAAATTGTGGTTCGAATTTGCTCTCAGGGGCCAGTTTTTGGGCCGGATACTGAACCCTTTTAACCGATAACCCCAACTCCTTGCTGAGGAACCGGTCCAGATTTTTCAGCTTGGAGGTCCCCCCTGCAAGCAGTACGGTTGAATCGGAGATGTCTGAAACCGAAAGGTCCTCAAAATAGGTCATGGTGTTCTTGATTTCATCCACGAGGCTGTAAATTATTGTAGAAATGGCCTGGAACATAGAAGAGACACCGGTTTGCTTTGTTGTGGAAAGAAGACTTTCGTCAATCAATGCTCGTTCCAATTTTATTTTTTCGGCCGTTTCAAAGTCCACGTTCATTTGTTTAACAAGCTCTAGGTTAAGATGATTACCTCCCAGATTTAGTGTTCGCACCAGAAACTGATCTTTCTTTCTGTAAACGATCAGATGTGAATAAGTGGCGCCAAGATCAAGCAGGATCAACGGTTTTCCATCTGTTGTTGGTTTTGATAAAAGAATATAGTTTAATAATGTGATTGAGGAAGGCAAAAATTGCTTAATCTGAAGTTGGAAATCCCCCAGAACTTCAATAGAGCGATGAACATGATCAAGATCAGAGGCTACAACAACAATTTTCGAGTCTTTTTCAGCTTTCTTTGAAGATTTCTTTCTGAGCGGAATACTATCCAACTTCTGCACATCGAAGGTAAATTTATCCGGCTCAAAGGGCAATACCTTTTCGAGGAAGCTTTTCAGGTCGGTTTCGGGCGGTTGATGAAATATCCTGGTTAGCACATGAAGTGAAGGTTGCGGGGAGAGGATTAATTCCGCCCTGGGGTTGATCATCTTTATAGCGCTTTTAATGACGGCCGTCTGGCTTTCTGATAGGTCCTGCTGTTCAAGGCCCCTAATGTCTTTAACGTCCTCAAAAAGGGGAAACTCCTGGAGGTATAGAAGATCATTTTTAAAATAGGCAAATTTTATAGAATAGAGACCGATGTCAATGGCTACCCTTTTTTCCAGCGCAGCATCATGGACAATGGCCTTTTTCTTTTTTTTTAACATTTTTCTTGCCTTTTTAGAAACGAATAGCTCAATTTCTATATAATTATGCTTAATAAGTCAATATAAAGAACTATCTAAAAGTACAAGACCTTTTTTCCAGGGTAAGGCAATTTTTGTCCCCCTCTCTTTTGTAGACGATGCTATCCATTAGCTGACGGATAAGATAGATTCCGAAACCTTTGGTCTGAACTTTTTGGATATCATTATAAATATGAGGTTCAGGGAAGGAAAGCGGGTTAAAAGGTTTGCCCTGATCATGTATTTCCATCAAAAAGCCTCTATCCTCATCAATACGGCAACGCACTTCAATCGTTCCCTCTTTTTGAGAGTAGGCGTAATCAATAATATTTGTTAAGATTTCATCTGTTGCAAGCTCCAACTCCCATATTCTCTGGCTTTCAATACCATTTTTCTTTGCAAACCCAACGATGAAACCTGTAAGTTTGTTCAAATTCTCCCGGATTGCAGATAAAATGATTTTAGCATCTCTTGACATATAGATTCTTGACATCCAAAGCTATTTTCCTTAACATTATCCCTGTTTATACACTAGGTGTCTATATAATCCAAGATCTTAAAATTTATATCAAGTTTTTGTAATTCAATAATTTGCAACTAATAAGCAGATGCTGGATACTGGTCTCTGGATACTGGATGTTATAACGAATGGGTCTTTTTTTATTTATCCCCGCTTAAAAACGGGATCTTCGACCAGCATCGAGCAACCAGCATCTTTACGCTACGAGCAATGTGCCTATTTTTAACCGTCAACTAGTCGGTTTGAGGCAAAACTTCGCTAGCGTAATCAAAGGATGCAATATGCAAATCCACTCTTTTGGTATAACAGATAGAGGGAAAGTAAGAAAGCTTAATGAAGACAATTTTATTTCCCATGTTGAGGACGGAATCTTTTTAGTTGCTGATGGTATGGGAGGCCTCTCCGATGGGGATTTGGCAAGCAGATTGGCCGTTGAAACCATAATAGAGTTTATAGTAAAATCGAGAAACGAGGATGTCACCTGGCCTACCAGGTTCCGGGGAGAATATAGTCTTGAAGAAAACCGTTTTATAGCGGCCATAACCCTGGCCAATTTGAATATTCTCAAACAATTTCCCCGACATGAAACAAACAAGGGTGTAGGAACTACTATAACAGGAATACTCTTGGACGGGGATCAGTTAATTACAGCCAATGTTGGAGACAGCCGTATTTACCTGATCAGAGACAATACAATAAAGCAGCTTACTAATGACCATTCTCTGGTGATGGAAGAAGTGAGAAAAGGCCATATGACACTTGAAGAGGCAGAGCGACATCCACAAAGACATGTTATTAACCGTGCGCTGGGTATATCAGAATTCACTCAAATTGAGATTTCTTCCTTGACGTACAAAGCTTGCGACCTTTACCTCCTCTGCTCTGATGGACTCTCAGACATGGCTACAGATGAAGAAATACTTGCCCTGATAAAAAAACATACAGGGGCGCCCTTAAGTGAGGTCGGTAAAAATTTAATCGATGCGGCGAATAACCAAGGCGGTGTTGATAATATCACGGTGGTCTTGGTCGCTTTCTCATAATTTACGAAAATTATACCTTTTTAGTACTTTAACTTTAGGCACTTCACACTTTAGTTCACTTTAGGCACTTTCCCGGTTTATCCGGGTTGGGGAGTGTATGACTATCTTCAACAAAGGCGATTTGATTGACGACCGGTATAAAGTCCTCTCCATTCTTGGTGAAGGAGGAATGGGTGTCGTATACAAGGTCGATGACAATATTCTTTCTGCGGAAGTTGCCCTAAAAACCCTACTCCCCGACTTTGTACAAAGCAAAGAAGCGCTGACCCGTTTTATAAATGAAGCCAAGGTATTAATCAAGCTGACCCATGACAACATAATCAGGGTATACGATATCCGGCCGCTGAATGATTTCTATTACATGACCATGCAGTATATCGAGGGATTCAGCTTATATGACTATCTGAAAAAAAACCCCGAGAGGGACATTGGATATATGCTTTCCATCATAAAAAAAATCTGTGCCGGTTTGGCATATGCCCATCGTCTGGGAACCCATCATAGAGATATTAAGCCGGCAAATATAATGATGACAAATCAGGGCGGTATCTATTTGGTTGATTTTGGACTGGCAAAACTGGCTGACGGCGTGGGCAACATTACCCGACTTGGTGGCGCCGGTACCCCTAATTACATGGCGCCCGAGCAAAAGAAAGGTGGGAATATTGATCATAGGGCTGACGTTTACTCTATTGGCACCATGTCCTTTGAAATGTTTACCGGAGAATTACCCCAGTTCGTTGATGCCAGCGCCAGCGAGCTGAATCCGAAACTGGACCCCAGCGTCGATGAAGTTTTGGTTAAGGCCTTAGCGATAAACCTATCAAAGCGATATGGCAATATCACGGAGTTTATACAGGATCTGGAAGTCGCCATAACAACGAAAAAAACCGCTCCTGAAATTCCACTCGAAACAGAAGAAGAGGACTTGGATGTAACCGGGCAGATTACGGTTTTAGATAGGCCCGAAAAAATTGCCGTTTCCCCTGATTCTATTAAAAATATGGTCATGATCCCTGCCGGTCGAGTCTGGATGGGAAGTTCTCCAAATGAGAGCAAAAACGAAAGTGAAAAACCGAGGCACAGGGTAAACCTTTCTACTTATTACATAGACAAATATCCGGTTACCAACCAGGCTTATCGAAGTTTTATCAAGGCTACCGGACATCCGGAACCCCCTTATTGGTCTGACCCGCAATTTAGCGACCCCATGCAGCCGGTGGTGGGGGTTTCCTGGTATGACGCCATGAAGTATGCGGAATGGGAACGCAAGAGACTTCCGACTGAGGCTGAATGGGAAAAGGCGGCCAAGGGTGAGGATAATCTTATTTATCCCTGGGGAAACGAGCCTTCCACCGGTATGGCCAATATAGATTATGCCGTTGGTCAGATTTCCCGGGTTGACCAATTTGCCGGCGGCGTCAGCCCATTTGGGTGTTTCGACATGATAGGAAACATCTGGGAATGGTGCCTGGACTGGTATGACGAGAAATATTATGCCGCGAGCCCCGTTGAAAACCCACAGGGTCCGGAAATGGGAGAAAAAAAGGTTATTAAGGGCGGCGCATGGGATACCATGATTTACAATACGAGAAATGCCTTTCGCTTTTTTGCTGCGCCGGATACAAAAGACCCAAAAACAGGTTTCCGTTGTGCCTTGAGTGAATAATGGGTAACCGTTCACAGGTTCACGGGTTCACGGTTCAGAGTTTCAGGATATATATGATCATGCCGGACGCACCCGTGCTACCATTCGTGGTTTTATTCCCGCCGGGCGGGACTGGCCTACGATCAAGGTCAACGAAAGAAAGGTAACCCTGAACAGTGAACGCTGAACCCTTGAACGCATACAATCTTTTTTCATTCGGGAGGTAAAATTAAAAATGTCACATTTTATCATTATTAATACTGACAGAAAAACCAGGACATTAGACTCCCTAGAAAAGGCGATGACAAAAATTGGACGTCTCTCCGACAACGACATCATTTTAAAGGATGAACGTGTCTCCCGTTATCATGCCGAGATATACCGCCAGGAAAACATCTCGCAA
>SDBU01007106.1_pt1 | contig 12980 bp, 17 predicted proteins | sample 2277071 | NCBI WGS metagenome assembly SDBU01 (sample SAMN10397929, study PRJNA504765) | marine sediment metagenome | isolation source: marine sediment core GS08_GC12, 126 cmbsf | place: Arctic Ocean: Gakkel Ridge, Loki's castle | collected 2008 | reverse complement strand
GGACAATATGTTATGATATGTTTCTTCTTAATAATAAATCCTCTTATTGATCTCTCTTCCTTTAATTCTCCCTTATTACATATTGGGCATATCATTATAGTTTGTTGTTGTTTCTATTTATATATTAGAGGTATTATAATGCCTCCCCGAAGGGAGGACTTCTTTTAGTTTATCCATTTATATTTCCTCTTTAAAAATATTATACTTTCTTTTAAGCTTTTAATAAGTTCAGATTTGCTTCTTTCAAAATTCTCCATTGTTCCGAATATCTTTCTTTGTGTTTCTCTGCTTACATCTCTGCTTTCTTCTTTCTTTTGCCTATTCTCCCTTATTGATTTCATTAATTGTGTTTCTTCTTTATCCATAGTTATTTATAATTAACTTTGTTTAAATAGTTTTAGTTTCACCTATAAGTTACGAATAAATCCGTTTCACTTCATAGTAATAACTAAATAGAAAGATTAATAAACCATGTTTCACTATAGAATAATAACGAGAAACGGAGGGTGGAGACGTGGAAAGGTATGGGAGCCTCACGTCTGCCTCCTATCCGATATAGTTATCTCTAACTAAAAAAATGATTCCCCTGAAATTAAAGTGGGGTTAATCAAAAATTAATTTATAGCTTCTTACGCATAAACTCTGCACTTGGTATCTTTAGGATTCCCTCGCCTAGTAAATCTATTTGACCTTCAGGGGGTCCTTTGAAAGATTCTTCCTGTGTAGCGTGTGGAAATTTTATTATATCTTTTTTCATTATATATTAAAATGATCCAATTATATTCGCAGTCTCTCCAATTAGACTAGCTCCAACAATGGTTTTTACACCTTGTCCCATAAAGTCCCCTACCTTCTTATTCTTTTTATTCACGAACTCGATGTTATCTCCTGCTAGTGCTACTGATTGTGCCATTGGTATTATTCCTAGTATTCCGTTTGCCATCTTATGTTAGATTAGTTGCCCATTCCCATATTCGCAAGAGCTTCTCTCACTGGGGCGTATGCAAATGCCATCAATGCTATTGCTAAGAATATTAATACCAAGTTTATTATTGCTCTAGAACTTGCTTGTGTATTATATCCATCTCTACAGAAACTATAATCTGCGTATGTTACATTTGCTGTTATTACCGGAATTGTTAGTGAGGTGTTCAATAGAGAGAACTCACCATTATCTGCATCAAGAGTATAGTCTGCATCTGCAACTAGATCCGTGTCTGCTCCATTCCTTATAACTACTGATTCCAATGGGCATTCTAGAACTTTCCATGCACTTTGTGTATATATCGAATAATTAATTGATTCATTAACATTATCCTCATCCACGTATCCTGTCAATACACTAACTGTTTGGTTTGATACGACTCCCTTTGTTGTTGAAATCGAAACCTCATCTGCTGAAGCATTAAACAATGCAAGACCAACAATTATACCTATAAATGCAAGTATAATTATACCTAATGATATTTGTGCTTTCTTATTTATATTATTCATTTATCTTCTCCCCTCCTTCTGTTACAACGTTTGTTGAATCTAACTTAACCATTTGTTTACTCCCATTTCTTCTTTTCTAAACTCTTCTCTAAAAAACTGACTTCTGTTGTCTTGAACTATTTCTTTTTGTTCTACTTCTCTTACGACGGGTCCTGTGGTTTGTGCGAATCTAGATAATGTTTTTACAGAACTAACCCCTACTATTTTTGCCTTTGGCTTCTTTAGAATTTTTTCTCGTTTTTTGAATCTTCTTTTTTTCTTTGATTTCTTTAATGCTCTTTCAAGCCTAACATCCTGAACTAATCCCGCAACAGCCCTTTTAATTGCCCCCTTCCTTCTTGTCTCCCTTGCAGCTTCTGCAATCTCTTCAAAGCTTCTTACCATATTATTTACTCGTATGTTCTATTTAAATATTAGAGGTACTACTCCTTATTTTATTTTTAGGGATTATTCTTGCTCCAATTAGTATCATTCCTAATGGGATTGCAAAATCTAATAAAGCGTCTTGTGGGTATATTTTTAATAATGCGGCTGTTGCTGTTAGTGCTCCTAATAAGAATACCCCAAACATAAAAATACAAATACCAATAAATAGTCTTAAATTATATTTCATTTTCTACCAATCTAATGAACTCTCATGCAATTTAATTCTTTGAAGTGTTTCTCTATCTTTATCGTGTCTAAACTCTTTGGCTTCGTCTCTTAACGTCTTACCTATTTTTCTTTTTATAGATTTTAATGTTGCATATTTCACCCCTAGAATCTTTTTTGTATTTGGTTTTTTTCCTTGACTGGTATAATCTGCTACCGTTCTGTTTGTTACGTTTGACTTTACTTTATGCGTTCCCTTGTGTCTTGCGACTTCAACTCTAAAGAAATCTCCTCCGTATGCTTTGTCTAGTTTTTTTTCTGTTTCTTCTGCCTCTTTTTTTGATTTCTTTGTAAAAATATCAAAGTCTTCAGTATGTTTTCTTAGGTGTGGTGGTAGCTGTGCGTTTGATGCTTGCGCTCCGAAAACTACATGGCCGTCCTCTGCTGCGTCTTGTAAAATTATCTTTCCGGCTAATTCTGGATTACCGTAATACTCTAGCTTTTGTTTTGCTGTTAGTCCCATTTTATAAACCCCATCCAGTTGGGCTAAACCACACATTTATATTTTCAAAGTTACCTGGTCCATCTCCAACAACAACATATCCATTTTGTCTTAGAGTGCTTTTTACTTGTGATACTTGTGATGGTTTCACACTGACTTGTTTCTCGAACGCTCCGCACAATGCTTTTTCGCTATTTCTTAGTATTGTTTGTATGTTCATTCTATCTTAACTCCTTTAGATTTAGCAATTCTTATTGTTAACTTCTGTATATCTTTGACATTGTATATCTTTCCGTAGTCTTTCCTATATTGTTTTGGAACGTCCTCTCCCCAGTAAGTTTCCTTTACACTCTTCATTAATTTTTTGAAGGCATTTGTTGTTGGCATTTTAAATCTTAAATCCTCTCCCACTAAATACATCAACTAACTCCTTTATTTCCTTGAAAGACTTCTTTAATGGAAATGCTTCAGATAATGCTTTATCAAATCCAGATGCCGATCCCTTAATATCTATTTCTACATTTATTGTTTTACCCATTTTATATTTTAAACATGTTGCCTCCTTTCAGTAAATTTTGATTCGATTTTAATAAACTACCATTAGATTTTAGTAGGTTTGGATTGTTCTTCATTACATTATTTTCTCCGTCTAACATATTACTCTTCTTGGCAAAAATATTCGGTTCCTTTAGTAATTCCCATTCTGTTTTTGTCACATTTTTCACGTCAAGCGGATTATGCCCTCTCGCGATGTCGTCATTTCTTTTCTTTCTTGCAAATTCTAATTCGTCCTTGATTGATTCTTCTCTGTCTTCGTCGATGTATCTTTCCAACTCTCGTAAATTTGCCGATTTCATTCTATCTTCTGCTATCTTTTGAAATCTAATTTGATTTGCCATTTGATTAACCGCGTCTCTGTTTACGTTTCCTTTTCTGCTGAATTTATTTAGTATTTCTTTAAAGCCCATTGTTTTGTATATATGTTTCCATTTTTATATTAGAGGTGTCACTGCCAGAATCTCGACAGTGATTTAAATATTACGAATCCTATTATCATTAATATTATTATATATATTACTTGCCCTATGTATCCTGCTAGAATAATTGAACTAACCATTAATATAAGCATGAAGTTTTTATTTGACATATTAAACTTAGCTGACAAAAATGATATTAAAATTATTGTTCCGAATGCTATTATTGATGGATGTCCTAAGAATAAATCTAAAATAACTGTTTTTATATCGAAAACTTCTATGTATGTTCCCATATTAATCATTCCCACCAATAAAGTTTAATATACTTACTCCGAATCCCACTAACGTTGGGAATCCTAACCCTGCCACAACCCAATATTCCCAAGAGTGTTGTAATATGGTACATCCTGCTTCTATGGCGCATGTTTTTGAACCAACTAATGACACTACAGACATCATATCTGCTGCAAATATTATAAATATTGCTACTGCAAATGCTGCCATTACCGATTCTCTTGATCCTTGCAAGCTAAATCCTCCAGCAGATATTTTATTTGTTGCAGCGAATGCTACTACTGCTCCCACTATTGCTAACCAAAAAGTACTCGACTGCCAAAGGCTAGAGTTGCCTGCGTTAATTTCGCTTAAAATTAAACTACTATTTGTTTCTATCCCCCCAAGTAATAATATTAACATTAGGCCTGTTAATATTATTGTAATATTAAATATTCTTGCTATCTTTCTGCCTCCTTAAATATTGATACTATTGTGAATATTGCTAGCAAGAATACTAAGAAATTTCCTAACTCTATAAAATTTAAGAAGTCTGGTGTTGGAATTAAATTAAACGTATTCAACATAAATACTACTCCGAATAATAATCCAGTTACCGCTGCTTCACTTGCAATTCCGTATTTGAAACTTAATGATCCCGTTACCAATATTAGAATCGTTATACTTAATATTGCTTTCGCGAAATAGCCTTCGTCGTCTCCTAGTATTCCAAACATGTCTGCTGAAATGTATGTTCCAACTCTAGTGAGAAAATGATAAATGCTAAAGTCGTTTGCATCATAAATTAACCAATAAGTAGTTCCGTTTGTTCTTGTACTATTAATAATATAATAATAATCCATTGTTATTCTTGACTGATTTGATGTGTTGAAACTTTTATCTAAAGTTCCTCCTGTGCTTGTTGTGCTTGTATCTGAATAAATAGATGTGCCGTTATTATAAAATAATTCAAAACCAAATTCATCTAAATCTAGAACTGAACTATTTATTATATATTTGAATGTATAAAATGTGTTTAGATCTAGAAAACTTCCCTGTGGTAGTATTATTATAACCACTCCTTCTGAGTTGTCTGTTACGTTTGTTTCTGATTCTGTACCCATTGTAATTGTGTATAATGTTTGGGTTGGAGTTAGTGTTTCGATTAATGTTTCGTATCCTGTTTTTATGAATGTTAATCTATGTTGGAAATCTGGATTTATCCAGAATGTTACGATTCCTGATGCGTCTGTTGTTCCTTGTGCCACTGTTGTTGTTGAACCACTTATGACTCTTGTGCCACTTACATCTACATCTTGTAGTGCATTTGACCGTCCTCCGAATACTTGAAAGGTTACATATAATCCGTCATCAACTTCTAATAAATAAAGTGTTAAGTTTGTCGTTGCGTTTGTTAGACTAGTTTCTTCTGCGTCGTAAGTCCTTTGTGGATAATCTGAACCTTGTTTATATTGAATATAAATATCTGTGTTTAATGTTAAGTCAGTCGGAGTAGCACAAAATTCATAATTAAAATTATCTGTGTTGTTTATGTAAGTATAAGTTTTTTGCTCTGTTCCATCTCCTAGCCAATAATCAAATGTGCTTGTCGGAATGCTTGCGTTTATTACGCTTGAGTCGGATTCGTCTTTGAAAGATACATTTAAAAAAGTTGTAGAATAAGTCGCGTTACATAAAGTGAATGTTGTTTCTGAGACGTTCTGGTAAGAAGTTGTTGAACTTCCTGTTCCGTCGAATACCCATCTAACTGAATGGTTTCCTAGTTCTCCTAATGGCATCTGAATAGTTCTAGTAAAAATATCTCCTGATTTTGTTGTTGTGTATTCTGTTCCATTATAAATTAAAACTGATGATGTTACTCCTGTTACATTTATTATGAATTTCTCAGATGCTGTTTCAAAACTCGTTGAATTAAATGTAATTGAATTTACTTTAAAGAAGTCAATTACAAAATCTCTAGTCTCACTCAACGCACAATTATCATTTGTATCACAAACCTCAACACTCCAATTATAATTTCCTACCACAAACGATTTTGTAAATATTGTTGTGTTTTCTGTTCCTGATATTGATTGAGTTTCGTTTAAAATTCCATCGATAAATAATTTTGCTTCATTTAATATCCCTCCAGTTATAGTTGAGGTTATGTTAAAAGTTATATTATTACCTATCTGATCTTGTAAATTATCTTCTGGGGAATTTAAAGTTATATTCGGCATTGGTGATGTTATCGGGACAGACTCGTTCACTGTAAAGTCGATATTAAATGCCGTATCTAGTCCACTATCTACCCATGTAACATTTCCAACACAAAATAATATGGACCTTACCGTAGCAACTCCTCCGAAACCAGGTCTTCCTTTTGCTTGAAGTTGAGAATTTGCAGGATTATCAACTTCATCTATAGTGGTGTCGGTTCCAGTTTCGTCACTCGTTCCAACGGACGTTATTCCATTCCTTAGTGTCCCAGAAGGTATTTCCCAGAAAGCCTCTTGGTCACTACCCGTACTAATATCTACATAACTCCATGACGAACAGTCTGTATTATTGGTTGTGTCTACAAATGTCCCGGTGTACGTCTGGCTATTAAATATGGATGATCTCACTGCCGTAGCATAAACACCTCTCTTGTTTACATCTCTAGTATCTATAGTTTGAACTTTTAATAATCCAGTGGTTCTATTAATCCTAGGATTACTACCATCAGTTCCATAAAAAAATGTTTTCATTACTTGTGCCCTTGCAACCTCATAATCTCCTTCACTGGTATTTATCTTCCATAAATTACTACTTTCTTGTGTAACCACTACATTATTTATTTCAAAATCTGATTCGATTAGATTTGCGGCTATTATTCTAACTTGATATTCATTAGTCCATACCGAAGACAAAGAACCATCTAATATAGAGAAGCTTCTTGTATCGCTATTAGTTGTATCTGTTTCATTGTCTAGTACACTAATACTCCAATTATGATTTCCAAATGATAATGATTTCTCAAATGTATATAATCCAGAATCTCCAGATGAATTTGTTTCATTAATTACGCCATCAATTAATAAACTAACACTTACAACAAAAGAATTCAACTCTACAATACTTGCATTAAATATTATAGTATTGTTCTCAGTGGCAAAATTATCTTCTGGTGAATTTAGTGTTATAACTATTCCACCGAATTGATTTATGTAAGTGATGCCAACTCCTCCATTATATAATTGTGGTGATACTTCAGTAGCATTTAAACTAATATTCCAATGTCCTACTTCATCAATTTCTCCTTCAAAGAATCCTTTGAGTCCAGCACTACTACCTGCACCTAATAATGTAGTAGTAGAAAAGCTCCCACCAGCATTTGATAATGTTGAATTTACTGTCTCGCTCCCATCAATATATAATGAATATGTTGTACCAACTTTAGTAGCAAATGCAAAATGCCAGTTGTCATCATTAACAGATGTATAAGTATCTCCCCAGGCAGTACCTTCTAATAATAAGTTCAATCCACCACTCCCTGGCCTATGTGCGATTCCCCATCCAGTTGCTCCTGCTCCTCCGTCATTAGTATGTACTATAAATATATTCTCCTCTGCAGTTGAGTTCGTTTTAAACCAAACTGATAAAGATTCGTCTGTTGGTATGGCTATGTTTGTAGAATTTACATAATCATTAGTGATAAAACTAAATGAATTATTAATTATACCATCTACTCCTCTTGTTGCTCCATTGTTTGTTCCATTGTAATTACCAACACTATCAATAACATCTCCAGTTGTTTCGTTTAATTTATAATAATAAATAAGATTTGTGTTCAAATCAGCAGTCCAAACAGCGTGTTTCTTAATCTTCTTACCAGCTACAGTCCAAATCCCATCTATGGTTTCTCCAATATCAACATCTGTAGCAAGTCCAATCCTAGCTTTTCCTTTCGGAATATCTTTAATATCTAGTCTTACCCATCCCTCAACTTCTTCTGTATAAGTTCCCTTAAAAATTTGTTGACATATGTTATGTGTCCCAGTAGCATTTATTATTTCATTACAAACTGTAGAATAATTATTTTTCTCTTCAATGAAGGTATCCCAAATCACAAAGTGATAATCTTTTTCTATCACTTCACCATCGGTCATATTAATAAATTCAACATCTCCAAGTCCATTCTCATAAACTTCATCAAAATCAAAATCATAATACATTACAACTCTATTATTTCCTGGTGCAACCTTTAAAACTTCATTAACTGATTTATGTGATTTTAATTCTACTGTACCTAAATCATCCCCGAAAAATGGAATCCATGCCCAGTTTTCAATCGTAACTTTCATATCATCTTTCTCATATCTTAAACTATTATCCCAATCTGCTGCTGATGCAAAACTAATCATAAAGACTCCTAATAGTAGAAAGACGAATAATTTTTTCATACTATGACTTCCCCACTATGAATCCTAAAGCTAGTGATATAAAGAAAAATATTAAATATGGAATTGTCGCATCTGAAATTAAGCACGAAAACATGCTGCCCCCGCTTATTGAAGTATCAGAACAATCCATTGCATCTCTGAATGTTGTAACGTCGTCCATTAAAAAAGGTAGAAACAAAACACCGAAAATAAATATAACTATTCCGATTGTTATTCCAAAGAAAGCAGAGCCACGTTTGTTATATCTCATTATGTTGTTATTGTTTGATAATTTAATTTGTTTTCAAAATCTTTTAGGGTAATTTCTTTTATCTCACTTTCCCACATTCTTAAAACCTTATATCCTTTTTCTATTAATTGTTTTGTTCGAGATTCGTCTAGTTCCCATTTTTCTTTTGCGGTAATTCCTTTCTTAAATATTTTATCTTCTGCTGAGAATTTATTTGGATTCATGTGAAAGAAATCTCCATCACATTCTATAACTGTTTTTTTATTAATTCCTTCTTGTTCTGGAATAAAAATATCACACTGATAAGCATTTTTTATATTCATATATTTGTGAGTTATAAATTCTATTTTTAGTGCTGTTAAGAAGTCTTGTATTTTTAATTCAATAGATGTATCTTTAAGTGGGAAGATTTGTTTACTTCTTGCTATTCTTATTTTTTTGCTTATTTCTTTTGCCTTTTCTTTTCCATAATATTCTTCAAGTGTTTTTCCTTTTTTCTTATCCTCTTTCCCAATCATATAGAAAGATTGTGGTCTTATTTTAATTCCATTCTCTTTTAATATTCTGTTTATTATAACAAAATCGCATCCTAGTATATTTGCTATTTGCATCTGGCTATTATTATCATCAGTGTATAATTTTATTATATAATCTTTTTTTTCATTAATGTCTTTTCTTTCTCTTTTTTTACTACGTCTTCTTATTGGTTCATAATTTTCTTTTATTTTTCCTTTATTGTGAGGTACTTGTCCTTTTTTGAAACGTGTTAGTTTTGATTTCTCATTAATTTTTGATGCTTCTTTTTTTGTTCTTAATTTCACTCCCTCTTCTATTAATCTCTTATATATCATTGCAGAATCTATCTCTAATTCTTTTCCTATTTGACAAGTAGACTTCTTTTCCTTTAGATACATATCTTTCCATAAATCTATGTCTTTGTATTTTCTTTTTCCTTTATTATATGGATCTGGCATTACTCCAATAAGCCCTTTGTTCCATGGTTTTAATTTTCCTTCTGCGTAAAGTCTCTTTAGAGTTCTACTACTTTTTAATACATATTCTATAGGTACCTTCTTACCCTTTTTGTGTGAAGGTTTTCCCTTTAGTTTAGAGATATGTTCTTTTGATAATTTTCTTCCTTTTAATTTTATACTTATTCTTCTCTTAGTTTCATCATCTCTTTTTCTTCCATTCATATGATGTCCGATTAAATATTTCTTTCCAATGTTCGTTTCTTTCCCACATCCACATAAACATTTAGTTTCCATATTATTTAAGCACCGCACCTGCCAACAGAATCCCACTTAATCCTAAAATTACACCAAAATATAATGGTGGCATTACATCTATGCTTGTACAGACCGCTTTGTTTTGATCTGATATAGAAGCATTAGAACAATCTAGTTGTGCACTATTCATTGATTCTTCTGTTACGTTTGTTAGAGCTGGCGTCAATGCTAAACCCAATACGAAAAAAACAATTCCAATCATAAGGAGAAAAATTAAATTTCCTTGGGCTTTTTTATTAAAGGAATGAGAAGCCACTATTAGACCTCCGTCTTTTTTTATTTGAAGAACCGAATAGATTTCCCCCCCCACTTTGTTTTCTAAAAAATTGGATCTCTGAGGTTTCCTGCCTTGTGCCCAGCCGTGCGGATTTTTTTTGTACTACTCTAAAAGTATCCAATCTCCCGACCCTAAACTCTCCATCGATTAATCCTGTTTCCTTTGCTGTTAATCTTTCTCCACCTTCTTCTAAAAATCCTGATGCTGCTAGTGTGCCCTTTAGTTTTTTGGAAAGTTTTCTTGCTGCTGCTTTCTTTGTCTTTGCTTTTCCTATTGAGACATCTTGTCCTTCTACTCTTGCGAATACTTCAAAGTCTCCTTTTACTTGTTTTGCTAAACTCTTTACTGCTTTTTGTGCTGGGGTTAGAATTGGTGGGAGAATTACTATTGGGGTTGGTGGTTTTGGTGTTGGAGTTCTTGGTATCTGTCTAAACAATTGTGAAGATTTTAATATTTGCTTCTGTGCTTGAATTTGTTTTTGTGCTTGAATAGATTTTTGTGCTTCTATTTGTTTTACTAACTCTATTTGTTTTGGTTGTTGTATGGATTTTTGTGCTTCTATTGATTTTAATAATTCTATTTGTTTTGGTTGTTGGATTTGTTTTCCTCTGCTTACTTGTGGTTGTGCTTGAATATCTTTAAAAATTAATTTTGGTATATTGTCTGTTGTGGTATCTAACACTTCCGCCTGTCCAGTCTCTAATTTTTCCCCAGTAGCCATTCCGTTAAATGTGATTATTTGCCCTCCCATTGTTTCATAAACTCCTGTCCCTGCAAATGCCGACTCTGCCCCTACTCCTCCCAATCCCCCAACGATTAAAGGGAAGGTTCTTGTATCTATTATTACCTTTGTCGTCGTCGTAGGCGTGATTATTGTGGTGGTTGGCTTCTGAATCGCACTAATAACAGAACTAACTACTGGCTCATCAGTGAAAGTTTTTGCGAATGATGTTTTTTGTCCCCCTCCTCTAAATCCATAGCTCGTACTCGTTCCAAATATCTCATCTAAATCATAAATCACGTCTGGCTGTCCTTGTTCTACAAACACTTTACTATCTGAACCTGTAACTTTTCTACTTGCTGGAACAACTCTCCGAGATATTTCCCCCTGTTTATATATCTTAAATTTACTCTCTGTCCCTATAAACAAATCATCACCACTAACAAGATTTTTATAATAAGTTGTTTCTCCTGCGCCCTTCGATCCAGAGACAACATCGTAATAAGATGTAGTTTTTCCTTGACTTTTTAGTTTTGAAAATGGAACATCATCAACCAATGAAGACACTTTAACCTCTTTCCCAAATCTAAAATATTCTATATCTCCTTTTGAACCCGATGGAATCCCAGACGATCTTATAATTTTATATTGGCCTTCACCTCCACGCGATTTAAAACTTGCTCCGACATCTTGAACTACCTTAACACTTTTCTCCGTCCCGTAAATATTAACCCCCACCCCTTCATCCGCATAATTCAATACCGCCTTACCAGTAAATTTATTTTCAGTTATAACAGGTCTTCGTAATCTTATTATATTTCTTGCCTGGCTTTCTGTATACCCTTGTTTCATTAATAACTTTAGAGCCTTTTGATAACCTATTTTGTCGGCAGGGTTTCCAGCGTAAATTATATCATCTCCTCCCCAGAATTTCTTTTTAGTAACTATTGTTCTTTGTCCTGTTTGAACACTTTTAGAATATCCAGCGATGTCATCATAATAAACAGATGTTTTCCCTCCCTTCGTTACAACATACGAAGGTTTTCTAACGATCCCCACAGGCTTAACACCCTCAACCCCCAACCTTTCAAATTCAAATGCTGCGCCAGTTCTTCCCTTGTAATATCTCAAACCCTTTGAACCCAATCCATACAAACCAGCACCTAACATTAAACCACCTACGACTTTCTCTGTTGTCGTTTCTCCTGTGACTACTTGGTAGCCTCCGTATCCTGTCATTCCTAAATCAACAGCCGTCTGAATGATTACAGGCGCGCTAGAATATGCCAGCACCGTTCCAGCTATCACAGGAATATCAACTATCCCCGCTTTGATAACTGTTCTTGTCTGCTCTCCAATATACTCAGCTTCTTTTTTAATTTCTTTTTCCGTTGGTGTATAGGTATATGTGAAACTATCCGCCATGTCCGAAAAGTATGGCCTATCAATTCCCTCTTTCCTAAATTTTAACCTTCCTTCCGCGAATCCCGATTCATAACTTAACACCTCCGCCCTTTTTTGTGCAACATTTAACGAAGCTCCAAACCATGTTCCGGCAGTTGGAACCTCTAAATATCCGTATCGTGAAGATTTATAAAATGTGTCATATCCTCCCTCTTTTGCTTTGATGTTACGTTGTCTGGTTTCTTTAATATCTGTAATGCCGATAAAATCTGCAACAGGCCTTACAACTTTCTCTTCGTATGCTTTAACTCCAGCAACTAAAATATTACTCAATGGAACAACTACCTTTTCTTTGTATGTTTTAACACCTGCAACTGCCAACTCTGCCCCAAAGTATAAACCCTTAGAAACTGGCTCAACTACTTTCTCTTCGTATGCTTTAACACCAGAGACTAAGACATTACTCAATGGAACAACTACCTTTTCTTTGTAAGTGTCAATACCAGAAATTACAGCTTGCGCCCCTTTCTTTGCTCCTGCAACTGCCAACCCCGCCCCAAAGTATAAAGCCCTGGATGTTGGCTCAACAACCTTCTTCTTGTATGCCCTTGCCCCAGAATATAATAGATTACTTAATGGATCAACAACTTTTTCTTTATATGTATCAATCCCAGAATATAAAGCTTTAGATGTTGGTTCAACAACTTTTTCTTTGTATGTTTCTATTCCAGATATTGCAGTCTTTGCCCCATACTTAACTCCAGCAACTCCTAACCCT
>SDBU01007105.1_pt1 | contig 12980 bp, 11 predicted proteins | sample 2277071 | NCBI WGS metagenome assembly SDBU01 (sample SAMN10397929, study PRJNA504765) | marine sediment metagenome | isolation source: marine sediment core GS08_GC12, 126 cmbsf | place: Arctic Ocean: Gakkel Ridge, Loki's castle | collected 2008 | reverse complement strand
AGCATTTTGGAAAAAATCCGAACTCATTTTGATAATTGCTAGGATCTCCGGCTCCGCGCGGGGACGGCGACCGCACCGCCGTCCCCTGCGCTCCGCCTTCCGCCTAACGGCGGTTTTTATGCGCGATTTTATGCTCGCTTCGCTCGCAAAACAAAACCAAAATTAATTATAGGTATAATTTAAACACATGGAAACATTGATGAAGATGGTACAAGGCAAAACTTTTAGAAAAATTGTGGTAATAGTCGGTAGCATTCTCGCCATTGGTAGTATTCTTATTTCTGTTAATCCCGAGCCTTTTCTAAAGACCGGTTATCTGGGTGTGTTTGCTTATGGAATGTTGGGTCCAGTCACTTTGATAATTCCCGTCATGTCACAACACTTAAATCTTTACATTTTATCAGCCGTTGCCTCTGTCGGTGTTGTCATTAATGATACCCTCGCCTACATCGTAGGTAGAAACGCAGATGTGTTTGTCCAAAAAAGTAAAAAGGTGTTACTTGTAGAAAAGTGGGTCAACAGATATGGCGTATTTGCTTTATTAGTTATTTCTATATTGCCCGTTCCTTACGACTTCATTGGCTTGATTGTCGGCTATTTGGATTTGTCTTTCAGCAAATATGCAATTCCGCTCTTTATCGGAAAATTTATAAGATTTGTCCTTGTTGGTGTGGGTACCAGCCTTATCTTGGGGATTAAACAGCTTAAATAGTCTTCCAAAACGAAAAACCAAAAAAAAACTCGGAAACTCCCTCTGTGTGACCCCACGAGTTGAGAATTGGAACCAACTAATAATAGACCTGAGGAATTTAAAAGATCAGTTATCTCCCCAAGGGAGTTACTCCTTTAACCTATTACCAGTAGGGGTTTAACATGATGATACTTAAGATACTTTAGAACATGTTAGAATCGATCTATAGTCAAATTTAAAAAAGGTTTGAAATACGAAGGAGGGTAATCATGAACAGCTCAAAAAAAATCTCCTTTTCTATTAAGGATTCTGTATTAGGAAGTGCTTTAAATCCGTCTAATCTTACATTGCCCCTACTTGGTGAATTTATTGAGCAGGTTACTATATTTATTCGTGGTAAAAGCCGTCAAGACTTAGGTGAAATTAAAACCAGCATAAAGAAAGGTTCGCTCGCAGTTGTTGTTGAAAACCCGACGGGACTATTAGATGACGCTGTCAGAGATTATATGTTGTTGCAAGAGAACAACACGCTAGAGAGTGTATCTGATTCGGTCAGAGCGGAAGTTATTGATCAATGGCAAGTTGCAGCCAAAAACAATTCTAATAGAACCTACGAACTTTCTATAAAAGAGCCCACCACTCAAAAGACCTTAACACTTACCATCTCCAGTGAAACCAATTATATGTGGAAAAAACAAGTTTGGGTAGATGTTGAACTTTATCTATATGGGAAAATCTATGACTTGGGTGGAAAGAATAAACCAAATGTGCACGTTGAGCTTGAGAACGGAAAAACTATTAAAATCGGAACACATATTTCAATCCTAATCAGAGACAACAAGAATCGTCTTTACAGGGAACAACTTATTAGAATAAAGGCCAAACAAAACACTACTACTCATGAGTTGAAAAATGAACGGTTAATATCATTTGAACATTACAGTCCCAAATTCGATGAAGATGAATTTGAAATGATTGCTAAGAAGTCCAAAGTGGCCTGGCAATCTGTAAAAAGTGCTACTGACTGGGTGGAGAATTTGAGAGGAAATAATGCCTAATACTCAAAGCTTGACTGTTTTGGTCGATACAAGTTTTTTAATCACTCTTTATAATAAAAAAAGACCTAATCACGCTTCTGCCTTCAGGTACTTTAAATATTTCATCGAGAAGTCTATTAAGATGTATTTGTCGACAATAGTTATATCAGAATTTCAACAAATGCAACCAATTCTAGACTTAATTAACTCTGGAAACTACATCGTTTTACCATACAATTATGAACACGCTATTAAGACCGCTGAATTAACATATAACCTTGGAGGTACAAGTCGCAGGGGAAGCCCTAATCCAAAGTATAAGGACGACTGCAAGCTGATGGGGCAAGCCGAACATGAAGACATTAACTACATCATTACTGAAGACGCATCAACTCTTGCAAGATACTGCAACAAGCTTTCAAGAGCAAGCCTTTTTAAACCAAAAGCTATTATTGTAAAAAACGGGTTCGATGTAAGCATATTTAATAACGGTCAAACATCGCTAATAGACCAGGGCTAGCTACCACCTTTTTGACACATTTTTAGTGAGGATTTTGGAAAATATCCGAACTCATTTTGATAATTATTAAAATCTCCGGCTACGGCGGTTTTTATGCGCGATTTTATGCTCGCTCCGCTCGCAAAATTTAAAACAAAACTAACTGACAACAGGACTTCCCATATCAACGACAGCACTCAACGAAGCGTTAGCTGTTCCCGAAGCAGTCTCTGTCGTAATCTGTATGGAGTCAGAAATCAAATTCCAAGGAGGCGGATCTTTATCATTAACATCGTTAACCATCAAAATCTCTCCACACCCCTCGTTTCTAGATGCATAACAAAGGTCATATGAACATCGAAAGGTTTGCACTTCAATCAAGACAGCCAGAAACACAACCATCCACGCTTCGATTTCTTCCTTTTTATCTCCCATACCTATATTTTACCTCCAAATAACTTTTTTCATAAGTAAAACAAAAATCCAAGTATGACTTTTTCAAAATCAATAATTTGTCCTATACTTAAACCAGTGAAATTAAAAAAATTAGCCATAGCTACATTAATTGTCATGGTTCCCAGTCTGGCTGCCGCCATTCATGTTACCCAAAAAAATCAAGTAGGGGATAGAGTAGTCCAAATTATTGATGGCGACACTTTCAAGCTTCAAAACAAACAAACCATTCGTCTTTCTTCTCTTGACGCTCCCGCTTTGGACAAATGTATGGGCGAAGAATCAAAAAAGGCTTTATCAAAACTTGTTTTAAGGAAAAGAGTCATTCTTCTCGATCCCTACTCCGACCAATACGGTCGTATTATGGCTTTAGTTTTATGTGATGGTCAAATAATAAACGAGATTATGATTAGAAATGGCTATGCTGTCGATACTGGTGACAATTCCTCGGCCAAAAAAGCACTTCGAGATGCCAATGACTATGCCAGAGAAAACAAACTTGGCATTTTTAACTCAAAATGCTCCCAAACTACCCCTCCTGACCCTGATTGTGTCATCAAAGGCAATCACGATCAGCGTCAAGACCGCCCGCTTTATTCTTACCCTGGTTGCGCCAATTACAATCGAACTATTATCGATGTTTGGAGGGATGATGAATGGTTTTGTTCCGAATCAGAAGCACTCAAAGCCGGTTATTCCAAATCTGGAGACTGTAATACTGACTATCCTTACTTGCCTGAATAGTTCTCAAAACTTAAACACTATTACATATCTCGTCCCCAGTAGGTCTTTAATTGCCAACACCATTCGTCTTATCATTCCTATTGTCGTTTTCATAATTTGCCACGCCAAAAATATCCCCAATATCGCTGAAAGAAAAAGCAATCCCGTCAGCAAATTTTCTTCTCTCAGTACCAATACCGTTACAGAAAACACTCCATACATTATTGCAATTATTTTTAACCATTTTTTGTAACCCTTACTCACACTTTATTTTACCCCTTCTAAACTTATATGGCTTAAAGATGTAAAATAAAAGCATCAGCCATGAAGTTTAAATTTGAGCCAAACCTAAAATTCCAACGAGACGCCATCAACTCCACGGTCAACTTATTTTCCGGAGCACCCTTTATCAAACCGGAAGAATCTATTTTTTCAGAAGTAGCCGCTAACATTCTAAAAATCACCCCCAAGCAAATTTTTAATAACCGAGACAAAATTATAAAAGATAGTGGCATCATTAATTCTCACAAAGAAGACTCGCTAGACTTTTGTATAGAAATGGAAACAGGCACGGGGAAAACTTATGTTTATCTGAGAACTATTCTTGAACTTCATCAGACATATGGTCTCTCCAAGTTTATTATTCTCGTCCCCAGTGTAGCGGTTAAAGAAGGCGTCATGAAAACATTAGACATCACTAAAGATCATTTTGAAAAACTTTATAATTCAACACCTTACAGTCACTTTGAATACAACAGCAAAAAAATTAATAAAGTTAGAAACTTTGTCTTTTCCAATCACTTGCAAATTATGGTCATGAATATTCAGGCATTTAACACTGACGACAGAATTATTAATCAAGAAAGAGACTCAAACAACGGCGAAAGGTTAATTGACCTGCTTGAAAAAGTTAACCCCATTTTAATTATGGACGAACCCCAACAAGGCATGGATACAGCCAATATGCTCAAAAGAAGAAAAAAGATCAACCCTCTTTTTATTCTTCGTTATTCTGCCACCCATAAAGTTCAAAGAAATTTAATCCACAGACTTAGTCCTTACGATGCTTATAACCAAGGCTTAGTTAAAAAAATTGAAGTGTTTTCAATTCATGAAAGTAATACTCAAAGCAATGTTTATATCGAATTTGAAGGCATAAAGCTAACCAGTGATAAACCACAAGCCAAACTTAAATTAAGCTATAGACTAGCCAGCGGAGACTTTAAGTTTAAGTCCATGTATTTTAAAGATAGTGACAATTTAGAAGAAAAAACCAAAAATCCAGTTTACAAAGGTTGGATTGTAGATCGAATCCTCAAAGACCCATTTGACAGCACCAGCACAATTAAATTCAGCAACGGAATCAATCTAACCCAAGGCGAAAATCATGGTATTGATAAGGAAAGTATTTTTAGAGAGCAAATTCGTTACACCATTAAAAAACACTTCGAAAAAAAGGATAAATTCAAAAACAAAAAGATAAAAGTTCTTTCACTTTTCTTTATTGATAGGGTCGCAAATTACATTAAAAGTGATTCGTTAATAAGACGGCTGTTTGAGAAAATTTACACCGAAGAATATAAAAAGAAATACGGCTCACCTCCAAAGGACGTGACTCAAGTTCACGACGGTTATTTTGCTCAAACTACAAAAGGTGAATACACTGACAGTGAATCGTCAATGAAAAAAAACAATCAAGCTTATCAAAAAATTCTCAAAGACAAAGAAAAACTATTATCTTTTGAAGAACCACTTGAATTTATCTTTTCTCACTCCGCTCTAGGTGTAGGCTGGGACAACCCCAATGTGTTCAATATTTGCACCCTAAACCAAACAGAAAGTTTGATCAAAAAAAGACAAGAAATAGGTAGGGGCTTACGACTAAGTGTCACCCAAGACGGTATTAGATACAGAGACCCGATGGAAGTTGAAGAAGGCAAAGAGGTCAATTTGTTAACCGTTGTCGCCAACCAAAGCTATTATGCTTTTACTAAAAGCTATCAAGACGAACTCAAAACAGAATATGGAAAAGGTCAAACCCAACCAAATATTAGAAACGCAAGACATCAACCAAAACAAATCAAGCTCAAAAAGAACATTTTAACCAGTGACGATTTTCAAAAACTATGGAAAAAAATTTCTAAAAAAACAAAATGTAAAGTTTTCTTTAGAGAAGATTCTATCATCGAAAAATGTATTGAAAGTCTGGATAGCATTGTTGTCCCCGAAGCAGTTATTTCCATAAACCTAAACAAAATTACAGGATTACTTGAACAAGAAGAAGATGCTATCCAAAGTCAAAACATGGGACAAACCGAAGCAGAAACAAAGGCTTACTTTGCTCCTATCAATTTGTTTGAAGAAATAGCCAAAAACACTGCTTTAAGTATAGCCACAGCCACTAAAATCCTTGAAGCTGTTGATAATAAACAAATGATAGTTAGAAATCCAGTCGTCTATTTAACAGAGGCAATTAAAAGAATCAAAAAAGTTTTAAACAAAGAAATGGTTAGGCTGGTTAGATACGAGACATTGGATCAAAATTATTCTTTAGTGCAATTTGAAAAAATAATCAGCACTTTTCAAAAAGACAATGTCATCCAAGTAAACAACGGTCTTTACGACCATATTATTTATGACAGCGATGTTGAGAGAAATTTTGCTCTTGATCTTGACGAAGAAAACAAAGTCAGAGTCTTTGTGAAACTTCCAAAATGGTACACAATATCCACGCCTATCGGCAGTTATAATCCCGACTTTGCTTTGGTTTTAGAAAAGAAAAGCTTAGAAAACAAAGACCAAACTAACTATTACTTTGTAATTGAGACAAAAGGCTCAAGAGAATGGGAAGCCCTAAAAGATGATGAAAAAATGAAAATCCAATGTGCTGTTAAACATTTTGAAGCTATTGGTTTAAAGGAATATTTAGCGCCTATAGAAAACATGGAAACTTTCAAATCAAAAGCTAACGAAGTTGTTGGAGAAAACTTATTTAGTTAACAATTGCCCTCACAAAGTATAATAAGGTGAAACAAAACAAAGTATGAAGAAAAACAAAACAAACAAAATAAATAAACAGTCACCCGATCTTCGCCAGCAATTATTGGATAAGTTCAAAAAACTTTACCCACCCCTATTTGACAATGAAGGCAGTTTAAATCAAGAAGAGCTTGATCAATTGATAAAAGATTTTTCTACTCCCCAAGCAGAAAAATACGAATTTAAATGGGCAGGTAAACAGCAGTCAAAGAAGAAAGCTTTTACGGTTAGCAAAGCCACTCTTAGAAGTGATAAAAAACGAAGTGTAAATTTTGACAAAACAAAAAATTTAATCATCGAGGGTGACAACTTAGAAGTTCTTAAGCTTTTGCAAAAATCCTACTTTGGCAAGATTAAGTGTATTTATATTGATCCTCCTTATAACACCGGCAACGATTTTATTTACTCAGACAATTATTCGGAAGACAAACAGGCTTATTGGGAAAAATCAGGTACTACTCAAAATGGCACAAAACTTGACACCAACTCAGATTCTAGCGGTCGCTATCACAGCGACTGGCTCTCAATGATGTATCCCAGACTCCTGCTTGCCAGAAATTTACTAAAAGAAGACGGAGTGATATTCGTCAGCATTGATGACAATGAAGTACACAACTTACGAAAAGTCATGGATGAAGTGTTTGGAGAAGAAAATTTTATCGCTCAAATAGTGGTGCAAACTAACCCAAGAGGAAGGTCTTTAGATAGGCATTTTGCTAAGACTTTTGAGTATGTAATAGTGTATGGCAAAAATGCGGATATAAACACTTCAATTTTTGAAATTCAAAAAGGAGAAAAGGCCTTAGCACAATATAACAAAAGCGATGATGAAGGACAGTATAGATTGCTAGAACTAAGAAATAGAAACCCTGTTTTTACAAGAAAGAATAGACCTAACCTGTTTTACCCAATTTTTGTCAATAAAGATACTGGTGAAGTTTCTTTGGAAAAGAACAAAGTTTTTTCAACTGAAGCCTTGCCTCTTAACTCTAAAATGGAGGAGGGTTGTTGGACTTGGGGTAAGAAAAAGTTTGAAAAAAATAAAAAAGACTTAGTTGGAAAACTAGCCTCAACTGGCGCTTGGAGAATATTTAGAAAAGACCATATTCCTAGTGATGGCGCAACAACAAAAGAAAAAACGTTGTGGATTGATTCATCTCTCAATCATGAAAACGGTAAGGAAGAAATGGCCGATTTATTCGATACAAGTGGTAGCAATATACCTTTTGACTTTCCTAAGTCTGTTGAATATTTAAAAAAGATAGTAAATGTATCAACACAAAAAAATGCGACTGATGTTTGTCTAGATTTCTTTGCTGGCTCAGGTACGACTGCTCATGCAGTTATGAATTTAAACAAAGAAGATAGGGGCAATAGAAAGTTTATCTTGGTTCAGATTCCAGAAGCTACCGATGAAAAAAGTGAAGCCTATAAAGCAGGCTACAAAACCATTTCAGACATTTGTATCGAGAGAGTCAAGCGAGCCGGAACAAAAATTCTAAAACAAGCCCAAGATGACGCAAAACAACAAAAATTACTTGAACAAAACAACAAGATTGACTTAGATGTTGGATTTAAAGTTTTTAAGCTTTCCAAAAGTCACTTTCCAGGAAACACGTTCGCCCCAGATCCCGAAAAAAGTGGTGAGGAAAACCAAAAAGCACTAGAAGCTTACATCAAAAAAGCCTCCTCTCAAAAAAGTTTATTTAGAGACGGTGTAGTCGATTTGGTTTATGAAATTGCTCTCAAAGACGGATTTGAGTTGACACTCAAGATAGAGCCCGTCAAAGAGTTTGACAAAAATACTATCTACAAAATTTCCGATAGTCACAAAGAAACCTTTGTTTGTGTTGATGATAATCTGGATGACGCAACCATAAAACAATTAGAAGATCACAAAGACCAGCGGTTTATTTGTTTACATGCCAGTCTAAACACTACAAAAAAATGGAATTTGCAAAATCTATTAGGTAGCAATTTGTGGTTAGTTTAATACCAAAGGAATGAAAAAATGGGTGGAATAAGTGCACAATACGGCTTTATCGTCCAGAACAGGCTCTTTATCTATTGGTTAACCCGATACATAAACGAAAAAAAAGTAAAATCATATGACATTGAGCATGTTTCTCCCCAAGGGATAGAAGTTGATTGTTATTTTGAATTAGAATATTTTTCAAAATCCAAAGGCAAAAAAATAATAAAAAAACAATTTTTGGAATGTAAGGTTAGAGACAAAAAAATCGATCAATGTAAAGATTTCTCGACGATACTTAATAATTTTTGTCGAATATATAAAAAAATCAAAGCAAAGAAACAAATCGATTTCATCATATATCACAGTAAAGATATTGACACAGAAGTCGCAGGGTGGGCAACTATTATATCTACCTCCAAAACAACACTCTCAATCGAAGGATCGGATAAGTCTCTTAAGAATTTTTTAAAAAGAATAAAAAAAGAAAAAGGATGGGTAATTGATTTTGACTTAGCAAGAAAAGTCTGCCGCAAAATTAAGTTTAAAGAAATTGACATTGAAGACTGGTTTGGGAAAAACAAACTCTCATACCTAAAAGAAATTTTTGGCGAAGAACAAGGAGGAGCGAAATACAGAGAATTATTAGAAAATATATATTATTTCATTGAAGAAAAATACGCCGACAAACAAAACAAACAAACATTTGATGCCTTCTATCCAATTGAAAATTTCAGACAAGGGTCCATGTCGCCATTATATTAAAAAAGTAAAACTAATGACAAAACTAACACCACAACAAAAAAATGAACAAAAACAGGCAATTGCCTGGCTAAAACATTTTGATAAAAACAGAATTGATTTTTCGAATCTCTTATGTGAGAAAACGGGTAAGGTTGGTTATGCCGATATATACGATCCAAAAACAAAAATTGCTATTGAAATTTCTGAAATTTATGATGATGGTTTTGAGCCGTCAAATTCGTGGATTAAGTCTATAAATAATTTTAAAAAGGCAATTAAAAATCATTCCTTATATAAAAAAGTTAAAGGTTTATATTTTGTCTCTACACCCAAATATCTTGGTGGAGGCAGTTTTCAATTCCAAAGTCAAAAAGACAAAAAAGAAATAACAAAATTTTTACAATTAATTCTTAAAACAAAAGACGAGTCAAAGATTACTATTAAAAAGAAATATGCTTTTAAAATCAAAAAACTAAACGATACAAATAAAAATATTTCCTTTTCTCAAGACGCTAAAGCCAGCTGGATAGATGATGTGGGGATTTTTTATCAAGGTTTAAAAAGAAAGATAAAAACAGCCAGTAAACAACTTGAAAGGGCTCAAAAGGAATATTCAAAGCAGACCAAGCAATCGGTAAAAATAAATAAAAAAATATTCCTCATCGTTTCCAAAACTGTTTTTTATCAAGACAATGCTTTTTCAAAAGCCTTACTTCGAGTTTTAGATGAAGAAAAAGAAAATATTTCCAACATAGACGAAATTTGGATACAAACGGACACTGAATATGGCCAAAATCCAACACATCAAAAACTCTACTATCAAAAAGATTTTTTCAATTCACTTGTCAACAAAAACGATAATCTGTTTACTGACAAAATACCAAACATTTCTGTAGATAACCAAATCAATCTTTTTAAATCTATTTTCTTGGCTTTAATAGACACAAAGAATTTCAAAGATATATGTTGGTTTGGTCTTGAAAAATTATTAATAACAGTTAAACAAAAACCGCATAAAATTTTCAAAAAATCATACTTAAGAAGTTCAATTAGTCAAGTTATTGAATACTTAACTCAACAAGGAAGATATAAACAGGCTTGGTGGTTGGTAGATCAAATAATAGACGATCCAGACCCCGCCGAACCCGGCACACTCGCATATCAAAAAATTGAACCTCAATTTAACTACGACTTACAAATTAGCAATAATGATAGAGAAAAAGATAATTCAGATGCCATCACCACCGTCCGTGGCCACCTTGTCTGGGCTATCAAAAAGCTAATAATCGCCGGTAAAAGAGAAGATCCGAAAAACCTTTTCGAGGGATATAGAAGAATTAAACACATCTTAGATAACACAAAAAACAAGTATCTGATTCTTCAATGTCTGTACGCTCTATCTAACATCACCAATCAAAGATGGTGGTTTTTGTTAAACGGTAAAGAGAAAGAATATAGAGAACTTAGACAGACATTGCTTGGTCCAAAAGACAGCTTAACATTCAAATATTCAAAATATCACACACTGGCCGATGGTCTTGTCCACGTTCTTAATTATCTCAAAGATCTAAATACTGACGAAATGATTTTTGTTTTAAAAAACTTGCTCTATGCTGAACAAGGTACCGTTTTTCTCATTTATTTTGCCATATATAGAACAAAGCATTACCAACAAGACACCAAAGACCCAAAACACAGAGAAGTTGTCAATCTAATTTCAAAATACAACAAGTCAACTTTTGATTATGAACCTGCTTTTGCCCAAAAACTTTTATCAGATATTTTGGATAAAGATGTCTCCGAAAAAAAGATTAATCAAAATCTTCAAAATCCAATTGAAGATCTAGAAACAATCAGATCAGAGATATCCTGGCAATTTTGGAAAATAGTCAAAGAACAGCCCGAAGAATTTGAAAATCTTAAACCTTGGATTTCAAAACTTTACGACCTGCCTTACGAAACAAATCTCTATCATAATCTCGAGTTAATGTTGTTAAAAATTACTAAACTCAATAGGAAACTGGCTTTTCAATGGTTTAAAAAACTAATCAATAATTTATATGTGTTTATAATAAATAAAAAAGACAAAAATCATCTTTGGCACGACTTAAGAGAACTAATTACGTTGTTTGAAAAAGAAATTAATTTAGACAAACAGCTCAACAAGAAAATTGAATTTTTAGACAATAGTGGACTTGTTTATATCTACTAATTTTTTCCATATCTCCACCATTGCCAAAGTATCCAATTCACAGTATTTAAATAAATTGTTTTTTATTCTTTCTTTTTCTTTGTCGGTCAAATTTTCCCTCGTCATTTTCCACCAGGCTACCATTGCCTCATCACCTTTGCCAATTTCCATATCTTTATAGGCTTTTTGCATTTCAGGCACCAATACGGGCAAAATATTTTTGACCGAATAACTACCACAACAATCTGGGTCAATAAAATAACCTTTAGAAAAGATATCAGCCAGATCATAAACTCTTTTATTTATGCCAAGCAAAAATTCATCATATTCAGGATACATTTCAGCCATTTCCTTATTTCTACCCATTTCGAAACTTTTATTCCACACTAGCACTGACCCCGTGTCCCCAACTATTTTTTTCAAAGATTTGCACACCTCTATCGCTGGATCATCCTTGCCTTTATAGACAAATCCAAAATGTTTTTGTTTACCATTTTCATCTACTACATGTAAAGAATACTGAAACACAATTTGTTGTTGCGGATGATATTTGTTAAACAGGGGAATAGCAACGTTATATGTCTCATAATCCAAAAAATAAATAGGATATTCTAACTTTTTTATTTCGCCGGTAATCATATTATTGTTAATCTGTCTACCCTCTCTGACTGATTTAACGAACAATTTTTGATTATCACTCAATCGACAACTATCAGGAATATCAGCCATGGCCAATATGTTGTCTGATTGCAGTTTTCTTGCCTTACTCCAATGCAATCGAGGAATATTATAGATTGAATATCTAGGCAGACTAACATGACACAAATCCGAACAACAACATTTATCTGGTTTTAGACAATTTTCCACACCATCACAATTTTTCATTTTCGATATTTCCAAAGCCTCTAGTCTTTTTTGTCTCACTTCGCTTTTTAATTTTTCAACCTCTTTTTTTACATCTTCTACCTCAAATAAATTTTTTAAATCCAAAACCCCACACTTAACATAATCATTATTTAAATGGAGTATAAAAACATTTCTAACCACTACTTTTTCACCACACACCAAAACCTGAAAAGTGGCATCATATAAATTTTCTTTTTTTACATTAGTTCCACTCTTAATTTCATAAATATCACACCAATCCTCTTTTTTATTGAGCACAACCCCATCAGCCCTAGCCTCAAACTCACCGTCTTTGTAAGTTTCTTGCCACAACAACTTTTGATCATTATCCCTCAATATAAACTTTTCAATATATCTTTTGGCTAATTTTTCAACCTCGTATCCTTGTCTAATCAAATGCCCGTCGTAAACACTCAAAGTTTTTCGGTACTCGTTGTTCTTTTTAGCCCACAAATGCAAAGGTGCTTCCAAAAACAACAAAAAATCAGATTTAGTTATCATTCCCTATTATATCGCCCTTTTATGCACCTACTCTATACATTTAAAAAACTGGATACTAAATATTATAAGACAATTCAAAATTTTTGCGTTTCTAATTCGAGCCAATATTTTCAAGAAGGTCAGATAAGGCGGAGCGCAGGGGACGGCGGTGCGGTCGCCGTCCCCGCGCGGAGCCGGAGATCCTAGCAATTATCAAAATGAGTTCGGATTTTTTCCAAAATGCT
>SDBU01007104.1_pt1 | contig 12980 bp, 7 predicted proteins | sample 2277071 | NCBI WGS metagenome assembly SDBU01 (sample SAMN10397929, study PRJNA504765) | marine sediment metagenome | isolation source: marine sediment core GS08_GC12, 126 cmbsf | place: Arctic Ocean: Gakkel Ridge, Loki's castle | collected 2008 | reverse complement strand
AGGATGTGCCGTGGCATGTGAGCAGGTTTTATCCGAATTATCAGATGGATGATAAAGGGGCGACGGCAGTGAGTGCACTTAAGCGCGCGTATGATATCGGCAAGGCGGCGGGGCTGCGTTATGTCTATCCCGGTAATGTGCCGGGGGCGGAAAAAGAGAGCACGTTTTGTTACAGCTGCAATCGAATGCTTATAGAGCGAGTCGGTTATACTATAGTGAGGAACGATGTAGAGAATGAATGTTGTCCTGATTGCGGTGTGAAGATTGCAGGTTATAGTTTGTAATTTTGATGTGAGGTGGCTATTTTAGATTTTTGAGTTTGGGATAATTTTGAGGGTCGGTTATTCTCATCATACGATATATTAAAGCCCTTTGCATGTTTCTTATGGGTGTATAGAACTCCCATACTATTTTTCCGTTTTTTGTAACTTCAAAGACGTGTCCCTTTGAGTCGTCCGTGATGAGAGTGTTTCCATTCGGTAATCGCTGACATCCCCCTCTAACCGGGGAATAAAACTGTTCCGGTGGGTTAGCCTTGTATTCCCATACGATTTTTTTTGTAATCGGGTCAAGCTCTATTACACGTGATTGTTTTTTTGCGCATCCATTGTCAAAGATTAAGATATTTCCGTTTTTCAACAAGGTTGGCTGGTGCTGTCTGCTTAGTTGTCCCGGTCCCCAGCTCCAGATGAGCTGTTCAGTTTCCATGTCCATTATTCCAATAAGGTCTAACTGGCGTGGCGAAATGAGGATATCCTGTTTTTTGCATAAGCCGTCGATATTTCTGTCGATGATTGTAATAGTATTATTGTGAAAGATATCGAAAGGTGAGTCGTTTGGAAGTTTAATGGGGATTTTTTTGCGGAGTTCTTTGTGTATATTAGGAGGATTGATTATTGTGTATGACCATATGGTTTGGGGGGTGAATATGGCCTGATATATTTCGATAACCTTTTCAAAGGTGATTTCTTTTTTAAGTACTTTAAAGAAGTTGACTCTTCTTTTGACAGTTCCATCTGGAGAGAGGATTAAGATGTGGTCATTATGAATAGGCAGCGGTAAGCCGTAGCTAAAGACTATCTCATCGTTTCTGGTGAGGACGTAGATGTCTTCGTTTTCAGCAAGGGCGATGTCGTGATGTGGGTAGATTTTCTTTTTCCATTTTATATTTGAATCCCAATCTATCCTTGTAAGCGTTTCTTCATAGACGCTGGCCAGCAGGTCGCCATTTTTACACATTTTTACGGTCATCCACGCATCATTTGTCGACCATTTATGGATTGTATTACCAGACATATCCATAAGGTAGGCAGAGCGTAAATGTTTTATACAGACTATATTTATGCCGTTAAAAGCCAATTTTTGGTTGTATTTAGTTACGCCGGAGTTTTCGGAGTTTTTGTCTATTGGGGCCAAGTCTAAATATGGTAGCGACTTGAGGGCCTCGGTTGAAGAGGTATCAATGTATTTATGTGTGATAGAACTGGAGACATTTAGCGAAAAAATGAACAGGATGAATATAGTAGTGCCTGTGAATAATATCATTTTCTTTTTTGATTGTATTAAAGTCCATTGTAGAAATATAGTGAAGGAGAGGATGACAACATTGCCCAGTAAACTTATAGGATGGAGTAGTTGCGGCAGATAATAATGATTGATGGCCCAGCCGCCGAAAAGGAAGAATGCGAAACAAGTTAGTGTGATAGCTGCGAGGCGCGTTTTATGCCTTTTGTAATTTATCTTTGTATTTTGAGGGGTGTGTTTCCAAATTAGAGTTGTTGTGCAGGAGAATACGGCGAATAATAAGGTCAGTATGGTAATAAGAACGGAATTAAGAAAGAGAAAGATGTTACCCGCAAATCCTGCGATGTAGGTAATAATCACTGCTATCAATGGGGCGACTATGGCTATTTTTATTATCATCAGGTTCTTTCGAGTTAGCTGATACTATTCATTTGTAAGCTCATCCGAACGCGCCGTCAAAACCGCCAGTGATAGGCTAGATCATCTTTAGCACCGCCGAGGCTGTTTGCTCGCGCGCCTCTTTCGCGCCGGCATTAGGGCCTTGCGGTTGGGCTCTTGCTGTGGCATAGCGGCGGCGAGCACGGACTCGCTGTGCCCCTGTCGAGATCGGATCGAGGCAAGCAGGCACCGGTAAGCGCCGGCTAGTCTCGCGCCGCGCTGCCTACGGCGATAGGAGTCGGGGTCGTAGTCGCAGATCTTCAAGCCCCGACCGCCAGGGCCTGACCGGTAGTATTTGCCGATGTGGACGCCGTCGGGGCGAGAGACGGCACAAGCTGGGGAGACGCTTGTAGTGCTTTGCGAAGCGCCGTGCCCGCGGCCAAGGATTCCGGGGGGACCACCGCGGGAATCCAGGCTGGGCTCGGCGTCACCAGCCCGTCAAGCCCCGTCGGCGACCGCACGGCAAAACCAACCCGGTGCAGGAATCCCTCCTCGCTCCCTCGTGCGCGAATCCCTCAGCGTGCTTCTCGGCCGGCGAGGGGCAGGTTGTGGGCATGCCTCGGATGGCAGGAACCCTCATTGCGGGTCAGCCGCACCACGTTGTTCAGGGCGGCAATCCCCCATGGGCGGATCAGGATGTTTTCTTGGTTGATGACGACCGCCGTGCGTACCTCAGATTCCTCCGCGAGCACTGCGAGCGCTTCGGCTTCAACGCATAAGGCTCTTGCCTGATGATCAACCACATCCATCTGGTGGGGACGCCGGCTTAGGAGGATTCGCCCGCGAAGGCGATCGGCTCAGCGCACTTCCGAAATAGCCAATAGGTCAATCGGCTGCACGGGGGTAGCGGACGCCTCTGCCAGAACCGGTCTTGTCTTGCGGCCTGGATGCGGTTCACATGTGGCGGGCGTTGTGTTACGTCGAGCGAAACCCAACGGGCCGCTCGGGCGTTGCAGAGGCTGTGAAACTCATGTCGCGGCGTCCGAGGTCGATCACATCGTAGCGGTATGTGGATAACGTGGTATTGGCTGTTCATCGACCTTCGATGCCGCCCTCGTCGCCCGCATCCTGGAGTACATCGCCGGGCCGTAGCGGGTCCAACCCGACTCGTTGTTCACTACTCATACGAATGGTAGTAAAGACCTGCCGTTTGCGTGCCGGGCATTACCGGCTTGGCGACTCCGCGCGGGCCAAAGCCACGCGGCTCGGGAGAACTTGTGTCGGCAACTTCTTACCAGGATCGGTGTCACATTCATGCGAAGCTCCCGGCAGGATTGATGGAGGAAATGCGAAGCTCGGCGAACGGACGCGGGCCGGGGCGGCCCTTGTGCGACTGGCAGGGCAGTTGGAGCCTGGCGACACCCGCGGTCAGCGTTTCGCACCTCGCGGCAGGTCTCGTACGTCGACCTGCCCTCCCCGGGCTGTCGATGAGGAGAGCGGCACGGCCAGCATGCCGCATCCGAGGGCCTTAGGGACACGGATGCGGGCAGTTGTAGATCCGGGCGAACGCATCCAACATGACCAGGATGTCGTCCAAGTTGATCACATCGTCCCCGCCGCACGGGGCGAGGTCGGCGTAAGTCCCAGGCCCGCCCGGCGGGCACCCGTCCGCCGTCGGCCCATCCGCGAAGTCATCCAGCATACACATGATGTCGTCCAGGTCCGGCTGCGGGCAAGTCGGCGGGCAGAACGGCGGCACGAGGTCAGCGAATAGCTGCGGCTGATACGTACCGACGCAGACACCGCCCGAACATGTATCGTCGGTCGTACAGGCGTCACCGTCGTCGCACGGAGGTTGGTCGCCGATGCCTCCGGAGAAGATGGTCAAGAGTCCATTCCTCCCACCGGCGACCATCTCCCAGGAGCCATCACCGGCGACGTCCGGAATTGCGGCGATGGCATCCACTGGTGTACCATAGCTGATGGTCTCCAGGATCGATCCGTCCACCCCGTCGAGGAAGTAGACGTAATTGTTGCTGAAGAGCGTCCCGATCAGGACGTCGTTGATGCCGTCACCACTGACGTCGGCGATTCGGGCAACCGCCGCAGGCTTGTCCGCGAGGTTTCTACTCCAGATGGGGTTTCCAGTTTGACCGTCAATAACTCGCGCCGTGGTTCCGAGATGGGCGGGGACGATATCGGGGTGTCCATCGCCGTTGACATCGTCGAGGCGCTCAAACCGGGTGATCAACCCATACCCGCCGCCGGAGTAGGTCTGATCTCCATTCGTGGCATCAAGCCCGTAAACACTCCCTGCATTGAAATCTCCGGCGATAACATCGCGGACACCGTCTCCGGTGATGTCGTCAATCTGCGCAAGGGCCCATATTGAGGACCCGCCCGCGACGAAAGTCCACTCAATAGAGCCGTCGGCCCCGTCGATTCCGTACGCCCGTCCCTGCGTTTCACCCTCATTGGATGCACCGGCAACGGCATCAGGTCGTCCATCGCCGGTGAAATCCTCGACCCCAATTACCGCAAACCCCGGGCCGCTTAGAGGGGTCTCCCAGATCGATGCCCCGGTGAGACCATTCAGGCAGTACACACGCTTGGGACCTGTATCGTCGCCGTCATCGCCGGTGGCGGCGAGCACGTCAACGATTCCATCACCGTTATAATCATAGCTGCAGTCGACCTGATAGACCCATCCGCCATTCCCGTATTCGTGCGTATCATGGGTCCAGATAGCCTGTCCGGTTTTTCCGGATAATGTCCTGATCAGGCGGGCGCCCCAGGCGGCTCCAACGACCACATCAGGGTAGCCGTCACCATCGATGTCTTCAGTTATCTGCAACGCGTCTTGCGCATAGATCGATCCGGCATAGATCTCGTGTTCCCACAAGACATCTCCTGTGCCGTCCGAACCACCGTTGAAACATCGCACGTAATCATCCTCAGAACACACGATGAGGTCCGCGACCCCGTCACCGCTAATATCAGGCATGGTCGCGATCGCCTTTGGGGAGTTGTCGTAGTCGGAATCGATGAGGTAAGACCACAGTTCCTGGCCCATCGGATACTCCGCGCAGACTCCCGAACCGCTGCAGGAGACGATGGCAGGGTTCTGATCGGGGTCATTGCTGTAGATGGACAGAGTCGCACCGTACGACGTCGAAGAATTGGGATTGAACCACACACCGATCTCGATGGAGGCTAACGTCTCGATGTCGATCGGCAGGCTTACCGCCTCGTCCACGTAGAAGTGGGCATCGTCGATGAGGATGTTGTCAATCGTCAGCAACTCGTTTCCGTGGTTGCGAATCTCCATGAACCATCTGGTATGTGCATTGACTCTCACCGGTCCATAGTCGTGCTCGTCCTCGAGGACATTGATAGCCGGCCCGGGGTATACACCGTGGCCGGTGAGGGTAATCTCCTCCTCTGGATGGATGGGGTCGTTTGAAGAAACCGTGGCCGTCGCATCGAGTGGGGCAAAATCATCCGGGGCATAGACTACGGCAAGCTGGTCACTGCCCGCGGGGGGTATGATGACCGGGAAGCTATCCGGGCTGGAAAGATCATCGCGTGGGTCGAATGTAACACCGCTAATGTTGAGGTCTGCGGTTCCCGTGTTTTGCACGGTCATATACCAGGTGGCTGAATCACCAATGGAGATCGGTCCGAAATCATGGCTTGTAACCGGGATGATGATCTGCGGCGCTCCGCCGCCCTGGAGATCGACCTTGTAGAGGTAATCAACACCCCCTTCGCCGTTGTCGCAGTACCACAGGAACTGTCCGTCCCAGACAATGCCTGCCGGGTCTACCCCCTCCGAGGGATGACTTTCCAGGAGGCCACCGGTTGCCGGGTTGATCTTGTAGAGCATGTCGCCCCAGTAATCAGCCATCCAAAGGTTGCCGTTCTCCATGCACAGATCCCACGGTTGGTTGTCCGGAGCGGTGAACTCGTCGAGTATCGTTCCACCGGTGTCTACTTTGTAGAGGTAGCCGGGATCGGAATAGTAGCGAGCGACCCAGAAATCGCCATTATCGTGGGCGATTCCCGACATGTAGTGATCAGGCAGATCGAATTGTGCGCGGAGGGTCCCGTTCCAGTTCAACTGCATGGCGACGGCCGGATCGGATGAGCCTCCGGGGTGATCGGTCGTCCAGAGGTATTGCCCATCGTAGGTCAGTCCAAAGGCATCACCCTGTGGACCCGAAAACTGAAACGAATAATCCCCCGTGTCGGGATCAATCCGGTACACTTCACTCCCATTCGCCCCGTAAATTCCACAGTACAGATAGGTGCCGTCATAGGCCAAACCGGAAGCCCCCTCCGGGATTGAATACGTGGCTACAATCGTCCATTGCGTTCCACGGGCCGCTCCCCCAGCCACGTCTTGTGAGAGACTGGCATCGTCTCCATCCGCCGCTGATAGGACAGCCGATGAACAAACGGTCGCCGAGTAGAGCAAAAACGCCGCAAGGCCGACTGGAGAGCCTTTCCTCATTCTTCCGCCTCCCAAGAAGCAACAGCCAAGATCGCCAAGTAATAGCTTACCTGAATTTGAGGGTCCAATCCAGCGGACGGACGGGACGGGTGGCCCAAGTCTTCAGACTTGGGGGCAAGCCGATACGCTCAAATGCCGCATTTCACGCCTCCAATGCGATATTTGAAGCGTTATCGGTTGCGTTTCACGCTTGGAATGCGCGGATGGGCTCGTCGGCACAAGCCGGCGGAATGGTGGCAGCGGACGACCGCGCTGGAACGCGACCACTGCGGCGATCCAGGCCAGGAGACATTGTTTCTTCGGGTTCTTCGCGCGGAGAGCCAGGCAAGCTCTACGACCTGTCCGGGGTTGGACTGGAGACGTGCACGTTCACCGGAGGTTCCTGAGCAGATCCCGACCCTCGCGAACTTCTTCGTCGATCTCGTCAAGCAGCCCACGCTGCTCGCACGGGCGATCCTGCTTGGCGACGGCGTTGCGCAGCTCCTTGCGCGGGACGTCGGAGGAGCCGAGCTTCATCGCTGAGCACGGACTGTCGTTTCGCCACTTCGCGCAGGTCGCGGCGTATCTTCTGAACTCGGGGTCGATGCTTGTTCCATTCACCATGCCTCACCCCATCCGCTTCATGGCCAAATCCGCGCCGGCGATCCTGTGGATCAATGTCGCTCTGGCGGTCGCCTGGCGCCCCCTGGTGACCGCGCCTTTCGGTGGCCGCCGCCTTCTCGCGTACTTACCTCTACTCGTTCGTCGCGGGTGGCGTCCGATGGCTCCGGCGGGCATGAACTGAGCAGCTCGGGCTCTCCCCGACGGGACTGAGTAGGTCGGACTTTGCCCGACGGAACTGAGTGGCTCGGGCTTTGCCTGACGGAACGTCATCCAGTCCGCCGACGTCGGGCCGAGCCCGACCTACCCGGCTGGGCGATTCTGCCCGTTGCCCGAGAGCGCTCCCGACGGACCGAAAGGGTCCCTTTGCTGGTTGCGTTACGCCCGAGCCGAGCTACGATGGCGGTGCCGGAGGCGGGGAGTTCGCGCGGGCTGAAGCCCGCGGCTCGGGAGCGGTAGTCGGAGAAGGCGACATGGCGGATCTGGCCGCTCAAGGCGGGCACACGTTTCACATCCCGGTCATGGGTACGGGATTCACCATCGATACTCCGCTCCGGGTGGCGAAGTACGGCATCACGTCGGTAATCTCCCTGGTGGACGATGTTCTTATCGAGCAATTACGAAAGCTACACTGCAGGAGGGCGGAGGAGCCGTACGAGGAGATTGCCGGACACGATGAAGACGTCCGTGCCCGGCGTATCACGGCGTATTTGAATCTCCTGGAGCGCCTGGTTCGGAAACAGGTTGAGGCGCTTAGGGCATCGCCGTTCGAGGCAGGCAGCGACATCACGCGATACTACGAGATGCTCCCGGAAACGTCGCTGAAGAGTGCCTATCGCCAGATGCTGGCGACGGAGAATCCGACCGAACGAGCCCGGAAGCAGGATGAACTCCGCCGCCTCGCGGTCCCGGGGGCGATTGACGTGAACATCATGACCAAGCTCGATCGCGATATCTACCGGGGCGGGAAGAGGCTCGCCCCGGAGTTCGCGGACGCCATGGCGGCCCTCCGCGGGTACGCCAACAGCTCGTTGACCTCTTCCATCATCTTCTCGGCGGGCATGAACCAGCGCGTCTACACCTATGCGGCCCAATTCGCCGATTTCTCTCCGAACAACGACGGCATCGTCAAGAAGAAGATCGCTTTGAAGGTAAGCGATTGGCGCTCCGCGGCTGTGCAGGGCAAGTTCCTCGCCAAGCGCGGTCTGTGGGTTTCCGAGTACCGCATCGAATCGGGACTCAATTGCGGCGGCCACGCTTTCGCTACCAAGGGGCTGTTGATGGGCCCCATCTTGGCAGAGTTCAAGCACCATAGAGACGACTTGCGCGATTCGCTGCACGCCATCTACAACGACGCCCGTGCGGCCGCCGGTCGGCCTACCATTGAAACGCCTCTTGAAATGCGAATCACCGCCCAGGGTGGCATCGGAACCGCCGATGAGAATGAGCTCCTGTTGCAATACTACCGTCTCGACGGCACCGGCTGGGCCACTCCGTTTTTGTTAGTGCCCGAGGTCACCAACGTCGATGACGCCCACCTGCGGAAGCTCTTGGACGCCACGGACCGCGACGTGCACCTCAGCGACGCCTCTCCCTTGGGCATTCCGTTTTGGACACTGAGAAACTCGGCCAGCGAGGAGTCACGCCGCCAACGAATCCGGGAGGGCAAGCCCGGCAGCGCGTGCCCCAAGGGGTTCCTTGTTTCCAATACCGAGTTCACCGACATTCCGATCTGTCACGCCTCCCGCGCCTACCAGAAGCGCAAGCTGGAGCACCTCGCAGAAGAAGGCTTCTTAGCCGAGCAGCTTCCCACGGTGCAGGAGGGCGTGCTTGCAAAGGCCTGCGTGTGCCATGAGGTTGGCGGTACGGCGCTTCTCAAGAATGACATCGACCCTGAGGCCAAGCCTGCCGTCTGTTGTGGCCCCAACATCGTTAATTTCTCGAAGCTTGTCACTCTGCAGGAAATGGTGAGCCATATTTATGGACGGTTGTCACTCTTGACCAACCCTGATCGCCCGCACCTGTTCATTCGGGAACTTGCGATCTACGTGGACCATCTCCGCAAGGAGCTCGAGAAGTGCTCGCTGGATTTGTCCTCCCGCGCTCCGAAATACTTTCGGGAGTTCAAGGAGAACCTGCTCTGCGGGATCGAATACTACCGCTGCCGGGCCGAGCATTTCATTGACGAGAAACGAAGCCGCTTCTTGGACGACCTCCGATCCTTGGGCGAGGCCCTCGAGCGAATGACCCTTGTGAAGCCCCTGAGCGAATGACACCTGCAACCGCCAGACCCCCGATTCGTGAAGCTGGTCCTGGACGAACGGGAAGGCATGGGGATGGCCCCGCGAAACCCTTACCCCAACCTGAACGATTCGCGCATTGACCTTTCCGTGCGGTTGAAGCCCGACGTGTTGGTAAGTCGTGAATGCGAAGATTCCCGCCGGAATCTGCAGCGAAGAAGTGCATGCGACAAGGCGGCGATCTTGACCCCGCCCTCCGGGCCGGGAATCCCGGCCGCTGTCTACAGGCTGCCGCCGGTGAACGAGACCTGGAAGTTGAGGAAGTCGTCCATATCGACATCCGCGTCGAAATCCGAATCGAAGAAATCGAGGCAGGACTCGACGGTGGTGGGCGGCGTTGGGTTCGGCAACGTGTCCGGCGGCCCGAAGCAATCGCTGAAGACCAGGAAGTCACCCAGATCCACCTGCATGTTGCCGTCGAAGTCGCACAGGAGCGATGAGACCGTTACGACCATATGATCATGAAACGACTCGTTCCCGGAGCGCTCGACGTACAGCAGCGCGGTCAGTTGACCGGCCGCGTCGATGTAGCGCTCGAAGTCCGAGCGGATGTTCCCCTTTAAATAGCCGTCACGGTTACCCGCCCAGCTGTCCATGAAGTAGTTCTGACCAGCCAGCCCCGCGCCGTCGCACCACTGCTCGTCGACGTAGTCCCAGATGTAGAGTTCGATCTGGGCGCAAGTGTCGGCGTAGCCTTCCCAGTATATCTCGAGGTCGTCAATGACCGCGGGGGCTTCGTCGATCGTAAACTCGAAGATGTGGGTGGATTCCCGGCCACTCGAAGGAGTCGGCGCCCGGTAGCGATTGCCGTCCGCATCGCCGCCGGTCGCATCGGAGTAGGCCATGGCATCGTACGCGCTCGCACTGATCTCGGAATTGACCGCCCTGCGGATTCCATCAACGGAGGAGTTCCAGCTGATGGTTTGATAACCGAAGCCGAACTTGTCCACACCGCCGCCGCTGGAGAAATCGTAATGGGCCTGCGCTCCGGCCACGATCGTAAAGACGCCGGCACTGACGCCTTCGCCTTGGTCCGAATCCGCCGCGGTTGCGATGACCCTGATAATCGCCTGGTCCGTGTTGACCTCGGGGACGCTCCAGCGATAGGCCCGGTTGTCGGAGGTCGTCGCAATGTAGGTATAGTTTTGACCTTGGTCGATGGAATAATAGAGGTCGATCTGAGGGATGGATACGTTGTCGGTATCCGTCGCTTCCCACAGAATCGTCTGCTCTGTTCCGCTGATGAGGAGTTCGCCGCCGTCCGGCCAGATAACGTGGGCGGACGGCGCCGGATTCGTGTAGCGAGGCACCTGCATGACGATGCAGTGGATCGCGCCGGAGGCGGGAATAATACTATAGCAGTTAATCGGAACCAGCGTCACTTCGGGGCCGGCGGCGGCGGCCCAGACCGCCATCGATTCCTCATCCTCATCCAAATAATTCGGGTTGCCCTCACCATGCGTAATAACGAAGATCCGATTGTTCACCCGGAATGCGTTGGTGTACGTGTAGTGAGTGTAGCCGACGTTCCAAGCGGGGGTGCGGAACACCTCGAAGCCAAGTCTGTCCATATAGGAGGCCGCGTTGTTCGTAATCTGGATCGCCTCGGAATTCGATCCCTGGATGAACTCCGAGATGATGACCGTGTCCTCGTCGACCAAATAAAACCACATGTCGATATGGCCCGTGCCGTCCACGCTGAAGGGTAGCTGTGGCATGATGTGCAGCGTGTCAATGCCCTGGTACTGACCGTACAGGTCGGCAAGCAAGTCCTCGTCGAACCCATCGGAAACTGGGTTGTCCAGGAAGATGAGCGACGTAACGAAACCGCTGCGATTCGGACCCGGCTGGAAGTTGCCGCCCGAATAGTAGACGCCCATGTCGTAAGTGGGCACGCGGAAGTAGTCATCACCGAGAAGCGTCGGAATGAAGTTATCCAGCGGGCGGGTCGGGTAATACTGGCTATCGACGATAGCGAGGGCGCCGCCCTGCCAGATGAAGTGTGGGCCGTAGTCGCGAATCCACAGCGCGTTGCCGGGCTCGATGATGAACCGGACCTTACTCATGTCAGCCCCGCCGGCTTGAAACATCGCCGTCGCACTGTTCTGTTGGGAAGTGCTGGGGACCACAACGTAAGCGATTTCGTCGTACGCGGGATCCGCCGTCAGGCCCACAACCAAGTCGCGTACAACGGTCGGCCACTGACTCGAGACGTAGTAGTAGATCACGCCGCGACTCGGGCTGTACTCCGGCGGGGAATCGACGGGGCCGGACGTCGGGACATCCCGGTGCGCGGTGAGGTCCATGGCGTAGGGATGCAGCGACTGGCTCGGATTGTACGGCGTACCGCCCTCACGCCATCGCGGCAACGGGGGCCATAGCTCCTCCGCCCGCTGGGCCGATCGAACGTCCGTGGCAAACTCCGGTGGCTGAACTTCCTGAGCCGACAGGCCCTCCGCCAAAAGCGCCGTCACGACGATCAGGAAATGTCCCTGGTGCAGCCGCATGTTCCACCTCCTCGCTCGGACCTCGGGTCAACGCCGCAATCCGGAAGGCATACGGCGTGGTGGAACTTGAGCGTAGCACGAAGCAGCTCTTTTCGCAAGCTTACGCAGCCTTGCCGACCGGCTCGTCGAAAGGCGGCGGACCGTGCAGCCGGCGTTCCCGGCGCGGTGGTCGTTGCAGGGAAAGAGAACAGGACATGATTCTCAATGAGAACTCAATAAGGCCTAACTTATGGAAAGTGTCCTACGACGTATCGCAGTGCTGCGTTCTACAAAGTGCCACATTACGCCCAAGGGCTGACCAAAAAACTTCCGATATCTTAACTTGACACGGGCCGTATTGGGCGGTACTCTGTATATAACACACCTGCCGCGCCTCTCTCCCGCAAGGGTGACGCGCATTAAGGGCAGGTTTTTTTATTGCGCCCAACTCGGAGAGGTCACATAAGCAACCCGCCTCCTCTTCCTCCCTACCAGAAGCCCTGGCTATCGTATCAGGATCAGATTGCCCTGCTCCGATCTCGCGGCATGGTGATCGATGACGAGCGATCCGCGATAGAGTTCCTGCAACACGTCAACTACTACCGTTTCAGCGGTTTCTGTCGAGCATTCGAGTCATCCCGTCACCAGTTCCCAGAAGGTGTCACATTCGAGCAGGTTGAGGGCGCCTGCGAATTCGATCGCGATCTGCGTGATCTTGTGACCGAAGCGCTGGAAGTCGTCGAACTCGACTTCCGAACCGCCGTTGCTTATCACTTCGGGAAGCAATACGGTGCGCTTGGGCACGTTACACGCGGCAACTTCTTTAAGACATTCGAACATAACGAGTGGATCTGCATGCTGCGCCAACAGGGCCAGCGCTCGAGCGAACCGTTTGTTCAGCATTTCAAGGCTACCTACAGCGGATTCCCAGACCTGCCAGTCTGGGTTCTCACGGAGACCATTTCTTTCGGTGCGCTTTCGCGGATGTGCTCAGGCATGCTGAAACGCGACCAGAAGGCCATTGCCCAGCGCTACGGACTCCAGCCGCGTGACTGGGTGTCCTGGCTGCACCATCTTACTTACTAACCGGAGCGTAAAAGGTATTGCATTCTGTGATTGTTCCGGTATACTCCATGAATGAAGACTTTCGATACACGTTGCCTTTCGCCCGAGGCCCAG